>Ga0185307_1001900_pt1 | contig 11202 bp, 10 predicted proteins | sample LHCtaG_FD_128010 | JGI IMG/M metagenome (GOLD analysis project Ga0185307, IMG submission 128010) | Hot spring microbial communities from Little Hot Creek, USA to study Microbial Dark Matter (Phase II) - LHC4sed_matched (SPADES... | ecosystem: Environmental > Aquatic > Thermal springs > Hot... | reverse complement strand
ACTCCTAAACATTGAAGGAATAAAAATTTTCAATCCGAAACATCTATCCTAAAGAGAAAAAAGTTTAGGGAATCAGTTGATCGGAACAAACTTTGTTCCGTAATATATTATTCCAGCTTCACCGTCTTCCCCGTATCTCCTGAAGGCCTTTTTTACCCTGCATCCGATCTCTATATCCCCACATACCTCTGCCAGCATTCTTGTGCCGTTTTTAAACTCTATTAAAGCTATTTTTCTGCCATTAACGACCGTGTAGCTCAGAACTGTGCCCTCGCTGTCCATCTCGGTCTCTTTTACAATCCCTTTCCTTCTACATTTCGGGCAGATCTCTCTTTGCGGATAGTAGTAGCTACCGCAACTTTCACAATAGCTTGCTATAACGTTGTATCTGTATCTTATTCTCCTCCAAATTCTCGGAACCATCAAATCACCTCGATAAGATGCTTACAACGGCTGTCGCTCCGCTTCCACCAATGTTCAGAGCAAGAGCGTTTTCTGCATTTACCTGTCTTTTTCCAGCCTCTCCGCGTAGCTGGATCACTAAATCGACGATCTGTCTTATTCCCGTTGCACCAACCGCGTGTCCGCAGGCCTTTAAGCCACCGGAAGTGTTTACAGGAATTCTTCCACCTATTTCTGTTTCCCCTTCTCTAATCAGTTTTGCCCCTTCTCCCTTCTTTGCAAAGCCCAGATCTTCATACGCAATAAGCTCGGCTATAGTGAAGGAATCGTGGACTTCGGCTATGTTTATATCCTTCGGTTCTATTTTTGAAATCTTGTAAGCTCTTCTCGAGGCTTTTACGACTGCCTCGAAAGTCAAAATGTCTCTTCTATTCTGGATTGAAAAGTAATCGCTGGCCTGAGTACAGGCCTTAACGTACACAGGTGTATCGCAAAGCCTTTTTGCAATCTCTTCATTTGCTAGTATTACGGCTGAGGCTCCATCACTCAGGGGAGCGCAGTCCAAGACCTTTAGAGGCTCCGCAACATATGGGGAATTCATTACGTCTTCTACGCTTATTTCTTTCCTGAACTGGGCTTTTGGGTTATGGACAGCGTTTTTGTGATTCTTTACTGCTATCATGGCGAAATCTTCTTCTTTAGTGCCGAATTTGTGCATGTGAAGCCGTGCTATTATTGCATAGATTGCCGGCAAATTTGCACCAATAAATCTCTCCCATTCTTGGTCTATTGCTGAGGAGAGAACTTCCATGGGATCGTTTGCATCGCTCACTTTTTCAATTCCGGCTGCAATTACTATATCATGCATACCAGATGCTACTGCCATATAAGCCTGCCTGAAGGCAGATCCGCCACTGGCATCAGCATTTTCGACTCTGATAGCCGGAATTCCAAATTCTGCTAGGCCGGCATGATCAGCTATTAATGCGGCAATATGTTCTTGATCTACAAATTTTCCCGCGCTCATATTGCCAATGTAAATAGCTTCTATTTCTTTTCCACTAATTCCAGCATCTTCAAGTGCTGAAAGACCGGCAGAAAGGAAAAGACTTCGGAAGCTTTTATCCCAGAGTTCCCCAAATTCGGTGGTTCCGACTCCTATAATTGCAACCTTCATTTTATCATCCTCCTATGTTTTAGATAGAGAGCATAGTCTATGTAAACACAGTTTTTCACTTTATCCCAGACTCTTCTGTTTCTTGGGTAATCAAGGATTTTTTCAGTTACACGAATTGCAAAGGCATCACTTCCAGCTCCGGAGCCAAAAGAGACAAGAAGAATTCTCTGATCTGGCATGGCTTTATCTAAGATTCCGCAAAGACCTAGAAGAGATGATGCCGAGTAAGTGTTACCAACGACTTTCACAAGCATGCCCTCAGCTATTTTTTCTTCATTAAATCCCAACATATAAGCGACTCTTTGCGGAAATTTCGCATTTGGCTGATGAAAAACTGCAAAATCGAAATCCTTTGCAGAGTAACCGAAATCTTCCATTAATTTCTTTGCAGCCGAAACTATGTGCCTAAAGTATGCCGGAGAGCCGGTAAATCTACCGCCATGGCTTGGGTAGGGTTGTAGGTCTCTTCTCCAAAAGTCAGGAGTATCGCTTGTGTACGAAACTGTGGCTTCTATCTCTGCAATGGGGTCCTTTCCAACCAATATTGCTACAGCTCCAGCCCCTGCAGTATATTCCAGCGCATCCCCCGGTCTTGCTTGGGCGATGTCAGAGCCAATAGAGAAACCGTACTCTATCATACCAGCTTTAACCATCGCGTAACATATCTGGATACCCGCCGTCGCCGCTTTGCATGCAAATTCCAAATCGGCGGAGAAATAGTAATTTCCAATTCCAAGGGCTTCTCCGACTATAGTGGCAGTTGGCTTTACGGCGTATGGATGGCTTTCTGAACCAACAAAGACGGCACCTATTTTTTCCGGTCTTATCCTGACCCTTGAAATTGCCTCCCTTCCAGCTTCAACAGCCATAGTTGCAGTATCCTCATCGACATCGGGAACAGCTTTTTCGAAAACTCCGAGATTCTGTTTTATCGCATTTGCATCTTCGTTCCAGATTCTTGCTATCTCTTCTACTTTAATCCTGAACCTTGGTATGTAAGTTCCATAAGAGACGATTCCAATCATATAAAATTCCTCCTTAGATTTTCGACGATCTGGGACACTTCCAGGTCCGTTTTGATAAGCGGGATCTTCTCTACGTTCGCAATTTTTAGGGCTATCTCATCGACTTTCGAAACTCCGTGTAAGACTACAGTTGAAGGCTTCAAGCTTGAAACCCTGACTGCCACCATTGGTGACCTTCCACTAGTAACCTTTGTGAAAATCAGGGCCCTTTCAGTCGTAAGTCCGAATAACCGGTAAAAATCGTAGGAGCTAAACCTCATTATTGCACCTAGGCTATCTATTATGGTGTGGCCATTAACGTCTCTTTCAAACTCGTTCAGCCTAACACCGTCGATAACTTTACAGAATTCGTCTATTTCAACGCTTCTTGAGTATTCTACTATATCAATGACGGCTGGAGGAAGATCCAATATATCAACAAACTTAGACAGAATTTTCCCCCCCTTTTCCTTATCTATATCTATTAACGCTTTCACGAACCTCCTTAAAAAAGAAACTCCGGGATTTCTCCTATTCGCCTCGTAATCGCTTATCACCGAAGGAGATATATCGAGTTTTTTTGCGAGTTCTGTTTGAGTAACAGAAAAAATATGTCTCCATTTTTTCATCGTCTCTCCGCTGTTTTCGGATAGAACGATCTCGCCACAGATTTTCTCTGCAAACCTTCTTTCATCCATAGCAAAAGTATGTGCAGATTTGTTTATAACTTTAACTATTGTCTAAATTAAAAATCGACATTTATCGAACTTTTTCCCATTTGTACAATTCAATGACGTCTGCTAGTGTTCTGCCCCTCTCCTCTATTTCTCCTCTAATTCTGTCCTCGGCTTTTTTCACTTCTAGAGCTCTTCTTGCAATCTCATAAGCCCTTTGTTTTGGAATAACCATTACCCCATTATCATCTGCGATTATCCAGTCACCGGGGTTAACTTCTATTCCTCCACAGAAAATCCTGACATTTATTTCCCCAAATCCTTTCGGTTCTCCTGCATTGGGGACTTCTCTCCTAGCAAAAACCGGAAAACCGAGTGATCTGATGTCGTCAACATCTCTGACTGCTCCGTCGATGATTACTCCCGCTATCTTTCTGTTTATACAACTCCTTGTAGCCAGCTCACCCCATACGGCTGTAGTGTCCCCGGAACACTTTATAACTATGACTTCTCCCTCCTTTGCAACGTTTATCGCTTCAACTGGTTTTGCCCAGTCTCCATCCATGGTACTAACTGTTACGGCCTTTCCAACTACTTTTTTCCCACGTACTAGAGGATATATGCCTTCCATAGCCTTTGCTCTATGCATTGCATCGCTAACATTTGGAGTTGAAACTTTCATCAGAATTTCTCTTATTTCATCATCCATGCTCTTTCTGATGTATTCTCCGACCTTCCTGTCTATGGCCTCTCTAACCTTTCTTGTCGACTCTGTTACATTCCTGGATTTTACTATGTTACTCCCAACGATAACAATCTTTGCCCCTAGGGAAACGCAAATTGCAGCCCTTTCGGCATCCAGTCCCCCAGCTGTAGCAACGGGAATGCTAACACTATTGACAACTTCTTTCAGGACTTCTATCGGGTCCTGTCCTATCATTTGTTGATCAACACCTACATGTACATTTATGTAATCTGCACCCATTCTTTCAATTTCCTTTGCCCTTTCAACGGGCTTGGGATGGTTTATTAAGTCTACCATTACTTGACAACCGTATTTTCTCCCCGCCCTTATAGCTTCGGCAATCGTTGCATCATTCGAAAGCGCCAAAATTATTACAACATCAGCTCCACTTTTTGCGGCCATTTCAACTTCAACTGCCCCCGTATCTATGGTTTTCATATCTGCGACGATCTTATGATCTTTGAACTTCTTTTTTAATTCTCTGACGGCATTCATACCTTCGCTCTTTATTAGTGGAGTACCGGCCTCTATCCAATCGGCCCCTCCAATTATTGCCTCTTCAGCGATTTCCAAAGCCCTTTTCAGCTCCACAAGGTCGAGAGCGACTTGAAGGATTGGTTTCTCCATAGCTATTATCTGTGTTAGAGTTTTTATTTTTTGGCATGAGGAGGAAAAATTATTAAAAAGAGTAGAAACATGCTCTTATGGTAGTTGGGGTCACACTGGTAAACGTGTTGGCCGGAAAAGAGAAGGAGGTTTATGTTAAAATGAAAGAAATAGAGAGAGTTAAGGATGTTTACCACGTTTTTGGAGAGTTCGATTTCGTCGTAATAATACACGCAAATTCTCTCTCTGAGCTTAACAAAACTGTCGACGAAATTCGAAAAATCCCGGGTGTAACCAAGACTCAGACAGTTGTGGGAGCAGAAATATGACCGAGCTCAGAGAGATAAGTGTTGCAGAGTTTTTTGAAAAAAATAAACATATTTTGGGATACACTAATCCTGCAAAGGCGCTCATCACTGTTGTTAAGGAAGCAGTTGACAACTCGTTGGATGCCTGTGAGGAGGCGGGGATTCTGCCTGATATCTTTGTTAGAATAAACAATGTCGGCGAGAGTTTTTACAGGATAATAGTTGAGGACAATGGTCCGGGAATAAAGAAAGAGTCCGTATCGAGAGCATTCGGGAAGCTTTTGTATGGTTCAAGATTTCACCTAATAAAGCAGAGCAGAGGTCAGCAGGGTATAGGAATATCTGGGGCAGTGCTATATGCTCAGTTAACCACTGGAAAGCCTGCGGTTATTTTGACAAAAACTAAAGATTCCCAGAAGGCTTACAGGGTTCAGATATATATAGATACGAAGAAAAACGAACCCATCATCGAAAAAGAGAATGAAGAAGACTGGTATATGCCACATGGAACTAGAATAGAGCTTGAAATCTTGGGCAGTTATGTGAAAGACAAAAAGCAGAGCGTCTATGAGTATCTAAAAGAGACTTCTGTGATAAATCCCCATGCAAGGATAACCTTTGCAGATCCAGAAGGAAATGTTTTCGAATTTAAAAGGACCTCAAACGAGATGCCTAGAATCCCGAAGGCAATTAAACCGCATCCACACGGAATAGAACTTGGAAAACTAATGTCAATGCTCAGGGAAACAAAGATGGGCACTCTTAGAAAATTTCTTAAAGAAGAATTCGTAAGAATTGGGGATAAGATCGCTGAAGAAATATTAAAAATCGCAGGTTTTTCAGGCGAGGAAGATCCTAAAACGCTTGGAAGAGCAGAAGCTCAGAGGCTATTGGACGCATTTAGGAGCATTGATCTTTTGCCCCCTCCGATGGATTGTCTTTCCCCTATCGGTGAAGAACTTTTGATGAGAAGCATAGTTCAGGAATATTCGCCAGAATTTGTTTATGCGGTAACGAGAAAACCAAAAGTTTACAGTGGTCATCCATTCTTTGTAGAAGTCGCAATAGCTTATGGTGGTGAGATAAGGGGGGAAAAAATCACTCTGCTTAGATTTGCAAATAAGGTTCCGCTTCTCTATCAGCAGAGTGGCTGCGCTTTAACCAAGGCTGTAGAAAGCATAAATTGGAAGAATTACGGTCTCGAACAGGCTAAGGATGAGTTACCTATGGGAAATGCGATTATACTAATTCATTTGGGTTCGACAAATATACCCTACACCTCCGAATCAAAGGAAGCAATAGCCCCCATACCTGAAATAGTGGAAGAAGTTAGACTAGCACTTCAAGAAGCTGGAAGAAAGTTAAAAGAATATATAGAAAAGAAGAACAGACAGCAAGCTAAAAAGAAAAAAGAGGAAGTGATGGAGAGGATTTTACCGCTAATCGCTCAAAAGGTTTGTGAAGTTCTTGAAAAGGATAAGATAGAGGTTGAAAGAATAGTCGCTAGGATAATGGGATATCTTCACTTTGAAAGGAGTATTAATGAGAAAGACGGCCTTAAAGACGTTACTTTGAGAGTTTGCAATTTTACAAAGACAAAAAAAGATTTTAGACTAATTGAGAGTTGCGAGGGAGAAGTTTTTGTGGAAAATGCTAGAGTAGTTCGTGGTAAATACGCCTCTATTACTTGGGATATATCTATTGCTCCAAACGAGGAATTGGAGTTGAGATATGCTGTTAAAGGCCGGATATTGAACAGAAATCCTATTGTGGAGGGAGTTGACTCCGCAATTCTTAGTGGGGCAATTTCGAGTTTCTCTTCTAAAGATGAAGCTTGAATTCAATGTGATAGCGGAAGATGGAAATGCTAGATCTGGAATTGTTAGGGTTAGGGGGAAGAAAGTCAAAACTCCGGCATTTTTGCCTGTAGCGACAGTTGGTAGTGTAAGAGCTTTGGATTGTAGAGATCTCAAGGAAATTGGAGTTGAAATAATAATGGCTAACACTTTTCACCTCCATTTAAAGCCCAGTGACGAATTGATAAAGAAACTTGGAGGGATTCACAAGTTTATGGGTTTTGACGGGGTGGTAGCAACAGATTCTGGCGGTTTTCAGGTTTTTTCACTTGGTTTTGGAATGGAACATGGGATTGGTAAAATTGCTGATAACATTTTTCTCGAGAGGATGAGGTCCAATGTCACAAAGAAGGGTGAAAAATGGATTGAAGTCGACGATGAGGGGATAACATTTCGAAACCCATTAGATGGATCGAAGATGCGTTTAACACCAAGAAAGTCGATGGAAATTCAATCGAATCTCGGCTCAGACATAGTTTTTGTATTCGATGAATGTACTTCTCCCCTTTCTGATAAAGAATATACTGCAAAAGCTCTTGAGAGGACGATGAAATGGACTCTTGAATGCCTTGAAAGCTACGATAAAAATCAGGCTATTTTCGGAATTGTCCAAGGGGGCGAATACAGAGATCTGCGCATAAAATCTGCCGAGTTCGTTTCGTCTTTAGATTTCGACGGATACGGAATTGGTGGGTCTCTTGGGAAAAGCAAGCAAGACATGCTTAATATAATAAGTTGGGTGATCCCAGTTTTGCCAGATGGTAAACCAAGGCATTTACTTGGCATAGGAGCTGTCGAGGACATTTTTAATTGCGTCGAAAGAGGTATCGATATGTTCGACTGCGTTTCCCCGACCAGATGGGCTAGGCGGGGCCATCTTTACGTGTCTCCGGAGGCGGGTGGAAGCAGAGAAAATAAGTTCAGAATTCATATAAAGAATTCCGAATTCAGGGAAGACGAATCACCAGTTGATGAATCCTGTGATTGCTTTGTTTGCAGGAAGTATTCGAGGGCCTATCTCCATCATCTTTTTGTGGCGAATGAGCTTACTTATTTCCGACTTTCTTCTTATCATAACGTTTACTTTATGATAAGGCTGATGGAGGAAATAAGAAAGGCGATCGAGAATAATTATTTTTCAGAATTAAAAGGAGAGTGGCTTAAAAGCTAAAATTTGCCTCTAAATGTTTTTTGATCATAACTCTTTCGAAAAACTCATACATATGTCTCGGTTCTGGAAACTGCCTGTATATTATCCCCTTTACCAACTGGGTCTTCTCCTCTGTTTACGAGCTCCTTAATTTTCCTGTCTCTTGCAGCGATTCTCTCTTCATATTGAGAAAGTCTCTCTTCAAGTTCTTTTCCATTCAAAATTTCACCATGCGCAGGAATCGCAATTTTGGGTTTTATTTTTTTAAGCAATCTGATTGAATTTACGAGTTCCGCGACGTTTGAATCTAGGCAACCATACCACGGAAACTGGAGGTCTATATCTCCTAGGAACAGTATTTCACCATTTATGAGGAAACAACAGTGCCCGGCCGAATGTCCAGGAGTATGAATGACTTCTATTTCATTCTTCCCGTAGACTAGAACGTCTCCGTCTTCGAAAAAAGCATCCACTTTCCTGAATGCTATGTGCGGATAAACGCTTAAAAAGAGTTCAACTTCCTCTCCCAGTGCGTATCTTCTCTTGAACTCTTCCTTGCTTTCTATCGCTTTTGCATCCATTTCATGCGCTAGAACTATCTTTGCTGCACCGTTCATGGCTATGTGATCTTCGTGCCAATGTGAATTGATGACAACTTCCGGTTTGAGATTCCAATCTTCTTCAGAACCACCGTCAATAAGACAATCCTCAACGAGGATACAGTTTGAGAAGGGGTATTTTCCTTTTTCTCTGCCGTAAATTAAAAAAATTTCGTCAGAGAGTCTCATCACTTTTTAGGAGGCCAGTTCTTCTCCATCCAGCCTTTTATCCTTCCGGAATCTATAGGACCTACGAGAACCTTCCAGCCCGTTTCGTCTTCTATAGATCCCTGAAGCCTTGCTGCGAGTCCGGGAATAATAAGGTAGCGATGTTTAACTTTTTCTGCAATCTTTGTCTCGTTTATTAGCTCTTTAACCTTGCTTGCAGTAAATTTTCCTCCAGCTACGCTTGCCTCGACGCAGATACCTTCTGTATTCAGTACAAGAAGCCAAGCTCTTATTTTTGCGCTGTTTAAGTCATTTTCTACGGTGTAATAAGTTAGGGCAAAGTTTGTCGTGATCATGACAGGGTCATCTGGGGTTGGATTGTTGATCTCTCTCAATCCTGCGGCTACTTGTACAGGTGTTCTGGGATCGGTGTAGATATTAAAGCGAAGCGTTAGCGTTGGCATTACCACATGTTGATCTAAACTGTGGAAAATCATTGCGTCTGCGTATTTTATGATAAATATTCCCGCTATTACAGCTTCCCAGTAGGACTTTGTGACATCATCCCCTTCTATTAGCCATGCAGCTATCGGTGTGACTATTATCGGATAGGCCACATCTTTATCCCCGTCGAGTATCGCTTTTCTCCTCAGCTGGATCACTCTCTCGAATGTGCTCTGCAAGCCTTCTCCCAGTGGCTCAGTAACTGGATCTAGAACTATATCTTTGACACCAGCTGACTTAAAAGTTACTGCTAGACTTTTAAGTAGGTTCAAATCTTTCGCTCTTAGTGCTACTGGTACTTTGTAATCTAGCGCAAGTTTGAGAAATTCCTTCCAGTTTCCTTCGGTTGCAGCATAGATCAAAGGTCTCTGCTCCGCACAAACATCTAGGGCGGCTTTCATGCATTCTGGGTTAAGTGCGATAAGAACCATCGGCTTTCCGTATCCAGCGACTTTTTTAACAACTTCCGCATACCTTTTTGGATCATTTGATGTGCATCGAACAGCAAATCCATCCAAAGTTAGATATTTACCCACATAGAACTTCTTGTAGCTTACAACTCTGTCGCAGCGTTCATCTATTTTCTTATCGTCCAGCGAATCCCAAACATCGTAGAAGAAAGCTGTTGGATTGAAAAATGTCAGCTCGTGGCGGTGCAAGACTTCTTCTCCGCCTATCTTTATGGCTGAACTTCCAACACCTATAACCACTTCTGCAATTTCTGGTGCTGTTAATTCTAGGAGCTTTTCCAGCTTTTCTTTTGCTTTACTGTCCTTTTCCGCATCTTTTACCAAAGGTTTGCAGTCCGTAACTTTTGCGGATCTATCGATTATGTGTGAAGCAAAGCTCATGCAAGTCTCATAGCCACACTCTTTGCAGTTTGTTCTCGGGAGGAAATTGTAGATTTCGAGGGGACTTTTTACTTTCATTTTCACACCTCCGCAAAAATCCATTTGCCAGGATCTGAAACTCCTCCCTTCACCTTTCCTCCAAGTGTGTTGAAAACTTCTTTAAGCGCAGCAACAGCGAGCGGATGCATCATCATGAAAACATCGACTCCCGCCAGCGAAAGTGTTAGTCCTGTTATTATCTCCCAAATCGGGCCGCGAAGTTCCCTCGGACCCCATGGTGTATCTCCTTCGAGTGGCGATTCGGTCATCCAAGCCTCTCTGGCACCCCAGGCGTTGGTTGTTCCGCTGGAAATTGGGAAGTTCAGCTCGTCATCCCCTTTAAGCCCGCTTATTCTTATTCTCTCCATGTTTGTGAATGCGTAGTCTAGACCATAGCCGAGAGCGGCAGTTGTTGGATCCATTACGATACTATTTCTTGGCATGTTTGCCCTTTTTAGAAGATATCTATTTAGCATCTTCTGGTTGTTTATATCTAACTGGGTCCAGCTTAGAACCACGTGTCCGTATTTTTTAGCTGCCTCGCAAATTCTTTGCCAGTCTGTGTCCAGCGTTGCACTTGCGAGCATGACCCTCTCTCCTTCGGCTACTTCAGCTGCCTTTTCCAAAACTTCAGGATCTTTTTCTTTGTTTCCGCATCCTCCAACGATGATTGGACACTTTACTGCCTGCAGAACATCTTCGACAACTTTAGCAGCCTCGCTTGCTGGTGTGTTTTCGAGCAGGGGATCTGTGCTTATTAGGTGTATTGTTACCATATCGGCGCCAAGCTTTTTCACACACTTTTTCGCCCACTCGGCAGGGCTACCTATAACATCTTCGTAGTGAACTTTTACGGCTTTTGCCAAAGCTGGAGGACGATCAAAGACGTCTATTGCTATTGCAGGTAAATTTGGCTGTGATTTATCGAATATGTAAAATGGAAGACTTTTCTCACCTCCAAGCTTAATCACGTAATCTCTTGTACCTCCATCGGCTCTAGTTGCTCCGAGTACGACTTCCTCTATATAGCCTGTGTACTCAACCTTTGCAGGTTCGAATATTGCTTCAATGAGTTTGTCTGGAATAGCTGGCTTTGCTGGAACTTCAACTTTGGCAACT
>Ga0185307_1001898_pt1 | contig 11208 bp, 8 predicted proteins | sample LHCtaG_FD_128010 | JGI IMG/M metagenome (GOLD analysis project Ga0185307, IMG submission 128010) | Hot spring microbial communities from Little Hot Creek, USA to study Microbial Dark Matter (Phase II) - LHC4sed_matched (SPADES... | ecosystem: Environmental > Aquatic > Thermal springs > Hot... | reverse complement strand
TCATGTACTGGCAGCCCAAACTATAACCCCAACGCAGACATAAACAACGATAATACTATAGATATTTACGATTTAATTCTCGTTGCAAGCCACTTCGGAGAAGTGGACTCGTGACGCTTCTTCCCCCTTTTCTCGTTTATTAGGGGGTTTTCTTCAAGTTCCTCTCTACTTATAGACTTGATGGTTACGGGTTTTTCTATGCTTTGCGTGCGCTGATCCATTTTGTTGTTGCGGTTGCTTCGAGCTCCTGGTAGAAAAGGCTAAATTTTTGTTTTCTGATTTTGTTGTGTGGGCAGATGGCTTTTATATTAAAGGAGGTTTGGTTGTGGATTACAATAGCTGCGTGTATAGCGATTCTTTTAGGCTGTATGCTTTTGGTTTGGCTCATTATTCAATTGCCTGAATGGTTGAGGAGCACTGTGTTAATTTTTCTGCTTGTTTGTGGGGGTGTGGTTGGCGGTTATAAGGATTATTTGAAGGCTAGGGCTAAGGAGAGGCCTTGAGGTTGTTTTGGATATAGAAAAATGTTACAGAAAAACTTTTAAGTTTCTATTTGGATACTTTTACCGAAGATAAAAAGGGGAGAAGGTAATGAAAAAAGAAATGAGTTTCTTGCTGGCAGCGCTAATGCTTTTAGGCTTAGTGGTTTTGCCGATGCGTGTTGCTCCAGTTCTTGCTCAACCACCCGAATACGGTCCAAGGGCTGACTACCTGCAAATTCTGATTTATGGCTCTGATGTTGCAGAGTTTGCGGCTTTCGACGAGGGCGAAATAGAAATTGTGGACTGGCCCCTAGATCCAGAGCTCGTGGAGAAATATTCAAGTCCTCCATACAACGAATTCGCTATTCTAGCAAAGTACAATGAAATTGGAATGTTCGAGTTCGACGTAAACAACAACGAGACCATCGCCGCATATCCTGGCGTCAAGTCGCCGACAAGTGATCCATACTTTAGGGCTGCTTTGCAATTCTTGGTGGACAAAGATTTCATTATAACAACAATTTTGAAGGGCTACGCTGCAAGGCTTGACGGGCCCATCATGCCATGGATGGGTTCATTTTACGATCCCACCGTTTACAAATACACATACGATCCAGCGCAGGCCCGAGCATACTTGGCAAAGGGTGGCTTCATAGATCGCGATGGAAACGGCATAATTAACTATCCTGTTGGTTGGCCTGGCCGCGAAACCGGCCCAGACCTTGACCCGCTAATATTCTACATTAGGGCGGACGATGAGTTAAGAAGGAAACCCGCTGGAGAAGATTATGCAACTAGGCTGCAGGCGGTGGGTATACCTGTAGATGCAAGGGTTGTTGATAGACCAATATGCGCCCAAAACGTCATGAAAGATCACAACTACCACCTCTATACTGGTGGCTGGAGCTTAAGCCGCGACCCAGACTGGATGTACTATTTGTATCACAGCGACTGGCACTGGCATCCAGGCCCAGACTACAACTACAACAACATACATGATGCAGAGCTTGACGGCTACCTTGAAGGAATAGCTTTTGCAGTGACAATTGACGATGCTATAGAAGCATGCCACAAGGCTCAAAAGAGGATGATCAACCCTCCAGACCATCCCGAATTCCCAGGAATTGCTGCCATAATACCATTATGGGCAACAAGCGGTTACACAGCCTACCGAAGGCCAATGGCCTATGCCGTTAACGCTGCAGGCTCAGGAACAACCAACTTCTGGACATTCCTGGTCTCATACAGGACAGACGCAACATATGGCCACACAATCCACTGGGGCTTCAAGAGCGACGTACAACAACTAAACCCACTATATTCAAACTGGGTTTGGGACGCCTACGTGCTAGGAATGATATTCGACAGTATACTGGCAGTATGCCCATACGACCTGGCCCTTGACATGCCATGGGTATGCAGTGACTTCGAGACCACAACATACATTCACCCAGAATACGGCGAATGTTCACGAGTCATATTAACTGTGCGTGACGGCGTAAGATGGCACGACGGCCAACCACTCACAGCTGAGGACATCAAATTCACATATGACTACATAAAGCAATTCCCAGACTGCTGGCTCTACTCAGCAGTAGTCGACATAGTAAGCGTAACGATACTTGACACAAACAAAGTGCAAATAGACTTCGACGTAATGACAGTTTGGGCCCTCCACTGGGCAATGGGCGTATATCTGTTGCCGAAACACATATACGAGAATATAGCCGATCCGAAAGGCTTCACGCCTGGAGGCTTACCAGCAGAACAAGTGCTCATAGGCAACGGCCCCTACAAGTGGTATCAATACTCTTCAGGCGAATACTTTACACTGGCAGCCAACCGCGACTACTTCAAGAAAATACACCCATTCGGCGACGTCAACCTAGACCAAGTCTGCGACATATTTGACGTAATCCACGTAGCCGCATCCTTCGGCCTAAGAAGAGGAGACAGAGACTATGACATAACAGCCGACGTAACAGCAGAATGGGACCTAGTAGACATCTACGACCTAATCCTCGTAGCTGGAGACTCGGAAAAGTCTGGGAGCCATATCCATAAATAAAAGCACAACCCCCCTTTTTTATATTTCAACATGCGCCAGTTTTAACTAAAACTTAAATACTAAATACCTATTTTAAACAGAGGGAGCAACATGGGCTTAAGGGCTTATATAATCAAAAGAATAATATTTACCTTTATAACAATCCTAGTCATAATAACCCTAAACTTCATAATTTTCGATGTAATGCCCGGAAGCCCCCTAGCCACCTTCATACAACCCGGAAGAATAAGGGATCCCCAACAGCTTGAAGCCCTTAAAAGGCTTTTCGGTCTTGATAAGCCCCCCCATATCCGCTACTTTATTTACGTTAAAAACATGTTAACATTCAACTTTGGGATATCATTCCAAAACCAAAAGCCAATAGTTGCAGAATTAGGCGAGAGACTATTAAACACATTCCTCCTGGTAGGTCTATCAACAATACTATCAATCGTCGTAGGCATAATAATCGGAGTATACACAGCCTACAAAAGAGGCTCCGCCTTCGATTCAGGCGCCGTGCTCTTTTCTCTCACATTTTACTCGCTTCCCTCCTTCTGGATAGGACTTGTTCTGCTAATGATTTTTTCCGTGTATTTAGGCTGGTTCCCACTAGCAGGTGCCACACCAAGAGAGTGGGGTGATCCGGCAATTTGGCCAACCCCACCGCAATGGCCAAAAGACGCATTCGAAATAATAAGAGGTCGCCTTTACCACCTAGCACTTCCGGTAACGACGCTGTTCCTCTTCCAAGTTGGCGGCTACATACTATTAACAAGAGCTGTTATGCTGGACACGTTAACTGAAGACTATGTCTTAACCGCCAGGGCAAAAGGGCTACCGGAAAGAACAGTCCTCTTTAAACATGCCTTAAAGAATGCAAGCTTACCATTAATAACCAATATAGCACTCGCTTTCGGATTTATGCTGTCAGGTGCTATAATATCCGAACAGGTCTTCACGTATAAAGGAATGGGCTGGTGGATCTGGAATTCCATAGCGACACAAGACTATCCGGTTCTTCAAGCAGTCTTCTACATAATAGCTTTATGCGTCGTAATTGCAAACTTCATTGCAGATCTAATATACGGACTTATAGATCCGAGAATAAAATATGGGTAGAGGATTCCATCCATGAGCAAGGCATCATCGTTAACAAAAACAAAATTTAGGTTAAAGCAATTCGCAAACATACTAACCCAAATATTAAAATCAAAAAGAGGAGCTTTTGGAATCACGATTATAATAATCTTTTCAATATTAGCTCTAGCGGCACCGATCATCGCCCCATACGACCCAGTGAGTGATTTAAACCTAGCTGGATCTTACTGTGCACCAAGCTGGTACCCAAAAATTTTCGGAGGAACATACTCCGAAAATATGTATTTGATAGACGACCCTCTCTTCGATACGCAAAAGGGGCTTCAAAATTGGGAAAACTCGACTGACGGCTCAGTCATTGTAATATGGAGCAATTTAACAGGTTGTAACAAAAATTTAAAGGGTGAGACGTACAACAACCCAGGTTGTCTCATCTTAAACCTAACAAATCCGACAGGTACCGACTTAAAAATATTATTCTCAAAAGTATTTAATTACTCTTACAGCGAACCGCCAAAAAGGTTTAGACTTTCATTTTATTACTTTTCAAAAGCCGCAGAATACTCACCTATCAACGTAACTGTAACATTGTACAGGCCTGACGGCACATCACTAATTCTAATGGATGCAGAACGTTCCCTAGCTGGAAGAATTTGGAAAACAACATCGCAATGGACGGAATTTTTCGTGGATTCAAAATCGGAACGCGCCTGGGTAGATGCGTATCTTGGAGAAAACGTCCAAGTTGCAGAAAATTTCATTTTCCCATCAACCGGCCCATATAAGCTAGAGGTAAAATTTGAATTCACATATAACGATAAAAATACTCCTGGAAACACGCTACTCCTAATAGACAACTTCAACGTCAAACTATATGGAAGTGTTTTCGGCCTCCTCGGAACAGACCAGTTCGGAAGAGACATATTCTCACAATTAATTTGGGGATCCCGCCTCTCATTATTTGTCGGACTTCTATCAGCAATACTTTCTGTCGTAATAGGACTAATTGTAGGCCTAATCGCAGGATATATGGGCGGCTATGTAGACGAAGCCGCAATGAGAATTACAGACATCCTACTTACCCTTCCAGGACTTCCGCTTCTGATAGTGCTCATGGCTGTATTAGGCGCCACGCTATGGAACCTAATAATCTTAATAGGTTTCTTAGGGTGGATGGGATTTGCAAGAACCGTTAGATCAGTAGTTTTAAGCTTAAAGGAAAGACCATTTATCGAAGCGGCTAAAGCCGCGGGCGCAGGTTCAAGCTATATAATGGTTCGACACGTCATACCCAACGTAATGGCACTTGTTTATGTCACTTTGGCTACATCAGTTCCTGGTGCAATATTATCAGAAGCCGCATTAAGCTTCCTGGGACTTTACGATCCATCTGTTATGACTTGGGGGAGAATGCTTCACGATGTTGAAACCAGCCCGGTTGGCGTTAAAATGTGGTGGTGGGCCGTTCCACCAGGAATAGGAATAGCCCTCGTATCTTTATCTTTCATCCTCATAGGTTACGCACTTGATGAAATATTAAATCCAAGGTTAAGAGAGCGAAGATAAGCCCACACCAGATTCCAAAAACTTCCAAAAAGCTTCCTCTAACCTGTCAATTTTCTCCCTTATTTTGCTGCTCTTCAGAAAGAAAATGCCGCCACCAAACAAATTGAAAACAGAACTCAAGATTTCATTAGAACGTAACTTTTGACTATTCAAAAAATTAACAGACAAATACTCTTCTGAACTATAAACTTTAATAACTATTTTCGGGAGTTCTTTATCTGCCAAACTCCTTGAATAAACTACAAACAATGATGGATTTTCCATTTTGATAGTCACCTCAAAACCGTTCCCCTCAAAAAATTCCGTAATGACACTTATAACATTATCAATTTTTGGTTTGTTATAAAATCGATATTCCATGCAACATTACCTAAACCTTTTAAAGCTAAAACTTAAATGTAAATGTTTCTTATGTCTAGGAAGGCGGTAACGGTTGCAGACGCAAACAAAGTCCGATGCTGAAAATCAGCCTATACTTAATGTTGACGACTTAACTGTTTACTATAAAATATTAAGAGGTTACGTTAAAGCTGTTGAAGGAGCGCATTTTAAACTAGGTAAAGGAGAAAGTTTAGGCTTAGCTGGAGAGTCTGGCTGCGGCAAAACCACGGTGGCTCTCTCGATAATGAGGCTATTGCCACCAAATGGGAAAATAGTTAAAGGGAAAATCCTTTTTAAAGGTACGAATATTGTTGATCTGCAGGAGAATCAAGTCAAGAGAGACCTGAGATGGAAAAGAATATCGATTGTTTTTCAAGGAGCAATGAATGCTTTAAACCCGGTTTACACGATGGCGCAGCAAATAACCGAAGCTATACGCTTACATGAACCTCATGTAAGTAAGGAAGAGGCTCTGGAAAGAGCCAAAAAACTATTCGAACTTGTAGGTATCGACCCCTCACGTATAAATAATTATCCACATGAATTCAGCGGAGGGATGCGGCAAAGGGCTATGATTGCTATGGCATTGTCATGTAACCCGGAGTTGTTAATTGCAGATGAGCCTGGAACAGCTTTAGATGTAATTGTACAAGCACAAGTTTTAAAATTGCTTGTTGAGTTGAAGGAAAAGTTAAACTTATCGATGATCTTAATAACTCATGATCTTTCAATAATCTCTGAAACATGTGATAGTGCAGTAATAATGTATGCGGGAAAAGTTGTTGAGAGCGGTAGCGTTTATCACATCTTTAAGGAACCTCTGCATCCATATACTCAAGGGCTAATAGCGGCTTTTCCAGATATATACGCCCCAAAAACTGAAATAAAGTCGATAGGAGGTCAACCTCCTGATTTACTTAACCCTCCTAGCGGTTGTCGATTTCACCCCCGCTGTCAATATGCCATGGAAATGTGTAGAAAGCTAGATCCTGCTTTTGTTGAAGTTGCAAAAGGTCACTTTGTTGCGTGCCATTTAGTAGGAGGAAGCTAATTGGCTGAAACCGTCATTAAGGTTGAAGATTTGCGGAAGTGGTTTCCGGTAAGGCTGGGCTTATTTAGAACTCTTATCAGTGGTGAAAAATTATTTGTTAAAGCCGTTGATGGCATAAGTTTTGAAGTTAAAGAAGGAGAGATACTTGGGCTTGTAGGTGAAAGTGGCAGCGGCAAAACTACAACCGGCCGACTTGTTTTAAGACTGATAGAGCCAACAAGTGGTAAAATATTTTATAGAGGGCGTGAGATAACTAAACTGTCTCCTAAGGAGCTACTTCCGTTAAGGAGTAAAATGCAGATCATATTCCAAGATCCATACGAATCTCTGAACCCTAGAATGCTTGTAGGCGATATAATTGCGGAACCACTTAGAGTTCAAAAACTAGTTGAAAGCGAGTCAGATGTTAGAGAAAAAGTTTTCGAAATTTTAGAGAAGGTAGATTTGGTGCCTCCGGAAGAATTTTTCTATCGTTATCCGCATGAATTAAGTGGTGGTCAAAGGCAGAGAGTAGCAACGGCACGGGCTTTTGTTTTAAATCCGGATTTTGTAGTGGCTGACGAACCAGTCTCAATGCTAGATGTCTCGATTAGAGCCAGTGTTCTCAATTTAATGTTAAAGCTTGTAAGAGAGCGGAAAGCCTCTTTTCTCTACATAACTCACGATCTTGCTTTAGCAAAACATATTTGTGATAATATAGTTGTCATGTATCTGGGTAAAGTTATGGAAAAGTCAGATGCCGAAAGGTTAATTAAAGAACCCCTTCACCCCTATACAAAGGCTCTCATGCAAGCGGTTCCTGTTCCCGATCCCGAAGCTAGACGTATTGAAGTTGTTATCAAAGGGGAAATACCAAGCCCCATTAACCCCCCTTCCGGTTGCAGATTTCATACAAGATGTCCATCGTACATGGGTAATATCTGTAAAACGAAAGAACCACCGCTAATTGAAGTGGAAAGTGGAAGATTTGTCGCATGTCATCTTTACGGGGAGGGCAAAAGCTGATGTCCATTTTTAGCAAAAGCTTAATTAAAATGTTTCTCAATTACGTGGAGGATTGAAGATGAATAAAAAACTAACTTTTTTATTCCTCGTCACCACAGTATTATTCACCATAATTCCATTTTATTTGATTCCTTCAACATTTTGCCAGGAGAATTATGTTGTCATTGAACCGGCGGAACCGGCCACTGCTGGAATTGCACCCTATGCTGTTACTCCCGGTCAACTCGTTATGGTTAATGTTACAATTAAAAATGCTGTTAACATATACGGCTATAACCTATCATTTAGCCTTTCTAATCCAAGCATTTTGAAGTATGTTGACCACCTATTTTGGCCCTTTCTCGAGGAACCCTACACTTCCAACATCTACGTTGTCGGTGGGAGATTTACTGTATATGCCAAATCACAACCACCTGCAGGACCTGTTAGCGGATCATCTGTTCTTGTAACATTGATATTCAATGCAACTAGCATTGGCGAAACTCTAATCACCTTTGATGCATTAAACTGTTGGCTAATAATGCAGGATGGAACCCAAATTCATCCAAGCACATTTAAACGTGGAAAGTTGGCTGTCACCAACACAAAACTAGCAGTAGAACCAGCAACTCTAACTGGCCAAGTAAATGAAACAGTCAAAGCCAACATAACCGTCTACAACGTCCAAAACCTCTACGGAATAGAATTCAACATAACATGGGACCCAACAGTATTAACACCCATCAAAGTGCATTACCAAACCCCATGGACTAAAGAAAATCCGCTCAGAAATGTCACAACCACAGGCGAATACGCCCTCGCAGTTACAGCAATGTATCCAGCACAACCCTACAGCGGAAACCATACATTCGTAAACATGGAATTCAAAATCCTCAAAACCGGACTAACACAAATAACCATCAAATACTCAAAACTAGGCGATAGCAAAAGCAAAGCCATCACACATGCAAAAGTAAACGCCATATTCTCTAACATTAAAACGGCAATAAGTTTTACGCCTTCCATAACTGTTGACGCGAATCTAACTACTGGAAAATCATTTAACACTACAATTTTGTTAAGTGACGTTGTCAATCTAAAGAGTTTCCACATTAAAATATCTTATCCAGATTTCATTAACTTCACAAGAGCAATTTTCAACGAAACATTACTGTTTAGCGATAATGGAACGATACATGACCCAGTTACACGAGTTGTAACCATCTACGGTGAATTTATCACCGCGAATATTGGCAATTTGTCGCTTGTTACGTTGGAATTTAATGTTATTGGATATGGATCAGGCAATTTATTTGTCAAGGAAGCGGAAAGCTCTTTGCGGGATAATGAAGGTAATCCCTTATTGTTCAAGACCAGTAAAAGTCTAATTGTTAATTGGCATAACGTGAGGATAAGCCAATTTGATTTAGTAGGTCTAATGATTGGTAAAAAATATGTTATTGGCGGCGATGTATCTGTTTCTGTTACTGTTGAAAACCTTGGAGCGGCTGATGAAAATGTTACTTTAACTATTGCTTACGTGGGCAACATTACCATTAACGGGACTTCAACTATCGTTAAAGGAGTGTTATTTAATGGTTCTTTGTGGGTGGAAAAATACGGAGGAGCGCAATCATCTAATAATAAAACCATTATATGGAATACCGCAAATCTAACAGATGGCATATACCAAGTTACAGCAAACGTCAGCATCGAAGTTGATCATTTTCCAGTTGACAACATGGCATCAAAAAGCATAGAATTCATTTATATGCCTGTTGATATTGCAGTATCAAACGTTTATGTGATGCCTGAGGAAATTAATGTTAATCAAAATGTTTCTGTAATTGTTGTTCTCCAGAATTTAGGTAAGCTTACAGAATCTTTCAACATGACTGTTTTTCTAGAGGGGAATCCTATTAGGGAATTTACTAATTTAGTTTTAGAGGGAGGTGCTGGTAATTGGGTTATTTTCACGTTGAGTTTTTCCAATGCTGGCAAGTATACTCTGAACTGTACGGTTTCTGATCTTCCTCTTGAAAGTAATTTAAAAAACAACTATTTTGTTAAGGTTTTGCAGGTTGGTCGCGTGAGTTCCCTCTTAACGTTTGAGACAGCGGTTATTCTAACCGTCGCCATTATAGCTGTTTTAGTGTCTGCTCTACTCTATTGTAGGCGGCGGAGACGCTAACTCGCTTTTTGCGCGCTTTCTTTCTTTTCGAATAGAAGATAATTCCAGAAAGTTTTTTATCTTGGGAATACAAATAACCTATCGAATAAATGGAAGGAGAAGGGAGAAATTTGCAGCTGAAAAAGTTTGTTGTATCATTGCTAACAGTTGCGATGTTGCTAGGGATCGTTGCGGTTCATCCACCTGCCAAGGCTTTTCCAGCGAATTCGATATGGGTTGAACCCCAAATCTACAATGCAACAGCTAATGGAAAAACTATTGGAGACACGTTTACCATAAGCGTCTGGATAAATATCAGTGAGACAACTCCCATGTACGGCTTCGAATACAAACTACGATGGAATGACACGCTAATAAAACATGTTAGCCACACACACTACGAGCCATGGACCCCCAACTTCGTAGCCAAAGATGAAGCCATTCCAGGGCAATACTGGTATGGAGCCAGCGCCTTGGGGACTGCTCGAGACTTCACGGGCGTGATGAAGGTTTTAGATATTACCTTTGAAATAGCCTACCAGCCTTACTATCCTGAGCCAGACTTGTCATGCGTGCTAGATCTTGTTGACACAAAGATGGGGAATAGAGAGGGCAAACCCATACTGCATACTGCTTATGACGGACAATACATAATTGAAACAATCACGCCACCAGCGCCAGACTTGAGGGTTACACCAAGCGAGCTCAATGCTGAGGCTTTAGGAAAAACTGTCGGCGACACAGTTCAATTTAACATTGAAATACTCGGATTAGCTCCAGCATGGGACTTATACGGTTGGGAAGTAAAACTAGGCTACGATCCAACCCTCTTAAAGGTTGTAGACGTCACTTCTGGCGGCTTCCTAGAGCCTTTCGCAGGGCCATATGGAACATTCTTCACCTACAGAGACCGCCCAGAATACAGCTACGTGGTTATGGCTGAACTCTTCCTGGGTACAGGAAACACAGCGCCATATGGTTCAGGAGTTCTTGCAACGGTAACCTTCCAAATAATCTATGAAGAAGCATATCCGATGCAAGCATCCTGTGCAATTCCATTGTTTGACATCAAACTCGTGTCATCACAAATGCAGGCCATAGACGTCGGAGTAGTAACTGGCGCAGTTTACAAGAGCCCAGTATCAACACCTCCAGGACCGGCAATAGACGTCTACACAGAAAGATATAGGTGGCCAGGATACGAAACTACAAACACTGGTGAGGTAGGAGTAGACCCGTTACCAAGCGACGCTGACGCTTTCGCCCCACAGGAAGAGGCAACATTCTACGCCAAACTAATGTACGGCGGAGCTCCAGAAAAGTTCAAGGAAGTTTCATGGGAAATACGGGCTCCTAACGGTGAAGTCTACTATAGGCAGTCATTTACAAACGATAAGGGCATAGCCAACATAACAATAAGAATGCC
>Ga0185307_1001896_pt1 | contig 11215 bp, 20 predicted proteins | sample LHCtaG_FD_128010 | JGI IMG/M metagenome (GOLD analysis project Ga0185307, IMG submission 128010) | Hot spring microbial communities from Little Hot Creek, USA to study Microbial Dark Matter (Phase II) - LHC4sed_matched (SPADES... | ecosystem: Environmental > Aquatic > Thermal springs > Hot... | reverse complement strand
TTTTAACCTTTTTTTTTAACTTTCTATTTTTGGTGAAAAAATTGGATATTAAGGTTTTAACTACGATAGGAACAATAATGTTAATAGCAATACTATTTGTAGCTGTGCTTAGTTATAGCAATATATCTGGTTTTGCCCCCCTTATCACACAGATAAAGCAAGGAGTTGATAGGTTGGTTGGATGGTTTATACCACCTAAATATAACCTTACGCTAGAAGCTGTAGCTAACAATGTCACTGTGTCAGGTAGAGTTTTCAAGTTGGATAAAGTGGAAGCTACAGGTGTGACAACAATAGGATATATTCATTTAGAACTTGGTGCTGCTACTATGAATGTTAGGTTAGCTGTTGTATCTGATTTACCAATATCTCTAACGCTAGTTTCTAAGAACAATTGTACAGTTACTATAACTGGTAATGAGATAGCTGTATATCCAACTGGTGCTGGTAATGCAAAGGTAAAGATAGCTGTTAAAATAACATCTGCTGAGCCTGTTAGTGGGGAAATAGCAGTAACTGATATTAGATATTAGATGCTAGAGTTTGTTATTTTATAAAATATATTTTTTATGTTTTTAATATTTTTTGAATTACCTCATTTACAGATTTTTCAATTTCTGATACGTTAAACACTGGTTGTATCTCTATAAACACTTTTTTACCATGTAATATGCTCCATATTTTATTTAATTTTGAGGGTAGTGTAATGCATTTGTATTTTCCTAGTTTGACAACTCTTTTCAGTAAAGGAATTATTAAATCCTCGCTTAGTATTATTTTTACTACTACATAAGTGTTGTAGTCTATTTGTTTCTGATATGATGGAATACGTATATAATACATTATACCGTTTTTAGATATTTTTGTTCTAAATTTCAAGTTCTACACCTGTGTATTTCTATAAATTGTTTATGTAAAATATAAATATATATCTAAGTTTTTATAGAATTAGTTATTTGTAGAAAAAACTATTCATCATCTTGTTTCAGGTTGTTTCAGGTGGACAGACAAAATGACGGCTAGTAGTAGTAAGTCTACTACTCCTAATAAATATAACTATAATAGTTACACAAGGAAAAAACTAGGAGATAATGAGAAACTAATTTTAAGATACTGTGTTTTGGTGTCTAGGCGTTTTACAATATCTGATATAGTTACATATTATAAAAAATTATCTATAGCGTTATCAAATAGACGTATATGGGATTCAGTTCAACGTTTGATAAGCAAAGGATTCATTAAAAAGTTGTATAGAGGGATATATGAGCTTGTTAAAGATATAGATATGTCTTTGCTAAGCTCTGTCTCTGACAAGGAAAACCTATACAGCAGTGGTGTGGTTGGTGGTGGGGGTAGAGGTAGTAGGGGTAGGAGTGGTGTTGTTAGGGTTCATGGTAATGGTGGTAATGTTTTGGATTTTTATAAGCGTGTCTATTTTGGATATGTTTTGCTTGGTTGTGTAAGTAGAAGGTTGTATAATACTTTGTTGTCTTCTTTTGGTTTTAGTAGGTCTTTTTTGAATAGGGTTAAGCGTGAGGTGTCTAGGTTGTCTAGGGATGTTTGTTTTGTTGATGGTGTTGTTGGTTGTCATGGTAGGTATGGTTATCGTAAGCGTTTTTCGGGTCTTAAGCCTGTTTCGCTATGTAATGAGTTTCATAGTTATGAGTATGGTGTGGATATGTTTGTTGATGCTGCTGTTGTTGATATGATTCTTGATGTGATTGGTAAGTATTTTCTGAAGCTTTATATAAGTATTTAAGCTTTGTAAATAGCTATTTACACTGTGTGGTGTGTGTTATGGTTGGTAATGATAGTGATGGTGTTAGTGTTATTGGTAATGTTATAGTGATAGATACTTATGTGTCTTGTGAATGTGGAATTGGTAAAAAGATGATTGTAATTGATTGTTGTGATGTATATACTGTTTGTCCTTATTGTGGTTTTCGTGAATGGGAGTGGCGTTGTGGCGATTCTCTTGATTATCTTGATTATATGGATAAGATGTATCGTGTTAGTGAGAGGTTTGGTAAGGGTTTGGGGTATTTTGTAGAGGCTTCTGTAGAGCTTTGTAAAACAAAACATAAACGTTATAGTAAGGTTGATGTGTATGAGTGATAGAGATTATGTTGTTGTTGAGAAAAAGGTTTCGTCTACTGCTGTTTTGATTTTTATGTTGATGTTTATGGTATTTTTGTCTCTTGTTATACAGCTATATTATTTTTCTGTTGTTAGTGAGTTGAATAGTAGTATAAAGTCTTTGCAAAGTGAGGTTAGGAGTCTTAGGTATTCTGCTAGCGAGATTTCTAGGGGTCTTGAGGCGTATAGGTCTATGAATATAATTGTAGAGCTTCAAATGAGGTCTATGCTGATTAAAATGTTAAGGGATATGGGTTTTTCTGAAGAGGATGTAAGTAGGATTATTTCTCAGTATGGTTATGGATATGGTGTTGTTGATGTTGATACAATTTATAGAAGGTTTAAAGAAAGTGGTTTCTCGGATGAAGAGATAGATGAGATTATTGATGTTTTGCGTGATTTGTCTATTATCAAGACCAGGACCTAGTACGTAGCAGGACCTAGTACGTAGCGGTAATTTCTTAGAATTTGTGGAAAGGGTCTTTTCTAAGAGATGATATAAATATATATTTAGTTTTTTTATATGTTTTTTGTTGGTAGGTGTGTATGCTTGTTAGAATCTTAAGTTATATTGCGTTGTATAGTGCTATTTCTATTATGTTGTCTCTATATATTCCTGATGCTATTAATGTTGTGACTATTGTTTTGTCTATTGCTGTTGTTGTTTTTGCTGCTGTTAGAGGTGGTAGGTTTGATAGGCGTGTTTCTAGTGTTTATGGCTCATTGGCATGGTCTAGTGGTATTTTGTTGTTGTTTTTTGTTACGTATTTTGCTGTGGTTTCAGCTGGTGTTTTTACGTATGTTTTGTATAGTTTGTTTTTGTTGTTTGGTTTAGCTATATCTGTTATTGCTGCTAAGAATTATGGTGCTGTTTTACAGAATGTTTCTAGTGTTTATGCTGTTTATGGTGTTGTGTTTGGTATTGTTACTGCTTGGTTTGCCTGTGCTGTTCCTGCTTCTGTTTTGCCTGTTATTGGTAGTGTTGATGGTGTTGTTAGTGTTGATTCTGTTTTTTCTATAGCTATTCTTATGATGTATCTTGTGGCTATACCTGAGGAATTTATGGCGAGGCTTTTTGCTTTTCATATTGGTGCTTCTACTGTTGATGTGTTTAGTGGTGCTGTTGCGGCTGTTGTTTTGGGTTATGCTCTTCATGCGATTACACGTTATCCTAATTTTGTTGTTTTGGCTATTGTTACTGTGGTGTGGGGTTTGATTACTGCATTTTATGCTTATACGAGGAGTTTGGTAGGTGCTGTTTTGTATCATTGTGTTTATAATGTTGTTGTTATTTGTATGTATATTTATGGTGTGTTGACTACGTTTATTGTTACTTTGCCTATTGTTGCTTCTTTAGCTGCTTCTGTTTATCTTGTTAAATCTTGATTAGAGGTGGTTGATGTTGGCTAGAATGTATGTTAAGATGAATGTTAGAGATTTTGTTGAAAGTAGAAGTATGGTTTTTTTATCTGGTTTTCTGGTTTCTTTGTTTTTATCTGGTTTTAGTTTTTATGTTTATAGGTATTCAGGTATATATGGTTTGGTTGGTTTGGTTGGTTTGTTTGCTATTAATTTTCTTTCTGTTGTTACTATGTATAGGGATAAAGCAACGTATTTACTAGGTGTTGGTATTGGTGTTGTTGGTGGTTATGTTGGTTCAGGTGTTATTGAGTTTTTGTTTAGGTTTTTGGTTGATGTTGGTGTGAATATAGCAAGGTTTGTTGTTTTTGGTGTGGCTCCTAGGGATTATAATGCTTTGGCTTTGCTTATTGGTCTTGTTGGTGTGAGTATATATGCTCTTATGTTTGCTATCTATTCTGTTTTGTCTTCTATATTTCTTTCATTTTTATTGAAGTTTTATAGGTATCCTGATTTGGTGTTTGTTTTTGGTATTGTTTTGATGTATCCTTTCTATATTGTTTTTGTTTATAGTTTTGTTTTTAGTTTGTTATTGCTTGTTTTGGTTGCTGTTGTTGCTGCTTTTTTCTTTGCTAAGATTGTTACGGCTTTTCTGGCTGTTGTTTCTTTTGTTGAGATTTTGTTGTTTGTGTTTACTGGTTCATGGATTTTGCCGAGGGTTTTTGCTAATGCTTCTACTGCTATTGGTTCAACAATTTTTGATTTGTATGCTATGCCTTATGAACCTGAGGAATTGAGTAGTGAGATGAAGAATAATCTATATATGTTTCTTTTGTATAGTGTTTTGTCTAGTGTTGTTTCTTTAGCTGCTAAATATTATAGTTATGCGTCTATATTTATGATTGGTATGGTTGTAGCTGCTGTTGGTTTATGGTCTACTTATGTTGTTGTTCAGGTTTCTGTTTCAAGAAAGTTGTCTGATAGAATGCTATTGAGGATTTTAAGATATGGATTGATGTCTTTATCTATGCTGATTATTGGTGTTGGTGTTGGATATAATCATTTTGTTCAGGTAGCTGGTTTGGCTATTGATGATTTTATCAGGTATTATTCTCCTGCTGTTTGGCGTCTTATTTATGATATATTTATGTGGGCTCTTGGATAATTTTGAATAAGTATATTTTTCTTTTTTTCTCTGTTTTTATTGGTAGGTGTGTTTGTATGGATGATTTGAATTATATTAAGAGTATTAAGAGAGGGTTGTGGTGGCGGTCTAGAATATATGGTTTTATGGGATTGTGTAATATGTCTCTTTATGATAAGATTATAGCTATTTTGGATTCTTATATAAAGAGGAAAGAGGGGGGTGGTAAGTGAAGAAATCATGGTTGTTAGTATATATTTTTTTGTTGCTTATTATTGGTTTTGGGATATATTATTTCTACGGTGGCTTTCCACCGTATATAGCTAGTATCGTTGGAGGTAGTAGTAGTAGTAGTGATAATGTTACGGTTACTACTACCAATGTTGTTACTAAAACGGTTACGGTTACTGCTACTGTTACGGTTACTAGATCTTTTGATGTATATAAATATGTTAATGTTTCAGGTGGTGTTTTGGATAGTGCTAAGAATGTTGTGAGGGGTTTGTTTGTTTGGGTTTTGGGTAATTCTTTGATGGATGCTATATTTAATTTGTTTTTTATTGTTGTTGTAGCTGTTTTGTTGTTGTTGTTTGCTAGGTTTGTTAAGTATGTGTCTATTGTTGTTGTTGTTTTTGCTGCTGTTTTGATTATTATGCATTATGTCTTTGGTGTTTTGTAATGGTTAAGATCTTGATTTCTTTAAGATGTGAAAAGTGTAAAGAGATGCTTGATGGTTCTTTGTTTAGGCAGTTTATTAATGAGGTTAAGGATATTGTTGTTGATGATGAAGCGTATGTTTATGGTTTTGATTATAGTGATAAGAATATATATTTCAATGTTGTTGGTTATGAGACACCTTGTTTGATTGATGATAGATTTAATGTTAGGAGTGTTAATGAGTTCACGATAAAGGATTTTACTGCTTATCTTAGGAAATTGCCTAGATATATTCCTAGATCTAGGAAAGAGAAAAGTGAGGTTGTTACTAGTACTGCTAGGTCTAGGTCTAGGTCTAAGGGTAGGTGGTTGGAGAATAAAAAGATGAAAAAGGATATTAAGAGGGCTTGCGTTGATAATGTTTGTTTTGAGGCGTGATTATGGTGGCTTTGATTTATGAGAGAGAAAAGCTTGTTCATAGTGTTGCAAGATTGATTGCTGGTTTAGAGACGTTTTATTATAGGAAGTATAAAAAATTTTATAAGAGGATTGAAAGGTTGTTTGTTGATGGTAAGTCTTGCCCATTTTGTTCAAGAATTTTTAAAAAAAAGTCTGGTTTGGTTACTCATATAGTCAGGTATCACTATGATGATGTTATTGATTTTGTTTTTTCTGATACTGATAGAGAGCAATAGTTTTTTAGTTTTCTAGTTGTTTTTTGTTTTATTTGTAGGTGTCTATATGAGGTATGTTATTTTGTTAATTATTGTTTTGTCTATTGTTGGTAGTTTGGTATATGTTGATTTGTCTAGGAGTGGTATTGGTGGATTAGAGGTTTCAATGGATACTACTACATTGCCGTGGAGGGTTACTAGAATTGTTACAGATACTTATACTGAGTTTTATCCTCGGGAATATAGTGTGTTTGGTGTTTTTGTTGGGTTGTTGTTGTTTGTTGTTTTTGTTGTTGCTTTGTATTTTGTTTTTAGAAAGAGATAGATGTGGATGTTGTATAGTATAAAAGATATGATTTTTTATTCAATAATGTGGGAAAACTATAAATAGGTGTTTTTCCCTATTTATATTTGTGGTAGATATGCGAAGAAGTAAGGTTAGGTGTTTATCTCGTAGAGATTATAAGATTGAATTAATGAAGTATATGATGGATAAGCTTGCTCAAAAGGGTTTTGTTAGACATAGTGAATTAAATATATCATTGGATAGGTTCAAGTTTTATTGTGAGATGGTTGGTGGGGTTGTTGTTGATAAAATATGTAAAAGAAAGGATTTTGAGATAAAAATTTTACATAGTTTGAAGTAGTTATTGTTCAAGTGTTTTTAGAATTATCTCTATTTCTCTTTTAAGTACCTCGTTCATGCAAACGATTTTTTTTCTACTCATTCTTAATGTGTGGACATAATTCTTTTTTCTCAAATATTTAACGTATTCGTAAATTGAGTTTGGGTTATAGTTGTTTTGATGGAGTATTTTCTTAAGTTCATCGTATGTGCTGCAGTTCTTTTTTAGTAGTTGTTTTAGTATTATTTTTGATGGTGTTGTCATGTTTACACCTAAGATATTTTCTTAGTTTTAAGTTAGATTTTAATTTTTTGTGAAAATCTGTGTTTCTAAGTCTATGTCTTAGAGGTTTGTAAACACACCTTAGAAGTTTTTGGAGTGATTTCTGTTGAGGCTAGATCTCACAATCATGGGTCTAATGAAAAGAATATCTAAGGTGCTTCTAAGATATGTTTTTTATATAAATATATATTTAGTTTTTTATATGTTTTTTTGTTAGGTGTTTTGTATGAGGTATGTTAGTTATTTTGTAGCTGTTGTGGTGCTATCTATAGTAGTAGTATCTGTGTATGCTGCTTTAGTGTATCCTGTAGAGTATAGTGGCTATGTTTGGAGAGCTATTAATTTGAATCTTGATAGCTATGGATATATTGCTGTTTTTATGGATGGTAAGCCTTTTATTGTTGGTGTAAATATTAATGACAATTATTTGTATTTAGTTGATGTTGAATCTCTTGCTAGAGCTGCTTTGGTTAGTTGTGTTAATCCTGTTACTGTTGTAGCTGGTAATAATGCTAGTTTTGTGATTTGTGGTTCATTGCTATATAGGGTAAATAGAAGTGGTCATGTGCTTGTTAAGAGTTATCCTACTATTCCTAGTTTTGCTATATATAATCATTATACTAATGATTTAGTTGTGTTTATTAGAAATGGCTCGGATACTTTTGTTGATGTTGTAGGTAAGGATAGCTATACACTTGGATATATATCTGTGTATGGTGCTGGTTTTGTTAATGGTTACTATTATCTTCTTTATAGAAATAATGTGAATAATTATTGGTATATATCTAAATATGATTCTAGCTTTAATATTGTGTCTAATGTTACGTTGGAGTATGAGCCTTATGCTGCTGTTAGTGGTTTGCCTGATACTTTTGCTGTTAATGAGAAATGTATAGTTGTGGTAGGCGAAATAATGTCTACACTTCAAGGATATGATACAAATATCTATTATCATGATTTGAATCTAACGGTTTATAACAATGAGATTATAAGTGGTTTTGTGGCTAGTGTTACTAGTGTTAGAAACTATCATATTGTTTTGTTGAATACTAGTGTTGGTGTTTTAGATAGAGGTAAGATGTATGTTTGGGAGGTTAGGGATATTGGCGAGTTTTCTGTTTCTCCGCCTGATACTGTTATAGTGTTGTCTTTAACGTCTATGAATTATGTGAATAGGTTAGGTTTTATTGATTCATTTAGCTATCTAAATGACTATATAGTAGGTTTAGCTAGAGATAGTAGTAATTGGTATCTTACATATTTTGGCTATGTAGCTGCAGTTACTGAAACTGTAGCAGTTACTGAAACTGTAGCAGTTACTGAAACTGTAGCAGTTACTGAAACTGTAATAGATACTAGAACTACAACTACTACTGTTGCTATGCCTTACTATGTTACTAGAACTGTTACGTCTACTACTACTACTGTATCGGCTTATGGTTTTGATATTTATACTATAGTTGTTGTTGTAGCTGTTTTGTTGTTGTTGTTTGCTTTGTATTATTTTGTTGTTAGAAGATAGAATTAGTTTATTTTTTATATAAATATATATTTAGTTTTTTATATGTTTTTTGTTAGGTGTTTTGTATGAGGTATGTTAGTTATTTTGTAGCTGTTGTGTTAGTGTTATCAGTAGTGGTATATTCATCTCAAGTAGTAGTTTCACAGAGTGTTTTGGTTTCATATAGTGTTGATCCTGGTCTTAGAGCTGTTTCTGTGTTTAGGTATTCTGATTCATTGTATCTAGTGGCTTGGAATGTTTCAAGTGCTCCATATGGATTGCTTTTGTATAATCTTAATACGTCTTCTAGGTCTGTTTTGATGTCATGTGATAATGCTGGTTATATTGTTTCAGGTGGTTTTGGTTTTGTTGTTTGTGGTAAAGATCTTTATAGGGTTTATCCCACCAGTGTTTCTAAGGTTTATAGTTTCTATGCTATGCCTTATTTCATATTTTATGATTATTATGCGGATAGGGTTATAGCTTTCATAAACACTGGTTTTGGTACTGATGTTTTTGTTGTTGATGTGTTTAGTGGTGCTGCTAGAAGCTATGGATTCATTGGATGGTTTATATATGGTTTTGCTGCTGATTATGTTTATTACTATACTGTTCAGTTTAATGGTGTTAATTGGTGGTTGGTTAAATATACCAAGGATTTTTCTAGGGTTGTTAGAAATGTTTCTATTCCTATGCCTTTAGCTGCTAATACTAGTTTGACTAGATATTCTGCTTTTGCTGTTAATGATTTAGCTGTTATTGTTCTTTTTGATGGATATACTGTGTTATATGATAAGAATCTTAATGTTATTGCTAATGCTACTGGTTTTATAAGGGTAGAAGCTACTGTTTATCATTTTTATGCTTATGACTCTGGCTATAATGTTTATGTTTTGTCTCCGACTGGTTATGTATATCCTGTTAATGTTTATGGATTATCATATTTTTCTATGGTTGGTAAATATCTTTATATGAATGATTTAGGTGTTGTTTATAATGATGATGGTTATCTATATATTGTTAAAAGTCCTAATGATATAGCTTTTGTTACTGTTACGTCTACTGTTGCTATGCCTTACTATGTTACTAGAACTGTTACGTCTACTACTGCTGTTTCTGCTTATGGTTTTGATGTTACTAGCTATGTTTTGTTTTTTGGTTTGTTGTTGATTGTTATAGCTATTTTTGTTATGCTTAGAAGAAAGTAGTGGTTTCTCTATAACTTTTTTTAAGATATTTTTTATTTTGGTGTTTGGTTTGAGTTATGATGTGTATGAATATGTTAGAGATGTTTTTATGAAATCTGTTGATCTTGTTGAAAAGCTAGATAGTCTTTTAGAATATATTGGTAATTATGATGATTTGTGTTTTGATGAATATTATATATTGTTTGTGTTGAGGGAGGCTCTGCTGCTTTTGTATGATGTTTTAATGTCTTTAAAGAAAGCTGTTGAGGTTGTTAAGATGAATTGTGTATAGTTTCGGTTGTGTGATATATTTATATTCTGTCTTAGATATTACTTAGATGATAGGTGGTAAAATGAGAATCATTTTTAAAAATATAAAGGATTTTATGGAATGGTATAACCAGAGTGATACCGTAAAGAGGAAAATACATAGTAAAGCATATACTGTTGTTGTAACTCCTAGAGGTGTTGAACTTATTCCTATAATTGCGTCTAGACATCTTCATAATATTGTAATTGATTTACAAGATGAAGATTTTGATAAGGTTTTAGAGTTTTTGAAAAAGCTGCTACAGATTGAGAAAATTCCTTTCGCTGTTGTAGAGCCTGTTTATTAGGGTTGTGATATGCTGGGTATTGGTCATTTGAATGATAAAAGTAGTAGATTGAATGTTAATGAGATTAAAGATGTTTTGAAGATTCTTTATAGATGTGGTTTATATATTAATAAAAATATATCTGTTATTTCAAAGGTTGTTGAAGGTAGTATTGTTTATAGGTTTGTTGTAGGTAGTTCTGTTGTTGTTGTAGAGATATATCCAAGTAAGAATATTGCAAGATATAATATTATTGTTGGTGGTTTGCAGTTTGCTAATTATTGTGTGATTAGTGATGGGCAGTGAGTTTGTATCTTGTTAAGGGTGGTTAAATGGCTCAATTCTATGTAGAGTCTATGATAGAAAAGTTTTTGTTTGATGATGTAAATGTAAATGGTTTTCCTGACGAGGGAAAAATTCTATATGCTGTGTTGTTGAGGTATAATGATGTTAGGGAAAAGATTAGGTTAAATGCATGTCCTGTTTGTTTGAAGAAGTTTAAGAATAGAAGGGCTTTAAAGATTCATTTGGCTAAAGCTGATTCTTGTAGAGGTGGATATAGAATTTTTATAAATGAGGTTGTAGATAGGTATCTTTTGATTAGAAAGAGCATAAAGAGGTATGGTAGCAATAAACATAGCGGTTTTTATTTGGATTTGCATATAAGGTTAAAGTTTCCTAATAAGCAAAGTATTGCACAATTTATATATGATAATTTTGATTTTGTTATTTCTAATATTAACACTTTTTAAAGCTTTGTTTATTTTGGTGGTAAAATGGATCCTGAGTTATATGAGAGATATGTGGATATAACTGGTAGAAAGTTAATTAAGTATTATGTTATGTGGCGGTTGATAGAGTTGGGTATAGGTTTGTTAGTGATATCTATATTTATGGTTATTGGTTATTTGGTGTTGTCAGGTGTTGAATCAAGTTTTCCAAAGATCAACATTAACTAAAATATATGATTGTGAAAAGGAGAAATGTCCGCTTTATGTATTATGTCAAAGAGCGCATGTTGAATTAATTGGAACAATTCATGGCGGTAGATAT
>Ga0185307_1001893_pt1 | contig 11221 bp, 11 predicted proteins | sample LHCtaG_FD_128010 | JGI IMG/M metagenome (GOLD analysis project Ga0185307, IMG submission 128010) | Hot spring microbial communities from Little Hot Creek, USA to study Microbial Dark Matter (Phase II) - LHC4sed_matched (SPADES... | ecosystem: Environmental > Aquatic > Thermal springs > Hot... | reverse complement strand
GCTGTTTCTCAACAGATTTTGGAGTTTGAATTGCTTTTAGCTTCTCGAATTCCCTTTTAAAATTAAACTTTCCAGTCTTAACTTGCAAAAGAAGAACCTTTGACTTTGAAATTGCTACGATGTCGAATGGCGAATGCGAAGCTGCAGAGCGGAAAACGACTTGAAACTTTCCAGATTTTCTCAAAATCCTCATCACTTCAAGCTCACGCAAATAACCTTTCCTATATGGGGATTTTATTCTCTGTAACGCCATGTTGGATAAAAGGCTTCAATGCTCTTTTGACCAGCTTTGCTTGCCTTCCAAAGGTTAATCATGAAAGCAGAAAGACATACAGATAGCGAAGCCCCAAACCTTTCAAAATGCTTAGAATTCAAATACCAATCGATTAATTGCTTAATCTCTTCAAAGGAATATTTCTTAAGCCTCTTTTTAGCCAGATTTCCATCTTTACCCCAATCAACTTCTGGCTCAAAACCCTTCGATTCTTTTACTTTGCTTTTAAAATATTCAATAACATCTAATGCTGATGACTCTTTGTCATCCACTTTAGTGTTATATTTATTAGAGTTATCTATTATGGTCACCACCTTTGGCGGTTCATGAGCCTTCAATTTTGCATCTTCAAGAGTAGTCAATTTTGATGCTTCTTGATTAACCACCTCTGACTCTTGCCAATCTGGGATAGAATAGCAGTTACTTTTGCCAAAACCTCTCCTTTTAACCTTTAAACCAGCCTTTGCTATTAACTCTTTAACTGCTCTATCAATTGTGGTTAGCGATATTCCTAAAGCTTCAGCCAGATAACCTCTTGATGGAAAAGCCTCTGAATTAGAATTCTTCATAGACCATAAAACTCCGGCCAAAAGCTTTGCTTTAAGGCTTAAATCCTTTCTTTTCGCTATTTGCTGCGGAATTGCCCAAAAACCCTTCATGATGGCAACGTAAATTTAACCTTTAAACAAGTCAACTTTCTGCCTTTTATCAACCCATTCATTTAAGTTTCTGTTAATCCAGAAGATTCCAAGCTTAGGATTCCATTTAACAACACCTCTAAGAATTAGCTTTTTCAACTCATCCTCGACATGGTATGGGAGGATGCCGGCAAAGTAGAAATCTCTCTTCTTTAAAACGGCATAGGGCTTATTCAATCCATAGGAAAACCTGATTATAAAAAGTAAAATCTTCAACTGCCTCTTCGTGAAATTTGAGGTTAAAATCTTATCCAATATTTTGTTTTCAACTTTTGTGTAAGCCATAATCGTCAAAATGCGATAATTCAAGCAAAAAATAAATCGTCTAGGCTAACTCTAAAGCCTTTGCAATCCTCTTTGCCAAATAAACGCTTGGCTTTCTTTTTCCACACTCAATCTCAGAAATCTCAGACTGAAAAGCGCTACCATCCTAGCCCAAATCAATTTGCCTCAAACTCCTCTGCCTCCTAATCTCCCTTATCCTATTTTTAAACTCGACCTTTACCACGATATCATAAAACTACGATATCTTATTTCCATTTTAATCGGCCAAACACGATTGTCAAGACCCTAAACTGTGGGTAATTAGCAATTTCTGATAATTTTCACTTGGTGATATTTGCTGAGATAGTAGTATTTGAGTATAATAAGAGAAGGTTACCAGTTAATTTTCTTAAATGCTAATTTCAACGAAAAAGAACAAAATTTTATTCAAGCCACTACCAGATGGGTTAGCTGGGATATTCAGGTTACTTGAAATTCTTCTCATTACACTTTTTTGCTAAGGATAATCTTTTCACTTTTCCTCCGAATCCACGAGTTAACTATCCCGGGCTCGGTGATTGATTAAAAAATGGGAATTAAATGAACGCAATTTTAGAAAAGAATGGGTGAAAGAATCTCTGGATCCGATTCCGGAACTAGCCGAAGAGTTTCAAGTCTCGGAAAACTTTATGAGGAAAAGGCTAAAATTTTGGGAAATATATAAGATATAGAAATTCGATTTTCAGTTAACCTCAATTTTAATTGCAAAAAATATTATTAAGATTTAAATGTGAAAAATTACATTTTGGCAATAATTTTTGTTTTTGGGTTTGAATTTCCTTATGTCAAAAATTAAATATAAAAATATGAGGAAAATTAGTCTCCCAATCAAAACTAGGGTTGCTATTAGTTGGTTAATAGTATTAGACGTTCTTCTTCTATTATGTAGCATAGTCTGGGGAGTCGTCAGCATAATGTTTGGTAGTGTACCAGGTTTTTTCGAGCTTGTAGCGTTTCCATCACTGTTTTTGATTATCTTAATTCTTTTAGAAATAATATTTTTAAAGAAGAAAAAATGGGCTTGGTGGATTATCACAATTTTACTCTTTCTAATAACTTCTCTTACTGCAATTTTTCTTTTTTTACTCTTATTAAGCCCAACCCAAGGAATAGGATTTTTAAGGATATTTACATTTTTGTTTGAGATTATTTTCATTTTGCCTTTAGTTCTTCTTCTCCTCGACCGAAAAAATTTCTTGAAAGTCGCTTCATAAACTTAGATGAAGCGTTGTTGAGTTTAATCTAAACACAAGTGATATAAATAAAAGTTTAATTGTTTGAGGAGGTTCTAAGCAAAGAAAAAAGGGGATTTGATTAAGGCGGAAGTATCACTCGAATTGCGTCTTTACCTTCAAAGAGCCTCCCATCGATCAACTTTCCAGATATTGTAATCTCAACTTGATCACCGAATTGTAAAATGGCTTGGACTGTTACCCTGCTAAACTTGACCATTAAGTCTGGGATTCCGTCACCATCGTAGTCACCGATATCGATTGGCTTTGCTTCAACCTGAACTTGACCGTTTAACATCACACTTGTAAGGTTGATCACGCTAACATTATATCCATGTCCTACTGGCAACTCGATATAAACCGTTACCCATTTACCTTTATTTTTAACATTCAAAGTATCGGGGTCAAAATCAACTGTAGCTGGAATAATTGGAATTACCTCTGTTTCAGTTGACCTAACAATATATGGTTTAGTTGGGATATTACAGATTTGGACGTTCTCAGCTATGATATTAATTATATCATCTGCCCAAAGCCCAAGGGTGTATGTATCTGTAAGACTTACATTGGGTTCTGGTATAACTGTTATGAGGTAGTCCCCAATTTTTACTTCCCATATAGCAACTATATCGTCGGGCTCACCATCACCATTTATATCAAGCTCTTCTATGTATGACATACCGGGAACTTCGCCTACATCCTTCGTAAGTACAAATCCCTCTGGATCGATAACAATTAAGTCTGGGTCAAACCAGCCTCCCGGCCATAATTTAATCTCAAACCGTGAGCGCACGGTAACTGTTCTGGAAAACAGTTTACTTATTTCACCGTCACCATCTTTTATCATTAATGTTGTAGTATAATCGCCCTTTCGAAGGTATTCAACTCTAACAGACCTCTTTGTTTTGTCCGTTTTAGGAACTCCACCACCGAAATCCCATAAGTATTCACATTCCTCGGGGTAACCATCGGGGTCATAGGGGAAAGCTGTGAACTTTTTATTTCTTGTGTCTTTCGGCCTATAAGTAAAGTAGGAAATTGGAGGTAGGTTAGAAGGTTCGGTTCCCTTTACATTTTCAAGTCTTGCATAATCTACTTTTTCTCCTCTCACTGTAATTATTCTTATGCAGTCGCCTGTTACAGTACGGAGAGGTAATTCTGGAATAGACCACTTCCACCACCTTATTGACTCCCGGCACACAGCCTCGGTTATCACAATGTCTGTGTTTAGTTTATTACTAGCACCTAACCCCCACTCAAACTTTTTCTTGCCTATTTTTGGTATTTCTATTTCTTCATAGATCTCTTTCGCAAAGTCGTATTCTGGTGCAGCTACGAAATTGCCATGTGTATGCCCGCCAAAGCACGCGAGTACTTTAGCCTTACTTTCATCAATGATGCTTCGGATGGCATCGATATCCGATAGCGAAAAGCATTGAATTTCAGTGAATGGTGGAGATACTTTAGGACTAGCTGAAAACATTATTGGGTGATGCGCAAATAGAATTGTCCGTTCATTTTCTTTCAAGTTTTCTTTAAGCCACACTTTTGTTTCAGTAAAGAGCTGAGCACCCGCAGTATGAATCGCCCTTGCGTTACAATCAAGCACAACAAACTTAATTCCTTTGTAAATGAAAACATAATTGTGTAACATCCCTAGATTACCAGTATCCGCCATTATGTGAAATTTTGTAAATTGTCTCTTAAAGGAATCGCCAAAAAGTGCCCTAATTTTTTGAATATTTACATCGTTTTTCTCCCAGAAAATTTCATTGAAGTAAAATTGCCCATTGGCAGAATCTGCTACATACTCTTCTTCTTCTTTTACATCGGGATTAAAGTGTAAAGGGTTACAGGGTTCAGGTACCCAAACAGGTATATAGGGGTCTAAAGAGTCAAGAATTAAAGCCATAAGTGATTCTTGATCTGGTTCTTGAGTGAAAGGCCAGACATCGTGATTACCTATCACTGGAATATAAGGAACCTTTAAACCATTTAATATTTCTCTTGCTTTTAAAAACTCGCTATATTCTGCTGTATCGCTAATATCTCCTAGAACTACCACGAAATGAATTTTCGGGTTGTTATTTATCCATTCAACTATTTTTGTTAGCCTATCTGTAAGATAGTAGTCTTGACAAAGACGGAGAATTGAAGAATCATCTAATGTTTTGCACTCGTCAAACCCTTCTGGACCATAGTCTGGATAACCAAAGCCAATATGTAGATCTGTGATTATGGCGAACGACCACTCTTCAACTACTATTCGTTGCGCTACCCACCTAACCGCATTTTTATACATTCGATTAAGCGTTACATCACGCACATTGTCGCAGGTGATGAAAACTACTCTTCCACCAGTCAGTGGTTCATAAGCAACCACCACAGCTTCATCAGGATGTTCTAATCCATAGCCATAGTGAACACCTCTGGCATTGGTAGCTAGGACAATCTCAGGAGATGGCAAAGCAGAAATCATGTAACAAGCGTCATCCCAAGAACCAGATTCTTCGCCAGTTTCCTGATTTAAAGTGTTAAGTTGTACTATGCTATAGACAGTATCAATTGTGTAACCTTCTGTTATTGGATGACTCCTTGTTATCTTTACTCTTTCCCAGCAATTATAACACCAAACATAACCATCGCCATGACCATAAACATCTCTAATATCCACGGTTGGAGTTTTACTTGGCAGTATTCCCCAATGAATAAGGAAGCCGATCGAGCTATCTAAGACGATTAATCCGCCACCTTTTTCCCACCAATCTCTGACGTATTTTCCAGCCCCTGTGTATATGCCCCAATCGTAATCTGGGCTATTATCTATTAGAATCAAAACTTGATAATTATCTAATTTGCCAGCTTTTATTTCAGCAGGGGTTATGGTTGAAAATTGAAAATCTATATCAGCCCACTCTTCTATTACTCCTAAATAATCATTATGCCACATACCTGCAAATGCTTCTCCCCACATCCAATAGCCCGGGTTATTTAGTACTGCTACTTTTATAGTTTCACCACTACTTTCAGCCTTCACTTGTGGTGCAATTATTGAGAATGTTGAAATAAGCAGTAGAGAGATTATCGCCAAGGTTAAAATTTTCCTCAATTTCCTCCTTCCTTCCTTTCAGCGTTTCTTTATTTTTTGCTGTGAGAATTTAAGCTTTTCCTAGTCATTTTCTATAACTTGAGAAACCGAAGTACACCTAAGATTAAAGAAAGAGTAGCCAATAGCAAGCTAATTATCCGCCACCTTCTGTTACTTCTCTGTAGCTTCTGAATTTCGGATTTTAATTGTTCAAACCTCTTTTCATTAGGATCAGGAAAATCAGGCATTTTATTTCAATGTAATTCTTGCATGCTTGTTGTAAATTAATTTTATTGTCCTTCCTCTCAATAAAGATGTTATAGCTCTTGACATCTCTTTTCGCTCTAGTTAATATCATCTATAGGCGATATGAATTTTGGTCAAAAACTAAGAAAATTAAGGATAGAGAAAGGTTTGACTCAGCAGCAAATAGCTGAAAAGCTTGGCTATAAAACTAATAGCTATGTTTCTGATGTTGAAAGCGGGCATTTCATTCCTTCAAGGGAGAAGCTAAAGAAGATTGCTAAGGCTTTAGATGTTCCGTTTAAAGTGATTGAGGATATGCTTTTAGAGTCTAGGCTTGAGGCTTTAGGGATAAAGGAACCTGAGCTTCTCAGCCTATTCAAGGATATTCCTAGCTTGCCTGAGAAAGATAAGAGAGCTATAATTAATGCCTACTTAAAGGTTAAAGAGAAAAGGATGAAGAAAAAGAAGACATGAATCATATCATTGAGAAAGCAAATGAGATAAGAGAAAAGTATGGGGTTGATGACCTTGAGCTTTTAGCTTCTAAGCTTGGAGCAGAGGTTGTTGAAATCCCCCTCGGAAAAATAATCAAAGAGGTTTACATAAAGGATGAAGGAGTTATCGTTATAGACCCAAACCTACATCCATATAAGAAGAGGCACTTAATCGCTCACGGATTAGCCCACCACTTATTCCATAGAAATACAAGAGTAAACTATTTTCTAGATGAGAGGGATAATAGGTTCAACTACTGGAAGCAAAGGAGACAAGAAAAAGAAGCTGAAGTATTTGCAGCGTATCTTTTAATTCCAGAGGATAAATTAAATGAGAAATTAAAGGAGGAATGGATTAAGGATTCTCCAGACCCAATTCCTGAACTAGCAGAAGAATTCCAAGTCTCAGAAAACTTTATGAGAAAAAGGCTTAAGTTTTTAAAGGCGACCCCTCAATGATTGAGATATGAGTGTTAAAATTGAGATTCAAAATCTGCCAGAGGAGTTGAGGAGGGAGGGTTTAGAGGAGAAGCTAGTGGAGATCTGCAAAAAGAATGACATAGTCTTCATGGCTATCTTCGGTTCCTTCGCAAAAGGTAAGCAAAAAAGGAGGAGCGACATAGATATAGCGATCGAGTTTGAGCAAGGCAGTGAAAAGAGTCTTCTCGATTTAGTTAGGATTGAAAACGAGTTGAGAAGGGTATTTAAAAGAAAAGTTGACCTTGGAATCTTCAGCAGCCTAAATCCTTACATAATAGAAGACGTGAAAAAGGAAATGCGAATCATCTATGAAAAGAGATAGGGCATACTTAAAGCACATCTTGGAAGCAATATCCAACATAGAGAAGTTTGTAGAGGGCTTAACCAAAGAGGAATTTTTCAAAAATGTGGAGAAGCAGTATGCTGTCTTAAGAGGGCTTGAGATAATCGGTGAGGCAACGAAGAATTTAAGCAGAGAGTTAAAGGGAAAGCATCGTGAAATCCCTTGGAGAGATATCGCTGGTATGAGGGACAAGCTAATTCACCAATACTTTGGCGTGAATTTAGAACTGGTCTGGGTAACCATTAAAAACAAACTCCCAGAATTTAAAAACCAAATCCTCAAAATACTAGAAGAAATGGAAAGCTAAGCATTAAACCTAAAAAGAGACTAAATAGATCTTTTTATTTTTTTCCTCTTGACAATCGTATTTGGCCGATATAAACTGGAATAAGAAAATCATATTTTCACGATAGATTATGAGATCGGTAAAGAGGGTTTTTAACAAAATAAGAGTTAAGAATTCATATTGGTCTGATTATATCTGCTTTACTGAGGCTGTGGGTGGAAGGAAATTTTGAGGTAAATTTGCGATTTTAAGGAAGCGATTGAAAAAGCTCACATTTCTAAGAGTTTGAAGGTCCTCTGAAGTGAAAATTCCATGAAAAATAGTAGTAAAAAGAGAAAATTCAAGTTAAGGATAAAGTCGTCTTTTCTTTCTGAAGATGAGAAAAGAAGGCTTCTATTTGAATGCTTTGATATATTATTAGCTTCAAGTCAAATGAGAACCGTAAAATTGCAAGATACAAATTCCAATGTTGATTCACTTACTTCAAAAGAGTATGATAATATAGTTGGCAAATAGGTTATGAAGGAGGAATTAACAAAAAGAAAAAGAGCTGCTGTCTATATAAGGTTGAGTTCAGAAGAACAGGCAAAGGAAGGTTATAGCCCTCAAACTCAGAAAGAGAAGGCTTTAGAGTTTATTAAAAACAATGGCTACGTAATAGATGAAAAGCACATATATATTGATCTTGGTTATTCAGGTGCAACCGATAAAAGACCAGCTCTTCAAAGGCTTTTAGAAGATGCCAGAAAAAAGGAATTCGATGTTATTGTAGTATATAGGTTGGATAGGCTCTTTAGAAACCTCAGACTCTTAGTGAACACGGCCCATGAGCTGAGGGAATTGGGGATTGGATTGATTTCTGTGACGGAGCCATTTGATACCTCAACTCCAACTGGAAGGGCTAGCCTACATTTATTGGGGACGATGGCTGAGTGGCAGAGAGAGGTGAACTTAGAGGCGAGGAACGAGGGGATGTTGAAAGCAGTTAAGGAGGGAAAGTGGGTTGGAAGTGGATTGCCACCTTTCGGCTACGATTTCGATCCAGAGACTCAAAGGTTGAAGATAAATGAGGATGAGGCCAAAGTGGTTAGGATGGTTTTTGAGTGGCTTGTGTCCGATGGCTTAACGGTCTATCAAATTCAAAAGAGGTTGAACGAAATGAAGATCCCGACGAAATTTGATCGGGTTGGAAGGGAAAAGAAGACGGGAAGGGGATGGTGGCAACCTCTCACGGTCTGGAGGATGTTAAAGAGGGAAATCTACACCGGTACATATTATTGGAGGAAATACAAAAAGCCGAACAGGTCTCCTAATAAGGAAGAGAACTTGAGGCCGAAGAAAGATTGGGTCTTAGTGAAAGTTCCGGCGATAATTTCAAGAGAATTGTTTGAGAAAGCTCAAGAGAAGCTGAGTAAGAATAAGATGTTTTCAAAGAGGAGGACTAAAAAGATTTACCTCTTTCAACACAAGCTCATTTGCGGCTTCGATGGAAGGAGGTATTGTTGCGCCTTTAGGAGGCCCGATAACCCCAAACATCAAGGGACTATTTATTATATTTGTCCCAATAAGTTTAGAAACCTATCCCCCGTAAAGTGTAAATCTCATGCCATTGCTGAATCTAGGCTTTCAGTAGTTTGGGAAAACTTAAAGTCCATACTTTCTAATCCAGAAAAAGTCTTCAGCCATTTCAAAGAGTATTTAGAGCAGAAGAAAAGCTCTGATATTCGAGAGAAAATCAATGAGATCGAGAAAGCGATAACCTTTTGGAGGAATAAGGAGAAAAGGTTGGCTGAGCTTTATTCAGAAGGAATAATAGATTTGGAAATTTACAAGAGGCAATGGGAAGAGTGTAAAAGGGAAGAATCTAAGTTGCTCGAAAGAAAAGAGCTTCTGAGCCAATCACTGTTCAATGAGGTAGAGAGAAAAAAAAGAGTGGCTTCTTTAAGAGAGCTTTATCAAAGGTTGAAAGATTGCCTAGAAAATGCCTCCCGTCAGACCAAATACGAAATAATTCAAAGACTGATAGAGAAAATAGTAGTTAGAGGAAACACCTTAGAAATTGAATACAATTTTCCTTTTCAAGAATCTTTAAAGGTGACTAATAAAAATGTAGAAAAACATGAACTTATCCCATCGCTTTGTTTTAAGCACGAAGGGATCTGTTGTAAAAACAAAACATTTAAAGTATTCACAAAAGTAAAATTACTCTCGAGAAGCGAAGTTAGCAAGAATATATGGAAGAGAAGAAGGGAATTAGCTAAAGTAGGAAAATAAAATTCTATTTCAAGACCTTAAACTGTGGATGTAGAATGCTTTATGAAATCACGAATTATATCTAAAAAGATGCTCCAATTTAAATTGAGAATAAAATAATTACGAAATTAAATATTTTTATCGTCCGTTTTATTTTTCTTTCCTCTTTCCGAGCCAGTAGATTGCTCCAGCTATTAATCCAGCAGATTACTGTGCTTATAGGTGCGAAGGAGCAGTGGGCGTAATAACCTAGAAGCGAAGACTTGCTCGCAGGCGCTGGAATTAAGGTGGATACTCCTAAGATGACGAAAATTAAAACTCCAACCCAATAGTACCACTTCACTTAGTTCACCTAACCTTGTGTGAAGATGCTACAGAGCTTAAATGATTTTTTATTTTAAAACTTTAAGGCCGGCTTTATCATAAATCTCCTTTAGCTTTTCTGGACTAAAGTCCGTGTAATGCCTCGCTAAAACGCTTCTTGGAACTCTTCCACAGAATGCGTCAACATATCTGTCTGGAACTCCGAGCCTACCCATCTCGCAGGCAAACCATTCTCTCAAAATTTGAGGGGTTATTTTTATTCCAGTTTGTCTATAAAAGGCGTTACATCGATTTCTGAAATAAATCTCAGTTATTGGAAAGAGTTTCTTCTCTTTATTTAAGTTCATGAAAGATCCCAGATAATCTCTCAGTGCCTTTTCAGTTTCTTCATTGTAAAATGTTATCCATGTTTTCTTTGTCCTTGAAGCATCCTTCCTCGGTATAATCATTCTCTTTTCAAAATCAATGTCTCCAATTTTAAGACTCATTACCTCTTTTCTTCTTAACCCGGTTGTTGCATAAATTAATAGCATTGCCTTAGCCAATGGTTCTTTAAGCCATTCGTAAAACCTTTTAATATCATCCTTCGATGGAACGATTGAAGGTTTAAATGATTTAGCTGGAAATTTAAAACCTTCAACAACTTCTCCCCTCCCTAAATAATCACGGTAAAAAATCTTCAACGTCTTTAAAACATTGGCATAAGTATTGGCCGGTTTGCCAATGAAATTGCTGAGATATCTTCTAATATCAGATTTTGTAGCATCTAAGGGATTGAAGTCAGAATTCTTAAAAAGTCTCTTCAACTCTAAAAGATGTCTCACTACGGTCTCTTTTTGCAATTGCCTATCAACAGTCAAATAATCCTCGAAATCGTGAAATATTCTCTTTTCATTCTCCTTATTCTCTATTCTCCCCTCGTAAGGTTTCCTTACGCAATCTAAGCTTAAATTAAGACCTGCGGAGCCGGAGATCCTGGGTTCAAATCCCAGCGGGCCCGCTACTTTTTGCTAGCGTTCGGCAAACGTGCCTATATGCGACAGATTTTCAGCTGCTTTCACTTTTTTGTAGGTGTCCGCCGAATCCTATTGCCCACAGTAGAATTGGGTAGGCTATCATGCGTTCCATTCCGCCGAGACCTATTATTAAATCGATGGTTGAGTGGAAATAGCGTAGGTA
>Ga0185307_1001891_pt1 | contig 11230 bp, 7 predicted proteins | sample LHCtaG_FD_128010 | JGI IMG/M metagenome (GOLD analysis project Ga0185307, IMG submission 128010) | Hot spring microbial communities from Little Hot Creek, USA to study Microbial Dark Matter (Phase II) - LHC4sed_matched (SPADES... | ecosystem: Environmental > Aquatic > Thermal springs > Hot... | reverse complement strand
TCTGGGAATAAGAGCTTTAGCAGACCGCTCGCAATCTTCTTCACACTCCTCTCATCCCTTATCTTAAAATTCTTGGAGAGCTCTACGTGCTTTGATACTAGCCCGACAAGGCTCTCCTTCATCATGGAGTGCATAGCTTCCGCAAAGTAGTCTGAAGCTATCCCATAACCCTTAGAGAGGTGGTACTTCGCCTGGGAAATCTTCGGTAGCTCCCAACCCGGTATGAGACCGTGAACCCTATCTATGAATGCAGAGTCCCTCATGGGTTGCGGGAGTACGTAGATCAGATCCTCCACGGGTACATAGCCCTCAGGACCCATCTCAACAGCTATGTTACCCATAAACACTAGGGAGGCGTCTGAGGGGACCTTCTTATCCCCCCTCTCGAAAACCCCACTCTCCATGTAGTCCTTGAGCTTACCCATCATCTCATCGGGGTTAGGAAACCTCACCTTACTAACCTCATCGAAGACTACAACGTCCTTAACCGCCAGCTCCCCGGGAACCCTAGTCCTCAAATTGTAGAAGAGAACTGCTGGTGATATAGTGCCTCCAGATATTATCCTGACATAGTTGCTTACATTCCTGTAGAGATAGATCTTGCCCGTCTGCCTAGGCCCGAACTCAGCCATGCTGACGTTACCCTCAACAAGAGGCGCGAGCCTCGAGGAGAAGCAGGCGGCGATAGAGAGACTCGCAGCGAGCATCGCGCCTCCGTCCCCTCCGGTACCGCCCGTCCCAGAGGCCCTGAGGAGGGAGCTGAGGAGAGCCGTGGATCGGAGGTCTAAGCCGGCCGAGGAAATCAGGATGGTCTACGAGGGCCTGATGTTGGTCGAGCCGAAGCTGGTGCCGAGGGTGGACGAGAAGGGGCACCCCTACTGGGGGCCCTCCGACGAGACGTACCAGGCCCTCCGCTCGGTACTCGAGTTCTGGGGCTGAAGTACTTCACTTCCTGCCCCCTGTGCAGGCGCTACCTACCCGGGGAGGGCTTAAGCCCACGGACTGCGTGGAGTTCTACATCACGAGGGTGGGGTCCCCCCACTTGCTGTGAAGTGGCTAAGGAGGTACGCGAGGCTTGTTGAGGAAGCTGAGAGGGGTGGCCCGACCAGGTAGGAGGTACAGCTAGCCGTGAGGAGGTCCACAAGCTCGCTGTGCGGGAGTCGCCGACTTGGTCGATGGAGGCCGGGGCATACCCCTAGCTCGCGCTAGATCGCTACTAACTAGGTGGAGCGGTACCCCAAACTGGCCGTCCCTAGGTGAGCGCCCTCAACTAACGGGAGTAGGGGTAGCGCCTTCTAACAACCTAGATTGCGGACCAACCTAGGTGGAGCGAGGTCTAACTAGGCTAGTCGGCGTGGGAGATCTCTTAGTTCGAGCCTCTACTCAGCCAGCTAGCTTAGCTAGTTAGCAGGCTTAGTCGGCCAGCTAGCTCTCGAGGGCCTCAAACTAGTTGGGGCCCGGGACTCTAGCCGGTAGCTGTGAGAGCTCCTTACCCCCGTTAGCCGGTGTTGGAGGGCTAGCTCTGAGCTTACCTCCCCTCACCCCGCTAGGTGGCGTAATCTAAGGTAGCTAGTTGTTAGTAGGGGTTGGGGTCTAAAACTATGTCGGCTTAGATGGAGCTCTACCTCAAAGTAGGCTGTACGGAAGCCTGTTGGTGGCACCTAGCTTTCCCTCACTTAGTTGGCGAGGTCGTTAGATGGCGTGATCTAGGGCGGCCTAGTAGGAGCACGGACTTTAGTTGGCTAGCAGGCGGTAGGAGTAGGGCTGCAGGGTCTAACTAACGGAACCAGCTACTTCTGCAGGTACCATCTAACGGAACCTAGGTTAGTGTGCGACGTTAGTTGGAGCCGAGCCATCTAACAGAGCTGCGATTTTAGAACCGACTAGCGCAACCTACTACTAGGCTAGTAGGAGTAGGAGAGCTCCTTCTAAGCTAGCTGGTTAACTACACTAAGGGTGCGCTAGTCGTAGCTGGGGCGCGCCCGACTTTAATCGCTGTAAGAAGGTATCATAGAGGGTGGGTAGTTTATGAAAGAGTTGCATAGAGGGTTGTCGAGCCGTAGGAAGGTGTTGCGGCTTTTCCTTTTCCGGACGGAAGCGGTACCGAGGTTTTAAGCCCTGGGGTCCAGGTATATTGCCGGGCTCGGTGCCCCCCTATGAGTGAATCCGGAACCCTCACCCCTAAAGACACAAGTAGGATTAAGCTAGAGGACGTCCCGAGGTTCGAGGCTGTCTTCAGCGGGATTAAGCGCGCCTACAGAGACGTTGAAAACGGCAGGTACAGGCTGAGGGGCCTCACCTTGGTCGCGGTCCTGGCATTCGCGGGTTGCAGGCTTGGGGAGGCCCTGAAGCTGAGGGTATGCGATTTAGATCTCAGGAGCAGGACGGTGAAGATTATGCAGGAGAAGAAGGAGTACTCGCATCCAAGGCTGGTACCCGTCCCAGCCTGCTGTTCTGGGAGATAGTAGAGAGGTACCTGCGGAGGATACCCGGCAGGGACGACCCGCTGTTCCCGATATCCGAGAGGCAAGCACGTAACGTAGTCTACAAGTTCTCGAGGAGGTATTTGGGCAAAAGGATACGACCCCACATGCTTAGGCACAGCTATGCGCTCTTCGTACTGAAGATAACCAAGGACCTGGAGGCCGTTAGGAGGCTTCTAGGCCACTCAGACTACAAGTGGTTGAAGGTATACCTAGACTACACGCAGGAGGACCTAGCCCAGGAGCTCGAGAGGGCGTTTGGGGAGGTAGAGGAATGAACCTAGGCGGACAGCCAAACTAACGTACTAACCCTCCCCCACCCATAAAAATAGGGCTGCGCGGTCCTGCGGGCGGGTACAGACAATTTTATGGAGGTGGGTCGCACCATACGCTTTAGTTAGTAGCCGTTAGCTAGCATTGCCCAGAGCTCTGGAGGTACCGGCTAACGCGTTAGTGGTTAGGGAAGCTCGCCAACTAACACGGCTAGCCCGCTAGATTTGGGTCCACCAGCCTTGCTCAGATCGGTGTTTGACTCCGCATAGCGTACCTGAGGTACCCCCACTAACTAACGTGCTAGGGGTGGGGCTTCCCGTTAGATGGCGCCACCTAACGTAACTGGTGCCGACTAACGCGGTCGGTAGCCGCGTTAGAGACCTCATTAGATGCTGGGTAGCCTGCTCGAGTGCCAACTCACGGAGTGGCGCGCTCCTACCGCCTACTAGCCTAGGCTGAACTGTCATACCGCGGTAGTAGGCGGCCTGCTTTAGTACCAGCAGTAGGCTCACCAACTACAGGGATACGCCCTTATTAGCGCAGAGCCTAACCAGCAGGCACTGCCGGATGCCCCGCCTCTACTAACTAGCCGGCGTGCTAGATGATGCCATTTAACGCCACCTGGCTCGAGCTAGCCCTAGGAGTAGGGGGTAGCTACCTACCGGCACGTTAGATAGTGGTATCAACTAGTATCGCTTATCGGCGCGCTGGTTAGTCGGGGTAGGAGACGCGACTCATCTAACGCAGGTTAATTGATAGGGTGGCGCCTAGTAACGCGACGGCTTATTATGTGTCTACTACATCTGTAGTTAGTTAGAGCCATACAGGACTTACGTGGTTGTAGCTGAAAGCCTCACCCTTTAGAGTGTTCGAATGGGGCTGGAGACCTAGAGCTTATGGTTCCTACCTTTGAGGGATACGCCACAATAGGTTTTGAAAATTAGTAAAGAGCTAGCAGGTAGAGAACGCTCGTTTGGAAGAGCTTTTGCATCGGTGTTTAAGGGAGTTTATAAGCAGTTCTAATACTAGAATGGCGAGGTGCAGAACAGCGAAGAAATAACGTTAAAGGGTGTTATCCGCTCCGCCTATAGCTCTCAGCACATTTATTCTGGGGGTAGGGGTGCATGAGCTACGTGAAGAGCTTTGCGTCTGGGGGTGGTATGCTAGCCTTAAAGAAGTATGAGAACCCATTTTGACGGCTGTATCCGTCTTTGAGTTGCTGGCTCGTAGCGAGCCTAAGTACCTCTACAGCGCCTGGAAGGTATTCGCCGGCTACGTGACCTCCAAGTAAGAATATGTAAACATAGGAGTACAAATATAGGGTCAGAGCAGTAACCTTGTGTAGAGTAACTTGTAGGCTTAGTGCTCTACAGTCACAGTAGTTACCCTGAACAACGAAGGGTAGCTCTAAGAATCTCAGTAGCCCCTATAATCACTACATCTCTTTTTGCGTATGTAGAAAAGTTTATAAAACATGTTTGCATGATACATGCATGAGGGTTTAGATGTGACTCCAAAGAAACGTATAGTACTGACCTCTACTAAGCTCGGACGATATAATAGAACTACAGTGCCAAATGAAGTTAGGAAGTTACTAGGGTTGCGTGAGGGGGATACGGTTTTATGAGTTCTCGAAGGAGATAGAATAATTACTGAAAGAGGTGAAAACCGTGCCCGGGAAGGAGAAGAAGAGTAAAGCAAGATCAACGCTAATGAAGTATGTGAAGAGTTTGGATACGTCGATCAACGTCTACGAGTTCATAGACAGGGTACATAATATACTATACAAAATGGAAGGGGCAGGTGGCTTAGACGCCGCTAAAAGACTCCTACCGATTATAGGCTACGTTGTTAAGAAAGCTAGGGAACAGGGGGGTACAGAGCAAGCAGTAGTAAGCGTCGTCAAAGAGATGCTTAAGGATGCGAGAAGGGCGAGAGACCAAGAGATCGTCCCATTCATAGTGATGTTGTCCTCTCACGTAAGCGATGAAGCAGTAAAGAAGTTCTTACAAAGCATGGTTGGCGCTATCCAAGGCCTCACGCTTACAACTTTCGAAGAGATTCTCAAGACGATAGAAGGAAACGCAGAGGTTCAAAAAGCGCTCATACACTATGACGCGTTAGGGGCACTATTTGAAAAAATGGTCTACGAAGCCTTTAAGGGAGGGGCAGGTCAGTATCTTACTCACAGAAACCTCGTGATAGCTATGAGGGAGATAGCCTGGGCTCAATTCGAGACTGAAGGTGTATCCCCCGCAAACATTAAAGTATATGACCCCTGTGCCGGCTCAGCCCGCTTCCTCACATTCTGGCTTGAAAAAATGGTGAAAGTCTTTCCAGAGTACAGCAAACAACCCTCTAGGCTTAGAGACTACGCTGAGAAAAACCTCTTTGCTACAGACCTATTTGAGGAAATGGTGGGTATATCGTCGCTCAACATGATGATTTATGGCAACGGCATACTAAATGTATTTAGAGCCAATGCTACAAACCACTTCGGCCCAATAGTAAACCTTAAAGCATCGAAAGAATTCATTAAAAGCTTTCTTGAAAAATGGAGTAGTGTTAGACGTGGGATCAAGACTACGAGCACCATAGTAATTGAGGGTCTTGAACACTTAGAGGAAAACACATATAGATTCGCCGACGTACTAATGGAGGGGCTAAAAAGAAAGGCTATAGAGGTTGACGTTGCATCAGACGAGTTCTTAGGCTTTACAGCTATGGTGAATGTCCTCGGAAAAGACGAGGTAGCACCAAAAGCCCTTCAAGGGCTTGAAGACCTCGTAAAGCTGGCGGAGCTACCGCCAATAGCATACCTCTTAAAGAAGAGGTGGAGCAGACGCAATAGTGACGTAGGGGGAGGGTTCGACCTCATACTCACTAATCCACCTATGGGGCGTGCTGGTAGGGGGAAGGGTAGAGGAGAGCTACTCATAGACGATAAGTATATCTTGGCACAGTATGCCCTCGCCCAAAACGTGTGGCTACGCGATATGAGCCGTGAAAAACTGGGGGATCTCGCTAGGAGGCTCGACACAAGTGCCGACCCCGAGAAAATAGCTGGTAAACTTGGAAAAGAGTGGGTTACGCCAGAGGATCATGGTAACTACGCCTACAAGCTAATACTTAGGGACTCCGAGATGGGCTGGAGCTACACAATCTACTATAACAGCAACCTTGAGCCAGTCCTGTTTCATGATAAGCTACCCATACAGGTAGTATTGCTAGAGCAGTTCCTACGAGTTGTGAGGCTTGGGGGCAAGGTATTCACAGTGATTGATGTCGGTGTACTGAGCAATCCAGGCGACGAATGGGTTAGGCGACTCTTATTCACAGCAAATCACACCCCAGTAAAAGCTGAGCTTAAAGCAGTGATAGAGCTACCTCATGGAGCATTCTACTACGCGGGTGCCGGCACGAAGACGGCACTGCTATTCTACGAGAGAGTGGATAAGATACCCGATGACTACGAGTTCTTCGTAGCACTAGCAGAGTACATCGGCTACGACACCCACAGCAAGAACGCTGAGCCAATAAAAGAAAACGACCTGCCAGTAATCATAGCCGAGTACCTCAAGTGGATAGGGAGAAAACCCGAGTACTACGATAAATGCATCGAAGAGTGGAGGAAGGAAAGAAGGTGTAGCTGGTGGGTGCAGGAGTTCGAGATAATAAAGCGATTACTATGACGCATCCAGTAAACGAGACGTCACTCGGTGAAATCTTAAATAGCAAGTTCGGCTTCAGGCTTAATTCTAGCTATATCTTGAACTGTACTCTCTACGCTAAAATGATTGATGCATTGAAATGCTCGGGTTTCGATGTGGCAAAGCTTTCGGAATTCGTTAAGATTAGAAGAAGACGTATTAATGGTAAAACTGCTACAATCCTGATTAAGTCGCTTTGGAAAGCGAGCATTCATCCTTTAAAACTTGAACTACGCACCCATGATAATAGATACCAATGCGGAAAGCTCGACATAGTTGGAGTTGCAACCGGACTAGGGTCGATAGGCAAGTTCAGCATCGTACCAAAGTATCTTATGAAAATCGTTGAGCATCCATTGGCTGTAACTAGCGACATAATAGTGCTAGAGCCCGTATCCAATAAAGCGAAACACATGTACTATATAGTGGCTCTATTAAATTCGAAAATTGGGAAACTCGTATCTGACATGTTAACCTATGGGTCGACTGGGCAGCTACATTTAGATTTCAAGCATTTAAAGGATGTTAGTATCCCTATTATTGGTGACCATGAAGGTGTTGCAAGTAGTATGGAAAGTGCAATTGAAGAATACGAGAGTAGGGCTTGGAAAGCGTACTTCAAGGCAATGAGGATTGTCGAGGAGTATCTTGGTAAAACAGAAGGATTGATAACGGGTGTAGTTAGGGCAAAGGATGTACAGAGAATTGCTCGCTTCCGAATTGATTCATCAAGATTGTTAATTCTCGGAGTAACCTCGAAATTACTCAAAGAGCATGGTGGCGGGATACGTAGAATATCAGATCTCTTTGAGGTACACACGGCAGGTGTCCCTAGAGAAAAAAGATATAAAGTTAAAGAAGGACAACACCCACTCATTACCATAGATAGCATTGATGAAAGCGGAATAATTGATGACGAGGAAATATACTACATAAATATGGAGGGGAATATAAAGGGGAAGAGGCGAAGTTATCCCAAGGACTCTATTTTGCTAGTTAAAGATGGTGCAAGCATAGGTAAAACAGGCATATTGCCTTACAACGCATATGTAATGCAAGGAATAGCTACTCTTACACTTAGACCTAATGTTAATGGATCGTTGAAATACTATATCTTCGCAATATTAAAATCTCCGCTCTATAAGAAAGTGATTGAAGCATTAGGATATGGAGCAACTGTACAGTATTCAATAACAAAGGATGAAATAGAGTCTTTAGAAATACCTGTAATTAAAGAAATAGCTGAAGATGTTTCAGGATATATGAAGGAGTTCGTTGAGAACATGTACCAGGCAAATGTTCTAAAGAAGCAGGCTATTATGGAGCTAGAGAACTATATTCTTAAGTTACTAAGCTAGCTGGTGTTTGCTGTGTCTGCCAACGTTGAAGAGCTCAAGGAAAGATTATTGAGAGATTTAGAGGAGCGGGGGCTTAGGTATGCGCTAGATACACTGCGTTATGAGTACTCTAGATTGTCTCTACCGGTTAATACCTATGTAAAGTTAAAGGAATGGCTTGTAAAAGAGTTTCTTCGAAGAAAGAACATCAGAATAGAGGACTGGAAAGATGAGGATATTAATGAAGTAGCCGCCATCTTAAGAGATGATAATGTACCATATGATTTGAGGCTAGAGGTTTTCAAGATTCTGTTAGGCTTTTACAGTAAGGCGCGTGAAGAAGTTGGAAGAATAGTTAATGTTCTGAGCCCTGGCACGGTGGCTTCTAAGGTTATTAAAGGATTAATTGTTCTTATGGAGAATTTTGAGCGTTTTGCCGAGGTTAAGAAGTCGGAGAAGCTCGCGTTTCCTAGCTTAGTGCCACCAGAGCCGAGGCCTAAAGAGAATTTATTAAATGAAATAACCAGTGTTCTAGAGAAATCCAAGCAAGTTATACTCATCGGCCCTCCCGGTACGGGCAAAACTCACCTTGCTATGTGGGTTGCTCACTTATTGACCGAGGAAGGGCAACGGGGGGTTTGGACTCTGGTCCAGTTCCATAGAAGCTATAGGTATGACGACTTTATAGAGCGTGTAGTGTTGAAGTCACGGGGTAGTAGTGTAGAGCTTGTTGTAGAGCCTCAACTCTTCGTTAGGCTTTGTCGCTATGCTCAGCAAAACCACGGAAAAAGAGTAGTATTGGTTATAGACGAGATTAACAGAGCTGATATCGCAGGTGTCTTCGGAGAGCTCATATACACTATTGAGTATCGCGGGTACCCTGTTAAGCTTACATATTCGGGAGAGCACTTGGTAGTGCCTGAAAACCTCTACATCATAGCAACAGCTAACGATATTGATAGAGGAACTTTCGACATTGGTGTAGCGCTAAGACGTAGATTTGAGGTTAAAAGGATAGACGCGAGTGAAGAGGTGTTGAGAGAGCTTCTCCAGAATGAAGGAGCCCCAAACGATGTAGTGACTGTCGCAGTGAAAATATTTAATGGGGTAAATAGTCTCTTCGAGAAAACAATAGGTAAGAGAGGTCTAGGCCACCTGTTCTTTAGAGGAGTTAAGAATAAGGGGAGCCTTGTGGATGTGTGGAGGTATAGGATAAGGCCGCTAATCGAAGCTTACTTCTTAGTGTCAGGCGTAATAGGTGATGAAGCACAGAAACTAGTAAGAGATATAGAATCTCAGCTGGAGAAGCTGTAGCGTGATTTATCTTGAGCGAGCTCGTAAAAATCGTAATGCATGAATGGGAGGAAAAGAGACTTCCTGAAGACCTAGCAAATGATATGGAGTTTCTTAAGAAACTTGCGAATTTATCTGACATGAAAGGTGAAAGATTCTTTGACATTACATTGAAGCTTGATGGAGGAATAGCTATTAAAGCTAGAGGTTATGTGGGAGTATTCACACTCAGAGACAGTAAAGGCAGAAGTGTTGTTTTAGTTGTTGAGCCGAAGATAGGCGTGAGAAACCTCATTTGGATGCTAGCTCTTAGCGAGGCCAGGAACTTTAAGGAATTGAGAGAGATAGAGAGTTTAGTTTCTATACCTGCTGACAGGGAAAGCATTATTGACCTACTGGTAATAGGGGTTGTTAAGAAATACGTGGAGAAGCTAAGTGAAGCTCTCGCTTACGGATTCGTAGAGCAACCCTCAATAAAGTTAGAGGATGGTGTAGTTGTTCGTGGGAGGATAATAGGCTCGTTAGTACCTAGAACGCTATTTGGTAGTGCTACGCCTAGAGTAGCTTATGAGGAGTTGTACTACATCATCGATAACCCCATAAATCAATATATATTAGATACTGGGTACATGCTACATCTCAAAGCCTCCTACATACTTAGTATTGCTGAAGTCGGCTCGACAGCTATATTTAAAGCATTTCTTGACCTGGACTATGTCCCTTCTTTCCGCGCCGAGAACATTAGTATCCGTGAGTTCCTTTCTGAAGCGCCTCTTGATAGACCTTATATACGTGAGCTTATTAGACTTGCAGCAATTATAAGGAAGTGGCTTGAATGCAAGCAGCCACCATATCTCGGGGGATTTGAAAGCATACCCGCACTTTACATCAACTTGAATAATCTTTTTGAAAGCTTTGCTAGAAAAATGCTACTAATTATAACTGGGTGGCTACGTAGAGTTAAAGGCATTAATATGGTAGTAAGGAAGGCGCGGAGACAGGAGAAAGCTTTGGTTGTTTCACCAAGAACCAGGGCTTTCCTTGAACCCGACATAGTTATCGAGGTTAATGGTAGGCCGGTAGCGGTCGGCGATGTTAAATATAAGCTCGTTAAAGACCCTCTAAAATCGGGTCTTGATGGTGATAGGGATTCTGTGAACCAAATATACACATATACACATGGGTGGGATGTAAATAAAGGGTTCTTGATTTACCCTTCAATCGAGAACGAAACTACATATGCGTCGTATACCTTGAAAAACGGAAAAAAGCTGTACATAGTAAGGATATATGCTGGAGAGGTCGTGAAAACGTCTAGGGAATTATTGAGCTCTGAAACACGCAATAAACTCGTGAAATTTCTATCTGAGTTAACAGGAGACCTCGGCTAGCTTAACTACTATTTCCCCTCTAATCTTGTATAGCCCCCTAAAGGATCCAAGTATTGGTTCTAGACGAAGGCTATCTTATCGCTAACTATATCACCTAGGTACCTAGGCCACTCGGACCTACTACCAGCTTCCTGGGTTACGTACCTTATGACCTGCTCCTTAGCTCTCCCGATATCGCTTTCAGAGGACAGCTTGCCCGGAGCCTTGTACTCGACAATTACGTGCCCGTAGAGCGCGTCGACCCTAGCACCGGACACCAGAGTGTACTCGTACTTACCGACCTCCTTAATACCGAGTGACTCTAGAATACCCCTCCTCATACATCAAAATTATTCTGCCATCATAAAGCAAATCGATAGTTTATAACATATTCATCCCTCATGGTTAAAATATGCGAAAAGAGTTTATCATAATGTGAAAATTTGAAAAGTATTTTATTGGAGATATTGGTAAGGAAATCCTTTAGAGAATGCTGGAATATTTTAAAGTTTAAGTAGACCTTTAACAGGAATATTCTCTAATATGATAGATTATCAAGTTATGCTTGATAATTTGATATGCACGCTTAAACGGAATATGGAGCTCCTTATGGCTTCTCAGGAAGCTCCATTATCAGATGTAAAGCTACCTAAGTCTCCTGGAGTCTATATGCTTTTCTTTGAAGGGAAATTGCAATACGTAGGTTCTTCAGGAAATCTTAATAAAAGGATAGGAACAACCCTGTTACCTGGGAATAGGAAATC
>Ga0185307_1001889_pt1 | contig 11240 bp, 9 predicted proteins | sample LHCtaG_FD_128010 | JGI IMG/M metagenome (GOLD analysis project Ga0185307, IMG submission 128010) | Hot spring microbial communities from Little Hot Creek, USA to study Microbial Dark Matter (Phase II) - LHC4sed_matched (SPADES... | ecosystem: Environmental > Aquatic > Thermal springs > Hot... | reverse complement strand
CTCCTAAGGATCCTGAAGAAGGTGAATCAAGGATAAAAAATCTTCCAAAGATGATGCTTGAAGAATGTTTAAAACAGGAATTTTCAAAGGAAAGGTGGATAGAGATTCCTGAAGAGTTAAGATTTTATTATATGCAGGCAGGGAGACCAAGACCACTTTTTAGAGCCTATTCCCTTGAAAAGTATCTTGATACACCTGCCCATCTTTATTATAAAGCAGAATTTTATAGCCCAACAGGTTCCCATAAGGTAAATACTGCACTTGCTCAATGTTATTATGCAAAAAAGGAAGGATATAAAAGGGTTGTTACAGAAACTGGTGCAGGACAATGGGGTTCTGCCCTTTCTTATGCAGCAAGGATTTTTGGTTTAAAATGCACAGTATATTGGGTAAGAGCAGTATATAAATGGAAAAAGGGAAGAAGAACATTTATGAGATTACTTGGTTCAGAAGTTTTTGCATCTCCTTCACCAAATACAGAATTTGGAAGAAAGCTTTATGAAGAAAATCCTCACCATCCTGGCTCTCTTGCAATTGCAATATCAGAAGGTCTTGAAGATGCCTATAAAAACTCTGATACTGTTTATCTTTTAGGTTCTGTTTTAAATCATGTTTTACTTCATCAAACAATAATAGGTCTTGAAACAAAAAAACAATTTGAATATTTTGATGAATATCCTGATATAATAATATCATGTCTTGGTGGTGGTTCAAATTTTGGTGGATTTGCTCTTCCCTTTTACTACGATGTGCTAAAGGGAAATAAGAAAATAAAATTTATTGCTGCTCAAAGTGAAGTTGCCCCAAATCTTTTAGGAGAATATAAATATGATTTTGCTGACCATGCTGAGATGACCCCTCTTTTAAAAATGTATACTCTTGGACATAAAAAGGAAATGGAGCCAATAAAGGGTGATGGTTTAAGATATCATGGTGCTGCACCAATTTTAAGTTTATTAAGACATAAAGGGCTTCTTGATGTAAAGGTCTATCCAAAGGATGAAAAATATGTTTTTGAGATGGCAAAAATATTTGTTCAAACAGAAGGTTTTATTCCTGCTCCTGAATCAGCATATAGCATTGCATGTGCAATTGATGAAGCGATAAAATGTAAAGAAAGTGGAGAGAAAAAGGTTATTGCCTTTAACATTTCAGGTCATGGTTTTTTAGATTTAGATGGTTATAGTGAAGTTTTAGGAATTTAAAAAATTTTAAACTTCTTTGTGAGATAAGACATTATGGGTAGTAATAATTACTTTTCCCCTTATATAATTAAAATAATAGGATGCTAAAAGATGAAAGAAAATCTTACTTTTATGGAATAGTTTCAGTTCTTATATGGTCAACTGTCGCATCTGCTTTTAAATTATCTTTGAAATATCTTGATTTTATTTCACTTCTATTTATTTCATCATTAACAGCAATTTTTATCCTTTTTTTAATAATTTTATTTCAGAAAAAAATAATACTTTTAAAAAATATTAACAAAAAAGATTATATCAATTCATTATTTCTTGGATTTTTAAACCCCTTTATTTATTATACAGTTTTATTTAAATCCTATTCCCTTTTAAAAGCACAGGAGGCACAACCTTTAAATTATACATGGGCAATTTTCCTTTCAATATTTTCATCAATATTTTTAAAACAGAAATTAAAAATTTCTCATCTTTTAGGTCTTTTAATTGGTTTTTCTGGAGTATTTATAATAGCAGTTCAGGGAAAAATTAAAGAAATTAGTTTTAAAAATCCCTTTGGAGTATTTCTTGCTCTTTCAAGTGCAATAATATGGTCTTTATACTGGATTTATAATATTAAGGACAAAAGGGATGAAGTTATTAAACTATTTTTAAATTTTCTTTTTGGATTTCCTTTTATTTTAATTTCCTTTTTCCTTTTTTCAAATAAAGAATTAAGATTAGAAGGAATTTTAGGAGGAGTTTATGTTGGGCTTTTTGAAATGGGAATAACTTTTGTTTTATGGTTAAAGGCATTGAGGTATGCAAAATTTATCTCCCATATAAGCATTTTAATTTATTTTTCTCCATTTTTATCTTTATTTTTCATAAGAATTTTTGTAAGGGAAAAAATTTTGCCTTCAACAATAATTGGTTTAATTTTAATAATTTCTGGTATTTTTATTCAGAAAATAAAATTTAAAAATCAATAGGATGAAGTGTTAAACTTTCAAACTTATTTAATTCTTCTTTTTTGATTCCTCTGATTTTAAGGATTGCTTACATCAAAAGATATTTTTAGAGTATCCTTATCTCTTAAATCAATCTTTTTTATTCTTATAAAAGCATCCCCCTTTTCATTTCTAAAACCTGAAAATAGATAATAAATATCCTTATCAATTTCTATTATAAAAAGGGTATCTTTTTTAAGTATCTCTGGTTCAAGTCTTTCAGGATATTCTTTAAAAGAAACAATGCTAAAGTTGTCAAAATATTCAAAATCTTTTGTAAAATTTATTCCATCCTTAATGAATTTTAAAAAAAGAAAACTTTTTTCCTTTATCTTTTCTTTTTCAAAAGAAAATTCCTTCCATTCATTATCCCAATATAAAACACCTTTATAGTTCCATTTTATTTTTGATGGAATTCCAAGTGTTCTCAAAATTCCCGCAATTAAAATATACCTTTCAATGTTTTTCCCTTTTTTAATTTCAAATGTATGATAGGGATTTAAAATTGGTCTAAAAAATTCCCTTTCCTTTTCTTCCTTTATATTATTTTTAACCCATTCAAAAACCCTTTTTGCAGTTAAGGAAACATTTTCGTTTAAAAATTTTTTAAATTTATCAAAAAGAAAAAATCTATAAAATCCAAATTCCTCATACAAAATCCTTTCAGGAATTAAATATTCCTTTATAATACTATCAGGAACATCTTTTGAAAGATATAAAGAATTTCTTATATAAAATATTTCTTTTCTTAAATTTATTGTATCCATCATAACAAGGTCCTTTGGATTTGTATTTTCAAAAAAATCTAAAAAATCTTCCTTTTCTTTTTCCTTTAAAGAATTATAAAAATTAAGAATTTTATCCTTATTACCTTTTGAATTTTCAAGAATTTTTAAAATTCTCTCATCTTCTATTTTTGGCAAATAATTTATTTTTTCAAAATGTTTGTCTTTTAAATTTTTTAAAGAATCAATATTTGGAATATAGGAAGGTTTTTCAGTATCTTTTATTTCCTCTTTTACATAAAACCATAATGAAGTATCCTTCAATTCCTTTTTATCTATTTTAATAAAAATTGTTTCAAAATTTTTCTCAGGCCTTAAAATTTTATATCCAAATAATGAATCTTTAAAGGCATAAACAAAATAATCTGTTTTTCCCAAAATATATGTTTTTTCACCACTTTTTAATGTATCAATAAACAATGGGACAAATGCTGAATAATTATAAATACAAAAGGAAACTGTTGAATTTTTAAGGGTTTTAATATGAACTTTAAAGGTTTCTGTATAATTTTCTGTAACATTTAAAATTGTATGTTTTTTACCTTTTTTATGTATTATCTCTTTTTCTTTAACATTTCCAAAAACAGGTGATAAAACAATTCCTGACCTTTTTGATGGATTTCTAAACCACGCAAAGTTTAAATCCGTTGGTTCTCCTCCTCCCAAAAAATACCATCTATCACCTCCCCATACCTCACACCATGCATGATTGCCCTCTGTAAATGGCCACCAAGGAGTATAAACTTCTCTTACAGGAATACATACAGTTCTTAATGCCTTCATAAATAAAATTGTCATCTCTTCACATCTTCCAAATCCCCTTTTAATAGTAGAAATTGCATTCTGATCCCATCTTTCAGTTGGTCTATATTCCATTTTTGTAAAACACCATTCATTTATTTTTAAAATTGCCTCTTTTATATCTTTTGAATTTTTAACAATTTCATAAAGGGTGTCCTTATAAATCCATGAAAAGTTATCAAGTGGCTCCTGCGTTATTCTTTGTGGTAAAATATAATGATAAAGAAGATAATCATTTATTTTATCCTTCCATTTAACTCTTTCAAAATTTTCCTTTATTCCCTTTAAATTTAAAATAAAATTCTCATAACTATAATTAAAAATGTCAAAATCTGTTGAATATTTTAATATAAATTCAGTCCATTCCTTTACACCTTCTTTTTTTGAAATTTCAATAATTTTCTTTTTTTTCTCCTTTAAATTAAAATTTAAAATTAAAAATACAATTATTAATTTCATGTTCCCTCCTTTTTAAATTTTTTTATAAAAAATTCTCCTATTATAAAAATTCCAAGAATTACTAAAACTAAGTCAATTAAAAACAAAACATAATTTTTGATTTTTAAAAGTTCTGGTATTTTAATTATAAGAGCACTTATTGTTATTAAAAACATTATTGTTGCAGGTATAAAAGTTATAAAATAATTTTTATTTTTATAAATAAGCCATGCACTACATGTTAAAAGGGCAATTCCTGCTACAAGTTGATTTGATGCACCAAATAAAGGCCACAATGTTTCATATTTTCCAGATAATGCAAGATATCCCCCTATTAATATGACAATTGTTGTTGCAATATATTTACTTTTTATCCCTGTTATTTCCTGAATCAAAAGTCTTGTTATTCTTGTAGCAGTATCAAGTGTTGTTAGAATAAAGGAATTTAAAATTAAAAGTGCAATATAAGGAGAATATTTTCCTAAAAAAAATACAGAATTTGAAAATGATAAAGAAAAGATTTCAAGTGGATTTTTACCAGTTGGTATTTCTTTAAGGCCAAAGGCAACTATGAAAACTACTCCTGCTGCAAGAAGCCCTTCAAGTAGCATCCCTCCATATCCTATAAATTTTATATCCCTTTCATTTGAAACCTGTTTTGAGGATGTTCCTGTTGCAACAATTGAATGAAATCCAGAAATTGCACCACAAGCAACTGTTATAAACATAACAGGGAATAAAGGTCCTATTTTTGAAGAAAAATTAAATAAATTTATTTTATTTATTGGAGAAGGTTTTAAAAATATTCCAAGAGCTAATAGAGTTATTCCAAAGAAAAGTAAAAAACTTGAAAGGTAATCTCTTGATTGTAAAAGTATGTTTACAGGAAGTGTAGAAGCAAAATAAGAATATGTTAAAAGTATTATCATCCATATTGAAAAGGCATTTTTAAAAGGAATTTCTAAGGGAAATTTGTCACCTAATAAGATTAAAATAAAAAGGAAAATAATTCCTATGATTGTTGATAAGAAAAGGGGTATATTTGTTCTATAAATTAAAATTCCGATAAATATTGCAACAAATATAAGACCAATTGAAGGTATTACCATTTGAGGCATTGAGATAAATGTTTGAGCACATAAGGATGAAAATACTGCAATAACTATTAAAAGTGAAAAGCATAAGAATAAAAGGAATGAGAAGCCAGCACCCTTTGAAATATATTTTTTTGATATTTCACCTATGCTTTTCCCATCTTCCCTTACAGAAATAAACATTGAAACAAAATCAGAAACCCCTCCTAAAAAAATTGAACCTATTAAAATCCATAATAAAGGAGGAAGCCATCCCCAAAAAATGAGTGCAAATATTGGGCCTATAATAGGACCTGCACCTGCAATTGATGAGAAATGATGTCCAAATAAAACAATTGGATTTTTTGCAGGGACATAATCAACTCCATCAAATTTGTAAATTGCAGGAGTTTTCCTATTTTTATCAATCCCAAGTATTTTAGATAAAAAATTACCATAAATAAAAAAACCAAGAAGAAAAATTATAATTATTGTTAAAAAAAGAACTGTACTCATAATTTGAAATATTAAATATAAATCCTTAAAAATAAAAAAGTCAATGAAAAAGAGATTTGGTGTTTCAATAAATGGTAATTTGATTCAGGAATTAAAAATTTTATTAAAAAATTATGGATATAAATCTCGTTCCCATTTAATTGAAGAACTTTTGACAGGATGGATAAGGGAAAGAAAATGGGAAAAGGAAAAAAGAGAAGTTTATGGAGTTTTAATAGTAGTTTATGAGCATGAAAAAAGGGAAATTTCTAAAAAATTGATTGAAAAGGGTCATAAAAATTATGAAAAAATAATTTCAACTTTTCATTTTCATATTGATGAAAAAAATTGTCTTGAAATTTCTGTATTAAAAGGTAAACCAAATTATATAAGGAAAATATCAGATGAAATAATTGCAACAAAAGGAATAAAATATGCTAAATTTATAAAGGTTTAATTTGTTTTTTATATTATGAAGTATTATAATTAAAATATAAATATGTTTGGAGGTGTATGATGTCAAAAAGATATAAAGGTAAGGTGAAATGGTTTAACTCAAAGAAGGGCTATGGATTTATAACACCTGATGATGGTTCAAAGGACCTATTTGTTCATTTCTCTGATATAGAAGGTGAAGGATTTAAAAGTCTTGAAGAGGGAGAAAAAGTTTCATACGAGATAGAGGAAAGTAAGAAAGGACCAAGGGCTGTTAAAGTAAGGAAGGAGAAGGAAAAAGAGTAATTATTTTATTATAATTATTTTATTTTTCCGTGGAACTATATAAGTTCCTGAAAATTTTAATTTATACTTTATTCTTTTTCCTGTAATATCGTATACTGGAGAAATTTTATTAGAAAAATAATTTTTACTTTTTAAAAATAAAATATTAAATTTTTTATCTTTTTTAAAAGTTTTTTCTGAAATATTTACACTGAATAAACTATCAACAAAAATTCCATAAATATCATTATTTTTTTCATATACAATAAAAAATCTTGAGCCATCCCAGATCCCATCCATACTTTTAACTGTTGAATTTTCATGATAAACTATTCCACCACCTGCTGGATTTCCATTAAGGGTAAATCTTTTTCCTATTATTAAATTGTGATCTGCAACAAATAAATAAAAATAAGAAGTAATTGATAGTAATTTAAATGGAAAAATTCCATAAAATTCTGTATTTAATGTATTTAAAAATGTGTCAAGTGTATGAAAAAAATTGAGTGTTAATAAAGGATCCTGATTATAATAGGCAACACAGAGATAATTATTTTCTTCTTCTAAATAAGTATATGGACTCTCATAATTATTTGGATCAGGTTGAGGGAGATTAGAATATATTTTTTCTTGAATAAGATTTCCATATTCATCATATTTACGAAAAACTCCTCCTTCACCGAAATTAAATGTATAAAAATAATCTTTAAAATCTACTGAATGATAAGGAATAGCAAAGGGAACCCAATTTGATGCATTACTTTTTATCCACATATGCTCGCCCATTGGGAAAAAATGAGAATATTCGTGATAATAGCTCCAAAACATTAAAAGAAAATCATTGTTTCCTCCTTTAATAAAAGGTAACATTGCTGCCCAAGATGTATCTCCAACATACCCTCCTATAAAAATATAATGTTCATCTCCTATAATTACTGAATCAGAATAAATAATTTCTCTCCCAAGAATTGATTCAAGAAATCCGTCAGGGGGAGGAATTTGATAAGGTGTATATTGATAAGCGACAAAAAATGTATCATTTTGTAATTTTCCAATTGCAGGTTTCTCTAAATATCCATTCCAATGAGGCAATGCTATTTTAAATGTATCCAATAGATTTCCATCCTGATTTAAATCTGCTCCATATATTTCATCTTCTCTTTGATAAGCAATTATATATCCAGAATTTCTTTTAATAACCTTTGGATTTTTCTCAACAAAAGGAGAAACAATAATTGGAAATAAAAATAAAAAATTTATGATTATCATATTTAAATTATAAAGAAAAAAATAGGTTTTGTCAAGTTGATTTCAAATTTTTCCATACTTTATAATTTTTTTTAATTTTTGGGGCCGTAGCTCAGTTGGGAGAGCACCAGGCTGGCAGTCTGGGTGTCGTGGGTTCAAGTCCCACCGGCTCCATATAAGGAAGATGAAAATGATTAAAGTAACCATTTTTTTAGGAATTTTATTCTGTGCAACTCCACAAAAAAAAGAAGGTGAAATTAAAGAATATGAACCAATAAAAGAGGCAAAGGCACTTTATATAAGAGGTCTTTCCTATTACCAGCAGGGGAAATTTGAAGAGGCAATAAATAATTATAGAGAGGCATATAAGATTGATCCAAATTTTATTGATGCACTTGTTGGAATTGGGAATTCTTACATAGCATTAAAAAAATATGAGCAGGCTGAAAGTGTTTTTACAGAAATTATTAAAAAATTTCCTGATGATTCAAGAGGTTATGAGGGGCTTGGATTTTTTTATGGATTCTGTAAAAAAAATTATGAAAAGGGAAAATATTATTATTTAAGAGCACTTGAAAAAAAGGGAGAAGATCTTGGAATAATTTTTAACCTTGCAAATCTTTCAGAAGATTATGATAAATCTTTTTCTGATAGTCTTTATAGATTAATACTTTCAAAAAATCCAAATCATGCAGGAACAATCAAAAGATACATTTCATTTCTTGTTAAGGAAAAAAGGTATAAGGATGCCTTTAAATATGCCTTTAAAGCAGAAAGCCTTTTTACAGAAGATCATGAATTGAGAATGCAACTTGTTCAAATTTTTTATAATATGAAAGAATATAAAAAGGCACTTGAAAATTTAGATTTTGTTATATCAAAAATTCCCAACAATGCGTCCCTTTATATTCAAAGGGGTGATATAAATTTAAATCTTGGAGAGTATGCAGATGCTTTATCTGATTATAGTATGGCTTTAAAAATAGAAGAAAATAATGTTCTTGCTCTTCTTAAAAAAGGAGATTTGCTTGTAAGACTTGGAAAAGCATCTGAGGGAATAAATTTTGCTCAAAGGGCATTGAATGCCCAAATTTCTGAAATAGAACTTAAATCATTTGCATATGCAATTATAGGTGATGGCTATAAAAAAATAGCTGAGGATTTTTCCCAAAAAGGAGAGAAAAAAACAGCAATAAATAATTATAAAATAGCAATAAGTTATTATGAAAAATCAAAATCCTTAGGAAAAACAGCATATTATTCCTATTCTGATGCAAATATTAAAATTTGTGAAGAAAAAATTAGAAAACTTTTGGGGATAAAATGAAAAGGGGATTTGTAAAGTTTTTGATACCGATTTTAATTTTTGCAATTTTAGCATATATAGGTATTCCAATTCTTGTCTCTCATCTTCGTTTTCTTGCAATAAAAGATAGGGCAAAGGAAATGGCAAAATTCTCAAAGTTTTATACCCAAAGGGAAATGATTTCAAAAATTATTGAAAGGGCAAATGAAAACAATGTTAAGATTGATTCATCATGGATAAATATATGGGAAGAAGGAGGATATACAAAAATAAAATTTTATTATGAGGATACAATAAGATATTTTACAGGACACATTATTATAAGACCACATGAGGTTTATGTTGAAGAAATTCCAACATTTGTAAGTCCAAAATACTGATGCAAATTTTATCTGAAAAGGTTCTTGTTTTAAATCAAAATTATGAACCCCTTTCAGTATGTAATGTTAAAAGGGCAATCCTTTTAATATTTCTTAATAAAGCAGAATGCATTGTTCAAAGAGATGGTAAAGTTATAAGAGCAGAAAAAATTTTTTATCCTGTTCCCTCTGTTATAAGAATTTTAAAATATATAAATTATAGAAATAATGAAATTCCCTTAACAAAGAAAAATATTTTAAAAAGGGATGGATATACTTGTCAATATTGTGGAACAAAAGAAGGGGTAATGACAGTTGACCATGTAATTCCAAAAACAAGGGGTGGAAAGGATGATTGGACAAATCTTGTTTGTGCATGTGTTAAATGTAATAATAAAAAAGGAAATAGAACTTTAAAAGAGGCAGGTATGAAACTTTTAAAAAAGCCAAAGAAACCAACAAGATTTCATCTTATGTTTGCAAGAGGCAAACTTCCTGATATAAACTGGAAAAAATTTTTATTTCTTGATTAATTTAATTCTTTTAATTAATCTTTATTATATTGGTAATGGAAATTTTAAAGGTGTAGGAGAAAATTATATTAAAAAAATAGATTCAATAGCAAAGGGATATAAAGGTAAAGAATTTGATTCAACAAATATAAGGTCTTTATCTTATGAAATAATTGATTTTTTTGAAGATAAGGGATTTCCATTTGCAAAGATTAAATTTGTAAATTTTTTAAAAAGAAATGACACAATTGATTATTTTGTAGAAATAGATAAGGGAAAAATTTGTTTTCTTGAAGGAATTGATTTTGATGGTATTAAAAGAATAAATAAGGAAGAACTTAAAAAAATTTTCAAGTTTAAAAAATGTGTTTTTTCAAAAAAAATTTTAAAAAATTTTAAAAACAAATTATATTTTTTTGATTTTATCTTATATGAAAATTATTATTTTTATGAAATTGAAAATAAAATTTTTTTAGGAATTGTTTTAAAAGAAAATTTAAATAACTTAATTGAGGCAGGAATAGGTTATTCAAATGAAATAAAGGAATTCTTAGGAAATATAAATTTGCATTTTGATGCTTTATTTGGTTCTTTAAGAAGTTTTGACCTTTTATGGAAAAGAATTAAAAAGGGAAATAATGATTTCTTAATTTCTTATGAAGAACCCTTTTTTTATTTTTTTGATATGAAAATAAAGGGGAATTATTCCCTTTATCAAAGAGATACAATTTATACAAGAGAAAATTTTGATATAATTTCATATTTGCTTTTCCCTCCTTTTAAAATAGGATTTGGAGGAAGTTATGAGGAAAGCAGAGATTTTATAATAAAAGAAAATATTTTTAGAGTTTTAAACATATTTGAAATTGAAGGTGGGAAAAAAGAATACTTCAATTCCGGCTTTTACATTTTTTTAAATTCAAAATATTCAAAAAATAATTATTTTAGAATAAAAAATATTTTTGAAGGAAGGAAAATATTTAAAAAAATTGGTATTTTAAATAGAACTTTTTATTTTAAGGTTTTTAAGAAAAATAATTTAATCTCTTCAGAATATTTTTATATAGGTGGGAAGGATAATTTAAGGGGATATGATGAGGAAGAATTTAAGTTAAAGGAAGGAATAGTTTTAAATTTTGAAAATTACTATGTTTTTTCAAAAAATTTTTCGCCAATTTTATTTTTTGATTTAGGAATATTTAAAAAAGATTTTATTAAAAAAAGTTTTGGATTTGGAATAATGGGTGAGGGCAAAAATTTTTCCTATAAAATTCTATTTGGTTTTCCATATAAAGAAAGTATTTATAATGCAAAG
>Ga0185307_1001886_pt1 | contig 11252 bp, 12 predicted proteins | sample LHCtaG_FD_128010 | JGI IMG/M metagenome (GOLD analysis project Ga0185307, IMG submission 128010) | Hot spring microbial communities from Little Hot Creek, USA to study Microbial Dark Matter (Phase II) - LHC4sed_matched (SPADES... | ecosystem: Environmental > Aquatic > Thermal springs > Hot... | reverse complement strand
CCGTTAAAGTACACTCCAGGCTCTATAGTGACTACCATGTTTGGTTCTAGGGTAGTGGTGCTTTCTGCTCTCAAATATGGTGGCTCGTGGACAACTACTCCTACACCGTGGCCTAGTCCATGGATAAATCTCTCTTTAAGACCTCGCTTCTCTAGTACTTTACAAGCTGTTTCATATACCTCCTTAGCTGTAATACCTGGTGTGATAGTGTCAATAACTCTTTCAAGAGCTTCTACTACTGCTTCAAGGCTTCTTTTCTCTTCTCTACTCGGTTTCCCCTTTATAATCATACGGGTTAGATCACTACACCTACCTCTATACTTAACACCCACGTCGACAAGCACTAGATCCTTCTTACCTATAACTTTACTACTTGGGAGAGTGTGTGGATAAGCATTATTCGGCTTAAATGCGACTATTGGGTCAAAAGCTAGTTTCTCAACTCCCCTGCTTCTAACAGTGTATTCAAATATACCTGCTAAATAGGACTCTGTGATATTATCTACTATACTTGCTTGTACTGAAAGTATACCAGCACTCGTGATAGATATGGCTTTTCTAATAGCAGCGATCTCGTTATCCATTTTAATTGATCTCATATTCCAGATATCACTAGATATGTTTACTGCTTTTCCACTTAGACTCTCTAGTAGGAGTGCTTGTAGTGGGCTACTGTGTGAGAAATCTACACCAATTTTCTGCCACTTACTAGTTATTGTAGATATCACATCTTTCCACTCAACAGCTAGGACTGGAATATCAGGGGGTTTTAGTGTTTTTGAAAGAGCGTGAAGAGAGATGTACTCTGGTAGTAGAGCTCTATATCTGTAGTATTCTAGTAGTGGTAAATAGAGAGATATAGTATTCTCTCTTCTCTCATAAACAAGTAACATAGGCGAATCCGCAGCTGTAGTCACGTCTAAGAAATATTCAATATTGTCTATACCACTAATTATAATAACATCTAAACCCTTTTCCTCAGCAAGTTTAAGTAATTTATCAAGAGAACCTTTCATGTTAAATCACCAATACTAAGTATAACTGAGTGGCGGTATAGATAAAAACCTTATTCTCAAATAGTATGACTCTGACTTGGTGTAATCATGGCTGTGTCTACTAGTATTAAGTGTAGTAAAGACGGCAGCCCTATGATCTTTACATATGAGTCTGAGAAATTAGATAAAGGACTAGCAAGAGTTACACTATATTATAAATGTCCTGTTTGCGGCTCTAGAAGAGATCTAGAAGAACTCAGAATTGAGAGAAGCGGAGAGAACATAGTAATTACTAGGAGAGCATATTCAGGACTTTCAGAGCAAGGAGCTTAACGTGTTTTTAAATTTAAATATCACTCTCATCTTTACTCACACGTAACTTGCTCTTAGAGGTGATTTCACTAATAATAGTTTCAATGATGCCGAATTCTCCTTCTACAATCTTAACCGTATAGTGACTTTCACTAGCAGGTTCAATAACGACGACAAGTTTATCTCTCTTTTTATCTAAGAGAGATGAAATTAACTTATTAATAATAGTAGCGGGTAGCTCAATAGACTTCTTAATACTAGTATAGCTTGGAGGATCTGTAGACTCACCTGCAAGTATATGCTTTACACTTTTCCTTTTACCCCTAATAACCACGTGTTCTAATTTGTTATTAATAAGAACCCACTTACCACTCCTTGTCTTTAAATATATCTTCACGATCTCTACCTCTTAGTCTCTTAGTACTAATAATTATAGCGGAAACTCTCCCGAGTACTATAATCTCATTGACTTTAATTTAAATAACACACTTAACTATAGACTCAAAAACATATATTTTGCTCTTAGAGTACTTATAAATGGGATGACCTGGCAGGAACGTGCTGAGGCATGATGTAAGGTGGAGCGACGGGGACCTCTCTTCTCACTATTTAGTCTTAAAAAATATTCTACACATTAATATTCATGGTGTTCACTCTGTGAGTTATATAGATGTTGTTAGAGAAGTTGAAAGGATATTGTGGCCTAGGCCGCTTAGACTATTTACAGCTGGGCCTGTAGCGTGTTTTCCTGAAGTGCTTGAAGCTATGAAGATACAAATGGTGAGTCATAGGTCTCGTGAATATCAGGAAATACATAGAGATACTGTTTTGAGATTAAAGGCTTTTCTAGAGGCAGAGAAATCAATTGTCCTCTTAATACCTTCAAGTGGCACGGGCTTTATGGAGGCGAGTATAAGAAATGCTGTAAATCCACGTGGAAAAGTCCTTGTTACAATTATAGGTGAGTTTGGAAATAGGTATAAAGAGGTTGTTGAGAGAAATGGTAGAGTACCTGTTGTTCTCGAGAAGCCTCTTGGTAAACCCGTGTTACCAGAAGAGCTTGACGATGCTTTAAAGAAAAACCCAGATGTAGAAGCTGTAACAATAACACATAATGAGACTAGTACTGGCGTGTTAAATCCACTTAGAGAACTAGCTAGAGTCGCTAAGGAGAGAGATAAACTTGTATTTGTAGATGCTGTCTCAGCTATGGGTGCAACTGACATTAAAGTTGACGAGTGGAAATTAGACATAGTATTTACGAGTAGTCAGAAAGCTTTTGGTATTCCACCAGGTCTTGCCATGGCTGCTGTGAGTGAGGAGGTGTTTGAGAGAGCTAAGAAAATACCTGAGAGAGGACTATACTTTGACCTACTAGAGATCAGAGAGTTTCTTGAAAAGCAGTGGTCAACACCAACAACGCCACCTATACCGCAAATAGTTGGTTTAAATGTAATATTGAGAATTATTGAGCGTATGGGTGGTAAAGAAGCTTGGCTTAAAATGTACACAGAGAGAGCTGAGAAAATTAGGAGAAGAGTACTAGAACTTGGATTAGAGTTATTTGCTGAGCCAGGCTATTATAGTCCAACAATAACTGTAGTATATAATCCCCCGGGTGTAAAGGGCCCTGTTATCTACGAGGAGATGAGAAAGCGTGGAGTAGAGATAGCTAAGGGTTATGGGAGAGTAAAAGATGTGACGTTTAGAATAGGTCACATGGGCTATATTACAGATGAGGATATAGAAGTTCTCTTTAAGACTCTTCGAGAAGTACTTGAGAGCTTAGGGCACAATATTCTGAAAAAGTAGATTTCTTGTGGTGAAGTCCTTGATCAGGGTTTTAGTTGCAAGTAGAATACACGAGAAAGGTATTGAAATACTTAAAAGTAGTGGTATAGAGGTCTTACATGTAGAAGAACCTCCCGAGGACGAGCTCATTAAGGCTATTAAAGGTGTTCACGGCTTAATTGTGAGAAGTAAGCCTCTTGTTACTAAGAGCGTTATTGAAGCAGCTGATAGTCTCCTTGTAATTGGGAGAGCTGGTGTTGGAGTAGACAATATTGATGTTGAGGCTGCTAAGACTAGAGGTATAGAGGTATTAACTTCACCTGAGGCAACAATACAGAGTGTTGCAGAGCTAACTATTGGATTAATACTAGCTGTGGCTAGAAAAATAGCTTTTTGTGATAGGAGGATTAGGGCTGGTGAGTGGCCTAAGAAATATGCAATGGGTATAGAGCTATGTGGTAAAGTACTCGGTATTATTGGAGCTGGTAAAATAGGGAGTGTAGTAGCGAGAATTGCTAGATTTGGATTTAACATGAAAATAGTTTACTACAGTAGGACTAGACACGCTGAGTTCGAGGAGGAAGTTGGAGCTGAGTATCTCCCACTAGAAGAGCTTCTCCGTAGAGCAGACGTAGTGAGTATTCATGTACCTCTAACCGAAGAGACGAGGTACTTAATAAATGAGGAGAGATTAAGATTAATGAAGAAAAACGCTATACTAATCAATACCTCCCGCGGAGCTGTAGTAGATACTAATGCTCTAATAAAAGCTCTAAGAGAAGGCTGGATTGCAGGTGCTGGGCTCGATGTGTTTGAACAAGAGCCTCTACCACCAGATCACCCGCTACTACGACTAGATAACGTCGTCTTAACATCACACATAGGTGCTAGTACTGAAGAAGCCCAGGAGAGAGCTGGAGTAGACATAGCAGAGAAAATAGTAGAGTTCTTCAGAGCAAAGGGATATATAAAGTAACACGTAACTAGCTTTTTAAGGGGAATTGTATAGAAATAACTAAAATGGCGGGGCTAGCCAGCGGGGTAGGGCAGCCTGGTAGCCCGCGGGGCTCATAACCCCGAGGTCGGTGGTTCAAATCCACCCCCCGCTACTCACTCCTTTAATAGTTGTAGTGTCTGGAATAGAATATTTTCTAAAATTATTTTTATTGGAGTAGTAGTATATAGCGTTCTGCGGGTGTGAGTAGTGAGGAATTGTGGATGGGTTGTGAGAAAAGTACAAGTTGGTAGGGTTTTAATACTTGAAGTAACTACTAGTAGTTCTGTGAGATTAAGTGTTCTAGTATTTAAGCCAGAGCGTGATCGAAACCTCTATGCTGTTGCTAGAGACATAGATGTTGGAACAGCCCTATGCTTTGAAGGTACTCCTGCAGAAGAGCAGAGGAGTAGGCGAGGTATTGAGTATACAGTAGAAAGACTTGAAATATACGCTAAGCCACTAGAACCTCTACCTGTTGACACTGCAGGTAAGACTCCGGTTCTACTAGACACTAAGTTAAAGTACAAGTGGCTCTTAGCGAGGAAGCCTGAAGAGAGAGCTATAATTAAAATTCGCTCAGGAATTATTAAAGCAGCTAGAGAGTACTTCGAGGCCAATGGATTTATAGAAATTCACACTCCAAAAATAGTTGCAGCTGGCGCTGAGGGTGGTGCAACTCTCTTTAAAGTACAGTATTTTGAGAATGATGCTTATTTAAGTCAGAGTCCACAATTATATAAGCAAATGCTCATAGCCAGCTTCGAGAAGGTATACGAGATCACACCATACTTCAGGGCCGAGAAGTTCAATACTCCTCGACATCTCAATGAGTCATGGGGTATTGATGCTGAACAGGGTTTTATAAGTAGTGTTGAAGATGTTATGAAAACTCTTGAAGAGCTCGTAGCGTATATAGTTAACTATATTTCAAAGAACTATAGAGAAGAGCTTGAAGAACTAGGAGTACAGCCACTCCAATTAACAACACCATTTAAGAAATTAAAATTCACAGAAGTTGTAGATCTACTTAGGAGTGAAGGTGTAGATGTGAGAGAAGATGAAGATCTAAGCGACTACGCTGAGAGAAAACTAGGAGAAATAATGTACGAGAAAAAACACTACTTATACTTTATTGTAGGGTTTCCGTGGAGTTCAACAGCATTCTACTATATGAGAGAAGAAGATGGCATATACACTAGAAAATTCGACTTAGACTTTAAAGGTCTTGAAATAGCTAGTGGTGGACAAAGAGAACATAGATACGAGAAACTCATAGAGGCGCTAAAAGTCAAGGGCTTGAATCCTGAGAACTACTCATTCTACTTAGAGGCATTTAAATATGGTATGCCGCCACACGGTGGATTCGGCCTTGGAATTGAGAGATTATTGATGAAAATATTAAATCTAGAGAATATACGCGAAGCAGTATTATTTGTGCGTGATAGAACAAGACTAATACCGTGAAGAAAACACAAGTTCCATATTAACTTTAAGAGATTAAATTCTAATAGCACTTAAAATATCCTTAGAGCTGACATTATTAGTGTAGATAGAAGTGGTTATTTTATTTCTTCTAGTATTGCTTTCTCTAAAAATATATATATGTGATCGTATATATTACTACTTAGGGGGTGTTTATGAGTGAGCCACGCGCATTAGCTCGTTTACGGAGAAAACTTACAGTTGAGAATCTCTGGCTCTATATTATTAAAATACTAAAAGATAATAAGCCGCTGAGAGCTTATGACATTAAAGTCTCTTTGAGAGAAGTATTTGATATTAATGCTCCAGCTGTAACAGTTTACTCTGTTCTTTACAGAATGAGGAGAGATGGTTTACTTGAGACAAAACGTGAAGGTGAAGTAGTAGTGTATACTCCTACTGAGAGAGGTCTTGAAGCATTTAAGCAGGGTATTGTCTTTATTGAAGAGGTTCTAGCGAAGTTAAAGATTTAGTGCGGGGTGGTGAGATGATACGTGTAGTTCTAATTGGTCAGGGCCTTGTTGCAACACACTTTGCTGTTGGATTAGAGAGACTTAAAAACAATGAAATACCAGATCATGGAGTGCCACTGGGCACTAAACTACCGTTAAAATACAGTGAAGTAGAGATAGTAGCTTCTTATGATGTTGATGAGTCTAAAATTGGTAAGTCGCTCTACGACATAGCTAAGAAGTCATATGAAGGTCCAGGTGACATACCGAGAACACTTAAAGACATATATGTGCGTAGAGGAATACACCTAGCGAGTACACGTGGACTTCCATTTAGAGCTAGGGGTAGAGAAGAGGATTTAGGTTTAAGGCGTGCTGTAGAGGATATTATTGATGAGTGGCGTGAACTAAGTGTAGATGTACTAGTGAATATCATGACTACAGAGCCTGTTGAATCTGTTAATGACATTGAAAGACTTCAGAGAGGTTTTGAAAATGGTGATTTAACAGCTTCTCAGACATATGCGTATATGGCTGCACTCTACTCAGCTAAGTATAAAAGTGCTGCATTTATAAACGCTATACCCTCACCAATAGCAAATGACGCTGCATTTGTAGAGCTTTATAAGAAGTCTAGAGGAGTTGTATTTGGCGATGATGGAGCTACTGGTGCAACACCACTTACAGCAGATCTCCTAGAGCACCTCTATGAGAGGAGTAGGAGAGTTATAGATATAGCACAGTTCAATATTGGTGGAAACATGGACTTTTACGCTTTAAACATGCCTGAGAGGAATATTATGAAAAAGATTACTAAGAGCAGTATGATAGAAGACATACTTGGCTACAGCATACCCAACTATATTAGGCCGACAGGATATCTAGAGCCTCTTGGAGATAAGAAATTTGTTGCTATGATTATTGAATATATGAGTTTTGGAGAGTTCAAAGATGAGATCTATATTTTAGCGCGGATAAATGATAGCCCTGCACTAGCAGGGCTACTCGTAGATCTTGTGAGGCTTGGTAAAATAGCTATTGAGAGAGAATCTTATGGAACAGTATATGAGGTAAATGCCTTCTACATGAAGAGACCTGGTCCGCCTGGAAGTAGAGCTATATCTAAATTCCACGCCTATTTAAAGCTATTAAAGTGGCTTGGTTTAAGAGATATGAGAATACCAGAGTAAGTGTGAGAGTGAAGTGAGGGTAGTACTTATTGGTGCCCCAGGAGCTGGTAAGGGTGTATACGCGCAGTATTTCAAAGATAAGTATTGTATTCCACACATAAGTACAGGTGATATTTTTAGAGATGAGATATCTAGAGGCACAGAACTTGGTTTGAGAGTAAAACAGTATGTTGAACGTGGCCTACTTGTACCAGACGAAATAGTCATAGAAGTTGTTAAAAAGAGACTTCAACAACCCGACACACAGCGAGGCTTTATACTAGACGGCTTTCCTAGAACAATAGTTCAGGCTAGGGCTCTTGACGAGTTCACTAATATAGATATTACTATACACTTACTCGTCTCAGAAGAAGTAGCTGTGAGGAGGCTTAGTGGTAGGAGAGTGTGTCCTGTATGTGGTAAAGTATACAATATTTACTATGAACCCAAGCCGAGAGAAGATGAGAAATGTGATTATGATGGTGCACAATTAATTCAGAGACAAGATGATTATCCAGAAGTAGTTAGGCAGAGATATAGGGTCTTCTATGAGACCTTTACTCCAGTTCTAGATTATTATACTAATACGCGGAGACTAATTGAAGTAAATGCTGATAAATCACTCTCAGAGATACTACCACTACTAGAGAAAATACTCGTAGATATAGGTGTTTTAAAACTAAACCCATGTAGAGATGTTAAAATTGACTAAGAAGGTAAATAAGAGAAGTGAAAAGTACCTATTAGACCTGGTTTTAAAACTAGTTAGCGAGTCTAATAACTACTTCAGCAATGGTTACTTGAATAGTGAAGGTTGGAAAGTGTTTACTATTATTAGGAGACTAGTACTTCGAAGTAAACCAGAGTTAGCTAGGGGAATTAAGAGTATTAGTCAATATAGTAGTTACGAGAAGGTTGTTAAAGTACTGAGTAGTTTGCTGGAAAATGTAGAGTTTAGTGAAGATTACTCTTAGCTCTTATTATTCCTCTTATTATTTCTAGTGAGTAGAGATAGAGTATTATTACCGCAAATAGTAAAGTACTCGCACTTAGAGCAAGTATTTTTTACTAGTAGTAGTGTTTCTCCGGGTATAACACCGTATTCTATAATTATTTCACTTATATCGCTCACAAGGCTTCGTAGAACTTCAATGAACTTAGCTATTTTCTGCTTGTTCTCAGCGGCAATTACTACTATAGCCTCTTTACTACTATTACCCTCTATATAGGTGACTACGTGATTACAATATAGTGAGAAATGCGCTATTTTCTCTAAATTATTACCCTTAATTTTAATAAACGCGGCTTCTCTACCTAGAATATTAGCCGAGAGCGCTATAGTTGGAACTATGTGTTTCCTAGATAATAAGTTCTTTACTAATCTCCAAACAAAATTATACTCTAAATTTAATTGTGTAGAGAGTTTTCTAATACTAGCTCTGGGATTTGCTAGTAGTGCTTCTACTACAATTAGTGCTTGATCACTCCTCCTTGAAATACTTGTCACCTTTAGTTTTTGAATGTTAAAAACCCCTTTATAGCTAATATCAAGTGCCTATTTAGTGTGGAGATGCTGTTTAAGAGGTGTTATTTAAAATAATTAGTGGAGTGTGAGCTGTGGGTAAGTGTAGATACTGTAGCAAAAGTAGTATTCTCGTAAGTAGTGTTATAGGAGTTTGCGTAGACTGTGTGAGAAAAGGTTATTTGCCAGTGGAAGAATTACACAAATACTCGCGGGAGAGATTTAAATTGCCACTTACTAAGAGCACTGGTGAGGGCTTTAAGTGTAATATCTGTGGTAGGAGGTGTGTTATCCCCATACCTGAGGGTAAGGGGTATTGTGCTTATAGGGTAATAACATCAGGATCTCCAGGCTTATCTACTAAAAACCCTGAAAATGCTGTTGGGTTTTACTACTATGATCCACACCCCACAAACTGCGTGGCACTTCCAGTTTGCCCTGCCGCAACTGGTTTAGGATATCCCATTTATGCTCTCACTCCTAGCGGTGAGCGCGGCTACTACAATATCGCTGTTTTCTATGGTGGTTGTAACCTTGACTGTCTTTACTGTCAAAACTGGGAGTATCGTGAAATGGCTGTAAAAACTAAGCCTACTTTGAGCGTTGAGAATTTAATTAAAGCTGTAAACTCTAAGACAACCTGTGTGTGCTACTTCGGTGGGGATCCAGGCCCTTTCGCTCCACACGCTATTCTCGCATCTAAGAGAATGATTGAGAGAGCTAGGTCTATTGGGCTCAGCGTTTTCAGAGTTTGCTGGGAGACAAATGGGCTCTGGAACCCAGCACTCCTAGAAAAAGCTACTTTATTGAGTTTAGAAACAGGTGGAATAGTAAAAATAGATTTTAAAGCGTGGAGCCCAGAAGTGTACAGAGTTCTCTGTGATGTTGAGGAGAAACATGTTGAGATAATAAGAGAGAACATTAAATTAGTAGCACGCTATTTCAATAAAAGGTCAAAACCACCACTACTCGTAGTGTCTACACTACTAGTACCTGGTTATATTGATGAATACGAGATTGAACAGGCTACGAGATTTATTGCAGAATTAAACCCAGAAATACCGTATATATTTCTCGGCTTTCACCCAGACTATGTGCTCTTAGATCTCCCAACTACTAGTAGAAATCACGCAGAAAAAGCTGTTAAAATAGCTCGTGAAAATGGACTTAAAAATGTTTGGGTTGAAAATGTGTTCTTACTTGGCTATGCCTACTAGAATACCTAAGCATGTTTCTTAATATACTCTAAGTCCTCTAGTCTAAGCCTCCAGCCAGTTGCACCTAGAATTTCCTGTACGTGATTAATACTCTCACTCTTAGGTATTGCAACTACATTTTTATGGCTTATCAAGTAGTTGAGTGCAACTTGTACTGGTGTCTTACCATATCTTGTGGCTACTTTAACTATAGTGGGATTTACAACAACATTGCCTCTTTCAAGTGGTGTGTAAGCTTGAATTGTAATATTATTTTCAACGCAGTATGGTAAAAGCTCTTTTTCAACATAGTATCTCGTGAGGACACTATAGTGCACCTGGTTCACTACGATCTCGGCTTTTCTAGTTGCCTCAATAGCCTCTCTTAATTGTGCAGTGTCAAAATTACTAACACCAATATATCTCGTTAAGCCATACTCGTAAATGACTTCAAAATTTCTTACTTGCTCAGCAATACTTAATCTCTCATTAGGCCAGTGTATGAGCACGAGATCCGCTGAGGAAACTCCAAGTCTACGAAGCGACTCACGAGTAGCTTTTAATACTAGTTCCTTATCAACAAGTCTATCAGGAAGAATTTTCGTGGTTATAAAAACAGAGCTTCTACCCACATGTTTAATAACCTCACCTACAAACTCCTCTGCACGACCACCACTATACATTTCAGCTGTGTCAATTAAATTAACACCGTGGGTAATAGCGTAAATAAATGCCTCTAAAGCCCTATCATAGGATCTTATACTATAAGTTCCAAGGCCAATTGCAAAGACCCTATCTGATCCTATGTACTTATAATCGCTTAGATCGTAGAGTGACAAAGCACTCCACCTACAACTATAATAATTGTCTCTGGGAAAATTAATGTATCGTATATTAGGGTTAAAAAGAACTTCAAAGTAGAATAGCTGGTGACCAGTATTTGGTGAAAAACAGCGCTAAAGCCCGTGAGAACGTGAGAGTACTAGTAATTACTAATAGTGGTGTCTACTCTGAGAGTGAGAATGACAGAGTTGTAGAGATATATAGTTGTAGTAGAGCTTCTTGTAGTAAGTGTGTGTTTAAACGTGTTTGTGGGTATTTGAATTGATTACTAAGAGAGGGGATAAGGTTAAATTCACGTGTTTAAGATGTGGTAGGTGTTGTAGTAGTGGTCCTAATGTCTCATTAACAGCTAGTGATGTATGTAGAATTGCTAGATATTTTAATGTAAATTGGAGAGATCTCACGGGCAAGTACATATATGCCATTATAGCTGACTATATACCAGTAGTAGTTTTAAGAGGTGTAAGCAATAAATGCGTCTTTTTAAAATACA
>Ga0185307_1001885_pt1 | contig 11252 bp, 14 predicted proteins | sample LHCtaG_FD_128010 | JGI IMG/M metagenome (GOLD analysis project Ga0185307, IMG submission 128010) | Hot spring microbial communities from Little Hot Creek, USA to study Microbial Dark Matter (Phase II) - LHC4sed_matched (SPADES... | ecosystem: Environmental > Aquatic > Thermal springs > Hot... | reverse complement strand
TCCGCACGGAGGAAAAGCGAGGGTGGTAGCCCGGCGGGGATTCGAACCCCGGTCCTCGGGGGCCAGAGCCCCGCTTCAGCGCGCGTTTAGCGCTATGCTTACCGCTACACCACCGGGCTGGAACTCTTCTTCCAACCTTCCGCTTAAAAGTCTTTCGAGAAGAGAGGCAAGTTTCCCACGGGCTCGAGTTGCACTTTAGTTTTGATACCAGGCGTCGCCGGTTCTTCGAGCGAGCGTTCGCTTGTGAAAACTCGGTTGCAAGTACGTGCTGTTTTAGCCAGAACTTGTAGCGCGCTCGCTCGGTGTGTCCACCTTGCTTACCCCATACTGGTTCGATTGTGTGGGAAGCTTTGAGCGCCTCGCGTACTGAGTCTGAACGCTGCGGTTAGAAAGGTGTTGTTGATGCGCGTACCAAGACTTTCAAGGGGGCGCAGGAATTGCGCAACAACCTTCGAGCGCGTGAACTCTCTGCTTCTCTGATGCGTTTTGTTGACCGGAGTTATCTTCTTATATAACCTAAGTAAACAGATATCGATGGGCAGCTTCCCGCTTAAAAGGTTTCTAAAGGGCAGGTTATTGAAAATCGCTGAGACTCAGGATGCCATAGTGACCTACTTGATCGAAAGGGGGGTAGAGTTCGTTATTCACGGTGGTACGGCTGTTTGGCGCATCTATGGTGGGAAGAGGGTTTCGATCGATATCGACGTGTACGCTGAGAGCCCGGCGGAGGTTATAAACGTCCTAAGAGAATCCTTTCGTGTCGAAAGAGCTAAAGTTACGTCTGCTGGTGTTGTCTACGCGAGGATCTTTGGAAACGAGCGCGTAGAGGTGGATATCACACCTCTTCCCAGCGAAATGGAAATGGTGGAGGGGGATTTCAAGCTGGTTGATGGCGGCACTATTGTCGTGTGGACGTTGAGACCTGAAGCCCTTTTGCTCGAAAAGGTTGAAGCGTATATGGAGAGGTGCAAAGCTAGAGATCTCTACGATATCTACTACTTGCTCGACCTTTGCAGTCTGGAATTTTCGGTGGAAGTTTCTAGAAAGCTGCTCGAGAGACTCTGCGAGCCGAGCGACATGGAAGCATTAAAAGAGCTAATTCTTGTAGGACTCCCTCCAAGCTTCTCGGCGTTTAAGAGAAAGGTTGAGAGATATGCCACGGCGAAAGTATGACGAGTTCGTAAGCAGGCTCCTGAACGCTAGCGTATTCTCCTTCAGCGTGGTGGCATCCAAGTGCGGGGAAGGTTACGCAAAGCAGCTCGTCTACAGGCTCAAAAGGAAAGGGTTGATAGTGGAGCTGCTAAAAGGGGTTTACACCTCGAAGAACTCCCCCTACATGCTGCTAAAAGCGATCCCCTTCAGCTACGTGGGGTTGGGTTCTGCAGCCTTCCTGCACGGAGCGCTAAGCCAGGTAACTGCGCTGACTATTCTAACACCTTGGGCATCGAGGCTCGTTAAATCCGGAGTCAGATCGATTGCTGGACAGAAAGTTATTATAAGAAAAATCTCCGAGAAAATGTATTTCGGTTATGATTATATGTTTATAGAGGAAGTAAACGAGTACGTAAGAGTCAGCGATCCAGAAAAAACTTTGATAGATGCGATCTACTTCAACTACCCGCTTCTTCGAGAAATGCTCCCGGGTCTGCTGGAGCTAGTAGACAAGGTCAAGCTACGCAGCTACGTGGAAGAAATGAGGTACCGCAAAGTGAAGGGGTGGGCGAAAGTCAGGAAAACAATCAACGCGTTAGAATTGAGCGTTTAGCGTGGAGACCTAGTAGCGCGCGCTATGAAGCTCTGGCGGTTGGAGAAAGCCGAAAGGGTCTAGAGCTTACGGAGCTAGATAGTTAAACTTCATGGAATGAAAATTCGAAAGATTGCGCATCAGCTTCGGGTTCTTCGTCACAGGTCGGCGATGCGAGGCTTCATCAGCCGACAGTTCTGCCAGCTAAGGATCTTAAGCGTTTAGCCTTCCTTGCTCGCGATCCTGCGTATGCGCTCCATTACCTCGGGCGGGAGGGTTTCGTCTTCCATGCGGCGAGCTAGCGGCTTGCGGAGAGTCAAGCCTTGCCCGTCGATTATATCGATCTCCCAAGCCCTCAGGTCATGGGGGGTTTGCCGCATCTTCTCGATTATCAGGTACCTCCTCAGTACCCCGCTGGCTACGCTCCTCTTGAAGTGGATGATGCCGTCGGCCACGTGCTCGATCCCCCAGCCGAAGGCGGAGCCTGTGGTTATGGCGTACTGGCTGGTGGCGTATATCGTGAAACCCCACCTGTTCAGTATCCTCTTCACCGTGTAGCTCTGCTCCCTCGCTCTCACCGGCGCTTTGAGCCAGAAGGCGCTCATGGAGTCGATAACTAGCCGCTTGCAGCTCCTGCCCAGCGACTTCTTCGCTGCGATCACCTTGTCGAGCATCTCCTCCACGGTTACGTCGCGGAGGCTCCACTCGTCCTCCTTCTCCCGCATCAGCGCGTCGATTACGATCAACCTTCCTTCTCTCACCGCTGGCTGGAAGTCCATCTTGAACTGCTGCGCCTGCCTGATGATGCTCTCCCTGCTCTCCTCAGTAGTCACGTAGATGCAGCTCTCGCCCGACTTCAAACCAGCCCACGTGAAGTGGAGGCACGCCACCGTTTTGCCGGTGCCCGGCATGCCCACTAGGGCAACCAGAAACCCCTCGGGCACGCCGCCCGCTAGCAGCTCGTCCAGCTTGGAAACCCCCGTCGAAAGCCTCGCAACCATCCCAAGCGTAGCTCGGGTTCCCGCCTCTTAAACTGCGCGCCACCTCTAGCCAGCCAGCTCGTCGCCCGCTTCTGCTATGCGATCCTCCGTGTCGGTAGCGCTTCGCAGCCCTATCAGCCAGTCGGCAGCGAAAAGCGAAGCGGAGAGGATGCACAGGAAAACACCTAGCGCTGGCGAGAGTGTGGCGGGGCTGGTGAGCTTCAGCGCGAAGTACGCGTAAGCGGGAGACGTTGAGAGCATGCAGGCTGCCGCTAGGGAAGCGTAGCGCTCTTTCTTAGTGACCGCCACGCCGGCCACCGCGAGGCCCGCGTAGTAGGGGGCTAGGAACTGCGGCGGTATGCCGGTGACCGGGAGCCAGACCCCGCCAGCTTTGAACCAGGGTGCAGCGAGAGAAAAGAGCGCGAGAACGAAGGCTGAGAGCCTAAGAAGGTTCAGCCCCATTCCTCCTCACCTCAAGGTACATCCGGGCGATCTTGTTGAAAGTGGAGAGGGGGGCTTCCGCGAGCTTCACGGCGGCCGCTTGGCCCAACCTGCTCCTCACGTACTCTTGCACGTCCGCAACGAAAGCGCAGATCGATCCGGCGCACTCCTTCAGCCCGTTCAGCTTCAAGTACTCGCTGTAGAGGAGGAAGAACTCTGCGCACTCGCGGGGCAGGGTGCCGGCCCGCTCGATCCCCCCTTGCTTAATCCCTGCCGCTTCGTAAACCTCTTCGATGCCTCCTGGGAACGCCTTGTAGAGGGTCTTCGTGGATACGCCCAGCGCTCTCGCCAGGTACCGCATGCTGGGCAGAGACCCCCTTTCCGCGTAGTACTCTTTCACCAGCTTGACGACGCGCTCCCGCAGCTCCATCCGGGCCCAATACCTATGGGCTGCTTAATTACGTTGCGCGCGCTGTTACTTGCGTGCCCGGCGCTCTACGACCGCAGCGCGGAGCTGCTGCCAAAGGGAGCGGTGGTCGTGGACGTATCTGCTATCGAGTTGAAGGAGGCGCAGGCGGCGTTCATGCTCACCGTCCTCTACACAGTCTACAGCGCAGCGCGAGCGCGCGTGGAGGGGCATTATTGTCATAGACGAGGTTGACATGCTCGGCGACTGCGAGGTGGTGAACAGGATCTGCGACGAGCTCAGGAAGTACGGTGTATCGGTGTGGGCGGCTGGCCACAGCCTCACTAGGATCGCGAGGAAGCTGGCGGACGCCCGCGTGCAGATGTTCTTCGCGACGATGGATCCCGACACGCTGGAGGTTGCTGACCCGAGGGGGGAGGTGCTGCCGAGGCTCGGTTTCGCGCAGGCGCTAGTGCGGGAGCGCGGGAGCGCGTCAAAGTGCTCAGCTTCACGCCCAGCAGAGTCGTCGAAAAAGGGGAAAAGCAGTAACCCTGCGCTCAAGGCGGGGTAACGGCGTGGCGCGCGCTAATTACGTTGCGGCTCGGAGAGCGCTCAAGTTAAAAAGCAGGAGATCAGAGAGCTTCCCGTGCACCCGTTCACCTTCGAGCAGAGCGGTAGGATCGTGTTCGGCAGGGGTTCGCTCAGCGAGATCGGGCATGCTGCCGCCGCCTACGGGGCTAAGGTTCTGCTGGTCACCGGTAGGAGCTTTGCGGCAGGCAGCGGCTACCTGAGCAAGCTCGTGGAGTCGCTCAGAGGGGCTGGTTTAGAGGTGCACGTGTTCAGCGAGGTCGAGCCGAACCCCTCCTTCAAGACAGTGGAAAGGGGAGCGCGGCTGGCGGTCGGTAAGGGCGTCGAGGTCGTAGTGGGCTTCGGGGGAGGTAGCGCGCTGGACGCTGCGAAAGCGGTAGCAGCTCTCGCAAAGCTCGGCGGCTCGCCCCTCGACCACTTGTACCCGAAAAGCGTCGAAGCAGCCCTCCCCGTGGTCGCCGCCCCCACGACGACCGGCACGGGCAGCGAAGTCACCCGGTACTCCGTCCTAACGGACCCCGAAGCCGGGAGGAAGGTGGTGATGCAGGGGCCGGCGCTTGTGCCGAAAGTCGCCATCCTCGATCCCGACGTGACAGACTACATGCCCGGCCGCCTCGTCGCCAGCACCGGCTTCGATGCGCTCTCGCACGCTCTTGAAGCCTTCCTGAGCAGGAGAGCTTCCCCGCTCTCCGACCTTTTCGCGGTCGAGGCGGCTCGGCTCATACTCGGCAACCTGGCTAAAGCCGCGAAGCGGCCCGGGGAGGCGAGGGAGGTGATGTTGTACGCCAGCACGCTGGCGGGCGTCGCGATAAACCAAGCTGGGAGCACGCTCGTGCACGGCCTAGGCTACTACCTGACGGCGCGCCACGACGTGCACCACGGCGTGGCTAACGCCCTCCTCCTCCCCCACGTCCTGACCTACTACGCGCAGCGCACCGACAGGGTGGATAGGCTGGCGGAAGCGCTCGGACTCCATGGTTGGGCGGACCTCGTGTCCAAGGTCTGCGAGCTGGCGGACGAAGTTGAGATCCCCGAGAGCGTGGCGTCGGTGGGGGTTCCGGAGAGCGAGATCGAGGAGATGGTTCGGGAGGCTGCGTTCTACAGGCGGAACGTAGAGAACGGAGTCGTCGTGCCGAGCGAGGAGGAGATCAGAGCGGTGTACGAGAGCGCATTCAAGGGGAGGCGCGAGCTGCTGCGCTCGCTGCGGCGGGGCTAGCGCGCCGAGCACAGCTCCCTCAGCAGCTCCACCGCGCTAAGCGCGGCTAGGTAGCTGGTCTTCGGGTTCTCCGGGTGCGGAACGTTCTCCACCCTCACGTGCAGGGTGCCAGCCTTCGAGCGTGCCACGAACTCGTGCACGTTGCGGTGGGCGGAAGGGTCCGCGACGACTTTAACCCTCACCGGCGCCCCTGACGCCAGCGCGAGCGCCGCTGCGACGTTCAACGTGCGCGGGAACGCGCTTACCGCCTCCTCGGCCGTGCCTTCAAACACCACGAGCGGCTCCTCCAACCCTTCCAGCTTCAACCCTCGCTGCCTGACGTAGGGCTCGTCTGCGAGCTTCGATGGGTGCTTACGGCTCACCAGCTCCACGCTCTCGACCCCGGCTAGCGACAAGGCCTTCAGCGCGTCCAACCCGCCGAGCGCCCCCGAGGGCACGTGGATCCTAGCCCTGTACCTCGCCAGCAGCGGTCTCGCTTCAGACCTTAAGAGCGCTCCAACGCTCAGCACCACTAGCTCCTTACCGGCTTCGAGTAGGGGTTCCGCGTACTGCAGCACAGCTTCTTGGCTCGCCGCTTCGACGACCACCTCGACGCGCGGGTCGCGCGCGATCTCTTCGACTCCAGCTGCGACCGCGGGCTTCTGGCTCCTCAAGCTCTCTGCAAAGCGCTCGGCTCTGCCCCTGTCGGCGTCCATAACGTAGAGCAGCTCGGCTTCCACGAGCCCGCTGTCGACGGCTTTAGCGATCACGCCGCCTATCGCTCCGCAACCGATCAGCGCGACACCCCGCATGGCTCCCTCACCTCTACCACTTCGAGCGAGAGGTCGATAGCCTTCGCCGAGTGGGTGAGCCAACCCATGCTCACGACGTCAGGGCCGGCCCTAGCGTACTCCTCCAAGTTCTCCAGCGTTACCCCCCCGGAGACCTCGACGATCACGCGGTCCCTGAGCCCAGCCCGCTCAAGGGCGTCGACCGCCGCCCTAACCCCCTCGACGCTGAAGTTGTCGAGCATCACGATGTCGGCTCCCGCCTTCGCCGCCTCCACGGCTTGCTCGGGGCTCGAAACCTCCACTTCGATCTTCGCCGCGAAGCTGGCCTTCCTGCGCGCGGCTTCGACCGCCGCCTTCACCGAGCCGAAGTGCTTCAGGTGGTTGTCCTTGATCAGCACCATGTCGGAGAGCGACATCCTGTGCGTATCCCCTCCCCCTGCCTCCACCGCCCGCTTCTCGAAGTACCTGAGGCCAGGCAGCGTCTTCCTCGTCGCTGCGACCCGCACCCTCGGGTTGGCTCTCCTCGCTACCTCGACGGCTCTCCTCGTCGCTGTCGCAACCCCGCAAGCGTGGGTCAGCAGGTTGAGCACAAGGCGCTCGACTTGCAGCAGCTTCCTCAAGCTGCCGCGCACCTCCATCAGCTCGCTACCCTTCTCGAACCAGCTCCCACTGCGCACGTTCAGCTTCACCTCGAAGCCCATCCTCCTCAGGAAGAGCGCGACCTCCTCGACGCACGCGGCGACCCCCGGCTCCTTCGCGATAATCACCGCCCTGCACTCGCAGCTCTCCGGTATCAGCTCGCTCGTCACGTCCCAGAAGGGGACGTCCTCCGCCAGCCAGCTCAGCATCCGATCGACAGCTAGCTCCTCTGCCACGGCGCGACCACCCCTAGCAGCTCGAAGGTCCTCTCGACCGCTCTCCTAGCCTTTTCGGCCACCCTCGGGTCGACACGCACCACCTCCCTGCTCTCGAGGATCGCGCGGGCTATGCTCTCGAGCGTGATCTTCTTCATGTCAGGGCAAACCGCGTAGGGGCTGGCCGGATACGCTTCAACCCCCAGCTTCGATAGCCTGTAGAGGAGGCCAACCTCGGTCGCCACCACGTACTCGCGAGCCCCCAGCTCTCGAGCGGCTTTCACCATCTGGCTCGTGCTCCCGACAAAGTCGGCTAGCGCCCTGACTTCGCGCGGGCACTCGGGGTGCGCGAGCACCTTAGCTGCCGGGTGCTCCCGCTTGGCCTTCTCCAAGTCTTCGCGCGCGATCGCCAGGTGGACAGGGCAGTGGCCGAAACCAGGTACCGGGATCACCGTCTTGCCCGTCTTCTCGGCCACGTACTCGGCCAGGTGCCTGTCGGGGCCGAAGAGGACGGTGTCCGCGTCCAGCTTCGCCACGAGCGCCGCAGCGTTCGCGCTCGTGACCACGTAGTCGGCAAGCGCTTTCACTTCAGCGAGGCTGTTCACGTAGACGACGAGCGGCGCCCTAGGATGCTTCTCCCTGTATTTTTGGACGATCTCGGGCGTCAGCATAGCCGCCATCGGGCACCTGGACAGCGGCTCAGGGTGCAGCACGACTTTCTCCGGGTTGAGGAGCGCTGCTTGCTCCGCCATGAAGTCGACGCCAGCGAACACAACTAGCTTGGCGTCTACCTCCACCGCTTTCAGCGAGAGCTCCAAGCTGTCACCCACGAAGTGGGCTGCGTCCTGGACCTCCGGCCTCTGGTAGTTGTGGGCTAGGAGCACCGCCCCTTTCTCTTCGAGCAGCTTCCGAACATCCTGTGCGGTCGGCATACCAGCGACCCCCGAGCAACCGGCTTATTAAGGGGGTTTTTCCCGGCAAAAGCAGCAGGGCTCCCCGCCCGGTGACGGCAGCGGATGCCGCTGAAGGTCTGCATCGTGGCCGGTAACTCGGCTATCGAGGTAGCCGAGGTTAGGAGGCTCCTTGCAGCCCACGGCTTGCTCGAGGTGGGAGACCCGACTTCGGCCGATGTAGTGCTGGCGCTGGGGGACGACAGGGCCGTGCTCGACGCCGTCCGCCTGCTGGGCGAGAGCGAAACACCCATACTGGGCGTCAGCGCGGGGGGCACCGGCTACCTAACATCGGTGAGCTCGGACGAGCTCGGAACCGCGCTCGAGGCTTTCGAGCGGGGAGAGCACGAGCAGGAGGAGTACACGAAGCTTAAGGGCATCGTCGACGGGGCAACCGCGCTCTACGCGCTGAACGAAATCGCTGTATTCCCCTCGCGCAGCGCCGCGCTGATGGGCTACGAGCTGCTAGTGGACGGCGATTTCGTCTGGTCGGACAGGGCCGACGGGGTGCTCGTGGCCACACCCTTGGGCTCGACCGCATACGCGCTCTCAGCCGGCGGCGCCGTGGTGTTCGAAGGGGCGCGCGTGCTGGAGATCGTGCCGGTAAACAGCGTGGATCCTTCGAAACGCCCCTTGATCGTACCGGACACCGCTGTGGTTGAGGTAAGAGGCGTGTCAAGCCGTTACCCTTGCGAAGCTGTAGCCGACGGCGGTTGGCGCGTGAGGGTGAGGCAGAGCGTCACCGTCGCGAAAGCGGAGACACCCGTGCGCATAATCAAGCTGAGGTCGAAGCCTTCGGTCAGAGAGGTCTTAAGGGACAAGGTGGTCGGCGCTTCCGACATGCCGCCGAGCGCGAAGTTCGTGCTGAAGATGCTGGAACTGAAAGGGCCCATGAGCGCTCGCGAGCTCGCCGAGGAGACCAGGCTCCCGGAGAGGACGGTCAGGTACGCGCTCGCCGAGCTGCTGCGCAGGAACCTGGTGAGGAAGGTTGTGAACCTCAGGGATGCGCGGCAGATCTACTACGAGCTCGCAGGCTGACCGGCAGGCGGGACCGTTGAGGTGTAGCGAGAAACGTTTTTAGGCTGTTGAAAGGTGCGAAACCCGAGCGGGGGTGCCCGAGCTGGGACAAAGGGGGCGGTCCGGCCTTGCCGAGGCCTAAACTTAAGGGCTGAACGAGCGCGCTAAGCTATCCGCTGGCGTAGGCCTGCCCGGGTTCGAATCCCGGCCCCCGCACCATTCTCCGCGCCAGTAGTCGCAAAGCGCGCGGTACACCTTTTATAGAGAGCCCTCGCAGAGCTGGACGTGGAAGCGCGCGCCTTCGTAAGGCTGCTAGAGCGGTTGGAATCGGAAGCTGTTCCCCTATGGCTGGATCAGGGGGTTCCGCCCAGCTTGCTAGAGGCGCGGGCTGGACACATCCTGGCGGAAGCAGTTATCGCTGCTAAGCTCGCTGCCGCCTCGAAGCTGGACCCCGGTAGGGCGGTCTTGACCGCTCTAGGCAGCGAGCTGGGAGACGACGTGGAGGAGCTCAGAGCGTTCGCGGAGGAGTACCGCTCGGCTGCGAGCGGTGAAGCTGCGCTGGCTAGGGTAGCTCACGAGCTCGCTATCGTGCTGCAGGCGAAAAGGTACGCGAAAATGGGGTTCAGCGTTGAAAACGTCTTGAAAGCACGTGTCGCGAAAGCCCTCGACGAAGCATCGAGAGTGGAGTCCGCAGAGGCGCTGCAGATCGTGCACGAGCTGCTTTCCGCTTAGCCGCCCTCCCGAGGAGGCTAAGCTCCGCTGCTGGGTTTCACCGAGGCTCTCCGCGCGCCAGTTGTCGGGAAACGCTTTTAACCGGGTGGTGGCAGTACTATGTCTCGATGCGGCTCAACGAGGAGGAGCGCCGCTTCATAAGCTACTTAGCTTCGAAGGGGGGCAGCGCGTACCTTTCCGAGATCAGGCGCGCGCTCGGCCTGCCCCACACCTCCGCCTGGCGCATAGCGAGGCGCCTCAACGAGATGGGGTTCGTGAGGACCTCGAAGGTGAAGGTGGGGGGTAGAGAGCTCTTGAAGATCCTCCTCAGGAGGCGCGAGCGCTGAGCGGCTGCTCGATGCCGACGACCACAGTGTTTTGAGAAAAGCTTTGCCAGCTTTGACCACTAAGTTTTTATTGAGGCGTCATAGGGTTACTCGATGCTCAAAGCACCGTGCGAGGAGCTGGTGCGGTACGTACTGCCCGCGCTTAGGGGGGCGCTCGTAACCTACATGTACACGGAGAGGAGGATGAAGCAGATGGACATAGCGAAGCTAATGGGGGTTAGCCAGAGCGCGGTCAGCCGCTACATAAACATGGAGAGAGGCTTGTACAGGAAGCTCGTCGAGCAGGTCCCCGGCTTGCGGAGCATACTCGAAGACGCTGTCGCTAAGCTCGAGAAGGGGGAGGAGGTTTCCCTCTGCGATATATGCAACAGGATGCGGGAGGAAGGGTTGCTCGACAAGGCGATCGAAGTGGTCGAAGAGCTTAAGCGCGCCCGGAGCGAGCGGGGGGGCTCGCAGCTCTAGCCGCTAGCTCGGCGTAAGTCTCGCTCACAATCTCACCCGCCCCCAGCAGCTTTAGGAGCTCGAGCAGGCGCCCTACCGGCGCACCTCTCGATTCCAGCTCGACGAACTCCCCCAACTCCTCGACAGTGTCGAGAGCCACTTCGACGTCGCCAAGCCTGTAGAGTTCGCGCCTCTTCCTCACCCTCACCGCCTCCCTGAAGCCTAGCAGCTCCAGCAGAGTTTTGGCAGCGACCGCGTCGCCAACCTGCACGGTCACCTCGAGCCTCGACTTGGCGCTGCCCGGCCTGCGCGGCCCCTTGTACGTGAGCTCCGCCCTCCCGCCCGCTACTCGGAGCCTAAGAGCCTCGTCGCCCGCAAGGAAGCTTCTATACGGGTGCTCGAAGTACACATCCTCCTGCTCCTCCACGCCGACAAGCTGAGCACCCAGCTCCGCCAGCCTCCTCCTGACTTTTTCCAGCTCCGCCCTAGCTTTCACTTCCACTTCCTCCGCCATAAACCAGCACCCCAGCTTCAGCGCGCCAGCTACGCACAAGCTCGATCAACCGCTCCCGCTGCCGCACGCCGGCCAAAACGGCCACTGCCGCGCCCAAAGCCAGCTCGAACCACACCTCCACGAACCGCACGAGAAGCGTGACAGCCATTGCGGCCGACCTTTCTACGCCGAACGCAGCGAGAATCGCTACGGTGCCGGCTTCCGTGACGCCCAGCGCGGCCGGGATGCCGACCGGCAGCGCCGTCAGGTAGCAGTGGAGAGGGAAGGTGACCA
>Ga0185307_1001884_pt1 | contig 11254 bp, 12 predicted proteins | sample LHCtaG_FD_128010 | JGI IMG/M metagenome (GOLD analysis project Ga0185307, IMG submission 128010) | Hot spring microbial communities from Little Hot Creek, USA to study Microbial Dark Matter (Phase II) - LHC4sed_matched (SPADES... | ecosystem: Environmental > Aquatic > Thermal springs > Hot... | reverse complement strand
TTGCCGAAATTCTAGGAATCCTCTTAATCTGGAAATAATGGTTGAAGCCTATTTAAAGCTATTTGAGAAGTACATGAGGGACGCTGAAGATTTCTTATTAAAGGATTATTTCCAAGTATTAGAAAAGCTTGGAAAGCTACTTCACAGATTGTTAAGGCTTTAGCTATAGGAGGGATTGAAAGTGTGGAGGGCTGAATAAGTATGCTGTGGAGCTGATTGATGTCTTTCACGGCTGAAGCATGTAGGATTCCATCATCATTTCAGCGGACTCTGCTTCATGATGGTTATTCGCAGGGCCCTCAGTTTAACATTTGAATAGTCTTCTACTAGCTGTCATGTTTAGAGGATTATAAACAGAATTCCGGTATTGCTGTTTAGTGTTTAGGAGGAATCAAAGGCCTTCAGCAATAACTTTTAATTCGCTAGGTGTTATAATAGTGCCCTCTACAGAGTAGTTGTTTTCTCTTAAAAACTCTATAAACGTCTTATCAACAGTTAGAAAAGGTGTTTGAGTTTTCCATGCAGCTGCATAGTGTAAAGCATCTATGTAGTCTCTATGTCCTTTATGGTAGATTTCAATAGCGTCTATATATGTCTGTATTGGAGGCTCTAGCTGGATGTAGCTATTCCTAATAGCCTCTAGCCCAAGCTTAATGCGGTTAAGCTTTGATTTAGAAGCAACTTTTAAGGTAACCCACATAGCTTCAAGAATCCCTGCCTCAATATAAAAGATATTAAACTTCCTGAATATCTTAATAGCTTCCTCAATCTCCTTTGAGACTCCTACACCTAGGGTTGGTAGGAGAAATAATGTATCGATTAATATATTTTGCTTACGCTTCTTCATAGAGTTCTCCTATTTATCATTCAGTTTTCTCTCAACATACTTCCTCTGTATTTCCCCGCTAAACTTTTCAATATCTTCAATATCGACTGTAGCTATCTTTTCACCTCTCAACGCTAATGCTACAGCATCTGGTAGAGGTTTAAGCATGATCTTATCATTATTAACCTCGAGGAGAAGCTTAGATCCTTCATCAATATCAAATCTTTCAGCAACACTTCTCGGTATGACGATAGTTCTTTTCCTACCAACTCTAATAACAGACATTTATAAATCACCAGAGATAATTTAAAGTCTGACACTTATAAATTTTCCGACCTTGCAAGGTATGTTGTAAACTTAAGCATACTTCACCACCTCTACTACGGTAGTGTCTCCTCTATGAATTCTTCCGCTAATTTCACTTATTCATGTTTTATTCATCCTTGATTTTAGAAGTTCTTCATCGTATTCGTCTTTAATAGTGGTTGTTGAATAGTTAATCTATGGAGAGGTATGCATAAACACATCTAGAGGCAATACGCTGCTTAATAGGATTTGAAATGATGATGAAGCAGTAAAGAATTTAAGTAAGGAGTTAAAGGCAGCTTCTCTACATCTTGTCTCCTCCACCATCTAGAAGTAAATTTAAGCTTGTCTATAAGCTTCTCTACATCCTCAACGTTTTCTCAATATTTCTTGTGGAAGCCGGTTTTCATGGAGGCTTGATGAAGGGAGATTGTAGATTACCGTAGAAGCCTCATTTCATCATCTTTAGCTTCTTTAGGTTTATATGCTTCTTCTTGAGGTATCTTCATGTAGTTAGCCCTATATAGTGCTTCTACATTGAGTTTAATGCTATTTCAACAGCGTTTCTATGGAGGGTGCTTGCCAAGCAGCATGTTTCCAACACCGAGTACATTTTAGCCTACCGAAGAATGTTATGAAGACTATGCTTAAAATCTTATTTAAGCAAGCTTGTTGAGGATGTTAAAGGAATACTCTTAGTATTAGTGGTACAAGTATTGTTGAGGCTAATGTAATTACTATTGTGATTAGGGATGCTTTAACAACACCATACAGGTCGCTTACCCTCATATTTAAGCTATTTACCTTCTCATCCATATAGGATTTCAGCTCAGCCTTAAGCTTCTCCATATCCTCTCTTGCTGCTTTTCTTAAGCTCTCTATATCGTTTTTAAGCCTTCTATATCATCCTTAATAGTTATCTCCCTCGATAATGCTAGAAGCATTATTCTTCTTAGAGCTCTATGTCTTAATGCTTCAGGTAGAAGCTCTTCAGCTAATGCTCTTCTAAGCTCCTCATCCCTCCTAATCTCCTCAAGAAGCTGTTTACAGGTAGACATATCTCTACTATGGAAGAATTTTACTTCAACATGTAAAGTTAACACTCTCATAGACTCAATAGGGTTTACCTTATGGTAGCTAAACGTTTAAGTACTTGGTGAATTCAGTTAATTCTCCATCTTTTCCTTTAGTTATACCTTTAATTAGAAGATAAATGCTTTTGGCTGATTTTGTTAGAATTCTTATCTCTCTTCGTTTCCAGTTTGGGTTAAATAGTTTAGTGACCTTTAATGGTGTAGGTGTTGTTAGCTTAGTCGCTTTACTGGAAATTACTGGATAGTGTATGTCCGTAACCGAGCTGCTAGGCAATAAAACAGGTATCTTCCCCCTACTCCATTCAGAATATACATCAATGACCTTTATGTCGTAAAGTAGTGCTGTTCCATTATTGCTTTGCAACTCAAAGACCGACAGGCTACCGTACGTCTTAGTACCGCTTATGATGTATGTTGAAGTTAAGATTTTATATTTAAGCTAGCTTCCCAAGCTATATTCTATGGTGTAAAGTGGAGGGTTATTAGGGATGTAGCTATCACCATAAGCGCTACAGTCACAATTTCATATTTTGTTTTACATCTATAGTTTCTTAGGAAGTCATTAAGCTTATTTACTTCCTGGATCTGATGACGTTGCACTGTAACTTGCAGCAGGTAAACAATTCCTCTTTTAATCTCATTTACGTATTTTAACAAATCTAGATACTTATACTGGCTACTCTATTCATAAGCTTTTACATTTCCTCCTACAATCATGTTGGTGGAGTGTATTAGGAGTGTTATTTATAGTTTCTTAAGAATTCCTCCTCCATCACTATTGTTGTTTCCGCTTCACCCTCCCCGGATTTTCTTAGAAACTCAAGTAGGTCTTTATCTCTTGTAAGCATTTTTAGGCTGTTATCCACTGATGTTGTGTATAGTAGGAGATCTATTAAATCGTTGAAGCCCATAGATTTAAGCCTTAAGGCTTTCATGTAGGATTGGGGTTTCGGATATGCCTGCTGGAAGCTCTCCATTATGGAGTTTATTCCCATCTCCACCATTCTCACGCTATACTGCATTTTACTTATTTTACCTATAATTTCAAGAATATTGAAGCATGTATAATATATCTTAATAGCTCTAGACCTGTGGAGACTCTCTAAAACCTCTAAAACCCTTTCAACACCTTTAACCGCTACACCAAATATTGGGAGTAGATATGTTGAGTCAAGAAGTACTTTCTCCACCGAAAACCTCCCCCTGCATCTTCTCAGACTCACCCTCAAACTCCTCAAATGTTGTTGAGCTGAATTTAGGGCCTTTAAGCGCTAGCCAGAATGGGTCTGGAATAACTTCAGCCACAAGCCTACCCTCCTCAACCCTCATTCTAAGCCATGAACCCTCACGAATCCCAAGAGCATCACATATGGATTTAGGAATATATAGAGTATTCTTCTTACTAACCCTTGCCTTAACATCCAAGCTAAACACCAGATAACTAACTATTCCTTAATTTAAATCTATCTGAGAATAAAGAAATCTGGCAACCAACATATAGTATCTGAGCCTCTAATTTACTATATTAAATAAAGATATTGACAAGTTAACATGAGCTTATAAAACTAATACAGTATCGGCGTGTCTTAATAGTCATACTTTCCAGTTTAGGTCCGTATGGATTAGATAGTATTGGGGATTCTTCATCTCTATATGGATGAATTTACAAGATTTGAAATTAAGCCGTAAAGCTATAGTTTAGGAAGGTTGAGGAATAGGTTGACAATTTAGAGTTGAAGGTTGAGGAGATAGGTAAGTACAGTTGATATTCCAACACTACAGCTCATACAAGCTTGAGGAGGCTTAAGAAACGGCTGAGGGCTCCGGTAGGGTATTTAATGCATTAGAATTCATAAGGAGTCGTAAGTATAGGAGTTGATGATGTTAGAAAGCTTGCTGGTTAAGGCTTACTTAATCCAGCATGACTTAGACGTTAAGCACCCCCTCCTCAGCTTCCTTAACTATCTATTGCTTCCTGAGCTTTATCCATGATCTGGTAACTATTATTATTGTAATTGTTCATGTTAGTGTTAATTTGGTTGAGGATTAGTTTCGGATAGGTTCTATTGGGGTTTAGGGTTCTTGGATTGTACTCTATTAGCTTAAGCTTAGGCTTCTGGGCATTATTTGAGTTTATGATTTCTAATGGGAGGTTAGATTGTGTTGGAATTATTAGTAAGATTGCAACTATTTAGGAGATAGGCTTAAGTTGTCATGTTTCTCCATTTAGTAAGCTTTTAAGATATACTAAGCTGTATGATAGAATTGTTGTGAGGATGAGTGGAGGCATCACTAACACAGTTATGGATAGGACTTATATTTTGGATTTTAAGTATATAATTTGTGGAGACTCATTCTAAGTTTATGTTTCCTATGTGGACGTGGCAACTTAGGAAATCAGATACAATATGTTAAGTTGCCAGGTCCTCCTATGTTAACGCTAAGTTTATATCTGTAAATATATAGTTGTTTAGGTGGGAGGTTGGGTGTTGATTTCGGGGATCTTGTGGTAAGGAGGGCTTTAACGTTAGAGGAGCTTAGGGGTAGAAGTATTGCTGTTGATGGCTATAATGCTCTCTATCAATTCCTAACTGTTATTAGGCAGCCTGATGGAACACCTTTAATGGATTCTCATGGCAGAGTAACAAGTCATCTTAGCGGTGTTTTCTATAGGACAATTAACCTGCTGGAGATAGGTGTTAAGCCAGTATATGTTTTTGATGGGAGACCTCCGGAGATTAAGGAGATGGAGGTTGCTAGGAGAAAGGCTTTAAGGGAGGAGGCTGTTAAAAGATATGAGGAGGCACTGCAGAGGGGGGATCTTAAAGCAGCTAGAACCTATGCTTCCCAGTCAGCTAGATTGAGGGAGGAGATGGTTGATGAGGTTAAGGATCTTCTTGACGCTATGGGTGTTCCATGGATTCAAGCCCCATCAGAGGGGGAGGCTCAAGCAGCTTATCTAGCTATAAAGGGGGATGTTTGGGCTTCTGCAAGCCAAGACTATGATTCCCTCCTCTATGGAGCGCCTAAGCTAGTAAGGAACTTAACGATAAGTGGTAGACGTAGACTTCCAAAATCTGAGAAATATGTTGAGGTAGTGCCTGAGCTTGTTCTACTTGGTGAAGTATTAAGAAGTCTTGGATTAACGAGGGAGCAGCTAATAGATCTAGCTATACTGATAGGTACAGACTATAATCCTGATGGAGTGAAGGGAATAGGTCCTAAACGTGCATACATCCTAATTAAGAAGCATGGTAGTCTAGAGAATGTGTTGAAGTATCTGCCTGAAGTCCAAATACCCTCACTCCAATCCATTAGGGAAATATTCCTAAAACCAACAGTAAATATGGATTATGTAGTAAGATGGAGACCAATTGATAGAAGTAAAGTATTGGAGATACTTGTTGAGAAACATGACTTCTCAAGGGAGAGGGTTGAGAAAGCTATAGATAGGGTTGAAGCAGCATTAAGGAAGACAGGGGGACAGGTAGGGCTTGATAAATGGTTTAAGTATTAGTTAAAGGCTTATATATTAGTAATCTATCTTGGTGGTTTAATGTGGAATGGAGTTATTCTAGCTTATAGTGAAATAGCTCTTAAATCCCCTCCTGTTAGAAGAAGATTTGTAAAAACTCTTATAGAGAACATTATGAATGAGGTAGAGGGGGTTAAGGCTGAATTATTTGGTGGAAGAATATTTCTTAAGTGTAGTGATCTTGATTATGTATGTAGGATTTTACCCCATGTTTTCGGTATATCCTACTTTGCTCCATGCATACATATTAAGCTTAAGGAGCTTGATGACTTCATAAGAAGTAATGTAGAGAATCTTTTAGGAGGGGTTGAAAGCTTTGCTGTTCGAGCACGTAGAGAGGGAAAGCATGAATTTACAAGTTTAGACTTGGAGAAACGTATTGGAAAAATTATTGTTGAGGCATCTGGACGTAAAGTTAATCTTAAAAAGCCTGAAAGAACAGTTTATGTTGAGGTTAGGGGGGATGAATGCTTCATATACAATAGTAGGGTTAAGGGTCCAGGTGGGCTTCCAATAGGCTCCTCAGGCAGGGTTGTATGCCTACTATCTGGAGGTATAGATTCACCTGTAGCTGCATGGATGATGATGAAGAGGGGATGTATAGTTTACCCGTTATTCGCATATTCTCCAAGAGGTAATGATGAATCCAGTCTTCTAAGATATGTTGAGGTATTGAAGGTGTTGAAGCGTTGGAGTATTGGAGTAACGTTAAAAGCATATATTTATAGGCATGAACATAACCTAGCGGAGTTTATGAGGGTATCTCCTAAACATACATGTATTCTATGTAAGAGAATGATGTATAGAGTTGCTAATGAGCTTGCTAAGAAAGTTAATGCTAAAGCAATAGTAACTGGTGAGAATTTGGCTCAAGTAGCTTCACAAACACTTTCAAACCTTCAAACAATAGATGAAGCATCTGAGCTTCCAGTATTTAGACCATTAATAGGGTTTGATAAGGTTGAAGCTGAGAGAATAGCTAAGGAAATTGGAACATACGATAAGTCATGTATACGTGTAGAAACATGCTGGGCTAAACCGAGAAAACCAGCAACAAAATCTGGAATTCAGGAAATTAAAGCTATTGAGGAGAAGATAGAGGTGGGGAAGCTACTTATTAAAAGCATTGAAACAATAAGAGAAATAAAAGTTTAAACTATTAAGCCCTAATAAGGGAGACTGTATCTATCAGGCATTCAAGATATCGAAATTAATTAGTAGATCCTTTAACTTTACTTATAACTTTGATACTGCTTATCTCTGTAGTTGGGTATTGGCCCATATCGTCCTTCTCATACTTCTTAACTAAATCCCATACTGTTAAGAGGGAGGCAGCAACACCTGTTAATGCCTCCATCTCAACACCTGTCTGAGCATTTGTTCTAACAGTTACCTTTACATATATGTTATCCTCACCGGCCTCCACATCGACGTCTACATGGGTTATAGGTATTGGATGGGTGAGGGGAATTATTTCAGATGTTTTCTTAACAGCCATTATTGCCGCTATCTTCGCTATTGAGAAAACATCCCCCTTCTCAACCCCACCACTCCTCACTAATCTTAAAGTCTCCCTTCTAAGCTTTATCCTACCCTCAGCAACAGCCTCCCTAAACACTACATCCTTACCAGTTACATCAACCATTTTTACATTCATACTAAACCTTATGAAGGCAAATTTTAAACATTTCGCTTAAAGACGTGGAGGATTTAAATAGATTAAATATGCTAATTCACTGTTAGCGAAAAGTAGAAATATATGCTTAACATAATACTATTTTGATCGTTATGGTTATTGAGATTGATGAAGCTACTCGTAGACGTGTATCTGAGATGTTTAAGGGCTTAAAATCCCCTGTTAAAATCTACCTATTTACAACAACTATGCACTGCCTCTACTGTAATGAGGCTGAGGATGTTGTTAACATTGTTAGTGGTTTATCACCTCTCATATCTGTTGAGAAATGTACATGCGATGCTGATCATCCCCAAGCACGTAGATTTAGGATTGATAAGCATCCAGCTATAGTTATACATGGCGAGGAGGAGTTTAACATTAGATATTTCGGTTTACCTGTAGGGTATGAGTTTGGAGTAATTATTGACAGTATTGTTACAGCATCTACAGGCAGGGTTAAGCTACCTCCAAGCATAGTTAGCCTAGTTAAAAGCATAAATACACCTATACATATCCAGGTATTTGTAACTCCAACATGTCCATACTGTCCACCTATAGCTAAATTAGCCCACAGCTTCGCAGTATTAAACCGGAACATAACAGCTGATGTTGTTGAAGTAACTGAGTTTCCTGAGCTGGCTAAACGTTATGGTGTTTACGCTGTTCCTAAAACTGTTGTGAATGATGTTGTGGAGTTTGAAGGAGCTGTTTCAGCTGATGTTTTCCTAAGAAATGTTATAAGAGCTGCTGAGCTTAGTGGGAGGGGGTAGTAGTGTCCATATTCCTAGCTGAGAAGCCTCTCTACGATGTTGTAATTATTGGTGCTGGACCTGCTGGATTAACAGCTGGAATATACTGTGCAAGCATGAACTTAAAAACACTAATTATTGAGGGAACATCACCGTCAAGACTGCAGCTAGCAGGTAAAATATACAATTACCCAGGGTTTCCAGACGGTATTTTAGGCTCTGAGCTTTTAAGTAGGATGAGAAGCCAAGCACTAAGAGCTGGAGCCAATATAAGGAGGGGGGACGTAGTAGCTGTTGATCTCCTAAGCCCAATAAAGACAGTAATAACTAAAACTGAAAGCATAACAGCTACTGCAGTTATAGTAGCTGTAGGATTAGGGAAACGTAGGGTAAGCATTGAGGGTGAGGATAGACTTCTAGGCTTAGGCGTATCCTACTGCACCCTATGTGACGGCCCACTCTACAAGGGTAAAACTGTAGCTTTAATTAGTGATGAGGTTGCTGAGGATTTACCAAGTCTTAGCAGGCTAGCATCCAAAGTCTACTTTATACCGTTAAAGCCAATAGGGAACATAGGGGATATTCCAAGTAATGTTGAAGTTCTTAACGTAAAAATCAAATCTATTGAGGGGGCAAATAGAGTTGAAGGATTAAGAATTGTTAAGAATGGAGTTGAGGAGCTTCTTAAAGTTGACGGTGTATTCATATCAACTGGAAGCATACCCTTCACAGATATAATTTCCAGGAGCGGGGTTGAAGTTGATGAGAAGGGATGTATTAAAGTAGGTAAGGACATGGCGACAAATATTGAGGGAGTATATGCAGCGGGAGACTGTACATGTGGAGGTATGCAGGTAGCAGTAGCTGTAGGGCAAGGAGCTATAGCAGCAATAAGAGCTATAGCCTACATTCATGAACAGCAAAAAGAGCTAAAATCACTAACACTATAGATAATTACCCCAGCTAAGATTAAGGACATTTAGAAGTAGCTTTACACCCCTACCGTTTAGAACTTATACCTCATTATATGTTATTAACTTATAAACACCTCTTAAGCCTTAACATAATTCCCTAAAGCTTAATATTCCAAACTATAATCTGCTAAAGGCTTAAATAGCCTTACAGCTTTCTGTAGGTAGTGAGGATTAGCGATTTAAATATTGATGAGGGGGTTAAGGAGTTATTAGCTAAGCATGGATATGTTGATCTATACCCTCCACAAGTAGATGCTGTTAAGGCCGGTGTACTGGATGGATTTGATGCTGTTATAGCTATACCTACAGCTGCAGGTAAAACATTAATTGCTGAGCTTGCAATAGCCAGTAGACTGCTTAAACATGGGGGTAAAGCCCTATACTTCACTCCTCTACGCGCACTTGCAAGCGAGAAGTTTAATGATTTGCTGAAGTATGGTGAGCTGGGGCTTAAAGTAGCTATTACAACTGGGGATTATGATAGCGCTAACGAGTGGCTTGAAAAATACGATATTATAGTTTCAACATATGAAAAAACAGATTCCCTAACTAGACATATGCCTAGATGGATTAGGGAGTTGTCAATTATAGTTGCTGACGAGGTTCATCTAATTAATGATGGTGAAAGAGGTCCAATACTTGAAATACTACTTACAAAGCTAATATCCATAAACCCTAATGCTCAAGTACTGGCTTTAAGCGCAACTGTAAGTAATGCTGAGGAAATTGCTAAATGGCTTAGAAATGCGAGGCTTATTGTAAGTGATTGGAGACCTGTTAAGCTTAGGGAGGGGGTATACTATAATGGGGTTGTGGAGTTTAACGATGGGGTAATGGTTGAAGTTCCATGCTTAACATCAAGCCCAACAATGAATGTAGCCTTAGACACTATAGCTGGTGGAGGGCAGACACTAATATTTACAAGTAGTAGAGCGCAGGCTGTAAGTCTTGCTAAAAAGCTTTCAATCCATACTTCCCAATACCTCTCCAGGGAGGAGGCTAAGGATCTTAGGGAGATATCTAGAAAGATTCTTACCCTAGAGCCTATAACAGGAATTAATCCAATACTATCTGAATGTATTAAGGGTGGAGTAGCCTTCCATCATGCTGGATTAGCTTATCCACATAGGAGAATTGTTGAAGATACATTCAGATCTAGAACTCTAAAAATAGTATGTGCAACACCAACCTTAGCTGCTGGGGTAAATCTACCTGCGAGAAGAGTAGTTATAGATTCAATCAATAGATACGAGGTTGGAATTGGAAATGTTCAGATACCTGTATTGGAGTATAAGCAGATGGCTGGAAGAGCAGGTAGACCTAAATACGACTCAATAGGTGAAACAGTAATAATTGCTGGAAGTAAATCTAGCTTCAACACTTTAATGTCTAAATACGTTTTAGGAAAACCTGAAAAGCTTACATCTAAGCTTGCAAGCGAGAGAGCTTTAAGAACACATATACTATCACTTATAGCTTCAGAATTTACTGAGAGTAGGGATGAATTGATGGACTTCATGGAGAAAACATTCTTCGGAACACAGTATGGAACATACAGCATAAAGGATAGAGTTGAAGGGGTTTTAGAGTTTCTTGAAGATAATGAGCTTATAACAGCAAGTAGAAAGCTTAAAGCAACAATACTAGGTAAAAGAGTTTCACAGCTATACATAGATCCTAAATCAGCAATAATAATTAGAAGAGGATTAGAGAAGGCTGAAAGCATAAAGCCAATACCAATACTACATCTAGTATGCAGTACTCCAGATATGCCTAAAACATATCTTGGAAGAAGGGAGGAGGAGAAGTATTTAGCGATTCTAGACGATGTGGAGGATGAGCTTCTCATAGATGTTAACCTATACGACTACGATATGCTGCTAGCTGAATTAAAAACAGCAATGATGCTTAACAGCTGGATAAATGAGGAGAGTGAGGAGAAAATATGTGAGGAATACGGTATATGGCCTGGAGACCTATACGTATACGTAGAAACAGCTGACTGGCTTACATACTCAATAGCTGAAATAGCTAAAGTAATCGGTAAAAGAGAAATAGCTGGTAAGCTTCAACTAATAAATAGGAGGGTTAA
>Ga0185307_1001883_pt1 | contig 11257 bp, 10 predicted proteins | sample LHCtaG_FD_128010 | JGI IMG/M metagenome (GOLD analysis project Ga0185307, IMG submission 128010) | Hot spring microbial communities from Little Hot Creek, USA to study Microbial Dark Matter (Phase II) - LHC4sed_matched (SPADES... | ecosystem: Environmental > Aquatic > Thermal springs > Hot... | reverse complement strand
TTCGAGCACTGACCCTTTCACCCATCGACACGATGTCTGCATAATCCGCATCGCTGATCCTTCCAATAGCCTTGACATTGTTGATTAGGTTGTCTGTTGTTTTCTCCATGGCGGAGACAACCACAACGACCTCTTCAAAACCTGCAGTCTTAACCATTTCCGCCGCTTGTTTGAAAGACTCTCCGGAACGTAGTTCTGCTCCACCAAACTTTACAACAACCTTCTTCCCGGTCAAAGCCTTTGCACTCCCGCTTGAAAGTTTCAGCTTTCAAAATCGCCTAACACATCTTCCATCGAGTATACTCCGGGCTGATCTTGCTTCATTATCCATTCCACAGCGCGAAGCGCCCCTAACGCGAAAGCGTTTCTGGAAAAAGCCATGTGTTTTATGGAAATCATGTCGTAGGGTCCAGCAACTATAACCTCGTGGATTCCAGGTATCCCTCCAGCCCTCACTGACAAAACCTCAAGCTCCCCGCGTGCCCGTAAAGCTGATCTTTCCCGTCCACGTACTATTTGGCTGTATCCTCTAGCAGCAGAAACTATCTGTGCCATGGCCAACGCCGTGCCACTCGGCGCATCCCTTTTTTGAGAGTGATGAGCTTCCACAATGCTGATTTCATATTCGCTGGGCAAGTAAGCCAGCTGACGAAGCATTTTAAACAAGAAGTTCACGCCTAGGGAAAAGTTGGAAGCGAAAACGGCCGGGACCCTCGACGAAACCAGCAGTTTAAGCTTGTTTAGCTGGTCTTCGGCGAAGCCCGTCGTCCCCATGACTATCCTCTTGCCCATGTTTGCTGCCTCTGGAATGTTAGTAGCCTCAGCTTCCGGTGTGGTGAAACTTAGATAGACATCCGCTCTTTCTAAAGCTTCCCTAAGCTTTGAAGGTCCATGAAGTGGTATGTCTAAGTCGCATATGCCCAACTCCCGCAGCGTTTTACCCAGCCCAGGATTGCTTGGGGAAGCTACGGCCCCGACAATTTCAAAGTTTCTTTTCACAGCTTCTGAAATTGCCGTCCGCCCCATCCTTCCAGTGGCGCCAACCACGCAAATTTTAATCATAGGCTAATCCTTTCCAGTACTCCTCATTATAGAGCCTCTCAGACAAATCAACATCAAAGAAACTTTCAATCGGAGCCAGAATTTCGGGACTTTTCTCGTATACTTCCCTTGCCGCCTTCAAAACTACATCCAAGCCTTTCCGCGTCATCTTTCCAAGAGGCGGTCTTAACGGGCCGGCGGACATTCCGAGAATATTCATTAAAGTTTTGCATGGTAACGGATTCCTCGCCTTGACAACAACTTCGCCAAAGGCTGTTTCCTCAACGGTTTTCACGGTCACTATCTGGAAAAGGGGGGTCAATTTTTGACAGATTTCTGTAGCTTCATCCACCCTCTTCTCCAATAACAGCTCTGTCATCCTTTGGACAGCGGCTGGAGCTATGTTTGACGCCACGGAAACCACGCCAGAAGCCTTGATCGTGTCATCCGTCATCATTCTGAAGGTTTTATCATCGTCGCCGGACAATATGTAGAAGTCTCCTCCGCATAACTTTCTTGTCAACCTCATGTTTTCAAAATCCCCTGTGGCTTCCTTCACAGCTTTAACGTTTGCATACTCTCTATGAAGAATAGCCAAATCATGCGGCAACAACTGTGTCCCCGTTCTTCCAGGAATAACATACGGAATTATTTGGGCGTCCTGGAAACGTTCAGCCACAGGAGCAATATATTCGCGCCTAATTTCAAGGGAGCTTGGCCCATTGTAGTATGGATCCACTAGCAAAAAAGCTCTAACGCCCACTTCGTAGGCTTTTCTGGTATTCTCTAAGGTTTTGTGGGTGCAGTTGCACCCCGTTCCAGCTATGGTTAACAATCTGCCAGAACAATACTCGTAAACTTTCTCAATAACAAGTAGCCGTTCCTCCGGGTCTAATGTCGGGCTTTCGCCAGTGGTTCCGACCGCAAGAATGCCGCTAACACCCTGAGATGCTTGAAACTCCACTAGCTTCTTAAGACCTTCAACATCTACTCTTCCGTCTTTAAGCATAGGAGTTATCAACGCAGTATAACAGCCCTTAAACATGATTTCCCCCGAATGGCGACGCTTTTTGGGTATAGAAAACAGTCAAGTTTATAAGAATTTCGGAAAAAATTTTAAATATACAGTAAAGAATATTTAATGAAAATACGAAAATCGCAACAGGAGATATAAATGGACGAAATTGATAGGAAAATCATTCAGATTCTTAAACAAAACGGAAGAGCCACTTACGGCGAAATTGGAAAAGCCGTTGGTTTATCAGAAGGAGCCGTCAGAAAAAGAATCAAGGATCTTATAAGCTCTGGTGTAATTAAGAGGTTTACATTGAAGCTTTCGCTTTCTGAAGGAGCTGAGGCTATAGCGTTGGTTTCTGTGAACCCTTCAATCCCCACCTCTGAAATCTCGGCTAGATTGTTGAAAATCCCCCACGTTGACACGGTTTACGAGGTTACAGGTGAATATGATATTGCAATCATAATATCAGCTATGAGCATAGCTGAGGTTAATGAATGCATTGAAAAAATCCGCAAAATAGATGGAGTTATCAAAACAAATACCATGATCATTTTGAGAAGCTGGTGAAAACGGTTTTGTCAAGGTTAAAATAGTTGAATAAAGTTAAAGGATTGGGCAACTTAACCACCATGAGAGGTGAGCCTAAAATGAAGCGGAAAGTAGCCATTCTGGGAGCAACTGGTGCTGTAGGTCAAAGGTTTATTCAGCTGCTCCAGAATCATCCATGGTTTGAAATTGAGGTGCTTGCGGCTTCGGAAAGGTCGGCTGGAAAATCATACGGCAAGGCTTGCAATTGGATACTGGAATGCGAGATGCCAAGCGAAATAGCGGACATGCCGGTGGTGAACATCGATGTCAATTCTGTTGAAAAAGCTGGAAACGTTGACCTTGTTTTTTCAGCACTGCCATCAGACGTTGCCGGCCCGATAGAGGAGGAGTTTGCTAAAACTTATCCAGTTTTCAGCAAGGCAAGCGCCCATAGACTTGAAGAAGATGTACCCCTCCTAATACCTGAGGTAAACCCGGAACACTTGGAGGTCGTGGAAGTTCAGAGGAAACGAAGAGGTTGGGGAGGTTTCATATCCACTGACCCCAACTGTTCAACCATTCAGTTGGCAATCACTTTAAAGCCGTTGATGCAGTTTGGCCTAAAGAAGGTCATAGTATCGACGATGCAAGCCTTAAGTGGGGCGGGGTTTCCGGGTGTGCCATCCCTAAGCATCATCGACAATGTTTTGCCATACATCTCCGGAGAAGAGGAGAAAATTGAGCAGGAAACTCTGAAAATTTTAGGCAAACTGCGTGGTGGAAAGGTTCTTCCAGCAAATATTCAGGTTAGTGCAAGCTGCAACCGCGTCAATGTTAAAGATGGTCATTTAGAATGCGTTTTTGTTGAACTTGAAAGAAAACCATCCATTGAGGAGGTTAAAGAAGCCTTCAAAAACTTCAAGGGTGAACCGCAAAAATTGAAGCTTCCAACAGCCCCGGAAAACCCCATAGTTGTTAGGGAGGAAATAGACAGACCTCAGCCAAGATTTGACAGAGATGAAGGAAAAGGCATGAGCGTGGTTGTCGGAAGAATCAGAAAAGACAGCGTTTTAACAATTAAGTATCTATGCTTAGGCCATAACACAATAAGAGGAGCCGCGGGCGCAGGTCTTCTAAGCGCAGAATTAGCCGCCAAAAAAGGCTACATATAAAAGACACGTCCCCCATCAATACCACCATCTTTTACCTGCCTTGCCAAATATGAGGAAAAGGAAAAATAATTAGGGATATCACGAAATTGTTAACATGAGTAAAACACGGTTCCCATGCCGGGGTCTCCTAGTCCGGTAGGGAGCAGGCCTGGAGACAAAGCGTTTTAAAACGCCACTAAGCCTGTGGCCCGTAAAGGGCCGCGTGGGTTCAAATCCCACCCCCGGCGCCAAAAACATTTAGGTTAAATAACGTAGTCTACGCGCGTTTCTTGTCGAGTTTTAGGGCTTCCATTATCATTTTAAAGTCAAACTCGTCTAAGAGGTCTGAAGCTTTGCGGCGCTTCTTTGGGTTTCAGTTTCCCCTTAAATTTGGAAGGATTGAGGAGATAACCCCTAATCTTTTCCGCCTTTGCCCTGCTCAACAAATCCACCTTGTTTATGGCTGTTATCATGTTGATTTCAAGTCTGTATCTAACAGCAAGGGCATACAAGTAGGCTGCTGGAAGATCTTCAACGCCCATGGTTCCGTCTATTATGAATAGTCCGACGGGATCTTGAAGGCTCTCAACAATTTTTGGTCCAGATTTGTGGGATGCGAAGACTTCCAACTGTCCAGGAGTGTCGATCAAGGTGTAGTCTGCGTTGAATTTTGGAATTTTAATTTTGCAGAGTTCTTCCATAGCCCTCAACATGGCTCCGTTAGGTCCAAGCCCTTCTCTACGCATGATCTCCTCAACCGTAAATATGCCTCGCACGTCATAGTCACATTTGTAAGGAAGCACAGCGCACCCAGGATCCAAATTTACAAGCTTCACGGTGTTGCCTTCTTTCCATAAATATTCGCCAAAGCTTGCCGTCAACAAGCTTTTACCCGAACCCGCCGACCCCAAAATCACAACATCCATTGGGTTGCCACCAAACTCAAACCCATTCTGGCGTGCGGGCGTTTGGAACCGCATCCAACCTTGGAATATACGGTTTTATGTCAACTATTGGAGAGCCTTCTAAGGCGTCGAGTCCTTTAACAGTTAACGTGCAGCCTTCCTTCTTCACAAGTTCAACAACGCACAAGCCTATCGGGTTTGGACGGGATGGGCTTCTACATGCAAAAACTCCAGTTAAAACGTTTATCGCATGCCTCTTGGGGTAAACAAGCAGCGTCCGCCTGCTCTCCTCATCGTCACGTAGGTGAATCCAGTACAAAACTATTAAATGTGAATAGTTCTCTAAGCCTTTAAGAGCCTCACAGAATTCTGGGAAAATCCTCACTATCGCCTCGTCTCCCCCAACTTTTTCGACAATTCCAACAAACGTTATTTTGGCAGCTCCACCCTCTATATGCTTCATTTCAATCTGGATTTGTAATATGAAATCCAAATTCATAAGTGTTTTAATTATTTAAGAGGAGTAAGCTGCTTAACGCAGGGTGAAGCCGCCTTGAATGCTCAAATACTTCAAGCATGCAAGGAATTAATTGACGACGCGAAAATGAACTGTGCCGACCTTGTTTTTAAGGAAATCTGCCTAGAAATTTTGGCTAGGGCGCGCCACGTGCTTACGCAGAAACAATTTAAGGACCTCGTAGAATACGCCGCTGAAAAAATGAAGGAAAAATCTCCCTTTGAAATGCGGCAGGAGCTGATAGCCTTCAGATAGCTCGATTTACCGCCTTTTTGCAGCTTCACCCTGCACGCTCTTTTCAGCAAGCTTGTAGCCTATTTTCCGCAGGAACTCTCTTCTGGCTTTTATGTCCTCTTCCTTCTCGATGCCTTTGCTCTTGAAGCCGTCAACGACGCCTATTATGCCTCGGCCTTGCTCTGTTTCTACCACAATTACTTGCAGAGGGTTGGCTGTAGCCGCGTATATTGTGCAGATTTCTGGCACTTGCCTAATCTTGTCTAGAACATTTATTGGGTAGGCGTTTTTAATGAAGATTATGAAGCTGTGGCCGCATGCCAGTTCAAAGGCTTTCTCTGCAGCGAGTCGCCTAAGCTCATCATCGTTCCCCTCATGCCTCACGAGACATGGACCTGAAGCCTCACAGAAGCCTATGCCACACTTTATGCCTGGAACAGCGTTCACAAGGGCTTCGTAAAGGTCCTCCACTGTCTTTATGAAGTGGGTGGTTCCAAGAATCACATTGCAGCCCTCTGGAACCTCTATTTTGACGATTTTAAATTCAAGCATCTGGAAAGCCTCCTCCATAGAATACTTGAATTTATCCCTTAATAACGATTGACTATTCTACGTCTAGAAACCCTTTTATGGATGGCTAAGCCTAGATGGAATGACCCTTTAACGGAGCGTCTGTTGGTTGAGTCGGGGAGACATTAAGGCTATTTTGGAGCCTGGATCTGTGGCGGTTGTGGGAGCCTCTAGGCAGGAGGGCTCTGTTGGAAACCGTGTACTTATGAATATTATGGAGAGCGGGTTTAAAGGGTCTATTTACCCCATAAATCCCAAGGCAAACGAGTTATGCGGGTTAAAGTGTTACCCATCAATTCTTGACGTGGAAGAGCCCGTTGATCTAGCCGTTATAGCCGTCCCAGCAGCCATAAGTCCGGAGGTTGCAAGGCAAGCTGGGGAAAAAGGTGTCAAGGGCTTGGTGGTCATATCAGCCGGCTTCAGGGAAATAGGCCAAGAGGGAGCGAAGCTTGAGAAGGAGCTTCTGGACATATGCAGAAAATATGGTATGCGAATGGTTGGCCCCAACTGTTTAGGTGTGATAAATACGTCTGTTCCCATAAACACAACCTTCGCCTCCTCTAAGGCTCTGCCTGGAAGAATCGCCTTCCTTTCCCAGAGCGGAGCCTTGTGCTCAGCTATCCTTGACTGGGCTCCCATGGAGGGCATAGGTTTCAGCGTCATAGTCAGCTTGGGCAATAGCGCCGACCTCAACGTCATTGACTTTATAGAGGCTTTAAAAGATGATAGCGGAACCCACGTTATAGCGTGTTACGTGGAAGGAATAAATGAGGGCGAAAGGTTCCTCAAAGTTGCCAAGGAAACATCGAGGGTTAAGCCCATAGTGATTTTTAAGGCAGGTGTAACAAACTTTGGTATTAGGGCGGTTTCATCCCACACTGGCTCGATGGCCGGCAGCGCCGTAGCTTATGAAACAGCATTTAAAGAAGCCGGAGTCATCAGCGTCAACTCTGTTGAGGAATTGTTTGATAATGCTAAGGCTTTTGCATATCAGCCTATCCCGCGCGGCAGAAACGTTGCGATTGTAACAAACGCTGGTGGCCCGGGGATAGTGGCCACAGACAGCTGTGAAAATTTCGGTCTAAGTTTGTCATGGCTATCTACAGAAACCATCGAGGCCCTTCGGGCTATTCTGCCGCCGCAAGCCTCGGTCATAAACCCTGTTGACGTTTTGGGAGACGCGTCGGCTGAACGTTACCTTAAGGTTTTACAAGTTACTTTGAAGGATCATGGAGTTGACGCCGTTGTGGTTATCCTAAGCCCCCAAGCAGTTACTGAGCCCCTCAAGACTGCTGAGGCTATAATTCAAGCTCATATGGAGAACCCCGAAAAACCTGTTTTGGCGGTTTTCATGGGTGGCGAGGCTGTAGCTGAAGCAGTGAAACTTCTTAAGGAGAATAGGATACCAGTGTATGAGTTTCCGGAGAAGGCGGTTAAAACCCTTCGGAACATGGCGGTGTATGGGGAATTTTTCGGCGAGCATTATGAAGATGAGATTCCAGAATTTGAACGGGACCTCGCGGCAGTTAAGCGGATCATTGAAAGGGCTAGGATTGAGAGTAGAACGGTGCTCTTAACCCCGGAGACAAAGGCCATAATGAAGGCTTACGGCATAATGGTTCCCGAGGGTGGGTTCGCCCAGAACCTTAAGCAAGCAATAACAATTGCCAACAGCATAGGCTACCCCGTAGCATTGAAAATTGTTTCGCCCCATATAGTGCACAAAACAGACATCGGCGGCGTAGCGCTGAACGTTAGGTCAGATTACGAACTTGAAAACGCCTATGATGCTATGATGAGAAATGCTGCGACGCTTATGCCTCAAGCCCGCGTGTATGGAGTTGAAGTTCAAAAAATGGTGCCTCCGGGTAAGGAGGTCATAGTGGGAGTTCATAGGGATCCCCAGTTCGGACCCATCATAATGTTTGGGCTTGGGGGAATTTACGTCAACCTCATAAAAGATGTCAGCTTCAGGTTGGTACCTTTAGGCAGGAGGAAGGCAATTGACATGATTATGGAAACAAAAGCTTACACGCTTCTACGAGGTTTTAGAGGCGAAATTCCATCCGATGTAGAGTCGGTCGTCGATGTTCTACTTAGGGTTTCAAGACTCGTTATGGATTTTTGGGAGATCGCCGAACTGGATGTTAACCCATTATTCGTCTACGAGAAGGGGAAAAGCTCTTTAGCCTTAGACGTCAAAATAACTCTATCGTTCAATAGGTGATGAAAGCTTGCATAAAAAGCCCACTGGGATTTGTGTAGCCTCCCCAAGAGTAGAACATTTCGGAAAAACCGCCTTCTGCTTGGGGCTCTCCCAAGTTTTAATGGATGAAGGCTTAAAGGTTGGATACTTCAAGCCCTTCAGCTGGAGCAACGTTCCCTACGGAAACATCAGGACAGATGAAGATATACTTTTGATGAGGGGGCTCCTCGGCATTCATGAAGATTTGAGGGTGATGTCACCGGTCCAGCTTGGATACCACTACCTTGAGAAACTGAGCGCCATGGATCGCGACGTGGTTTTCGAAACCATTGAAGAGAGCTACAAAAAACTGGCTGCGAATAAAGACTTGGTTGTCGTCGAAATGGTGCGGGACGTATTTTTCGGAAGTTCAGTGAGCCTTTCAGCCTTAGAAACATGTAAACGTTTAGGCCTAAAAGTTCTGATGGTTTCCTCCATTCACACGGACGCGGTAATAGATGTCATAGTCGCGGAGAAAAACCACGTTTCTTGGATGGATGTACCCTTCCTTGGACTCGTGATGGACGGGGTTGCAGACGCCGACATGGATAGAATTAAGCGAGTTTATTTGCCACTTCTAGAAAGAAATGGCATCAGAGTGTGGGGAATAATACCAGACAAAACTGAAATGCGAAGCCCAACGGCATTAGAGATTAAAGAACTTCTAAACGCTGAAGTGCTTGCACGCGAGGACAAACTGGGAGAGGTCATTATTGAAAGATACCTTATAGGGGCTATGACACCTGACGCTGCCCTCAGATACTTTAGAGCTTCGCCTAGAAAAGCTGTCATCACAGGTGGGGATAGGCCGGATATTTGTCTCGTAGCATTGGAGACGGATACTTCGTTGCTGCTTCTAACGGGTAACATTCACCCAAGCCCCGTAGTCCTTAACAAAGCCCAGGAGAGAGGTGTACCTGTACTGCTTGTGCCCTATGACACATACACCACTGTGAACATGCTTCAGGATATTGCTGGCAAGATAAAGTACGGCGACAAAAGGCGAATTAAACTGGCCAAGCAGCTTGTGGCGGAGAACGTTGATTGGAAGGGGTTGCTGAAGTTCCTTCAAGAAGCCTAGTCTAGGGCTGAGCCTTCTTCTTTATTAAAAGCCAGTTTTTGTCGTCCTTAAACCTTATCAGGACATAGTCGCCTTTCATTTTTTCGCCGTTTAAAGTGAACTCTATTTTGTTTTCGCTTCGATGTTTAAGCTGGTATAGGCCTTTATCCCATATCTCCACCCTTCCAGCACCGTACATGCCTTCAGGGATTACACCTTCAAAATTTGCATATTCCAAAGGGTGATCCTCAACTTCAACAGCCAACCTTTTAACACCAGGCTGCAAGGGTGGCTCTTTAGGAACAGCCCAGCTTTTCAAAACACCATCCATTTCAAGCCTAAAATCGTAATGCAAACGCCTAGCTCGGTGACGTTGAACAACAAATATTCCCAAAAACTGTCCAGTCAACTCTGTCAACTCCACATTAATCATTACAGAGTAGAGAAAGATAAAAACTGAATTCATAATTTGGTTAAAGACTACGTATTGCTCCGACCAAAACATTAAATCTAAATACTTAATGTTTAATATTCGCCCGATTATCACAAGCAGGAACTGCAAGACGGGGTGGTTGAGATACATACGAATGTAGGGGAAAATTCCGAAGAGAGAAAACTGGAGAAAATCCCCATCGAAGAGGTGTTAGGTTCGCTTCTCGTCGGAGTTTTGATAGTGGATGAGGAAACCCATAGAATTGTGTATGCAAACCGACACGCACTTGAAATGATAGGCGCTTCGGAGGAGGATGTTGTTGGGAAGATATGCCACCGTTTCGTCTGCCCAGCGGAGAAAGGCCGGTGTCCAATCAGCGATCTAGGCCAGACTGTGGATAGATCTGAACGAATTCTGTTGAAGACTAACGGAGAAAGTGTTCCAATTCTCAAGACGGTGACCGTTGTGTCATGGTATGGGCGTAGGTATCTCGTGGAAAGCTTCATAGATGTAACTGAGAGGAAAAGGGCTGAGGAGGCGCTTCGAGATTCTGAGGAAAAATATAGGAGACTCTTTGATGAAACTCTTGACGCCATATTTGTAGCCGACGCCGAAACAGGTATAATAGTTGACTGCAACCGTGCGGCGGCAGAGCTTGTGGGCAGGGGTAAATCGGAACTAATTGGTCAGCATCAGCGAATTCTCCATCCACCAGAAAAAGTCAAAGACGGATTCAGCATAACTTTCAAGAAGCACGCCCAAGGGGAAGAAGGCATACTGGAGGATCAGATTGTAACGAAAAACGGAGAAATAAGAGACGTTTTAATTAAAGCCAAAATTTTTGAATTTAAGGGCAAAAAGCTGATTCAAGGCATATTCAGGGACGTAACTGAACAAAAGAAGGCTGAAAAAGCCTTGCGGGAAAGCGAGGAAACCTATCGAGCCATCTTAAACGGCATGAATGACACCGCATGGGTCATAGACTTCAACGGAAAGTTTATTGACGTAAACGAGACAGCCCTCAGGGTTTTAGGATATTCCCGGGAAGAGCTTCTCAAAATGGGTCCAGTAGACATCGACTCAAGCCTAACCGAGGCACAAATAAAGGAGCTCATAAAAAATATGCCCAAGGACAGAATTCAGGTTTTTGAAACCTCCCATAGAACTAAGGACGGGAGAATCATACCCGTTGAAATATCCTCAAGCCTCATAACCTATAAGGGTAAAACCGCAATCCTAAGCATGGCAAGGGACCTAACTGAACGGAAAAAAGCCGAAGCAGAGCTCAAAAAGCTGATGGAACAGCTTAAAATGGCTAATGAAAAGCTAAGTGTTGTGGGCAGGTGGACACGCCACGACGCCAGAAACAAGCTTACGGTTATAAAAAGCAACCTATACCTAGCCAAAAAGAGGGTTCCAAGCGATGACCCGATTAGGGCGTACTTGGATGAAATTGAAATAGCGTGCGATCATATAGCCAAAATATTTGATTTCGCCAGCGCATACGAAATGCTAGGCGTAGAGGAACGATTCTACGTCGATGTTGGAAAAATCA
>Ga0185307_1001882_pt1 | contig 11258 bp, 13 predicted proteins | sample LHCtaG_FD_128010 | JGI IMG/M metagenome (GOLD analysis project Ga0185307, IMG submission 128010) | Hot spring microbial communities from Little Hot Creek, USA to study Microbial Dark Matter (Phase II) - LHC4sed_matched (SPADES... | ecosystem: Environmental > Aquatic > Thermal springs > Hot... | reverse complement strand
CCGAGTAAGTAATCATTAAAAAAGTTTTTTGTTTTGAGATTAGTTTAAAAAATTTAAGGAAAAAGCAAAGTAAAGTGAATTAACTTTCCTATTTTATTTTTTTATTTATTTTACAGATTCGATAATTCCTAATATTACTCCCACAATAAAACCTATTGCGTAAATGGCAATATGGATATAAGTTGCAATTATAGCTATTTTTAAAGGAATGCTTAAATCTTTAAATCTTACAACCATTTTATTTATTTAGCAAGGCATTTGCTATTTTCTTTTTTATTTCACTTAAGTTTATTAATGTATTCTCTTCATAATATAAAGTCTTTATAAATTTTTCTATTCTCAAAAATATATCTATTAAACAAAATTGGACATGGAATGAGAAGACCACCTCAACCATTTCAAGATGGAGAATTCCATCTTTTAGGAAAAAATCCTGGTGACTTATGGAAAAATATCAACTCAACCATGCCCAAAAGAATTTAGAGGAATACATTTTGCAATATTTCCTGAAAAATTGGTTGAACCAATGATACTTGCGGGATGTCCTGCTCAAATTTGTAAAAAATGTGGTAAAACAAGAGAAAGAATAATAGAAAGAGTAGTAAATTATCAAGCCCTTCAGATGTCGATGAAAAAAGATTAAAGGTAGAATATGACAAAAATAAAGTTCTTGTTCTTTTTTGAATTTTTTTTTGTTTTGATTTAAAATTAGTTTCAAAAATATAAGGAAAAACAAAGCAAAGTTAATTTTTTACTTTTGTTTGATTTAAAATTATTTAAAATTTATCAAACACAAAAATAAAGCTTTTTTGAGTTATTAATCTCGTGAAAGCTTTGTTGTTCGTGTTTATTTATGTTATTAACTCCCCCCATCCAATCAATCTCCATTGACCACCATAATTTCTTGCTATGCCTATATTAGAATCTTTAAGCGGAACGATTGGAATTGTTAGATCACCTTCAACCAAAAAAAAATCTTTTTCTTTTTTCACATTTCTTATTTTTGCTACAGTTACTGAAGTATTTATACTCAACAAAAGCATTTCGTTAATTTTTAAATCTTCAATAGCTTCCTCTTTTTCTGCTCCAACAATTTTTTCAAATAAATAAGCTTTGAATTTTATTTTATTTGTTATTTCTGGTAATTTTCCCTTTAAACCAACAACGCATCCTGCCAAACCATCAGCCTTTGTTAAAGAAGGATCTAGGGACGTTTGAATTGCAAGATTACCAAAAGGTAAGGCTTCTTTAAGAGAAATGTTTTCTGTTTTTAAACTCAATATTTTTGAATATATAGTTTTATAGCTTACTTGCTTTCCCTGCTTTGTTTCTTTTACAATAGCTAAGCCGGGCTTTATTTCTATTTCATCTCCAACTTTTAATTTTCCTTTTTTTAAGACCCCTCCTAAAACTCCTCCTACCAAATTTTCTATTTTCGTTCCTGGCTTATTGACATCAAAACTTCTTATAACCAAAAATATTGGATTAGAAGTTGTGTCTTTTAAAGGTTTAGGAAGTTTCAAAATTTCTTCGAAAATTAAATCGATATTTATCTCTTGTTGAGCTGAGCAAGGAATTATTGGAGGATGCAAATTATAACTTTCAAAAAACTCTTTTATTTTTTTATATTGGTTTAACGCTTCCTCTTTACTAACAAGATCTATTTTGTTTTGTACTACTATTATATCTTTAATTTTTCTTGCATTCAAAGCAAAAAAATGTTCTTTTGTTTGTGGTTGTGGAAAGGGTTCGTTTGCAGCTATAACCAATATAGCAGCGTTCATAACTGCTGAACCACCCAACATGCTTGCCATAAGCATTTTATGGCCAGGAGCATCTATAAAGCTAACATGCCTTAAATTCTCCATCTCAGAATTACACTTTGGGCATGGTTGTTTATAGCTTAAATAACCACATTTTTTGCATCTTCTTATAATTACATTAGCATATCCAAGTTTTATTGTTATTCCTCTTTTAAGTTCTTCACTATGCACATCTGCCCATTTTCCACTAAGACGCCATAACAAGGTTGTTTTTCCATGATCTATATGGCCGACAAGACCTATGTTTATGTCTGGTTGTAAAAGATCTTTTTCCATTTTACTCTTTTTTTATAATTTCAGAAAGTTTTGTGGAGCCTTCTTTTATAACTTTTAAATTTACCTGGACAACGTCATCTGTAATTTCTTCTCCATGAACAGTTTTTTTCTTCCTCAATCCTTTAGGCCTTCTTTGTCTCATACCAACACCATATTTTAACAAAACTTTCGCAACTTTGGTCTTAATTCCTTTAACTCCAGGAAAACCACGAATATCAGACAACCCAGTAATCTCAAATTCGTAGCCAGCAAATTTTTTATCTATTTCTTCCCCCTTTATTATATCTCCTATCTTTTTACCCAAAAGATTTTTGCTTTTCTCTTTCAACTCATAATGATAAGTTTTTCCTTCCTTTGTACCTATATCCAACTTGATATCCATTCTCATTATTATTTTCTAAATTTAAAAAGTTTTTTACTTTTTGAATTTCGAATAAAAAATTGGTTTTTAAAAATTAGGAAAACTAGGGACTTTGATATTAGGGGTTTTTAATCTACTTTAAGTTAATTGGTTTTTTAAAATTATTGAAGAAAACACGAAGCTTTAGCTTAATATTTGGAACATTTAAATTTTTATCTAGAATTTTCTCTAGTTCTTATGCCTCAATATTAGGTCTCTCTTTAAATTTTTCTAAATTATTGAAGGAGGATTTTAGTACAGCTTTTAATTTCACATCTAGCTCTCCTTAAATTTTTAAAAGTTAAAAATAAAAATAATAAAAAATTTATTTTTTATGATAATTGTAGATGAGGAAACAAGAAAGGCTTGGGAAGAATTAAGGAAAAAGAAGATAAGAATCGGGGAAGAAGAAAACAAAGAAAGGAAAGAAAGTTTTGAAGAAAAAGAAGAAAGAAGAGAAGGGAAAGAGAAGGAAGAAAAAGAAAATTTTAAACAAGAAGTTTAAAATGAAATGTTATATAGGCACAAGCGGTTATGTTTATTGGCATTGGAAAGAAAGATTTTATCCAAAAGATTTGAAAAGTTATAAATGGTTTGATTATTATTCAAAATTTTTTAACACTGTAGAAATTAATGCAACATTTTATAGATGGCCAAAAGAATCGACAATTAAGCAATGGAAAGGGAAAGGAAAAAAATTAGAAAAAGAGGGAAAAGAATTTTTGTTCACATTAAAAGTAAACCAAAGAATAACCCATATAAAAAAATTAAAAGGGATAAAAAAAGACTTAAGCGAATTCTATAGATTGGCAGAAATTTTAAAGCCTTATCTTGGATGTCTTTTGTTCCAACTTCCTCCCTCTTTAAAGTTTGATGAAAAAAGGTTGGAAAATTTTGTTCATGAGCTAAAAGATGATTGTCTAAACGTGATAGAGTTCAGACACGATTCCTGGTGGAACGAAAAAACTTTTAAAATTTTAAATAATAAAGCGATATTCTGCGTTGTTTCTTCTCCTTCTTTGCCAGAAAGCTTTATAAAAACGATGGATATCGTTTATGTTAGGTTTCACGGAAAAAAAAGATGGTATGGAAGTAACTATAGCGACAAAGAGCTTCTTGAATGGAGTAAAAAAATAAAAAATAGTAAAGCAAAAATAGCCTTTTGTTATTTTAACAACGATTTTAATGCGTATGCTGTTTATAATGCTTTAAAACTAAAAGAGTTTTTGAATGAAAAAAATTAAGATGAAAAAATACGAAAAAAGAAAAATTTGGATAAGCCTTATTACTTCTTTGTTAATGATTATAAGCGTTGTCGCTTTTTCTCTTAATCTAAGAAATACGGAAGAAGAAAGTAAAAATTTGAGATTTAAAATTGGAAATAGTATTGTAGAAGTTAAAATGGTATATTTGGAGAATGAAACGACAGAAGTAGAAAAAAACTATCATCCAAACCTTGAAGATTTTATAAATAAAAAATTTTATTTTTTTGTAGATGCTAGATTAAGGGATAAAGCCATAAGGCTACTTTCTTTTTTAAATTATTTTACAATTCTTAACGAAGCGTGCTTTCAAAATTTTGAATGTAATAACGAGCAACTTCCAATAAAAAATTGTGATGATAATTTTATACTCTTTGAACATTCTGAAAAAGAAGAAATTAGAAAAGAGGAAAAATGTATATTTTTAAAAGGAAATGAAACAACGATAGATAAGGTTATCGATGCTTTTTTTTATGAAATGAAAAATAAAAAAGATTGAAGGAAAAAGATAAAAATAAAAAAATCAAAATTAATGTAAAATTAATGTGATAAAGAAAAAAGCTCAAGGCTAAAAAATAAAAAAGGGAAAAAGAAAGATTAAAGCAGTTAAGATAGTCCAAACAAAATGAATAAAAAAGGAATTGAATACGTTGAAGTGGTGTTGCTTATTTTGGTTGGTGTAGCTATATTAGCTTTACTTTCTGGTTTTTTAATTCAAAACATTTTCAAGATAAATTTCTCAAATATTTGTAATGAATTCGATTATCTTGTCATAGAAGATTCTTGCATCAACAACTCTAAGCCATATTTGCTTTATTTATTTTTGTCTAGGCCAATTCAAGCTAGAGGAGACATCAGCTTTTCCTTAAAAATTACGAATGGTTATTCGAAGGTTATCGAATTTAATAATGAAACTTTTTTCGAATATTATGATGGAAATCTAAGTTTAGGGGATCCCAACATAAAACCTGGAGAAGGTAAAAGTTTTGTTGTTTTTTTAGATTTTTACAACATATCGAATTTTGAAGAAATAAGTGTAAACGTAATTAAGATAAATAAAAATAAAAAAGAAAATTGCGAATCGGGAAAAAGTTTTAAAATAAAAAATTGTTCAAATTTTAACATAAAAAATCTTCCAAACATAAATATTTCATTTACTCAGCCAGAAGAAAATAAAGTTTTATTTTTACCAATATAAAATGGAAAAAACAGAAAAAATTTTCTTAATCATTCTTGTAATTATTTTTTTAATAGCTATAAGCCTTGTTGCTATAAAGTACATAAAATCGAAGAAAGCGGAAATAGAAAATTTTGAGTATGAAGGTTTTAATTATTATGTTGAAAATTATGGAAAAGTTGTTTTTTATCGTACAAAATTTTATTTAAAAGAGAATAACTTGACTTTTAACTTGTATTTAAGGAATGATCCAAGAAAAAACAACGTAACGATAAAAATAGAGGGTTTAAGAGAAATTAAACCTATTACTTATATAGCAATAGACAAAAATTTCGATGAAAAAAATTGTAGTGAGTTGGTTCTTTCTTCTTATTCTCTTAGCATTTTCCTTTCCACAATAGCTTTTATAGAAAAAGCTATCTATTATGAAAACTATAGCTTACCAACATATCAAAATTTGTTTGTAATAAAAAATTTAAATTTTTCAGAAGAAAACAACGTTACTTTAATAGTCTTAAAATATGGAGAAGAAAAAAAGGTTGAGAATATAAAAAATACTATAATAATCCAAAGCGAAAAATGTCAAATTTTGCAACCTACAGAAAGACTAATTCTTTTTTTAATAGAAAGATTAAAGAAAAATGGATATATAGTTCCAATTTTTAGCTAAAAAATTTAAAAAAATAACTACCTTAGAGGTGTAAAATATATTTATTTACTCTAAAAAATTTATTTTTTGACATATATAGAAAAGAGTAAAAATATTTATAAAGGAAGTAAACATGTTGTTGTCTAACTAAAACAAAACAAAAAGATGAAAAACAAGTCCTTTTCAAAAAAGGACGTAAATAAAAATAAATTTTTAACTTGTTAAAATGTTGGAGTTAGCAAAAGAGGCAATCGAACATGCAAAACAATACGGTATAAATTTCGATGAACTAAGAGCAGGAAAAGCAAACATAAAGGTAGTTGGGGTCGGTGGTGCTGGATGTAACGTAGTAACATGGCTCTTTAACAAAGGGATAGAAGGGGCAAAAGTAATAGCAATGAATACGGATGCATTACACTTGAGTGTAACAAAGGCAGATGAAAAAATACTTTTAGGAAAAGAATTAACAAGAGGTTTGGGTTGTGGTGGATTTCCAGAAAAAGGGGCTTTAGCAGCTAAAGAAAACATAGCAGATATAAAAAGAGTATTACAGGGTGCAGATATGGTGTGGGTTGTAGCAGGAGAAGGTGGTGGAACAGGAACCGGAGCCGCTCCTGTTGTTGCTTCTGCAGCAAAAGATATGGGTGCAATAACAATAGGAGTAGTTACTATGCCTTTTGAAACAGAAAGAGCAAGAATAGATAAAGCAGAATTTGGATTGCAACAGTTAAGACAATATTGTGATACTGTCATAGTTATAGATAATAATAGGCTTGTTGAAGTAGCAGGAAATTTGCCTATAGAACAAGCATTCGCTGTAGCTAATGAATTGGTTAGCACAATGATTAAAGGAATAGTAGAAACAATAACAATACCAAGCTTGATAAACTTGGACTTTGCCGATGTGTCTGCAATAATGAGAAACGGAGATGTAGCAATCATTGGTGTTGGACAAAGTGATACTGCTAATAGAGTAGAAGAAGCAGTTAGAATGGCTTTAGCACATCCTTTGCTAGATGTTGACTATAAGGGAGCTAATGGGGCTTTGATACACGTAACCTGTGGAGAGGATCTAAAGCTAGAAGAGCTTAACAACATTGGAGAACTCGTAACACAACACCTAAGTCCAGACGCAAACGTAATCTTGGGAGCAAGAATAAGTAAAGAGTTTAGAGGGAAAGTAAGAGTAATAACAATAATAACTGGAGTAAAGAGCCCATACATTTTAGGAAGACCCCAAGTACCTGAAAGTTTAAGAGAAGAAATATCAACAGATCTAGGGATCAAAGTATTCAGATAATTCTTTTTCTTTTTTTATTTTTTATTTTTAAATTTGAAATATTTCAAAATATTTTAAAACAAAAGTTTGTCTATTTAATTTTGATAATTTTTAGTTTTTTTATTTTTTTATCGTATGTTTTTGTTGATGGCAAGTTTGTTGATGGTGTTGGAACTGAGCATAAAAACCTCTCTTAATTATTAAGATAAAAATTATTATCAAAATGAAAGAAGGAGCGGAAGAATATAAAACCTCTCTAGTTGTTAAGATATTAAGATAAAAATTATTAACCAAAACGACAGAAAGTATTAATAGGGAAGAATATAAGATATTCCCTTAATTATAAAGGGAAAGTTTGGTTTTGGTTTTTATTTTCACTCCCTTAAAATTTTTTCTTTTATTGCTTTTCCTTTCCATTTATCAAAATATAGAATATCTCTAAGAGAAGGCACATATTTTTCTTTTAACTTTAAGTTAGGAGCAGGTTTTGATATTGGCAATATTGCTTCAACATATATTTCTTCTGGTATGTTTAGTAATTCTTTTATTCCTTTATCATAAAAATGACCAACCCAAACACCCCCAAGCCCTTCGTTAACAATCTTAAGAAGGATGTTTTGTATGGCTGCTCCTGCTTGTTGTCTTAAATATCTTTCAGCCCTTTCTTCATAAAATCTTCTTGTTTGCTTTTCATCGCTACAAACAACAACAACAGCAAAAGCGTCTGCTATGAAAGGTTGGTCTGCCAAATCTGCTATTTTTTTTATTTTCTCTCTATCCAAAACAAGAACAAATTTTAAACTAAAAATTCCTCCAGCCATAGGAGCATATCTTGCTGCATCGATTATCTCTAAAATTTTTTTTAAATCAATTTTTTCTGGTTTTCCTTCTTTATCTAAAGCATATTTTCTTATACTTCTCCTACTCTTTATAACTTCATCGAATTCCATAAAAAATATAAGAATAAGGATTAAAAAACTTGTCGTAATTAAGAAGCGAGCTTAAGTTAATGGGAGGGAGATATTCACTATCACTTAACATCCTTAAGAAACTTAATCCAAAATACTCTTTTTATCAATTGTGAAAGTAAATTTTGAATTTTTTAAAAATTAAAAGAGTAAGAGTTTGGAAATAAGCAGAAGGCTTAATATTTTATTTAAAAATGATAAACTTTGAAATTTGTTAAAGGTTAAAAGAAATTGAATTTGATACCTATTATTTTCAAAAAAATTCAGGATTAAAAAACAACAAAAACTTTAAAAAATAAATAAAATAATTAAAAAATGGTGAAAGGAGTTTATCACTATTTGGCTGAAGCTTGGAGAAAAGGAAACTTTAGTATTGATTTAGTAAAATTAAGAAGAGAGCCTTCTGTAATTATGCTAGAAAGGCCAACAAGATTGGACAAAGCAAGAAGGCTTGGTTATAAAGCAAAACATGGAATATATGTAGCAAGAGTTAGAGTAAGAAGGGGTGGCCATAAAAGGCCAAGACCAAGATCAGGAAGAAAACCAGGTAAACTAAAAGTAAGAAAAGATTTAATGATGAACTATAGGTGGATAGCAGAAAGAAGGGCCTCAAGAAAAACTGGTTTAGAGGTTTTAAATAGTTATTATTTGGCTAAAGATGGAAAATATTATTGGTATGAGGTGATATTGGTTGATCCTAAAGCTAATGAAATAAAAGCTGACAAAAATCTTAAATGGATAACTAGTAATAAACACAAAGGAAGAGCATTTAGAGGATTAACGAGTGCCGCAAAAAAGTCGAGAGGTTTAAGATAAAAAAGTTTTTAAGAACATTCTTTAGCATTTAGAAAAAAATTCAAGTTATTAATTTTTGAATTTATAATTAAAGCTTAAAATTTGTTTTTATGAATTTTACATTAGGAAATTGAAAAGAAAATTTTGAAGTTATTAATTTTTGAATTTTAAAAATTAAACTGAAGATTTGTTTTTATGAATTTTAGCTTGATTAAACACATTTCATAGAAAATTGAAAAACAAATTTTGTTTATTTTATGAATTTTATTTGAATTATTAATTTTTGAATTTAAAATTAAACTTAAAATTTTTTATGAATTTTTTAACTTGATTAGAAATATTAACTAGGAAATTGAAAAGAAAATTTTTGGTTTATTTTATGAGTTTTAATTTTAAATTTAGCTTAATTTCTTAATCTAAGATGTTTACCTTAACAAAAAAGAAAAGAAAATTTTGATTAAAAATTTTTGGTTAAAAAAGTTGAAATTAAGAAAAAATTTTAAATCTTCTAGTATATTTTAAAGTATGGTGGCAGTAGTTTAATGGTAGAATGCCAGGTTGTGGCCCTGGAGGAGCGGGTTCGATTCCCGCCTGCCACCCTCAAAATGCTATTCATAGAATTGGCTGAATTGTATCAACAATTAGAAAAAACTACAAAAAGATTGGAAAAAACTTTTATTCTGGCAAAATTTTTAGAAAAAGTAAAATACAAATATGAGAAAAAAGAGATAAATGAAGAAGAATTAAAAAACATAACTTATTTATCTCAAGGAACAATTTTTCCTTCTTATGCAGAAGAAGAACTAGGAATAAGCGAAAACTTGTTGATAAGGGCAATAGCAAAATCTACTGGAGTTAGCGAAGATTTTGTTAAAGAAAAATGGAAAGAAATAGGGGATCTTGGACAAACTGCAGAATTTTTAGTAACCAAAAAAAAGCAAGTTTCTCTGTTTACAAAACAATTAACAATACAGAAAGTTGTAGAAAATTTAAGAAAAGCTTCTACTCTTGAAGGAGAAGGAACGATAGAAAAAAAGATATCTTTGGTGTCAGAGCTACTAACTAACGTAAGTCCTATAGAAGCAAGGTATATTGCAAGGATTATATTGGAAGAGTTAAGAATTGGGGTGGCTGCTGGAATCGTTAGGGATGCCATAGCTTTTGCTACAATGCCATTAACAATTCCTTTATTCGTTTTGTGTGATAATTGTAAAGAGGTAGTTCCTTTCTATGATTATTGTGTAAATTGTAAAAAGGATATAAATAAAAAAGAGTGGCAAAACAAAGAAAATTTTGAAAAAAAATTAAAGGATATAAAAAAATTAAAGGATAAAAGAAAAATTTTAATTTTTGACAACATAGATGATGCGAGAAAAGAATTCAATAAGTATATAGAGATCATACAGCATAGCTACGATGTTTCTGCAGATTTCGGAGAAGTTTTTTTAAAAGCTATAAAAGGAATAGAAGAATTAGAAAAAATTGATATAGTAGTTGGAAAGCCTATAAAAGTTATGTTGGCGTTAAAAGTAAATACAATTTCTGAAGCTTTTGAAAAGGTTGGAAGGCCTGCTCAAATAGAATACAAGTATGATGGTTTTAGAGTTTTGATTCATAAAACAAAGGATGGAAAAATAAAAATATTTACTAGGAGGCTAGATGATGTAACAAAACAATTTCCAGAGATTGTAGAATATGTAAAAAAGTATGTCGATGGAGAAACCTTTATTCTGGATGGAGAGGCAGTAGGTTTTGATATAAAAACAAAAAAATATAGGCCTTTTCAGGAAATAAGCCATAGAATAAAAAGAAAATATGATATAGAAAAATTGGCAAAAGAGCTTCCTGTTGAAGTAAACCTTTTCGATATTTTGTATTATAACGGAGAAGTTTTGATTAATAAACCTTTAAAAGAAAGAAGAAAGATTCTAGAAAAAATTGTTAAGCCAATAAAATGGAAAATCGTTTTAGCAAAAAAATTAATAACGGATAAGGAAGAAGAAGCAGAAAAATTTTATAACGAGGCTTTGGATATGGGGGAAGAAGGAGTGATGTTTAAAAATTTGAATGCCCCATACAAGCCAGGGGCCAGAGTTGGATACATGATAAAATTAAAGCCTGGAGAAACTAGCTTGGACTTAGTGATAACTGGAGGAGAATGGGGAACAGGAAAAAGAGCAAAATGGCTCTCTAGCTTTATTCTTTCTTGTTACGATCCATCGAAAAATTTATTTTTGGAAATAGGAAAAGTTGGGACAGGAATAAAAGAAAAAAAAGAAGAAGGTTTGAGTTTTGAAGAATTGACAAATTTGTTAAAACCTTTAATAGTTGAAGAAAAAGGAATAAAAGTAAAAATAAAGCCAAAGGTTGTTGTTGAGGTAGTGTATCAGGAAATTCAAAAAAGCCCCACTTACAGCAGTGGTTATGCTTTAAGATTTCCAAGGCTTGTTAGGTTAAGACCAGACAAATCTATAAAAGATGTCGATACCATAGCAACTATAAAAAAATTGTATGAAGAACAATTTAAAAAGAAAGAAAAATAAAAAAATTAAAATGAAAAAAAAGTTGAAGATTTTGGCTGCAGGAGATATACATGGAGATAAAAACTTGATAAAAAAATTGGCAGATA
>Ga0185307_1001881_pt1 | contig 11259 bp, 11 predicted proteins | sample LHCtaG_FD_128010 | JGI IMG/M metagenome (GOLD analysis project Ga0185307, IMG submission 128010) | Hot spring microbial communities from Little Hot Creek, USA to study Microbial Dark Matter (Phase II) - LHC4sed_matched (SPADES... | ecosystem: Environmental > Aquatic > Thermal springs > Hot... | reverse complement strand
TATTTATGCTTGAATAAGTCATTTCTGTCGTCGCTAAGAAAGGATCATCTGAAGTGGCAGTAGAAACTTTGTAAGCCTTGTTCGTTGTGTCCGGCAGAAGTTGGACTACTGGGTCGAGGTATATCACAGCAGGGTGTCCGTAAAAAAAGAGAAAGAAACTAAGGAAGAATAAGAAAATTAATTTTTTATTCATTTTTCTAACACCTTCTTTATCCTATCGCTGTATTCTTTCAGGTAGCAGATAGAAACAACTCCTACTCTTCTTTGATAAACTTTACCAGCTTTAACCAAGCCAAAAATGTACTTAGAAACAGTATTTCTGTTAGCACCAACTCTCTTGGCTATATCAATTATACTCAAACCTTCTGGGTTTTCCTTAAGCACCTGCAGTATTTTCTCTTCTAGCATTTAAACACTAATGGTAAGCATAATGCCTAATATTAAGTTTGGCTTTTTGACGATATAAAAATGAAGGAAAACCAAAAGTTTTAGAAAATAGCATAATGCTGTTCATCAAGCTTAGCATTAAGACACCTTTTTGATGCCTTAAAAACGTCAAAAGAATCGGCATTCATAATGCTGTAGTCAGGAAAAATAAGGTATGGTTTTTTATCTATACCAAAATTTTTAAAAGAGGTAAGGTACAACAAACCAATCCGCTAAAAAGATATGAGACCTTTGAGCAAAAGAGTTCCTGAGAATATCGCCAGCATCTTTTATTGTTTCTAAGACCAAATTAGTATTATGAAAACAGTTTTCCTTCTTATAGACGGCATGGCAGACTTGCCTATAAACGGTAAGACTCCGCTATCTGTTGCAGAAAAACCAAACTTAGACTGGCTCGCTTCTAGAGGGTGTACTGGAGAAATGCTGGTAGCTCCAAAAAGTATGTGGAAAAAGGAAGTGCTAGGAAGCCACACCTTAAACATAGCTTTGCTCGGCTATGATCCAAAAAAGTTTAACATGGCAAGAGGTCCTTTAGAAGCGATAGGTGCTGACTTGCCATACAAGCAAGGTCATCTAGCTTTAAGATGCAACTTTGCTACTGTTGATAAGCAGTTGACTGTTGTTGATAGAAGGGCTGGGAGGAATACTTATGGTTTGGACGAGATTACACGATACATAAACAGCCATGTAGACATAGGTGTGGAGTATAATTTCATGCGAACTTACGGCCACAGGGCAGTGTTGGTTTTAAAGCACGAGCTAAGCGATAAAATAAGCTCGAACGATCCGCACACAGAGGGAAAAAAGGTAGGAAAAGTTTCTGCTACTGCTTCTGATGCCTTAATATCAGCAAAGCTTGTCCAAGATTTTGTTGAGCAAGTACACAGCTTGATAGAATATCATCCGAAAAATGCAGAAAGAATAGAGAAAGGAATACCACCAGCAAACTACTTGCTAGTTAGACAGCCTGGCAACAAAATAGTTGAGCTAAAGCCAAAGTTTGCTAAGAAGTGGAAAGTTAGGCCAGTAGTCTTAGCAGAAAAAGGAGCAGTAAAAGCTACTTGTATGCTTGCAGGGTTTGATGCAGTAACTGTGCCTGAGGCTGATTTTGAAAAAACTCTAGACTTCATCTTTGAAAAGATAGAAGAGCTTTTGACTGAGTATAACTTGGTTTACGCGCATGTAAAAGGGCCTATAGATGAGGCAGCTCATGATGGAAAGTTTGAAGAAAAAGTAAAAGGAATAGAGGCTGTAGATAAAAGACTAGAAGCTTTTAAGAATTTTAAGGGTAGGCTGGTAGTAACTTGCGACCACATAACTTCTACTGAGCTAAGAAGACACATGCCAGGAAAGGTTCCTTTGTTGATTTATGGAAAAGGGAAGGATAGGGTTAAAACTTTTGACGAGTTTTCGGTAAAGAAAGGAAAGCTCAAAAATTTCACTCCAAAGAAGCTTTGGAGGTATGTGTACAAAAGCTGAAGTTTCGTTTTTAGAAAGTATATATTTTTATATACTATCTACAAATAGAAATTATGTACGAACTTGCAAGCTACGAAGTTGTGAAGAGGTTTGTTTTTCAACAGTTTTAACATTAGTTAGAAAAACTCTTTCCCACTTTTGTGCATTAAAGGCTTGAACTGCTCATTTCTTACGTGCTCTTTCAAAACCCTTCCAACTACAAGCCAATGGTCACCAAAAAGCTTCATCTCTTCTACCTTGCATTCAAAGCTTATCGGACATTCTTTTATTACTGGTGGTTTTATCATGTCAGAATTTTCTGCAGTAATCCTCGCAAGCTTAAATTTATCTGCTTCGCTACCAGAATGACTTCCGCATATCCATGCTATTTCTTCCATTTCTCTTGAGCATACGTTCAAGCTAAACTCTTTCACTGCTTTCAGGTTTTCGAAAGTATACCTTCTTGGTGAGATAGCAAATGCAACGTACTTAGGCTCAAAGCTCACAGGCATTAAAAAGCTAGCAGTCATGACGTTAGGCTTTCCTTGCTTGTCAACAGTAGCTATCAAACAGACTACTCTTGGAAAGATTTGCTCGGATATTCGCATGAATTTAATATGGCCAAACATAAATTTAATTAATGAGGGTAAAGAGACTTGAGATAAGAAGGATTTTCTCCACAAAGTCTAGAGAAACTCTAGAAGTTGAGCTAGAAACTTCAGAAGCAAAAGTAAGAGCGTCAGTTCCTATGGGAACAAGCAGGGGGAAGCATGAAGTGGTTTACTTACCAGTTGATGAAGCTATAAGGAAGTTTTATGTAATAAGAAGGCACTTCACTTCAGAAGATTTTCCTGAGCAAAAGGATGTGGACGATACTTTGCACATAATAGACAAAAGTAAAGATTTTCGTGAAATAGGCGGTAACCTTGCTTTAGCAATTTCTTCTGCCTTTTTAAAGGCATTTGCAGCAGAAGAAGGTAAGGAAGTTTTTGAATTTTTAGGTGGTAAAAAAATTCCTAAACCTTTGTGCAATGTTGTAGGGGGTTGGAAGGAGAACAGAAGCGACATCCAAGAATTTTTGCTCTTACCAGTGCACCAGAAAAAATTTTACGATTCTGTTAAAAAAATTTCTAATGCTTATCTAAAGCTTGGCGAACTTCTTTCACAATCAGACCCTTTGTTCAATTATGGCAGAAATGCAGAATCTGCATGGATAACCACTTTACCGATAGAAGAAGTGCTAAAGCTCTTGACAAAGGTTGCTAATGAAAATTTGCTAAAAATTGGCTTGGATGTTGCGGCTTCTCAACTTTGGGACGGTAATAGGTATTATGTTTACACTTATTCCAACAGGATCTTCAACTGGAGAGAACAGATAGATTTTATGCTAGAGCTGATGAGAAACTATCCAATAACCTACTTGGAAGACCCTTTTCATGAAGATGATTTTATGTCTTTCTCCACTTTAACAAGCATGGTCTCTGGCAAGATTATATGTGGTGATGATTTATACACAACGAACTTAGAAAGACTGAAGCATGGACTAGACTTCAAAGCAACTAATGCAGTTCTAGTAAAGCCAAGTCAAGTCGGAACTATTACAGACACGATAGAGTTTATTAAAAAGGCAAAGGAGAACAAGCTAATCACTGTCTTTTCTCATCGGTCAGGAGAGACAGAAGACACGTTGATGTGTCATTTGGCTGTTGGTCTTGAGTGCGACTATATAAAGCTTGGTATAAGTGGTGAAAGGACTGTTAAGATAAACGAGATGATAAGGATAGAAGAAAAGCTTGGGTTATAAAATTCTCTGAAACAAATTTAGTTTATGGAAAAAGTTTGGCATAAAAAGAGGAAGGAAGAAATACTTCAAATCTTCTACACTTCTGAACAGGGCTTGAGCGAAAGAGAAGCAAAAGAGAGGCTAAAAAAATTTGGGTTCAACGAGATAGTTGAGCGAAAGGAGATAAGTCCTTTGATAATTTTTCTAAGACAGTTTAAGAACTTTCTGATTATAATTTTACTGGTTGCTGTCTTTGTTTCTTTTTTGGCTGGGAGGAAAGATGATACAATTCTAATTTTTACAGTCTTATTACTAAACGCTCTTATCGGCTTTTTCCAGGAATACAAGGCAGAAAAAGCGATGGAAGCCCTGAAAAGGCTTTTAGTTCCAAAGACAAAAGTTATTAGAGAAGGTAAACAAAAAACAATTCCTTCTCGTGAGCTTGTCCCAGGAGATATAATTCTGCTTGAAGAAGGAGATAAGGTTCCTGCTGACTGCAGGCTAATAGAAGTTTTAAACCTTAGGGTTGACGAGTCTTCTTTGACTGGAGAGTCTGTTCCTGTAGAAAAGCATGATCGAGTTTTAGGAGATGTTGCAATTCCTGAAAGGAAGAACATGGTTTTCATGGGGACTGTTGTGACTTCTGGTAAAGCAAAAGCAGTTGTTGTTGACACAGGTATACATACAGAGCTTGGAAGGATAGCAGGCATGCTTGAAAAAAAGGAAGAAGAGACTCCTTTACAAATAAGGCTTACCCAGTTTGGGAAGTGGCTGGGGGTCTTCGTCTTGATAATTTCGTTCTTTGTCCTCTTGATAGGAATAGCTAGGAAAATAGACCCTTCTGTAATGTTCTTGACAGCAGTTGCGCTTGCAGTTTCTGCAGTTCCAGAAGGTTTGCCAGTCACGATAACAGTTGCTCTTGCCTTAGGAGTTCGTACAATGGCAAAGAGGAATGCTATAGTAAGAAAGCTTTCAGCCATAGAAACTCTGGGTTGCACTACTGTAATAGTTTCTGACAAGACTGGAACAATGACTAGCAATGAAATGACGGTAAGAAAGATTTTTGTAGGCGATAAGAGGATAGAAGTGACTGGTGTTGGCTTTGAGCCTCATGGAGAATTTTTGTTTGAAGGAAAGCCTTATTCTGACAAGAACTTACAGCTTTTACTAAGAGCTTGTGTTTTGTGCAATAGTGCATCCTTTTACAGGGAAGGAGATAAGTGGAAAATAAGCGGAGATCCTACAGAAGCCGCTTTGCTTGTTGCTGCTGCAAAAAATGGAATATTGAAAGAGGAAATGCAAAAGAAATTCAAGACGTTGATCGAAATTCCATTCTCTTCAGAAAGGAAGATGATGTCGGTTTTGGTTTCAGACGGAGGAGAGAATTTAGCATACGTGAAAGGAGCACCTGAAAAAGTGTTGGAAGCTTCTACCAGAATTCAGAAAGAAACTGTAAGTACGCTTGGAAAAGAAGAAAGAGCTATGCTTGAAAAGGAAATAAGGAAAATGGCTTCTGAAGGGTTAAGAGTAATTGGTATAGCGTACAAGAAAGTTGAGAGCAAAGAATTTTCTCCAGAAAAAGTAGAGAGAGACTTAACTTTTCTAGGGCTTGTAGGCATGCAAGACCCTCCGAGAAGAGAAGTTAAGGAAGCTGTAGAAAAATGCAAGGCAGCAGGAATAAGAGTTGTGATGGTTACCGGCGACCACAAAGAGACTGCAGTTTCTGTTGCAAGAGAGCTTGGAATCCTTGAGGGTCTAGTTCTTACTGGTTCTGAGTTAGATGGAATGAGCAATGAAGATTTGGAAAAAGTTGTCGAGAAAGTTAGCGTGTATGCAAGAGTTTCTCCAGAGCATAAGTTTAGGATAGTAAGAGCTTTGAAGAAGGTTGGGCACGTGATTGCAGTTACAGGGGATGGTGTGAACGACGCTCCTGCTTTGAAGGAAGCTCACGTTGGTGTAAGCATGGGTATGAGAGGAACAGATGTTGCAAGAGAAGCTAGTGATATAGTTTTAACAGATGACAATTTTTACAGTATAGTTTCAGCAGTAGAAGAAGGTAGAGCAATATACGACAACATAAGAAAGTTTATCAGGTTCATGCTTTCCGTAAACTTTAACGAAATATTTGTTACAAGCCTAGCCATACTTACTGGTTTACCTTTACCACTTTTACCTTTACAGATACTTTGGATAAACTTGCTAACAGATAGCTTGCCAGCTTTAGCTCTAGTTTTTGACCCTAAAGACCCTGAAATCATGAAAAGAAAGCCGAGAAATCCAAAGGAAAGTATTCTACATGGAATGAAACTTTTTATTCTGGCTGCAGGATCTTTAGCATGTTTAGCAACTATTGGTTCTTTCGTCTTTGGTTTTATTAGAGCCGGAGAAATAAAAGGAAGGACTATGGCTCTTACGACTGCTATACTCTTTCAGCTTTTGTTTGTTTTTAATTGCAGGTCTGAAAAGAGCCCTGTCTTCAAAACCAAAGTATTTTCGAACAAGTACTTAATATTGTCTGTTCTAGCAGCTTTGGTACTTCAGCTTATGATAGTCTTTATTCCATTCTTCAACGCACTCTTTTCTACAGCACCATTAAGCCCTATTGAACTGCTTATAGTCTTTCTCCTTTCTTCTACAGGACTTTTGCTTTTCCCAAGCATTTTCATGAGTTAAGAAACTAAAGAACAAAAGTACAAAAAACAAAAATTATTTAATGAATGTAGCAACAGAGATGTTTGTACTCTTCGCATCTCTAATAACTCTTTCAGTTTCGAGTAGAGTTGTTGTAGGTTCAGCCACCAAAATAGCTAGAGTTACAAGAATAGGAGATTTGGTCGTAGGTTTTATCCTTCTTTCCATAGCTACGAACATACCAGAAATAGCAGTTGCCTTTTCAGCATTAACTTCTAACAATGTGCAGCTGACTCTAGGAAATATTCTTGGCTCGAACATCACTAACCTAAGCTTGATAATTGGAGTAGCAGCTATACTTGTACCAACTACCATAACCATAAGGAAGAAGGAATTAGGAGCACTTTCTTTGATGCTCTTCCTGACCTCTTTTATAACTTTAATTCTTCTTTGGTTTGGAGTTCTGAGCAAGATTTTTGGTTTAATTTTGTTGTTTGTTTTTGTCTATTTCTGTTATTATTCGGTAAGAAAAGAAATTACTACTGGAAAAATTAAGGATCACAAGCTAATAGCAAACTTAAGCAGACTGGTTTTACTAGTATGCGCAGGAATCTTCTTTGTCATAGTCTCTGCAAGGTTTGTCGTAAACTCGAGCCTGAGGATAGCGGAAAATCTTGGCATAGATGCTTCTGTTATTGGTGCTACTATAATAGCGATAGGAACTTCTTTGCCAGAACTTTCCATAGCTTTGGAGGCTGTGAGGAAGAGACATGTAAACTTAGCACTGGGAGATCTGGTAGGAGGATGCTTGACAAAATTGACGTTCTTGCTTGGACTGGTTCTTCTTTTTTCCACGTTTGCTGTAGAAACTACAGTCTACTCTACCCTTGTTCTTTTTAGCTTAACAGCAACTATACTTCTTTGGCACTTTATAAGCGACGGTAAGCTTCAGTTAAAAGAAGGTTTAATCTTGCTTTTGGTTTATCTTATTTTCCTGCTAACAACATTTGGAGTAGAGATAAGCTTGGCATGAATGTATTTTTTATCTTAAGCCGAAAATTTTTACAGGCGAGAAGATGATAGAAATAGACGGATCTATAGGTTACGGACAAGTGTTGCGCACAAGTATATCTTTATCTTGCCTAACTTTAAAGCCGGTGAAAATTTTTAACATAAGGAAAGGAAGACCAAAACCAGGATTGATGCCTCAACACTTAACGGGAGTAAGAGTTGCTGGCGAATTTTGCGACGCAGAAATAAAAGGATTAAAGCTTTATTCTACTGAAGTTGAATTTTTTCCAAAATCTTTTAACGTTTACGACAGGAAAATTGACGTTGGAACAGCAGGTCAAGTCTCTTTGGTTTTGCAGACTTTAACACCTTTGCTAATTTTTTCTGATAGAGAAGTTACACTGGAAATAATTGGAGGGACTGCAGGCTTAGGCGCTCCAACAGTTCAATTTCTTCAGCATGTAACTTTTCCTTTGCTTTCAAAGCTAGGAGTTAGACAGCCAGAGATAGAGGTAGTGAAAGAAGGCTTTTATCCTAGGGGAGGAGGAATAGTTAAAATAAAATTTTTCCCTGTTAAAAAATTGAAGGCTGTAAGCTTAATAGATAGAGGAGAAGTTAAAAAGATAAGGGGAATTTCTATAGCAGGCTCTTTACCAAAAAGTGTTGCCGAAAGGCAAGCTACTTCAGCAGGAGAGATTTTAAAAGAAAAAGGTTATGAGGTTGAAATCGAGTCTAAAACTGTAAATACTTTTTCACCCGGAACTTCTATCACTCTCTGGGCTGAGTGTGAGAATTCTATTGTTGGTGCTGATAACATAGGAAAAAAAGGCGTGCCAGCAGAAAGAATTGGTGAAGAATGTGCTAAAGAGTTGATAAAATCTATTGAATCTAAAGCAGCTCTAGACAAGTTTATGGCTGATCAAGTGATACCTTTTATCGCCCTGGCAGAAGGAAGAAGTATAATTAAGGTAGAAGAGATTACAGAGCATTGTGTGACTAACATGAAAGTTTGTGAAATGATGCTAGGAGTTAAGTTTTTTGTGGATGAAACAAAAAAGAGAATAGAAGTAGATGGGATCGGGTTTGTCAATCAGAATTTTAAGTAGACTGTTTCTCTTCTAATCTACACACTAGCTCATGCTGTGCTAGACTATGGTATACAGGCTTTTTGCAATACTTGCAGATGCCTTCTGGTTTTGGAAGACTCTCCTCACCCATAGTTCATTGAACTTTAATTTCTCTTACCTTCTTTGCTTTTGCTTTCTTAAACCTTATCTCTAGAACACCATCCTCCATGCTTGCTTTTGCAGTTTCTGGTATAACCTCTCTAGGTAGTGTTAAGAATCTTCTAGCTACGCCAAACCTTCTTTCTGCTCTAAAAATAGTTTCAGTCTTTTCAACTTTTTTCTCTTTATGTTGAGCTACTATTTCTACTGTATTTTCTGTTGCCTTTACAGATACTTCATCCTTTTTAAACCCTGGTAAGTCAGCTCTCACTATTACTTCATCAACAGTTTCGCTTATATCCACAGGAAATGCTGTTTCTTCCACTTCTCCGATTCTCCTAAAAGCTTCTCTCATCATTCTTCTCATTCTTTGCAGCTCTTCAAAAGGGTCTTCCCAAAACATAAAACCGCCTAAAACTATTATTTTCCCTTCTAACTTAAAAACCTTAACACTTTAGCGTTTTTTATTTTTCCTTTTCCTCCGGTAGGAACTACTAAAACTTCATTGCATTTAAGACATCTTATAACAGTAGAAGGCTTGTCAAAAACTACTTGTTCATTCTTACATTTCTTACACAAAACTTTAATGAATTTGGAAGTAGGCATTTGGATTATCTTTTTCATGCTTTCACCAGCTCAAACTTCTTTGCTCTCCAGCCTCTTATTGAATGTTTTTTACCGCATACTGTACATTTAAGCCTTAGATCAACACGCTTTGTAGCCTTTTCATAGTCAGGCTTTTCCTTGGGAAAACTCCCATACCCCTTAAGTTTTCTTAAGAACCTTCTCTGTCCTTGAGCAAGCTTTCTCCTTGGTCTCTTTTTCACAGTTTCTACAGTATGCTTAGTATGCCTCTTGCAATAAGGACAGTATTTGTTCAGCTCTTTTGGAAACTTCATACATTCACCTTAAACTCTTCTGCCATACCCTTTTCCACAAAAACTTTCATATTCTCCTCCGGAATCCTAGCAATATCACCACTCTTGAAAGGTCCATACGTATTGCCGTCTATTCCAACAAAAGCAGGTACATCTACCTTAAACACAATCATTGGTGCTAGCTCCTTTTCTTTCAAAGTTTTTTCAAGCATTTTTCCCCTTCTTTTTTTAAGTATACTCGTTATCTCCTCAAAAAAGGCCTTTTCCTCGCTTGTTAAGTTTTCAGGCTGGATTCCAGTCCTTGCTGCTATTATTGATGCGTTTAGTATTTTCCTTTCTCTTCTGTTGAATATGTCTTCTACCAGTCTTTCTACATTCTTGATTTCTAGCGTAACCTTTCTATCGTCCTTAAGAGCAAGTTGCTTTTTCTGTTGTAGGTATTTTGCCAAAGCCTCGAAAAAGTTTTCAGGGATTGGAGTTAGCTTAGGTTGCCTTTGTTCCTCTCTCTGTATTTTTCTTATGAGCTCGTAGGTAATAGTTTGTTCTTCCATAAAAACCATCTAATAATAAGTAAGGAGCAACTTATTTAATCTTAACCTTTTTCTTCAGCTTATTGAAAGGATAGTTTACTGGGTTTTTTATTGCCCTTGACTTGCAGGTTTCATCAGGTTCACAAACACCAATATCAGAATAAAAGTTCTCATTATCGCAATTAGGTGGTAGTAAGCCTCTTTCCTGTCTGAAATGCCATCTTAGCTGGCTTCTCAGGTAGTTCGTCCTTAGAGGTGGGATGTTTCTCTCATTCCATTCAAACATTGTTTTCTCTATTCTTCCCAAATCCCAATTCATAGACCTCAAAAAGTTTACCAGGATGAAAACAGACCTTTTTCTACCATCAGGAATACCTTTTAATATTTTCTTTATGCAAGGGGGGAAAAAGTTTTCAGGCACAGGTTTTGCAGGCTTAAAGGTTTTCGGCTTTTGTATTTCTTCCTCTTTCCTTTCTACCATGTACTTGCTAGCCCAGTCTAAAGCTTCTATTACAAGACCTTCTGCATCATGTTTTTCTGCCTGTTTGATAAACTTTTCTTCCACTCTTACTTTTTCTGGTTCAGCCTCTTCTCTCTTAAACTTATCTATTCTTTCAGGCTTTATAGGTAAGCTCACAAGTAGATTTTTTTCGTGCAAGGAATATGGTAATCTGAAAAGATGTCTTGAGCCAAAAACGTCCATACTAACTACTTTGAAAGGGTCTAGCTCACCTTCTTTTGTTGTTATCTCTTTTATAGGTTTTCCAATTCTTTGGGATATGTTTGATATGCTGTCTAGGCTAAGCAAGTCAGACTTCAAATTCTCTCTTATGTACCACTTTATGTATTCTATGATTTTTTGTAGCAGTTCTGGGTAGAGGGAGCTTGTCGGTTGGAGATTAATCTTTTCTGGTAATGCTTCGTATGGAACTATTATGTGAAAACTTTTTCCACCTGAAAACTTAACAGAAAAACTTTTAACTCCATGGTCTTTTAAAGCTTCTATTATATGCTTGGTAGTTAGTTTTGCTATCTCAAAATCTTTTACATCAGGATCAATCAACACATCCCAACCTATCCTTAAATTGTCTAAATCTTGCTTACTCATGTTTACATCCAACTGCATAGGGTTGCTCCATCTCTCTACTGAGCCATGAAACGCAACAGTACCTTCTGCTACTGCTTGCAGTATATCAGCAGAATATTGTAGAACGTCAGGCCTTCTACCAAAGCTATTATCAGAAAAGACAGAGACAACCTCTCTATTCTTCGATACTTCTATCAATGCTTTCTGT
>Ga0185307_1001880_pt1 | contig 11271 bp, 10 predicted proteins | sample LHCtaG_FD_128010 | JGI IMG/M metagenome (GOLD analysis project Ga0185307, IMG submission 128010) | Hot spring microbial communities from Little Hot Creek, USA to study Microbial Dark Matter (Phase II) - LHC4sed_matched (SPADES... | ecosystem: Environmental > Aquatic > Thermal springs > Hot... | reverse complement strand
ACATCTCTTTTAATGGTATTTAAGATGGTGGCATCAAGACCGCGGGAACGCCATTTGGCAGTAGCAATATCACATTCGGAAAAAAGGGTTTGACCACCGAACTTATTCTTTAACCGCCAAATCTCCCGAGCAAAAGAGAGGTAGAAGGGATATAAACCCAAAAGAACACCTTGAGCATCAAGGATTGTCTTTACCGCTTCTTCCATTGCCACGAGGGAGGCAAAGGCATCGGTTGCGTAGTTTACCATATTCGGTTTCATTTGGGCAAAACGCATCTTCACAATCTCGGGGTCAACTTTCGCATCGTATTTTCTTATTCTTTGTTCAGCGCTTCTTACTCCCATATTCTCACCTCCTTATTAGTCCCTGGTTGGGACTAACCTTATCTTTTTTTCATAATATATAACGAAAAACCACCCCTTTATCTTACCCCTAATTTTTAAAAAATATTAAAATCGTTATTAAGGCATACTTAAGATACCTCCGGTCGTAAAAGTATTAAAATTTATTATGCCTTATATTTTTGAATGTTATTTGACTTTTTAGAAAGTTTGCTATATAATAAAGCGATAATTAAAATAAAATTTTAAATATGGAAGATAAAATTCAAAATTCAAAAAACGCTGAGTTGCTTCTTATGGATAATGTTCAATTTATTTATGAATTATCATTAGCTCAACTTGAATTACAATCTTTAGGAGTAAAATTTAAGGTTACTAATGGATTTAGAGAATTTAGCCTATTAGCCGCAAAAATGACGAAGAACTTATAAAAAAATTAGCCTATTTTAAATCAGTAAGAGGCAAACCTACTCACTATTTTCAAATAATCCAAATGAATAGAACCCGTTCTATTAATCAGTATCTTACGCATTGGATTTATCCTTATAAAGGTAAATTTCATCCCCAAATGATAAGGGCGCTTATGAATATTATTGGACTAAAAAAGGGTGACACGGTTCTTGATCCTTTTATTGGAAGCGGTACTACTGCTTTGGAAGCACAACTTTTAGGTATAAATTGTATCGGCATTGACATATCTCCTCTTTGTGTGCTTCAAAGTAAAGTAAAAACTGAGTCAATTTATGTTTTGCCACAGATTAAAGAATGGGAGAAAAAAATAGTTAAAATTATAAATCAATCTTTGTTTAACTTTGATAAAAAAACTATTGACGAAGCTATCAGTATAATTCCTGATGAGAAAGTCAGAAATTTCTACCAAATGGCGAAGCTCGTTGCCCTAAGTGATAATGCTCGACGAAGGCAAAAATTTAATAATGCTTTCTTAAAAAATTTAAAATTGATGATTTCTTCGGTTTCCGATTACGCTCTAATAAAAGAAAAACTTAACTTAGAATTGGGTAAGATAGAGATAAAAATTGGCGATGCCAGAATATTACCTTTAGAAAATGAGAGTATAGACGGAATTATTACATCTCCTCCCTATTCAATTGCCCTTGATTATATCGCTAACGATGTCCACGCCTTAAAAGATTTGGGTTACAATCTTTCCGAGATGAGAGAAAAGATTATTGGTGTAAGGGGTAAAGGGCAAAATCGGATTGATTTATATAATGAAGATATAAAAGAAATTTTAAAAGAGATGTTCAGGGTACTTAAACCTAAAAAATATGTAGTAATTATTATCGGTAATGCTACCTATTTAGGGCAAGAAATAAAGACTGTTGAATTCGTTATAGAATGTGCCGAGAAAATTGGTTTTAAATTAGTAAAAAATATAGATAAAATTATCTTCGGACTCTATAATGTGATGCAAAAAGAAAACATATTAATTTTTCAAAAATAAACACACTTAAATTGGAATTTTAACATGAATCAAGAGGACTACATAAAACAACTTGAAGAAACAATTAGTAAATTTTTGGCACCTATAAAAGGAATACCTTTTCCGTTAGCTATAAAGGTTCTTACTGGTTTTGAAGTTTTGGTCTTTGACATTGCCGTTGACAAAAATAAAAAATTACTTGAAAAATTAAGCAAAGCAGCCCAATCGGCTGCTCAAAAAGCTTTTGAAGAAGGTATTTTTACCAACAGACCAAATGAAGCAGGAAATCGCATAGAGCCTTTTGTTCTTGACTCTTTAAAGGAAGTTGGTTTAAAAGCCGATAGACCTCTTTCTAAAAGCGGAAAGAAAAAACTGCTGGCTATCCGGATATTCAAATAGAAGATGAATTTGGAAGAATAACTTATTTAGATTGTAAAACTTATAATACTCTTACTAAGAATCAAACTTTTAGAACTTTTTATTTTTCGCCCTCAGAAGATCCAAAAATTACTAAAGATGCCTTTCATCTTCTTATGAGTTTTGAACTTACTACTGCTGAGAGAAAAGGTAAAAAAGCCTTTATTCCTATTACTTGGCAAATTTACACCTTAGATAAATTATCGGTCCAAATAAAACACGAATTCAATGCCAGTAATAAAGAACTTTACACAAAAGAAGCATTGATAGCCGAAGGTAGAATAATAGGTTAACCCTTTTTGATAATGAATTATAGCAAGCTTTTAAAAGTAAAGCCCGAAAAAAATCTCTTTTAGAAAGATGAAAAAGAACTGGGCAAGTTGTAATGTATCAAAAAAGAAGTTGATTTTTAATAAGGAATTAAGGTTTTTGCCTCAAGAGATAATAAAATATGTTGTTTTCCACGAAATGTGCCATTTGCTTATTGACAATCATAAAAAAGAATTTTGGCTATTGGTTGAAAAGTTTGAACCCAATTTTAAAGAGAAAGAAAAAATGTTAAATAGCTATAGATTGTTACTTTCTCAAAGATATTAATTGATAAATGTTAAAAATAAAATATAATTTAAAATATTATGGATACGATTGTTGTTTTGGATTTCGGTGGACAATATGCCCATTTGATTGCTCGAAGAATTAGGGATTTAAAAGTTTTTTCTCAAGTTTTGCCAGCGGACACCAGTAAGGAAAAGCTCTTGGCAATCAAAAATTTGAAAGGGATAATTCTTTCCGGCGGACCTTCCTCAGTGTATGATAGCTCTTCGCCCAAATGTGAAAAAGAGATTTTTAATAGCGGCATCCCCATTTTAGGAATCTGTTATGGTCACCAATTGATCGCTTTTTTAGAGGGTGGCGAAGTGAAAACCGGAGAAGCGGGTGAATACGGAATAACTAAATTAAAGATAATTAAGAAAAGCAGTTTATTATCAGGATTAGCAGCCGAAGAGAATGTTTGGATGAATCATCGGGATACGGTAATTAGGTTACCTAAAGGTTATGAGGTTATTGCGGTAACCGAGAAGTCGCCGATAGCGGCTTTTGAAAATCGGCAAAAAAGAATTTACGGTGTTCAGTTTCATCCCGAAGTAACACACACCACCAAGGGAAAGAGAATTCTCGAAAATTTTGTTTTTGATATCTGTCAAGCAAAAAGGGAATGGCGGCGTTCCGATATTATAAAAAATATTTTAAATGAAATTGAACAAAGAATTGGTCAAAGAAAAGCAATTATCGGTCTCTCGGGTGGTGTTGATTCTTCAACCGCGGCGATTTTAGTAAATAAAATAATTGGTAAAAATCTCATAGCCCTTTATGTTGATACCGGACTAATGCGTTTTAAAGAAACCGAATTTATTGAAAGAGAGTTTGCTAAATATGACCTTAATCTTAAGCTCATAAAAGCAAAAGAGCAATTTTTAAAGGCTTTAAAAGGTGTTGTTGACCCGGAAGAGAAAAGGAAGATAATTGGTCGGCTTTTTATCAATATCTTTGAAAAAATTGCGAAAAAAGAAAAAGCTGAAGTTTTGGTGCAAGGGACAATTTATTCTGACCGCATTGAAAGTGGGGTAACTTCTTATTCGGCCAAAATAAAGTCTCACCATAATGTTGGGGGATTACCGGAAAAGATAAATTTAGAGATATATGAACCTTTACGGGATTTATATAAAGATGAAGTGCGAAGTATTGCCAAAAAATTAGGTCTCTCAAAGGAAATTATTGAAAGACATGTCTTTCCTGGTCCGGGATTAGCCGTAAGAATAATTGGGGAAGTGACAAAAGAAAAGGTTGAGATTGTGAGAAAGGCAAGTTATATTGTGGAAGAAGAATTAAAAGCTGCTGGTTGGTATAATAAAGTATGGATGGCCTTTGCGGTTCTTTTGCCGGTTAAATCGGTGGGCATCCAAGGAGATGCCCGAAGTTATAAATATCCAATAGTTGTTAGGATTGTGGAGTCTCAAGATGCGATGACGGCTAATTTTGCCAAAATTCCTTACAAGATTTTGGAAAAGATATCTTCGCGGATTACCAATGAAATTGACGAGGTTAATAGAGTAGTTTATGATATCACCAACAAACCACCAGCAACAATGGAATGGGAATAAAAAATCCCCAATTTTATATATTTTAGTAAAGGAAGGAAAGGGTGAAGAAGATACTTTTAATTATTTTTTTATTTGAAATTTTTTTTGTTCCGATATCAGCTGATGAATTAAGACAACGAATAGAATGGCGTTCAATTGGTATCGGTGGCGGTGGTTGGTTTACCACCGTGACTATTGAGACATTGAATCCCGGTACCGTTTATGTTGGGAGATTTTATACAATTCTCACGCGGTGATGAAAACAACTGATGCTGGTGAAAATTTATGATGCCTCAGGTAAAAAAGTTATTAATCTTATTAGGCAAACTTTGTCTCCTGGTGAATATTATTTCCTTTGGCCAAGCAATTTAGAAAGGGGTTTTTTGGTAAATAGGGGGATTTATTTTGTCATCCTTAATACCGATAAAGAAATTTTTAAGAAGAAATTAATTCTTATTCGTTAAAGTCTTTGTTTTGATAACCGTTGGGATTAATTAATCTATTAGTAATAGCAAAAAGTTGAAGATAATTTATTTAAAAATAGAAAATCTCTTAGGAAACTATTCCCGAAACTCTCCTCGGGACAGGTACTTTTCAACCTTTCTTTTTATTATTAATAAGATATTTTTTTTCAGTTTTCTTTTAAGCCATTTATCAAGAATAATTTTTATTTCCCTTTTGGCTACTTTACCTTCGTATTTATTTCTTATCTTGAAAAGCTCCCGCGCAAAGGCATAATAGAATAAGCGTTGTTCACCAATAAGAATACCCTTGCGATTTAGAATCTTATTTACCAATTCATCAATAATATTTCTACTTATCTTTTTTTCATATTTTTTAACCCTTGCTAAATAGTCTCTCATTTTTCCTCCCTTTATATATATAACGGAAGAAGAGTTGGTTATCTTACCCCAAAATTGATTTTTTTAAAAATTAGGGGTAAGATAGGTGAGACAATTTATGAATATTCTTTAACCGAAGAAGGCTTAAAAAAAGGGAAAGAGCTACTGGCTATTATCAATAATATTGATAAAAATCTCATAAAAGAAATATTGAGATTGAAAAATAAATATCAGCGCTACTCGCTATTAAGATTGATAAAAGAGATTTATCAAAAATATCCCGAATACCAAAAGAAATCAAAAATTTGGGAAAAGATAAAAGATACCGATTGATTTTTATTTAGTTTTTGCTTAAAAATCGGGTTTATTTTAAATCAAAAAGGGAAGCTTTAAAAAGAGGTTTCTAACCTTGTAAAGTTTGTGGTCCTTAGAAACTTTTTATCTTTTTTAAATGGTGATAAAGGTCATAAAGGATTTTTTGATAATCAGCAGCGCCGGTTTCTACTTTATCCATTAAAGCTTCCAATTGGCGGGTAAATTCTTCCGAGAGGAAGTTTTTCATCTCCTCAATAGTTTTTAAATAAGAATAAACTTTTTTTCCTAATTCGGTTGGCAAAAGAAAACCTTTAATTTCCTTTACATATTTTCTTTCTAAAAGTTTTTCAATAATGGGTGCATAGGTAGAAGGACGACCAATCCCTTTGGTTTTCATTTCCCAAACAAGTTCTCCATAGGTATAGGGATATTTCTTTGGTCTTTTTCTTAACTCTTTTTTCTTTTCCACATCATACTGGCCGGCCATTAGGGGATAAATTTCCAGTTTTATCATTTTTTCCCAGCCTGATTCCAAAATCTCGGTTTTTAAAGAGATTTTTTCTTCTTTATCCAAGGCTTTTACTAAATAGTCAAAAACTTTTACTTTAACGGGTCGCATCTGGCTGGCAATAAATCTTTTGAAAATCATTTCGTAAAGCCGAAGGTGTTCCTTTTTTAATCCTTCTATTTGACCACTCAAAAGCATAGAAGATAACTCTTCGGGTTCTAAAATTTTTGTTGGGCGGATACATTCGTGGGCACCGCCTTCTTCCCAAATTCTTTTGTGGAAATATTCTTCGCCAAACTCTTCTTTAATAAACTCTTTGGCGATATTGATTCCCAAGTCCGATACCCTTAAAGAATCGGTTCGGTGATAGGTAATATAACCCAATTCAAACAATGTCTGGGCAAGTTCCATAGTTTTGGGTAAAGGAAGAGAAAGAAAATCACTAGCATCTTTTAGCATCGTATCTGTTCGGTAAGGTGGCGGTGGATTTTCAATTTCTTCCCTTTCGCCGATCTTTTCTATCACCACTTCTTTTAAATCTTTAAAGAAGTTTTGGGCATTTTGGTAATCTTCAAAAGAAAAGTTTAACCGTAATCTTTTATTATTCTTCTCAATATTTACCAAAATTTGATAGATTTTTTGTTTACTTTCCTTTTCCCTTTCAATTATCCAGCCTAACACTGGTGTTTGCACCCGACCAGCAGAAAGGGTTGGATTTAAAAAGGCTTTATGTAAAAATTGAGAAAATTCAAAGCCAACCCACCGATCAGAAATTCTTCTTAAAATCTGGGCTTTAATTAAATTTAAATCAAAATCCCTTGGCTCTCTAATCGCTTTCACAATTGCTCTTTTGGTTACTTCGTGAAATTCCATTCTTTGGATATTTTTTATATAAGGGGTCAAAAGTTGTTTGATATCCCAACCAATCTTTTCGCCTTCCGTATCCGGATCAGTAGCAATCAATACCTGTTCGGCTTCTAAAGCCGATTTTTTTAAAGTATTGATAATTTCTTCTTTTCCTTCAATTGGTTGGTAGATGGGAATAATTTCGTTATTCAAAATAACTCCGTAATAACCACCTTCGGTTGCTAAATCTAAGATGTGACCAAAAGAAGCCGTAATCATTAAATAACGGTCTTCCATGGCAGTTTCGTAAATATCATATTCACCAATCCTTCTTCTGATTGGCTTACCAAAAAAGTTGGCAATAGTTTTTGCTTTATTGGGTGATTCCACAATAATAAGAATGGGTTTTAAAATATCCTTCTTTTCTTCTGGTATTTTTTTAAAGAGAAATTCTTTTATTTTCTTTCGGTCTTCATTAATTTCTAAAAAGATTTTTTCTAAATCCAGTTCGACAAGCGGCAGAAAATTAATTTCGTCGCTAAACCACCGAATCTTTTTTTTCAGATGGTTAAAGGCAATTTTGTCATCAACAATTATTAAGGAAAATCCTTTGGTTATTCCGCCCGCATACATTCTTGAAACCCGACCGCTCGCTTGTAAATAACCAGTAACATCAGAAACTACCATTAAATAACCTTCTTCACGATAACGCAAAGTTATCTCTTTTAAAGTTTTTAGGAAATCAATTATTTCTTTTTTTAAAAAGAACTGGCTAATCTCTTCCCTTAAAGCGAAAATCTTTCTTTTAAGATTTTCCTTTTGGTTAATGAAATCGGCGGTAAGATATTGGTATTTCTTTAACTGTAAAAGCCAATTGTTAATTTTATTACTGTATTGGGGAAATTTTTTCACAATAAAAGCGCGGACCGAAGAGAGTGCCCATAAAAGATGGGAAAGGTTTTCTTCAAATTTTAAAGAGATAACAATTTTCGGCACACCATAAAAAATAGCATAACGACAGACCTCCGGCAGATCAAAACCCCGGGCCAAAGGATTGCGAAAAGAAGCAATACCAATTAAGATATCAATCTCACCCTTTCTATATTTTTCTAAATTCTCTTCGTTCAACTCTTCATAGGAGAGGGCGTTGATACCGTTATTTTTCAAAATTTCACTAATTTTAAAAATACTTTCTTTACCCTTATCACTCGGTAAAAAAAGCAAACCTCCTTTACCAAATCTTTTCAGATAAGAAATTAGCTCATCTTTTTCCGTATAGGCATCAACAATATTTCTTAAATAGAAAGTTGGCATACCCACTTCAAAACCCAAAAGTTCTCTAAATAATTTTATCCGAAAAGAACGGGGATTGGCGGTAGCGGAAGAGAGGACCAAAATTCCCTTAATCTTTTCTTTAATCTTTTTTAACTCTTCCTTTTTCTCTTTTTTTCCTTTTAATCTTATTAAAGAAATAGTTTTTTCAATATCATCCATTTCTAAACCAAGGAGATAAAGCACCTTATCAACATTTTTTGCGGTTTTTAAAAAGGAATCAACATCATCCACAAAGATAAAAGCAAAATCCCGAGGAATAATTTCCCAGTTTTTATAAAGAAACATAGAAGTGGTAATAAGAATTTTAAAATCGCCATTTAAAAGCCTTTCTTTCTTTCGTTTTTTTAAGCCACCATCAAAGGCTAAAATCTCCTCTTTTCCTATTCCAAAATTTTTCAATTTTTGAGTTACCTGTTCTATTAGTAGTTTTGTCGGTACAATGATATAAGATTTTTTTCCCTTTTTTTTGAAAAAACTCGCCATCGAAAGTCCGAAAGAAGTTTTGCCAACACCGGTTGGCGCCAAAAGGGCAAAGGAAAGACCCAAAAGAACCCTTTTTGCCCAGGTAATTTGGAGTCCAAAGGGTTTACCTTTGATATAAAACTCAAAATCCCTTTCCCATTCCTTTAATTCTTCTTCAATCGCTTTCAACCTTTTTAAATTACTGGCTTCCTTTTCACATTTTTCGCAGGCAAGTCCCTGCGCCAATCTTTCCGAGGTAATTTCGCCGTTACAATTGGGGCAGAGATTTTTATAAATACTCTTTATCATCTTTTAAAAGAAATTCTTTTAAAGATAAAAGAAGTTCTTTTAAAGGTGGACAAGAAAACCATTCTCTTTTAGTAATTTCGTTACAATAAGCAAGATAAATATTTTCAATCAAGGTTTTTAACTCCTTTGGTAAGTTTGGTGGTTTTATTTTTACCAATTTTTTCCAATTTATTTTATCTAACTTTTTTGCCTTCTCCACTTCTTCATACCACAAAGTCTTTCGGTAATAATTGCGAGCAATTTCTTTACTTACGGGAATTTTTTCGTAGGTGAAGCGACATTCATCAAGGGTACCTACCGCATCAACAAGAATAAGGTTTCTTTCTTCATCAAAACCAAATTCCACTTTGCCATCTTCATTAAAAAGCCCAATCTTTTCTACCTCTTTACTAATCAAGCTATTTATCAATAAGGTCTTTTCTTTAATCTCAACTAATTCTTTTTCCGAAAGATTGACAATTTCTTTCGCTTCGTTAAAAGTGATATACCGGTCAGTAGCTTCCAATTTTGTTGAGATTTCAATAATTGGCTTTTCTAAGCGGGTATAAGGTTTAGGCATCTCTTTTAACCCTAAATCTTCTAAATTTAAAATGCCTTCTTTCAATCTTTTAAAAACTGATGAACCTTCGGGTAAGGAATTGCGATAGATAATTTCTAAAGGGATTAAGAAATTTTTTCTTTCTTTTTTATAAAGAGAATAATCATAATGACCATTTTTTATCTCCGGCTTTAATACCCTTAAAAGTTTTATTTCCATTATATTCGTTGGTGCTTTTAGTTCTTTCAGCTTTTTTAATTGATTATCTTTTAAAAGTCCTAAGTAATGGGTTTTTATCCCCATTTCTTCTAACTTTTCAAAAAAATAGGCGGTAGTAAGGCAAAGGGCAGCTCCTTTCTTTTCAATCTTATCCGGCATCTCTCCCCAGTCAAAAACCGAATACCTGTCAGAAAAGATAAAACGACCAATGCCGGATTTTTCTTTTTCTGGTGCTTTTATTACTATTAAATCCTTTACACTTCCCATAATCTTAATTAGTAATAAAAACTAAGGAATGAGAATGGCGATAGATATCAAAAACTTCAACAACAAATTTTAGAAAATCCCTGATTCCTAAACTTCTTTTTATTGCTTCTTCTAAAATCTTTCTTTGTTCATTCTCATCTAAAGAAAATTGCGGATAACAGGTTTTATAAATACTATAAAGAGTATAAAAACATTCATATAGGTCTTTTTCTTTTAAATTATCTAAGGTTAACCGATTTTTAAACAGATTAATTAATCTTATATATTCGTAGTTATAACTTAACGGCGTAGTTGCCATAACCAAACTGAGATAGGCATCTTTATAAATATAAGGGGTGGGGCGCATTTTATTGTGAACCATTTCCTTATCAATCTTTTTTAATTCCGGGTCATTATAACAAACCCTTATTAAGCCAACTAAAAAATTTAACCCTTTTAAGAAATCTTGAAATCGCCAAAGGCAAGCTACTGTTTCGGCTTCGTCAATAAGTAATAAAATACCGTAAAGATTTAATTTTTGGGCAATATAAGAAAGGGAAGAGATAAGATAGCAATAGAAATCACTGGCGGTAGAGAAATCGTATAAAGCGGGAATCCTTACCCCACCTTTTATGCGAAACTTATCGGTAAGATAAACGGCGTATTCTTTTGTGCTTTCTCCTTCTAACCATTGCCATAAAACTTCACTTTTTATACTGGCTTCATCAATATTTTTTAACTTGGGTAAAAGTTTAGCAAAAAAGATATTATCATAAAGATTTAAATTGGTGGCCATCCTTAAAAGGTCACGAAAGCCGTATTCCTGGTTATTTTTCAAAAATTTCAAATTAGCAACAAATTCTTTCCAAAACCTTTTTGGTCTATGGGGTGAAACTTCATCGGGCGTTAAAGTTATTTTCGAAACACAAACTCCTTCTTTTAAAGCATAATGATATAAATATTCTAACAAATGAGTTTTACCGCTGCCATATTCACCTTCAATTAAAAAGGTATCGCCTTTTCCTTCTTTCAATTTTTTTATTATTTTTTTTAAGTTTCTAACTTCTTCTTCTCTGCCAAAAGTGAAATCCTCGCAATCCTGGCGGGGAACAATACCCATTCTTAAAGCCTCACAAATCCTTTTCGCTTTTATTTCGTCAAATTTCTTTTCCAAAAGAGGAGCTTCCGAAATAAAAAGGAGCCTTTTTCTTAATACCCAAAGGCGTAAGCCGGAATAAAAATGAATATAAAGCTCTTGACCGTTTAAACGGGAAGTAATAACTTCGCCTTCACCAAATACCGGATGGG
>Ga0185307_1001878_pt1 | contig 11280 bp, 12 predicted proteins | sample LHCtaG_FD_128010 | JGI IMG/M metagenome (GOLD analysis project Ga0185307, IMG submission 128010) | Hot spring microbial communities from Little Hot Creek, USA to study Microbial Dark Matter (Phase II) - LHC4sed_matched (SPADES... | ecosystem: Environmental > Aquatic > Thermal springs > Hot... | reverse complement strand
TCAACAGCCATTGGACACGTTTTCTTAAAAGTTCTAGCCCAAGACGAGCCCCATCCAACACAAATTGAAAGGACGGCTTTTGTCTTCGATGGAAGAATTTACAACCCGCGTGTGGAGACTTCGGAGGTGGATTTTGTCGCAAAAAAGCTTCAAGCTGATGACGAGGCTGGGGCTGAAGCTTTGATAAGAGAGCTTGACGGCTGCTTCGCTTTCGCCTTCGCCAAAGATGAAAAACTTGTTGTTGGAAGGGACTCTTTGGGTTTGTATCCGCTCTATTACGGCGAGAACCGCAGTGTGCTCGCTTTCGCCTCAGAACGTAAGGCATTATGGAAAATAGGCATAAAAGAGGCGCGGTCTTTCCCGCCGGGGCACTTAATAATCGCAGATAAAAAGGGGCTTAAAATAAAACCAGTTAAGGTTTTAAAGTGTTCTGCAACTGCGCCTGCCTCCATGGAAGAAGCTGCCAAAAAGCTTCAGACGCTCTTGGAACTGTCAACCAAAGAGAGAGCACATGGCTTGAGCGAGGTTGCAGTGGCTTTTTCTGGAGGCTTAGATAGCAGCCTAATCGCGTGGCTTGCAGAAAAGGCTGGAGCAGAAGTTCACCTAATCCACGTTAGCCTTGAAAACCAGCCGGAGACAAAGCAGGCAGAACAAGCCGCTAGCTTACTTGACATGCCATTTCACAAATACTTATACGGTGAGGAGAACGTGGAGCAAACGCTTACCAAAGTGTTGTTGGCAATAGAAGACCACAACCCCGTTATGGCATGTATTGGTGTGCCAATGTTTTGGGCTGCTGAAAGGGCGGCTGAACTTGGTTTTAGAGTTCTGTTCGCTGGGCAGGGAGCAGACGAGTACTTTGGAGGGTATAGGCGCTACCTAAACCTTTACAAACGTTTCGGCGAGGATACCACTGAAAAGGCACTAGCCCACGACATCCTAACAATGCATGAAAAAAACTTTGAAAGGGACAGCAAAATCTGCACTTTCAACAATTTGGAACTGCGCTTACCCTTCGCCTCATATCCAATCGCTGAGTTCGCCCTCAACTTACCATTAAGGTTTAAAATAGAGTCGCCAAACGACTCCCTCAGAAAGGCTGTACTGAGAAAAGCCGCTGAAAAATTTGGACTGCCTCCTCCAATAGTTAACAAGCCAAAGAAGGCGGTTCAATATGCCACTGGTGTTGCTAAGGCTGTTAGGCGGCTGGCTAAAAGAGAGAGGCTGACAGTAAAACAGTTTTTGCAGAAGATTTTCTCTGAGGCTTTTGAGAAGTTTTAGGTGCTTTGAAAGAAAGGGAAAGGGTGGGGCGACTATTCAATTACTTGGATGGCGCCTTCTGGACATTGGGCTTCGCATGCTCTGCAGACAAGGCATTCTTCCACTTTTACTGGAACAGATTTTCCATCCTTAATTTCATAAACGCCAACTGGGCATGTGTCGACGCATGTGCCGCATCCAGTGCACTTGTGGTTGTCAACCACTATCTTTACCATTTTATTCCCCCTTCAACCAGATTTGGTTCAAAATTTAAGGGTGAAATAAAAGCCTTTAGGTTTGCTAGTGAATTTCTTCACGTATCCTTAACAGAATTCCGCTAATCGTGGTTTCCGCCTTCTCCCTTCTGCCTTCATAGTCTGCCAGAAGTTTACGGTAAGCCTCCAGTGTTAGTTCGCCCCTGCGGTGACGTGCCTCTATACTTTTAATATTGGATTCCACTTCATTGATTTCTGTTTCTGCAACCTCAAGTTGATGCATCAAATCGGCATAGCGACCGCCAGCAGACCTAAGCTTCAACTTTAAATCGTCCAAGCTTCGGGATAAAGCTGCAAGTCGCGTTTCCAAAGTTTTCCTCTGCACTTTATACCTTCGCCTCGGAATCCTACCCCTACTGACCGCAGTTTCAAGAGACCTTATTTCTGAAGCTATCCTCCTCTTCTCTTCATAGAAATCCACAAACCTTTTGAGGACTTCTGGGCTCAGCTTAACCGCAACTGTAGGCACAACAACAGCCTCTGGCGCTTTAGGTCTCCTCCAAACAGCCAAAACGGCACATCCGAGAACTGCCAAAGCCCAAACCCACAAAGTGGGGCGAAAAGCCAACCACAAAGGATTATATTCGTACGCAACTTGCACCGTGAAAGCGTCTAAGGACAAAACCCCGCGCCTGTTTACGTCGATTTTTTCTTGGAAGACATTCTTTAAAGTGCCGTAGGTGCCAATTAGCGAAGCTTTGTCGCAGCTTAAATTGGCGATTTTGGCGCCTTCAGGCAACGTAATAGTTATTGATGCTTTTTCAATAAAGTAATTTATCTCTTGGAAAAATGTAAAACTTAACTCTTTTCTCGCATTTTTCGGCAAGCCATACCGCACAATGAACTTTGTCGATTTACCACCTTCAACAGGCAAGGAGAGACTTACTGTATACATGCTTGTCTTGGCGTCTAATGTTATCTTGGTTTTTCTTCCAAACTCGTCTTCAGCCCTAACATTGGAAGCGTTCAGTGGAAGCGCCACCTTAACAGAAGTCATTTGTTGTGGCGAATCGTTCCTTATGTAATAGCTGTCTGAAACATCGATTTCGCCCGCACTGCCAACTTTAATTTCGCGTTTAAACTCCTCCATGGTGAAAAGCTGTATATCATCAGTAGTTAATTGAAAGGTCAAGTTTGCAGGTTCATATGTGAACCGTAGCAGTTCTCTATTTACTGAGTATTTTGTTGTATTAACCGTGCCAGTGCCGCTTACAAACTCTGCGTTTGAGGGCAGAACAACTGAAGCATTGCATAAAGAAACATCTGCCACAAGGCTGGGAAACGCTGGAAAATCTAGGACGTAAGTGCTTGCATTCTGCTTAAGGAGACTGTTTGAAAGCACAAAAACCACGCTGAAAACTCCATTTTCCGGCGGTGGATCTAAAGTGACATTTACGCCATAAAGGCCAATACGGTTGCCCAATGGCACATCAGAATCGACCTTATACCTTTGACTAGAGTTGGCAGTGTTGTAAGCTATGCAGCGAAGAACATAAGGCGCATACTTATACGGAAGACCAATAAGAAAGCCGTTCTGCACATTTCCATCTTTTATTTTTATTGTGTCGTTTACGAGGATGTAGCCGTTATAGAGAATTTTCACTTGATGGTTAACCCATTCAACAGTGTATGAAGGAGCATCTGCCTTAACGTTTCCCACATAAACTATGTTCAAAACAAGAATTAACAGCACAACCGTCAAGGCTGTGAACGCCATAGCTTTCAATTTCAAGCCTTTTCCTCCGCCGCTTAAACCTTGAAGTCTGGCATTCTAATATCAAAAGACCTATTTATTTACTTTTAGAAACACTTGGCTTTCTAACAGCATTTAACGAGACCGCCGCAGATACTCTTTTAAGGTTATAGATGAACACTTTTCTATTCTGCCCCCTTATGTCCGACTGAATTCCTTCTCTTACAGATAACACGCTGTACTGTCCCAGAAACATGTATATCCCCGGCGTTTTCTTCTCAAAAACAAAGACTGGATAGCCTTCCAACTTCTGCCTTTTTAACACGAGGTTCCCCCTAACCATTTTCTGATTTCCAATACGCCCTTCGCCGGTATATAAGAGGATGTCGCCTTCCAAACGGTCGTTATATGGGTTGCGAAGGCTCTCTTCGGGGGTCTTGTGTAAGACCGTTATTAGAACAACATGCCTAATCCCATCATTTAGGCTTCCGCTGTACCTTATTCCCCTCTGAGCGCAAACGCCAAAAATTCTTGAGATTTCACGGTTGCTGAGGACATCGCCATACTTTAAGAGCATCATTAAAATCATTGTGCGGAGACAACCATTTAAGACTAGCCCCCGCTTAATCATGTGTTAAAGGCTGGTCTATATTGGCAGCATTCTATGACCCCATTAAGAGGCATATTGCCATAGAAAAGCTGGTCACACGTGTTGGTCCGGAGGGGATGGAGAGGAAATATTACCGCATAAGACCTGCAAGGTGGTATGGGGGCATAGTCACAGCAGACTGTGTTGGATGCGGCTTACTTTGCCGTTTTTGCTGGGTTTCAGATGCCATTATAAACCGTCCCCACGATGTCGGCGCTTTTTACGCTCCAAAGAAGGTTGCCAGCAGCCTCGTCTCACTTGCCAAAAAGTGCAATCTTGACTTGCTCAGACTAAGCGGAGGGGAGCCAACTATTGGAAAACAGCACCTGCTTGAACTCCTCGAAAACCTAGACGGTAAGGGTTACCGCTTCATCCTTGAAACCAACGGCATACCCATAGCCTATGACGAGGGCTACGCGGAAAGCCTTGCAAAATACAATTTTGTACACGTTAGGGTTTCACTTAAAGGTTGCAATGAGAAAGAATTTGCACTGCTTACGGGTGCCAAGCCTGAAGGTTTCACGTTGCAGCTTAAAGCATTGGAAAAATTGGTAGATGCGAGAGTAAGTTGCCACCCGGCGGTTATGGCGTCCTTCTCAACCAAAAAGAATCTGCAATCCCTTATGGAACGCATAGGGCGGATTAGCCCGAAATTAGCTGAGGAAGTTGAGATTGAAGAGTTGATACTTTACCCGCACGTTGTTCAGAGGCTCCGCAATTACAAATTAAGGTATTTTACGGGATATACACCAGAAAGGGTGCCGCCGGAACAGGTCTAAAAGGCTGATTACCTTAAAAGTCCAGCGCGTTTTAGATAGTAGTTTTCCTCTTTTTTGGGTCCGAAGCTTCTGATGCCTTTCTCCTTCAGCTGCTTTCTCAATCTTGCAGCGTATTCCTTGCTTATTTCGCCCCTCCGTTCCATGTAGGCTATTATTTCTTCTGCTTGTTCTGCTGTGTCGCATCGGCGTAGAAAATCTATAACGTCTGGGTCGTAATGGACAAAGTTGCTTGAAACCGCCTTTTCCCCAGATTTTATGTCTGTTCTAACGGAGTTTAATGTAACCTTGTTTTCGCCGGACTCCATTTCCCTTGCGAGGTTTGGAAACAACCTTTTGAAGGTTTCCTTGTCTATTTCCAAGTGGATGCCTTCAAGTTAGTTACTAATTCAATATTGGAAATTCACATATTTAAGCGTCTAGCAATAGACCTGCTTTCAGAACGGGACAAACCTCTTAGTAGGGTTTTCTAAAAGCACCTTTTCGAGTTCATGAATACTTAGTCCAGAAATTTTGTCGCCGTATATTTCGCAAGTCTCCTTAACGCCAAGCTCCTCAACATTTCGAACGGTTATTTCGGCTTTTTCACCGCCTGGCAATTCAAGGATTATGTGAAAAGATTTTTTGGGTTCTCCCTTTTTTGTTACAGCAGTCCAACCGCATTCCAATATCTTAAACTTCTTTTCCAACAGTTTTAAGATTTCATGTGGCTCATTGTGGTATGCGATTATGTCTATGTCGCTTCCGCGATAGATGGTTCCCCGCCAAACGCTCCCAACAAGCAATGGGCTGAAGTTCTTCAATATTTTCATTAGATTCAAGGCTTCTTTTCGCATTTTAACAAGTCTTTCCAGTCTGGCGGCGCCCTCATTTTCTTCAGCTATTCTGTCAAGCTCCATGGCAACTTCTAGGTTTGTCGGCAAGAAGTGAACGCCCAAAGTTTTTGCCGCCCGCAGTTTCGCCTGTCTATATTCCTTCTCTATTCCAAAATAGAGGAGGATGGCCGCTTCCCTTGCAACATTTCTCCTCACGTTGGCATCTGCCAATGAAAAGTCCAAGGTTCCCGGTCCCGGCATTTTAGCGTTTTATTACTCGCTCGTAAAGCTCAATTGTTTTTTCCGCTATCTTATCCCATGTGAACTCGTTTAGAACTCGGCGCCTCCCATTTTTTCCAAGCCACTTCCGCCTTTCCGGATTTTCCAAAGCGTTGACAACGCCCCAAGCGATGTCTGCTGGATTGTTTGGGTTTATGTGGTAGCCGCACTGTTCTTCCCCGCACGGTATCACTATTTCCCTCATTCCGCTAACGCCGGCGGCGCCAACAACCACTGGACGTTCCATGCTCATTGCTTCTAGGGCAACTATCCCAAAAGGCTCGTATAGGCTTGGAAAAACAGCCACATCGCACGCTGCATAGTGGAGGATGCGCTCCTCTTCCGGTATGAATTCAAAGTTGAATTTCACAACATCTTGGAGCTTCATCATCCTTACAAGATTAACCAAATAATCTTGTAAGTCGCCTAAACCAACAATGACCAGCTTCGCGTTCGGGATTTTCTGAAGTATATGGGGCATAGCCATAACTAGCTTATCAACGCCCTTCACGCCCACAAGTCTTCCAATGAAAAGAATCATGGGGTCTTCAGGTTTTATACCATAAGACTCCCTAACCTGCCTTATCTGATCTTGGCTCACGTTTTCTGGGTTATACTTCTGCGGGTCGACACCATTGTAGCAGACTTCAATTTTTTCGCGGGGAAAACCAAGCTTTACCAGTTCATCCTTCATGGCGTAAGAAACCGTTATAATAAGGTCTGCCATCTGCCCCCCGCGGAGCTCAATGTTGCTAACAACTTCCGAGCCGTTTCCAAGAGTTCTCCCCTTCTCAGTGGAGTGAACATGAAAAACCAGTGGGAGACCAGTCTCCTTCTTAATGGTTATTCCGGCTATAACTGAAAGCCAGTCATGGGCAACCACAACATCATATTTGAAGCCCTCCTTCCCGATGAGCTCGTTGACAAGTTTTGAGGCGCTCAAATAGTTGTAGACGAGGATTTTTGAGAAAAGCTGTATGCCCCTACCCCACTTTTTAACGTCCTCAGCTACAACATCTGGAAGCGAATCAGAAATATCAATGTGCAATGGACGGTGGATTTCTATGCCCCGCCAGATCTCCCTTGTTGGAAGGCTTCCTTCATCATCATTCATCGTGAAAACGGTGACGTCATGGTCCATCAAGACAAATTTCCGTGTGATTTCAGCCGCATAAGTGCCTAAACCACCAACAATCTTCGGCGGATACTCATAGACAAGCACAGCCATCTTCATAGCGTTTCCCAGTCATCAAGAGCATTTTAGGCTTAAAGTAGCAAAAGGGTCCCTATTTACGTTTTCGGATATTGACTAGATTAAGCTTGCAACGCAAAAAGGGGGTAGCCTAAAATTTCTTAAGCCACTCGTTTATCTGCTGGTCTAGCCTTTTGCTTTTCGGCTTTCTCCTTCCTAATGGTGCTGGGTAGCCTCCAACTGTTTGGTAGGCTTTTATGGCTAGGGTGTCGGCTTCTCCTTTTTGACAGTCTCTCCATGCGGGGTTATGCCTAAAGTTTGATGGTTTTATCCACTCTGGCGAGAAATCGTCAATCTGGTTTGGTTTTAGGCAGACGCAGACAACGTCTAGTTGACGGTGCAAGCTTAATGGGCAGGTGAAGACTCTTCCAGCATCCATTCGGTTCTCGACCTTTACGCTTTCAGCCTTTAGTCTTTCAATTATCTTTGGCACAGCCTTGGCGTTTACGTATTCTACTATTGCATAGGCGAAGTCTAATGGATGAGCTTTGCTTATGATGGCTTCTGATATGGCTTCTTCGTGGATGTGGATGTGGCATCCGTTTCCAGACCACTTCACGTAAACGGACTTTTTGACACCTTCGCTTTCAAGGATGGAGAGGATTTCCCTTGCAGCGGCGATGGTTTCCCGCCAGTTTTGCAGCGTCCCATCAATGTCCCATGTTGGGGTGCAAAGGTAAGCCTTTGAAAAGTCGACGTCTTCCATACGCTCCACTGTGGGGTACTTGTTTGCAGTGGCGTAAAAGGCTCTAGCCAACCCCCTAAGCCTTTTCAAAAGTGTGGCAAATTCCTCTTCGCTTCTTATTGCCATCGGTTTGCCGCCCAAGTAACGTCTAAAAACAAGTTTTCCAGACTCGCTTATGCAGTGGGCTGCCATCCATCTTCCCTTGCAGAAATCGGCTATCTCCTTTTGAACATCAGTCCTTGAATAGTGCTCAGCTGCTAGGTTTTGGAGGTTCGACATCCCGCTTCTCCGCCGCCTTTTGTATCCTTTCCATCACCTTCCTCGGAAGAGCTATGTCCTCTCTCCGCTCTTCAACTGGCCCAAGGATCACAAGACCTTTTCCATGCTCGATGGTGATTTCGTGCATTTGGAGACTGTGGGGTGTCTGCCTCATTTTCTCAACAAGCACATAACGCCTCAAAACACCATTTCTGACAAAACGCCTAAACCTTATTATTCCGTCGGCTATGTGTTCAACTCCCCAGCCGAAAGCCTCGGAAGTGGTTATGGCGTACTGCGAAGTAGCCAATATTGTGAAGTCCCATTTTGAAAGAACCTTCTTAACAAAGTATGAGTGACGCCTTGCCATGGCTGGTTTGTCAAGCCAAAAAGCTGAAAGCGAATCAATAACGAGGCGGGCTCTCCCATAGCCTAAAGCCTTCTTAGCCTCAATAACCTTATTCACGAGTTCCTCAACGCTTAAAGCCTTAATAGTCCACTGATCCTCTGTCCCCATTAAAGCGTCGATCAAGATTAGTTTGCCATCCTTAATGGCTGTGGAAAAGTTGAAGCCAAACTGGCCTGCTTGGGTTATTATGGACTCGCGGCTCTCTTCAGTTGTCACGTAAATGCACTTGTCGCCGTCGGCTATGCCTTGCGCTATAAAATGGATGCAGAGAATGGTTTTGCCAGTGCCGGGTTCGCCGGTGACAGCCACAGAAAAACCTCTGGGAATCCCTCCGGCGAGCATTTTATCGAGGGCTGGCACTCCAGTTGAAAGCCTCTCCACAGACAAGCCTAAACCCTAACTATTTTATTGGTGGGCATAGTCTATAAATTATCCGTTTCAAGCCAGCCAGCTCAACTCAATTCAGAGAAGCGAAAGTCTGAAATGCTGAACCTTCCAAAATATAGGGAAATGAGGGTAATACTGTGAGTTTATCTCCTGTGAAAAGGCTTGTTCTTGAAACCATATGGATGCTTAACAAGCCCGTAAAACCAGCAGAGGTGGCGGAAGAAGTGGGGCTTGGCTTTCCAACAGTTATGATGCACGTTGTCGGTTTGGCAAAAATGGGTTACGTTAAGGTTGTGGAGAAGGGATACTACACTATAACTGATAAGGGGCGAGAGGCTTTAGGCTTGCCAATAATTAATGGTGAAAAAGCTCGGCAGATTTTGTCATATGTGCCAGCGGAAAAGGCCTTCTATTTTTATGCGGACATAGGCAAGCCTCTAGGCGTTTATGCTGTAAGCCTCGGCGATTTCTGCGAGAAAATCCAGAAAATTGACATAGGCTCAATAGAGTTCCATTTATATCGTGGAGACTTTGAAGCTTGGTTTACATGGTTAGGCGACACGGAACTCGCAAAGAAAACGGCACTCATAAGAGAGCGTAAAATGTTTGGAGAGGAGTTGCGGAGTAAGCTCTACGATGTTGTTAAGAGCCGATGCGAAGAGTTGGCAAAATTAAGACAGCAGTGAAAACTGCAATGCCTTAAATGGGCGTGAACCGCTCCTTAAGCTTCTCAATGACTTGCGGGAGCGTCGTATACTCCATAGACTCAACGCCTAAGCGGGCTGGCTCAAACTCGCCCATACGCCTAAGCATAGCAGCATACTTCAATGCCTCCTTTCTTGCAAGGGCAAAGGCGGGGTCGGCGAAAAAGTCTGTTATCATGGGCTTGCCATCGTCATCGCTTGCAATCGCACCATCAGCAACCTGAAAGCCCAAAGCCACTACCCGCGGTGGGCCATCAAAAAGCGTGCAGCGGGCGTCTTTCAAACCGACTGGCATTAGTGGACCCCAGTGGCTTCCCCGCATCCAACCGGCCACCAAATAGCTATGCATGAAAGGCGCAAGGACCTCACCAACAGCTGGCAAACCATGCTGCGCCCGCACAATCATCACTGGATCATCTTTTCCAACATATTTCCCAGCAATCAGCGAAAGCTTTGTCACACTGCTTGAGGCGCATATAAGGTCGTCTCTGGCTCGCCAAACCCGTGAAACTATGTAGCGCTCAACAGTCCCAATTAAGGCGACAAGCTCATACATTTCTTCTGGGCACTTAAGCACAACCTTCTTACCCTCTTGGGCGTCGACAACCTCAAACTTGAAGCCGCCAGCCATGTTTGGATCTATCACAAGCCCAGCAGTGCTCATTGGGTCGGCGAATATTCGGTAAAGGGGTAAATTGAAGCTTCCAGCCGAAGTCTTATCAGCAGCAAAAACAACAATGGGTTCGGATTTTCTCTCCTCAATCTCCATCTCAGCCACACCAGGACCAAGTCCGCGGACAGTGCCGCTGAAGGCGTTCTTCAGCAAGTCTTGCCCAGCACCATAAAGCTTCAATTCTAAAGCTTTGTTGGCTGCCTCTTGGAAAGTGTTCCATGCAAGCTTGTGGATTTCGGGGTTTGATTCACTCCGCTCATGCACCATAAGGAGTTCCAAGTCATCTCCAACATTAAAAACATAATAACTGTTTATCAAACCTTCTTCCTTAGCCTTTTTCAGGTTTTTCTCCCCAATGTTTAATATGGGTTTGGGAACAACATGATGCCCCGCTAAGGAGCCAACATCACATTTTATAAGGGAAATTGTGGTTTTTCTAGGCATGACATACCACTTTGATTCGGAACTCGGTCTAGAGTTTACCCTCTAGCTTTTAAAAGATTTCCGAAAGAAATAGAGAACAAGCAACATGAAAAGAGCGTTAAAGCCATGAGCGAGTTAAGAGTAATATCAGTAAAAATCCCAGAAGAAGTCTACAAGGAGCTGCTTCTGCGCGTCCCAGAGGGCGAAAGAAGCAACTTCATAAGAGACGCCATAATAGAAAAACTCCAAAAAACGCCCAAACCCGACAAAATCCTTGAGTTGGAAAAGCGCCTTGAGAAACTTGAAGCTGAATTCTCCCAAATAAGGAAATATCTTGCAGACCTGGAACTACTCACATATGAAAGGGGTAAAACAAATCCGCACACCTTTTGCTTAGATGAACTAGACCATAAAATAGTTGACTACTTAATGCACTATAAAGGTGCGACAACACCAGAAATAGCCGAATACACAAAAACAAACAGGTGGCTAATCCTAAACCGCCTAAGAAGAATAGAAAAAGCTTCGAGAAAACAGCTGGGCAAACCAATAATAGAATATTATCCGGGCGAGAAAAGCGGAAAGAAAAAAGCATGGTGGATAAACGAAGAACTCATAGAAATCTAACCAGCAACAATTAATTCTGGCAAAGTGCTAACTTATCCCTTGAAGGGCCCGTAGCCCAGTATGGATTAAGGCGCCGAACATGCATGTTGCACATGCATGCGCGTAAGCCTCCGGA
>Ga0185307_1001877_pt1 | contig 11282 bp, 8 predicted proteins | sample LHCtaG_FD_128010 | JGI IMG/M metagenome (GOLD analysis project Ga0185307, IMG submission 128010) | Hot spring microbial communities from Little Hot Creek, USA to study Microbial Dark Matter (Phase II) - LHC4sed_matched (SPADES... | ecosystem: Environmental > Aquatic > Thermal springs > Hot... | reverse complement strand
AATCTAGTCCCTATAAAGGGTCATGAATATTATTTGATGGCTGCAGCAAAAGTTTTGAAAAAGTGTAAGGCTAATTTTTACGTCGTCGGGGATGGACCGAGAAGGGGCTATCTTAAGAGACTTGCCTATAAATTAGGAATACAAGATGACGTTATATTTACTGGACGCATTCATTGGCCTCAAATATATTATGTGTTATCGAACATAGTTGACATTTGCGTATCTGCTTCCTTATCTGAGAACTTCCCTTTTTACCTACTGGAATGTATGGCGGCCAAAAAGCCGATAGTTGCCACAAGTGTAGGTGGTGTTCCAGAAATGATCGTAGACGGCGTCAATGGGTATCTTGTTCAACCGAAAGATCCGGTGTCAATGGCGAACGCGATACTTAAATTGATAAATGATCCGGATAAAGCTAAGGAGATGGGCTTTAGGGGAAGACGAATAGTTGAGGAGCAATTTAACATGGGGGTAGCGATTTCTAAACTTGAGAATATTTATCTGTTCACGAGAGCAACCGCGTGATGATAATGAAATCTAAACAGCAAAAACCTTTGAACCGAGTTAAAATTTGTTTAGTTGGTTCACATAAACCCTATCCTGCATTTGACTCAGTTTCATCTATTTTAAAAGAGACTCTTGGATCAAAATACGTGGTGGAGTTGAGAATTAAAGACTTGTCAGTAAAAACGCCACCTGCATTAAAACCTATTTACATTCTGCTACATGACGTCGCACTTTATTTTAAAATCATATCCTGTTATAAAAGAGATAGATTTAATGCCGTGCTGATATTTCAAGGCTATTACCCGCTAACATACATCGGACTAAAAATTTCCAGAATAAGAATAATTCTTTATGTAGGAGGTTCAGCTTTTAAAAGCAGTTATTACAGTCATAAAGATGATGGGGTTCCAAATAGAATTTTAGCGTACCTCAATGTTTTAACAGAGGAAATCTGTCATACGCTTTCAGACCTCATAATCGTACCGTCTGAAAAAATGTTAAACGAGCTAGGTCTTCGGTGGCATGCTGACAAAGTTCATACGGCTGTAGGTATTATCAGCTCAGATTTTTTCGATAAATTTAAAATCATAAACGATTATAAAGGGCGGAGAAATGTGGTAGGGTATGTTGGCGGCTTAGCAAGAAGCAAAGGCATACTAAATCTGTTTGAAGGCATAAGCATAATCGCCAATAATCTCGGCGATGAAGCGCCATACTTTCTAATTGTTGGCGGCGGAGAATTGTACAGCTATTTAAAAAACAAATTGGATACGTATAAGCTGTCAAATCATGTATTCTTAACTGGACATATGCCGCATAAAGCTTTACCTAAATGCTACAATAAAATGAAACTCCTAATATTGCCGTCATACACGGAGGGGCTTCCCTCAGTCATACTCGAAGCCATGGCTTGCGGAACACCGGTTTTGGCTACACCGGTCGGTGCAATCCCCGACGTAATTAAGGGTGGTGAGACTGGCTTTTTGCTAAAGTCTAACGATCCAAAACACATAGCAGACAAAATAATCGAACTATTAAACAAGCCCGAACTCCTAGAAAAAGTAAGCAAAAACGCATACAACTATGTTAGAGAAAACTTCAGCTACGAAAAAACCTTGGAATCATGGCGAAAAATAATAAGGGAAATAGAAGCCCAAAATGAAGATTCTGTTTGTTCTTGGTTTTGCTAATCCTTTTGCTGGTGCTGGCTGGACTAGGATAGGTTTCTTTGCTGACCAATGGTCTAGGAAAGGACACATGATTGAGATTTTAGGAGCCTTCAGCTACAAGGCGTTCAGCAAAAGAGGCGTAAAAAAGCTGAACAACATCAATATTTTCAACCTAATCTTCAATATGAACTTGACGCATCCTCTAATCTTTATTTTAAATGCACTCATTTCACTCGCAGTTTCAATGCTTGTGCTATTTTCAAGAAAGCCTAATGTAGTAATAGTTTCTGTACCAGCGGGCGATGTTGGAGTAGGCGCGCTAATGGCTTGCAGGCTAACCAGAACCACATGCATAGTCGATTACAGAGATGAGTGGGAAGATTATGCAGTGAGCATTTCCAACAACAAAGCTGCAAAACTTTTCTATATTACGGTAAAGGGGCTTACCACTGCTTTGTATGCAGGGTGCAGGATGATTGTAGCAGTGACACCTAACTCAGAAGAAGCCCTCATAAAAAGAGGTTTAAGAAACGTCACACTCATAACCAACGGAGCTGACATACAAACATTTAAGCCCTTAAACATCAAAAAAGACAATAAAAGCTTCAGAATATTCTATTCTGGCATTATAGGCGGATACTACCGTTTAGACGTTGTAGTTAAGGCTGTTAAAAAGCTTGTTGATAAAGGCTTAAACAATGTCCGCATACTTATTGCTGGAGATGGTGAAATATCAAAAATCCTTAGCCTTGCAAGAAAACTGGGCATATCAAGCCACATAAAATATCTTGGATCTATAAATGATAAGGAAGAGCTTGCAAAGTTAATAGCAACGTCTGATGCTGGAATAATTCCCTACGACGATAATCCGCTCTGGAAAAATTCCATACCAGCCAAGTTTTACGAATACTGTTCATGCGGCCTCCCAGTCATAGCCACAGTACACAACGGTTCATATTTAGAAGAACTCATTAAAGAACATGAAATAGGAGTGACATCTCCTCCATTAGACGAAGAAAAACTCGCAAGCGCAATCTATTGGCTATATAAGAACAAATCTTTTAGAGAAGCCGCCAGAATAAAAGCTAGGTGGCTTATTGAGGAAAAATTTGACAGGAACAAAATTGCAGAAAAATATCTTAACCTTATATGGAAAGCGTTAGAATGCCAATTAATTTGATTATCCTAACAAGCTATTTCGCTATAAAACCTAGAGATGTTAAGGGTGGAATAAGCTATAGATACGTCGGGCTTTATGGCTCACTGATAAAGAGTTTGCTAACCTATTCTCGGCATTCCAAGATATTCTGGTATTCGCATAAAGATAAATCTTTAAGGGTAATTACATCAGACGAATTCAGAATTTTGAGATTAGGCATGTTAAAAGCCGTATTGGTTGCAGCAGTTTCAACTTTTAAAACTGGTCGGAATATGATTGTGCTAATAGCATATCCTTACGCTGTTCCAAAAGTAGAAGAATTGCATGAATATCTTCTTTCTTTATTTATTCTAAAAATTTTATCGTTAAGTTGCCGCGTAAAAATCATAGTGGATAACTTTGATCCTCCCATTGAAGGAGCCTACACCTTCTCGGAAAAGCACCCTTCAGTGCCCTTCATTATTTACTTCAGAACATTAGATTTAATGACGTTAAGACTTGCTTCTTTAATAATGGTTTTGAGCGATTTCTGGCGGTATTACATCGCAAAAATCTATCATCTAAGAACTGGAAAAATACTTGTCTGCCCAAATGGAGCATTGATAAGGTTTATTCCGTATAACCCACCTAAACTCAAAGGGCCATTTACAGTATTATATGCTGGTTCGGCATTAAAAGTAAAAGACATTGATAATCTTATCAATGCCATAGCTTCTCTTAAAGAAAAAGGTTTATTAATAAATTTGCACATCGCTGGTTCCCAAAAATTGGCATTCCAAGTTGGGTTAACATCGGTTCATATGATTGGCCCACATTTGTGAATACATTGCTTACCGCTTCCGATATTTGTGTTATACCATACCCGCCTTCTAGAATGGCTTTTTATCATTCTTTACCAGCAAAACTCTTTGACTATATGGCGGCTGGGAAGCCCATAATTTCAACAAATCTTTATGAAGTAAGTAGAATCATAACTGCCTTTAACTGCGGACTAGTAGCAAAAGATTGGAAAGAGTTTGCTCTTCACGTAGAAAAACTCTATAGAAATAGAGAACTGGCCAGAAAACTCGGTTATAATGGGCGTATAGCTGCTGAAAAACTTTTTGACTATGACTTATTGGCAGAAAAATTGCTAAAACAATTAATTAACGCTTTCGAAGCGAAATCCCGATGAAAAAGAACGTTTTCAAATATTTTATTGCGGTCTTAGTGGCAACTGCGCTTTCAAGCATTACGCTTTGGCTTATAGATTCTTGGATAAAATATCCCTTATTTATCCTTGAAATAATAATCATCATCCTTATGTTCTTAATAGTAAATAACTATGAAATCAAAATCTCGACAAAAAGACGAGCCAAACTTAAAACATGCTTGTGGGCTCCGCTGATAATAGATTTAACACTAATATTTTCTTCATCAATTCTTTTAATTGCCAACGCTTTCCGAACTTCAATAGGTCTAATTCAGCTAACCCTATCTTTACTATGCACTTCGCTATTATGTGGGTATGCGCTTCTAAACATTCTAGAAATTACACAATACTTTTCCACACTCGAAACAGCGGTTCTTTCATATATAACAAGCTACATATTCACAGCCTTCGTAACCCTTGCCGCTATCTTTCTGCCAATAGCAGCACGAACTCTCCTAATCTTAAGCATCTTCCTACTGCTCGGAATAGCCTCAACATTAAAGCACGTAAAAAGCAAATTTTACTTAACTAACAGGCAATCTTTCACCAAAAACGTCGACGCATTAGCCATAACTCTGGCACTTACTTTTTACGCTTTTTCTTTCTACTTTTTATATCCAGACTTCGCGTTACTACCAGGAACAGATATTTCGGGACATTATGCCTTAAGCATTATTTTAAACAGGTCGCCAGATGTTTATTTTGGTTCTGCGTATATATTCGCTCATCTACAAGAATCTGCATTTATTAATCTTTCAAATTCGTCTTTAATAGCAACTCAAACTGCTTTAGCTATGATGAATTTAATGTTGCCATTAGCCTTTTATGTTATGGCAAAGGCTTATCTAGAAAAAATTGATGGAAGGCTTCCTTCGCTGGCTACGCTTTTCTGGACTCTCTTTACAAGCAGTTTTGGAGGTTTCGCTTGGCTATACTTTGTCGCATTAAAAATTTCATCAACTGGGCAGTCACAGCTTCAACTTTTATCTTCTACAGCTGACAAAACCTACAATGGAACAGTCTACGGTATATTTGGCCTATGGTATGTTCCAGCCACAATATCCTTCATCCTCTTAATAACAGCCATCTTTCTAATAAATAACGGAGAAATTGAAAGGAAAAAATACGTTACACTTTTCTCAATTTTAATTGCCGCATTATACCTAACTCATGTAACTGAAGCTATGGTTCTTATCCTATTTCTCGCTGTTTTTGCGTTAATTTCTAAGAATCAAGATTACAGAGTGGACGATGCGTTAGAATCTAGCATAGTAGGCATGACTGTTGCGATCATTGTTTACTGTATTTTATCCTTGATGACCCCACGTTTCATAATAAACACTTCTTTACTTATCTCAATAATTGCTCCAATTATCATATCAATGATCGTGCTAATATTCAGGCGACACATTCGCCCTAAACTTTCACAGCTTGATAAGTCCTTCAAGGTTGATAGAAGATCCCTTGGTAAAATATTGGTTGTAGCGCTCTTCTTTGTCTATTGTGTAGCTCTTCTTTCATGGACAACGGTTTTAGATTCTTTCCACACGTGGCAAGTTGACACGATAGGTTTAGTTCCATGGTTTATGTACCCAATAATGCTTGGCATAAACGGGTTACTGGCAATATTAGCCCTCTATTACCTTGTAGAAGACTCGAAACTCTACGGTGCATTTACACTTTTCATAACATTTATGGTGTTCGCTTTTATGGCCGGAAAAATCGTATCAATAATAAACCTTTACTTTTTTGATGCTGGATACTGGGAGAAGCGCTTCATATGGTTTATAAAGATACCCCTAGCAATCCTAGCCCCACTACCAATAATCTATACCATTGACAAGTTGATAAAAAGAAACATTAAGGTCAAAACCGTTGCCCCTGTCACGTTAATAGGAGTAATTGTACTCTACGGAATATCAACCACTTTTCTAAACCTGGAATACTGGAACATCGTAGCAAACGATCCCTCGAACAAACCTTCCCAAACTGAGATGGAAGCAATAAACGCTTTAAGAAAGATTTTTGACGACGACCCGAAAAGCTGGTTGGCAACAGTAACCGGAAAATCCTCAGCCATAGCAACTTTTGCCGCACCATCAGATCAGCTTGTAGTAAAGCAGTATCTCTACACGGCTTATAGGCCTGAAATGGCTTTCACCCAACTTTACAGGCATCCAGCCTATGATCATGCATACATCTACCTACACAATAGAGACTTGAAACAGCTGAACCAATTCGCTGACCGATTTTTAGCCAGCTACATAAGAATGCTCCCAATAGTCTACGAAAACTCTGAAGTGAAAATATACAACGTATCTAAGGTTTCCCCACCTTTGCCAAGCAGCGACACCGTATTAATACTGCCTCTCGACAAATCATTATGCGACGAGCAAACCCTTTGCACGGCTTATAGCCTTCTTTCTCAAGGGTTATACAATTATACAGTTGCCTACGACCTCGACGATAAAGCCCTCAACTCAAAGACCATTGTGCTGACCTACGACCCTCCTGAAGGAAACATTCTAACAAGCTTATTTGAAGACCAATTTAACGAAACATCAGCCTCATACACTATTGCGAGAGGAAGCTGGCAAATAACCAGCGGAGAACTGCTCGGAGGCGAAACCGGAAAATACGGCGAAGGAATAATTCTTTCGCCAGTTTCCGCCGAAAACTTTACAGCATCCTTTAAAGCCAAACCAATAAACGGAAATGCTTCAGTATTAAACTATGTTAGCCTAGTATATTCATGGGTGGACTCAAAAAACTATAGAATCGCAGATATAATGTTTAGTGCAGACTTTTATGTTTACGTTCATTTTAGAACGATCATTAATGGAGTTGAGCAAGCAATACCGAACTGGCCTGGAATCAAAACGGATATTAAATGGAATTTTGGCGATGAATACAACATTATAGTCACTGTTAATGGTACATTAAACCAAATTGCAGTGAACGGAAAAACCTATTTAACTACAGATTTGGAAAATATTCCTGGAAGGATAGGGCTTCGCTATTACAGGTTCTATCAAGTTTCATTCGACAATTTTTCGCTTACCTATAATGTTCTGCTTAAATTACGCCCACTAGAAGATTATTTAACCTATCTAGAATCAGGCGGAAAACTCATAATTCTGAACACAAACGGCTACAACTCCTTTGCAAACAACCTATTCTCTGTTGAAAACTCCACAATAAACGCGGAAAAAATCGAAATGGGAAAGGAAACATTAAACTTGCCGATGCAAATTGCCATGCCGAAACTAACCCTTAAAAACTCTGCAACATCAGTTTTAAGCCGATATGTTGGATTAAATGATGAAACCCCCTTCATCATAAAACAAAATTTTGGGAACGGCGAACTATTCTACGTAAACATAAAACCCATTATTGAAGTATTGCGCAAAGATGAAGCATCGGCATATTATCCCTTACTTGGCAGTCTGCTAGAAGATTTAAGTTTGCCAAAAATAAGACCGAATTATATCTTAAGCGCCAATGGATACGTTAAGGAAATACAATTAAAAAATAATGTAAATATCAAAACAGCATCTCTTATATTCCCACTAAAAACCACGCTTAAACAGCTTGAAATCAAAACAAGTGATGGAACTATTACCTTCTTTAATGTTACAAGTATTAAGATGGAGGATTATTCAAAATTGCTTGTCAAGACAGGAAACCTTACAATAAGCGATGGACAAGGATTTTATGCAACCCTAAAACTTAACACTGCCTTTACAATCGAACCCTGCGAAGGTGTGCTCGACCTTGAAATAGCCACAGAGGAAGCAAAACATTACATAACCCATGTTAAACAAATTTTAATTACACCTTACGGGGCTATTCAGCTGCTGGCTCGAACACCACAAGTAAGCGCTAATGAAATCACTTTCATTGAATTTTATACGCTTGGCTCGTTAAATTGGCAGACACGAACCTACGGCCAAAACCTAAACGTGAACGGAACAACAAGCTTTCAAATCATACTTTCAGACAGCTACACCATATTAGGAAACGTTAAACTTGGCAAATACTTCGAGAGAGATCCTCCCATAGTGATGTTTGACGAATTTTCAACCATACCAACGGCCATATTTTGGACCCTGCTTCTACTCCCAATCTTCATAGGAGTAATTCTAATTTTTACATCAAAACAGCCACAAAACAATAAAGGGCAAAGCAACGAATGATTCAACAGAACATCTGGAAGCTAAAAGGCTCTCAACTGATAAAACAGATACGACGTGCAGAAGTCGTAAAACAAATGTTAAAGCATTCTAAAGCCAAACAAATATTAGACATAGGCTGCGCAGAAGGCTTCACAACAAACTACCTCTCACAACTACAAGCACAAGTAATAGGCATAGACATAGATCAAAACTTAAAAATCGCTAAGAATAAGGTGAAAAACGCGGACTTCATTCAAGCATCTATAACACATCTTCCCTTCAAAGATGGAACCTTTGAAGCTGCAACCCTCTTAGGAAATTTTGGAACATTTGCCAAACGCAACTATAAACAAAGGGATAACCGAAGTCAACAGAGTGTTAAAATCAAGCGGAACCCTAATAGTGAGCGTGCCCTACAAGGAGAAAATCACTTATACTCGCTGCATTCACTGTGGAAAGCTTACACCATTATGGGGACACATCCAAAGCTTCGACGAAAACAAACTAAAAAGATTACTTCCTGATAACTATGTGCAAACAGAAAAGAAACACATACCAAACGTTGAATTAATTTCATGTAATAAACTACTTGGGAAATTTCCACTGACTTTCTGGCTTATAATAAATAACATCCTCGGAACCATACGTAAAGGATACTGGATCATTCTAAAATACCAAAAATCTTAGATGCGTAAAGAATTCGATCAAAAACTTTCAAGATTTTTATACATACGTTTTTAATAAATCAAGCAAAGAACCAGGTGTTCGAAGCCTCAGGGTACTGCTTTAAACGTATTGGATGGATAATAACGTGTCCACACCAGAAGGCAGGATACAAAATTTGATAGAAGCTATTAATAGAAGAAATTTGAGCTTAGCCGTTGTCGGCTCCGGTTATGTTGGTTTGCCAACAGCTGCTCTTTTTGCTGATGCAGGCTTTCAAGTAGTTGCCATCGACGTTAAACCAGTTTTAGTAAATGCTGTTAACCGTGGTGTAAGCCCGCTGAAAGAGCCTGGTCTTAATAAGCTTATAGCACGCAATGTCGATGCTGGAAGGTTGAAGGCAACATTAAGTTATGAAGCTATTGCCCAATCAGACGCGGTAATAATATCTGTGCAAACACCATTAAACAAGAACAGAAAGCCAAACTTATCCTACTTAATGAATGCCTTGAAAAAAATAGGGAAAAACCTGAAAAAGAATATGATCATCGTCGTAAGCAGCACTGTCCCGCCTGGCACCATGAATGAAAGGGTTAAACCAACCCTAGAAGCTTTAACTGGTATGAAAGCTGAAGCTGACTTTTACTTGGCTTACGTCCCAGAAAGAATAGCCCCTGGCAACGCCCTGAAAGAATTTGTTGAAAGCCCGAGACTTGTAGGCGGAATAGGCCCCAAAAGCACAAAAATAGCCTCAGAACTATTCAAAACTGTCTGTAAAACAGTAATGGAAACAGATGCCTCCACTGCCGAAGTTGCAAAACTCGCAGAAAACACATATAGAGACATAAATATTGCCTATGCAAATCAGCTTGCCATAATCTGTGAAAAACTCAATGTAGACGTTATGGAAGTGATTAGATTAGCAAATACGCATCCAAGAGTAAACATCCATCTTCCCGGACCAGGAGTGGGAGGACCATGCCTTCCTAAAGATTCATACTTCCTAACTCACATGTCAAAACTGCCATGTCCCAACATTATCATGACTGCTAGAAAAATAAACGATTACATGCCAAGCCACATAATAAAATCAACATTAAAAGCTCTGGAAAAAACAAGCAAAAACATTAAAACAGCAAAAATCGCAGTGCTGGGAACAGCCTACAAAGGGAACGTAGATGATCCAAGATTAAGCCCAGCGCAGCCCATCATTAAAACCCTTCTAAATTTAGGTTTAAAAACAGTTGCTTACGATCCCAAATGTGAAGAATCTTTCGGAGCTGAAAAAGCCGAAAGCCTCAACGACGCAATCAAAAAAGCAGATTGCATTCTTATATTAACAGACCACAAAGAATTTGAACATTTGAAACTAAGCGAAATAAGGCAATACATGAATCCAAACCCCATAATTATAGACGCAAGAAGGATAATAGACAAGGAGGAAGCTATAAGGTTAGGATTTAAATACTATGGGCTAGGAAAACACTCTCCTTAACGTTTTATCCGCCTTCAAATTCAAATTTTTCCATCACTTTTTGGCACTCCAGTTTCTAGGCTTAATAGGCTTAGCAACAGTTAGGGGGAGCATCCCTTCTACTATCCTTCACCTTAAGCGTCTACTTCTATCAAAAACAATCAAATAGAAATAGATCCAGCAAACAGCATGGAAAGCCCTCGCATCCGCCACAATAATGACCATCGCAATATTAGCCACACAAAAATCACATACAACAAGCTATTCTCGCCACTATAATAGCCATAGGCGCAGCAGCCTACACAGCCACAACCAGAGCGTTAAAAACACTAAACAAAGAAGACATGTGCGCGCGAAAATCTGCTTTGCATTCTCGCTTATGATGAGCCTCCCCTTTCTCGAAATGGAATACTCGAGCGCGCAAGCCGGAGCGCTAAATTTAAACCTGATGCATTCGTAGGTGGGAATATTTAAATAAGTGGGAAATACCCTAACGCTATACCAAACACCAGTAATCATAGCCAGCTTAACAGGCAAAAACCTAAAAGACAAAAAATTGGTTCAAGAAATCGTAAACTCAATAACAAGCCTTCTCGGCCTAACAATAAAACCACTAAGTGCAGAAGACGTATCCAAAGCGGTTAGCCTAATGGAAGAATATGACCTAGACTACGAGGACGCTCTACACCTGGCCGCTGCACTAAGAAATAAAACGAAAGAAATAATATCAAATGACCAAGACTTCGACAAAACACCACTGAAAAGAAAGTTCCTCTAATGCAGCATCTCTCCTTTCAGACTATTTTTGTCTAAAGGTAAAGTGAAAATGGCATTAGAAACGGTTTCTAATCTATATTCTGGATTTAAGCAAATGTTGTTGTAGGGAAATTCGGCGCCACAACAACAACACAAAAGCAAAATCATCTCCGTCAGGCAAGCGGAG
>Ga0185307_1001876_pt1 | contig 11295 bp, 10 predicted proteins | sample LHCtaG_FD_128010 | JGI IMG/M metagenome (GOLD analysis project Ga0185307, IMG submission 128010) | Hot spring microbial communities from Little Hot Creek, USA to study Microbial Dark Matter (Phase II) - LHC4sed_matched (SPADES... | ecosystem: Environmental > Aquatic > Thermal springs > Hot... | reverse complement strand
CGTTCTGGACCGTTCCTCCGAGCTTTTCTTGTGGAACCCCCTGCTTCTCAGCTGTGGCGATGTAGAAGGCGAGAAGGACCGTCGTCGGGTGATTAATGGTCATGGACGTCGTAACTTGGTCCATTGCTATGCCATCAAAGAGGATCTCCATGTCCCGAAGCGTTGGCACGGACACTCCGCATACGCCCACCTCACCCCTTGCCATTGGATGATCGGGGTCAAGGCCCATAATTGTTGGGTAGTCGAAGGCCGTGCTGAGGCCGGTCTCACCGTGAGCCACCAAGTACTTCCAGCGCTTGTTGGTGTCCTCAGGCGTGCCATAGCCAGAGAACTGCCGCATAGTCCATAGGCGTCCGCGATACATTGTAGCGTGTATGCCTCGCGTGAAGGGGTATTCGCCTGGGAACCCCAGGTCTCTAAGGTAGTCTATGTCTTTAATGTCCTTAGGCGTATATAACCTCTTGATCGGTATGCCAGAAGGGGTCGTGAACACCTCTTGGCGTTCTGGCACGCGGCAGAGCCAGTCTGCCACCGTAGTCTTTTCCCAGCGCTCCTCCTCCTTCATAATTTCTTTAATTTTCCGTTCATCAAACATGATATTAACCCCGAGCGTCGAGCCTCATATAAGTTATGTAGACTATCGTGCTCCTCCGTTTTAAAAATTTCTCCTCGTTGTGAGAGAAGCAAGTTACACCTCATGAGCAAGCAATCACTTAAGGTAAATGGTGAGAGTAAAAAGGTTAAAACGTCACGTAGTGATTGATTGGATAGGGTGTCCAACTCCTTGAGCGCTACGCGCACGACGCTCAGAGTCCTCGAAGTCAGCTTCAGCTACGGGGCTAGGGAGGTCCTCAAGGACGTGACGATGACCCTGAGGGGAGGGGAGTTCGTCGGGCTCATGGGGCCCAACGGCTCTGGCAAGACCACTCTCTTAAAGGTCATCAACAGCGTCTTGAAGCCGAAGGAGGGGGTCGTCCTCGTAAACGAGCTCGACGTATCTAGGCTGACGGCCAGGGACGTCGCGAAGTTGTTTGGGGTCGTGGGCCAAGAGTACGAGACCTCCTTGGGCTTCACGGCCTTGGACGTGGTCCTGATGGGCAGGAACCCCCACTTGAGAAGGTTCAAGGGCGAGACGAAGAGGGACCACGAGGTGGCCCTTGAAGCCATGAGGCTAACGAACACCTTGCATTTGGCCGAGAGGCTCTTCAACGAGCTAAGCGGCGGAGAGAAGCAGCGCGTAGTCATAGCTAGGGCCCTAGCCCAAGAGCCCAAGATACTACTGCTCGACGAGCCCACGTCCCACCTAGACGTCAACAACCAGATAGAGGTGCTCGAGCTCCTCAGGAGGCTGTGCAGAGAGAGGGGAATCCTAGTAGTAGCGGTGGTCCACGACTTCAACTTGGCGGCTTATTATTGCGACAAGGTGATACTCATGAAGGACGGCGAGATATTCGCCATGGGCGCTCCCTCCGAGGTCTTAACGCCAAGCAACATAGAGGCGGTCTTCGAGGTCAAGGTCCTCGTGCAGAAGCACCCCCTCACCGGCCTGCCCTTCGTCACCCCGATGCCAAGGCCCAGAGAGCTGGCGCCCTCATCGAGGAAGAGGATACACGTTGTGTGCGGAGGGGGTACTGGAGCGCCAGTCATAAGGGCCCTAACAGAGGGCGGCTTCAAGGTCACGGCTGGCGTCTTAAACGTCTTGGACTCGGACTACGAGGTCGCGATCGAGCTCTGCGAAGAAGTGGTGTGCGAGGCGCCCTTCTCGCCGGTCTCGCGGGAGTCCCATGAGAAAAACCTCAAGTTGATAGAGAGTAGCGATGCGGTGGTCTTGACCGACGTCCCGATAGGCTGGGGGAACCTGAAGAACTTGGAGGCCGTCGGCAAGGCGGTGGAGATGGGGAGGGAGGTGTACCTCGTCGAAACTAGGGCTGGCTTGTCGGCCGTCAGCAACAGGGACTACACGGGGGGCGAGGCCACGAGGTTGCTGAACGACATATCTAAGAGAGCGGTCAAGGCCGCCTCCGTCGGCGAGCTGATGAAGCTCCTCGAAGGGGAAACGGGCCCGAGGGCGCAAGAGGGCTAGCTCACGAGCCGATCGCCGCAGAGGGACAGCCTCCTCAGGATCTCCTCCGCCCTCTTGGCCTCGTCGATGGTGTTGACGTTGACTAGGTGCTCGACCTTCGAATGGAGGTAGACTTCCTCTTCCAAGAGGTCCTTGCTGCCTACGAGGTCCGCCCTCAACACGTTCAGGCCCACTGGGACCGCGAGCGCGCCATCGAGCTCTATTAAGCACTCGGCCTTGAAGCCCAGCTCCTCATAAGCGCCCCTATCGACGACCACCGTCAAGGCCTCCTTGCCGCTCTCCACGTACCTCCTCACGACGTCGTCTATCAGCCAACCCTCGAGCAACGGCAGGTCCGAGCTGGCCACCACGACGTCCTTGAAGCCGTACCTCGCCCACACGACCCTCAAGGCCTCCCTCAGGTCGTCGACGTAACCCAAGCCGCTCGTCTCTATGACGATGCCGAGCCCCTCGGCCTCCCTCTTGGTGTTGTGCGTCCACTTGGAGATCGCGATAAATATGGCGTCTATGAACTTAGAGGACCTCAGAGCCCTGGCGACCCTCTTCAACATGGCCTCTCCGCATATTGGCAAGAGGGGCTTCTCGACCCCTACTCCAAGCCTCGAGCCCCTACCGCCAGCCATGACCAGGCCGGCAAACCCCAACTCAAGCCCACCGCCATTGCTACTAACGCGGTCCCCCTCGAGATCTCGTTTACGGCTCCGATCACATCCCCCGTCAGCCCTCCGAACCTACTCCTCGCGATGCCGACGATCGCGACGCTCGCGAAAGAGCCGACGAGGCAAGACACGACGCCTACAAGCCCCAAGGACGATGAGAGGGTGAGGCACATCAACGCGCTGGCCACGAGCTTCGCTACCCTCCACCTCCCCCTGAACTTGCTTATGAAGAGCTCTCCGAGGCCCTTCCTCGCTGGCGGGCCCGTGAAGGCCGATATCACCATCCCCAGCTTGGCCACGGCCTCGCTCACCACGACCGCTTGGACCAAGACCTCTCGCGGCATGGAGCTCAGCGAGGTCACGGTCACAAGGGCCACGGCCAACCCTGTAGAGAGAGCGGCAGCCCCCGTGTACTGGTCCTTCATTATCTCGAGCCTCCGCTCCTTCGGCACCTGTGCGGCTACGGCGTCTGCGAAGTCGAGGAGCCCGTCCATGTGGTTGAACCCCGTAATCACTAGGAGCGACACGTAGACGACCGTGGCCCACACGATGCTAGGGGCCCTCAACAGCTCCAAGGCCAGCCCGACTAGGCCCGATACGAGGCCTATGAGGGCGCCGTAAAGGGGGAAGAGCCACATGACGTCCGCCGCGTCGTCGAGTGCCCTCTCGTCCATCCCTACCGGAATTATCGTCAAGAAGGCCAAGGCGTTCTTGAGCTTCCTGAGGAGGGGCAACCCTCAAGTCCTCCTGTTCGACTTCAGCGCTCTGCTGTACATCCTCGACGACGCGCCAGCGATCAGCGCCCCGACGACGTCGTCAACGAAGGGGCCCAGCCTCTTCAACACGCCCGGCTTGGCCCTGTCGAACCTCATGTACTCTAAGAGCCCTAGGATCCCGGCGGCGTAGTTGGCTATCGACATGCCTAGTACTTCGTCGGCCACTAGGAACACGGGGTCCTTGGAGTAGCTCGAGGCCGCCAGGCCTGGTATGAGCCCTCGCCTCGCGTCCTCCTCGAGCCTCAGCCCAGCGAGCACTAAGGAGCACACGTTGACGTCGCTCGCTAGCTCTAATAGCTCCTCTCTCAACATCTCGGCGGCCCTCTCCTTGCTCTCTACGCCCGGGTGTGGGACGAACATCTCTAGACCGGCGCTGACCATGTCCTCGAGCGTTATGCCCCTTTCCCTCAACCTCTCCAGCAGCCCCCTTCCAGCCCTCAGCCCCTCTCCCCTCTCTAATGCTTGAACCACGGCCTCGAACACTGCTCTGCCGATGAGCTCTCCCAGCTTGGTTCCAGGGCCGCAGTAGCTGAACCTCTTCTCTCCGCCGAGCTCTGCTATCGCTATGGCGTCGGTGGTGGTCCCCGTTGCTAGCTCGCCACCGTAGGCGCTCCTGACGTCGAGGTAAGCTAGGGCCCTGCACTTGGCCTCCGTGGCAGTCTTCACGGCTTCAACCATGCACGAGTTAGTCATCCAGGCCCCGACGAGCACTATTGTGTTTATGGTACTCAAGGAGCTGTTGCTCACGGACTCGCCGCACGTCGCGGCATTTGAGACGCCGGCCGTGACTATTGCGGTCACCGACAAATCTCCGCGCCTCTGAGTCGATATGCCGTACTTGCTCACGTCGGCCGCCGTCATCAAGCCCACGGCATCGCCCTCGACGCCGAGCCCTTTGACCACCATCCTCAAGTACTCCTCGGGGTCTCTGTGGTCGAAGTCCTTGCTCACTTGATGATTCAAGATTGCCCTAGCGTGCTTGAGGCCACCGTTGAGCACGGCCGAGCTCAGGACCCTTCGGGACCCTTCGAATAGGACCAACAGGTTCCCTTCTGCAACCCTCAGCTCGAAGCCGTTCCCTTGACGCGACAACTAGACCACCCACGCAGATAGAAGAGCGCACCTCAAAGCTATTAGCGGGAGGCATATAATGATCGCGAAGAGTATGACCGCGACCCTCATGACCTTTATGGCTTGTAGTATGTGGACGGGCGCCAGCTTGTCGGTTGGATCCCCGAGCTCGTAGGAGCTCGGCTTGACCAGCCTCACTCCGAGCACGCCGGCCATCGCCGACATGGGCCATCCGGCGTTCAGGCTCTCGGTCTTGGAGTGATCCCTCAGAGCGACCATCAGCCCGCGGCGGGCGTTCAGGCCGAGGAGCCAAGCGGCCAGGGAGATGAAGAGGGCGGTCAGCCTAGCGGTCAGGAAGTTGAGCAGCGTGTCGAGCTTTGCCGAGGGCCAGCCGAAGTCCTTGAGCTCCTCGGTCTTGTACCCGATCATGGAGTCTAGGGTGTTGACCACCCTGAAGGCGTAGGCCCCCGGTATCCCGAATAGCGCGTAATAGAGCAGGGGCGACGTCACGCCGTCGACCGTGCTCTCGGCTATAGACTCGACAGCCGCTGAGACTATGAGCTCCTCATTCAGCTTCGAGGGATCTCTCCTAACTATGAAGGGGAGGTACCTCCTAGCCCCCTCTATGTCGCCTTTCTCAAGCATCTCGGCTATGGGCCTCGTATAGTCGGATAACGACCTGAAGGCAAAGGTGAACTTGAGCGCTAGGCCGCCCAAGACCACGTAAGCTAAGAGGCTCAAGTCTCTGAGGAGCTTGGTGGCGAAGAATGCGGGCAGAGCGAATGTGGCTAAGGCGACGATAGCAATCAGCACACCGAGGACCCTTCTGCGTCGAGGAGAGCCTTTATTGAACTTTTTGAGCGTCCCTATGAGGTAGCCCATCCACACGACTGGGTGAAGCTTGCTAGGAGGATCTCCTACTACGGCGTCGAAGGCGAATGCTATGCAGAGGACGCTCAGGGCGACTACACAACATGAACCCATGTCTTGCAACGAAAACCCCTCGAGGTCAGTCGTCGAGCTCTCTGAGCGCGCGGATCAACAGCTCATTCTCCCAAGGCCTCTTAACGGCTACCCTGATGTATTTGTCAGTGAGCCCTCTGAAGTTGCTGCAGTCCCTCACGAGCAGCCCTCTTCGAGCTAGCTCGGCTTTGAGGTCCGGGGACCTGAACTTCTCCTTCAGCTCTATGAGGAGGAAGTTCGCGTGACCGTAAATGGGCCTAAGCCAGCTTAGACCCTCCAGTTGCATGACGAGCCTCGGCTTCTCCAGCTTAATGAGCCTCCTAGCTGCCTCGACGTGCTCAACATCTTCTAAAGCTGCCATGGCGGCCTCTTGAGCCAACGTGCTCACGTTCCATCTGACTCTGAGGGACTCGAGCCTCCCGGCGAGCTCCTTACTAGTGATGGCGTAGCCGATCCTCAGGCCAGCGAGTCCATGGCTCTTTGAGAAGGACCTTAACACCACTAAGCGATCAAACCTCTCCACCTCCTCTGCGAAGCTCCTCGTCGACCCCTCGTCGGCTAGCTCAACGAAGTCCTCGTCCAACAGGACGTAAACCCCCTTTCTGTCGGCTTCTTGAAGGAGCTCCTCTACGTCCTTAGACCTCATGACAGCGCCGTTGGGGTTGTTGGGGTTGCAGAGGAATATGGCCCTCGCACCCAAGTCTATTAGTTCCACGAGCTCCTCCACGCTGGGCGGATCATACACGTGGGGCTTCGTGAAGAGGCACTCGCCATCGTTAACCCTCACGGCCCTCTCGTACTCAGAGAACGTGGGGATGTGCATGCCCCCGGGCCCCTCTTTAACGACAAGCTTCGAGAACGTGTATATGATCTCCGTGGAGCCATTGCCCACGACGAAGTTTGAGGGCCTCAAGTCGTAGTGCTCTGCCAGCTTCTCCTTTAGGGCCTTGGCCTCGTCGTCCGGGTAGGCGCTGAGCATCCAGACCTTGTCCAGTACGGCCCTGATCGCCTTGGGCGACGGGCCGTAGGGGTTTACGTTGGCGCTGAAGTCGATGATGCTCTCGGCCCTGAGACCTAGAGCCCTCTCCACCAACCACACGTCGCTGCCGTGAAGTGAGCTCAAGGACAAGGCTCAGCACCAGCGTCGATATGTTGGCTAAGCCAGGTTAAAGTTAACAGGGCAAAGCTTAAAAGGTAGTAGGTTGGATTATCCAACCAGTGACCATGTATGAGCAGGCACTGGATCACTCTCTTGGCCGTCGCGGTGATAGTCGAGGCCTTCGTGATAGGCTACTTGGCGAGCGCGAACAGTCAACTTGTTGGAGAGCTCAACGAGCTACGAGCCGAGTACCGAGAGCTCCTATCGAAGTACGAAGAGCTTCGAGGCGAATATCAAGGGTTGCTATCGAAGTACGAGCTCGTGACGACGATGCAATACCCATTGAAGCTGGTTGACGATGCGAATAGGGTCGTGGTGATAAAGTCCGAGCCCTTGAGGATAGTCTCCATGTCCCCCTCGTCAACCGAGATCCTATTCGCCTTGGGCCTAGGGGATAGGGTCGTGGGCGTCACCCAGTACTGCAATTATCCTCCGCAGGTCAGCGAGCTCAAGGAGAAGGGCAAGTTGACGGTGATAGGGGGCTTCTGGACGCCGGACGTGGAGAAGATCGCAGCACTGAGGCCCGACCTCGTGATAGGCTACTCCTCAGTTCCATCGCACGTGGACGTGGCCAAAAGGCTCGAGTCGATGAACGTGACCGTGCTCCTCCTGTTCCCGCGCTACTTAAACGACGTGTTCGACAACATAGTCTTGATCGGGAAGGCCTGCGGGAAGTTAAAGGAGGCTCAAGAGCTTGTCGATCAGCTCAGGGCTAGGGTCGAGAGTGTCGTCGAGAAGGTGCGAGGCTTGCCCAAGGTGAGGGTGTACTTAGAGCTGTGGTTCAATCCTCTCATGAGCGCTGGCCCCGGGACCTTCATAGACGAGCTGATAGGCCTGGCCGGGGGAGAGAACGTGTTCCACGATGCCAAGTCGCCGTGGCCCGTGGTCGACAGCGAGCAGGTGGTACTCAGGGACCCTGAGGTCATAGTGCTCCCCGACAGCTACATGAGCGACTACAACGTGTCGGTGGAGCAGGTGAGGTCTAGGCCCGGCTGGCAGGCCATAAGCGCCGTGAAGAACAACAGGATATACCTCATCGACGACGACATAATACTCAGGCCGGGGCCCAGGCTCGTCGACGCCCTAGAGTTGCTAACTGAGTACATACACCCAGAGGCCCTAAGAGCCATAAGCGCCGTGAGCGACGACAGGGCGTATTCGATCGGCGACGTAATATCCAAGCTAGTGCTAGCTGGGTATACAAGCTAGGTATACAATACGCACTCACGCCCAGAGGCGCCCTCCTTGACCCTAGAGCTCGTCGAGGCCAGGAGGCGCAGGTGGAAGCTCTACGTAGTACTGTTAGCCGTGGCACTGATATTCTTCGCCATTCCTTTTTCTGTTTGCGTGGGCTCCTCAACCATACCCTTAGAGGAGGGGATCAAGGTCCTCTTCAAGTGGCTCCCCGTGAACGTGGACGTCGACGAAGTTCACGAGCGAATAATCTTGGCGATTAGGTTGCCTAGGGTGTTGATGGGTTGCGTGGTCGGGGCGGCGCTGTCGCTCGCGGGCGCCGTGCTCCAGGGGATTTTCAGGAACCCGATGGCAGACCCCTACGTGATAGGGGTCTCCTCGGGAGCGGCCTTGGGTGCTTCGCTGGCCATAGTCTTCGGCGCGGGCTTCACGCTGTTCGGCATGGCCGCCATCTCGGCCATGGCCTTCGTGATGGCGATGATGGCCATAACGATAGTCTACAACCTGAGCCGCGTGGGCGGCAGGGTGCCGGTCATGACGCTCTTGCTATCGGGCATAGCCGTGAGCATATTCTTCTCGGCAATAACCTCCCTACTATCGGTCTTCGCGGGTGAGAAGCTCCACGGCCTGTACTTCTGGTTGCTCGGTGGCCTGTCGGAGTCTAAGTGGGAGCACGTAACGGTCACGGCGCCCGTCTTAGCGTCGTGTTTGTTCGTCGCGTCTCTGTACGCCAGGGACCTGAACATCATGTCGCTGGGCGAGGAGACCGCCGTGACGCTCGGAGTAGACGTCGAGAGCACAAAACTCACCTTGATAATAGTCAGCTCGCTCGCGACCTCAATAGCCGTCTCATTTAGCGGGACTATAGCCTTCGTCGGCTTGCTGGTCCCCCACATAGTCAGGTTGCTTGTGGGCCCTGACCACAGAGTACTACTTCCGTGCTCGGCGCTCTTCGGAGCGCTCTTCCTAACCCTGTGCGACGACGTGGCGAGGGGGCTTGGGCAAGTGGCGGTCCAGATACCAGTTGGCATAGTGACGGCCTTGGCCGGAGGGCCCTTCTTCATATACCTCTTAAGGCGCAGGAAGAGGGAGTACGCCATCTAAGGGGTTTGGGCTTCATAGAGGTTTATGTGGTTTTATATAAATTCCTCTGCCCCTGGCTTCACAGCCCTCAGGGCCCCCTTTCATCGGGGCCCATATCACGGGGCTCCGCCCGCTCGGGGTGACCCCAACCCACAGCTCTCCCTTCATCCACTCGTCGGGGTCACTGCCATGGGGGAATCCCCGCATCTTGGTGTATCTGAGGTATATGTTTATTGATGCAAGCTTCTGCCTATCCATCTCGAAACCGCACCTCGGGCACTTGAACACCCTGCCCGCTTGGGTCTTTGAGATGAACCCACATCGCGGGCAGGTACGAGAAGTGTTTTTAGGTGAAACTCTAACTATAATTGTTTTCTCGGAGAGCTTTCTCTGTATGAGCTTCCATGGAGTCCCAGCGTTTCTCTTCCTTCTAGGCTTCGAAGTCTTCTTTTTGCTAACCAGATCCTCTTTCTCTAGGTCTTCGAATACGTGTACTGCGTTTGGGAATGACGTGATTAGTCCTTTAACGAGCTTGTTGATGAAGTCTCTTTCCCTATCGCGCTCCCTCTTAACATACTTCTTGTATATTTCCCTCTTGTTCTCGCTTTGAGCAGTTGCCTTCTTCTTCCCGTAAACTGTCTTCATGCTTTGAAGCGGTTTCAAATCCACTTTCACGAAGCCAATTGACGGAGAGAACCCGTCAAGTGATAGCTCGTTAGAGTCCCATGCAATGACGTTTCTCACTTCTACAATCCTAGGTGATTTGAATGGTATTAGTACTCTATCATCTTTTAATACGACTTCTCCTACTCTCCAGCCCTCAACCCTCTTAGTAAACCACTCACCAGCCCATGAAACCTCCAAGTACTCTCCAAGCTTGATCGTGATCCTAATGACTTTCCTCTCGCAGTCTACCCTCATTAGCGTTATCTTGCACCTAGCAAACCTCCTCTTAACCCTCGGCTTAGCCTTCCTCGCTCTCCCCTTAAGATGCCTCTTCCTCCACGACTCCATAACCGAGTACGCTGTCCTGATAACAGAGTCAACCCAGTGCTTGGCGTACGGACAGCTTCTTAGTAGCTCGTCTCTCAGCTTCTTCTTGAAGGCACTGCTCCTAGGTAGCTCCGGGACTCTAACCTTGTAGGGAATAGCAACCTTTAGCTTCCCGCCCCTCCTCTCTATCCTCGGGAACTCATATTTCCACTCGGTGTTCTCCCAGATGATGTCTATTGCTCTCTGCAGTGCTTTAAGATACCACGAAATCAGCTCTCTAACTCTAGAGTCGCTCACAGGCACAGAGTGCATTCTCACCTGTTCAAGGGTCTTCAATGAGCTTCCTAACACCCTCGACGACCTCCTCGTACTTGTGGCCCCTCATACCGTAGAGCTTGCCAGCGAAGTGCGAGATTATCGTTATTAAATCCTCTACGAGCTCCTCCCTAGGGTCTTTGTCCTCGTGGTTTAAGATGACTACCTCCACTCCAAAGGCACTTAGTAGCTCTTTAAGAATCTTAAACCCGAACCTTGTTAACCTATCTGGATATGCGACGACTATCTTTGATATCTTTTTCTCAGTAGCTAGTTTGAGAATCTTTTTGAAGCCCTTCCTATCCTCGTTCAACCCGCTACCAATATCTGTCACGACTTCATAGTCAGCGATACTGTTATTCCTAGCCCATTCCTCTAACGCTTTAACCTGTCTCTCCAACTCGTCTCTCTGAGTGCTCGATGAGACTCTAGCGTAGAGCATCACCTTCCTCTGCTTAACTATTCCAGCGAGTCTCTCAACATCCTCCTCTCTAAACCTCCACCTACCACTCTCAAGAACAACCGGTTTAATCCAACCCTTCTTAACGTACTCCCTCAAAGTAGCGTAACTGATTCCAAGCCTTTCACAAACTTCTTTAGGTCTCAGCACTCCTATCTCCAATAAAACAATTTCATATAAACCCTTATAAATCCATATGAAACCCAAAACAGTTGCGCTAGGCGTTGAGCCCACGACGATTGGAGGGCGCCATCTGTTAGCTCGAGTTATCGACGCTCGGAGGAACCCGTTAAGGAAAGAGCACTGCCATCGAACCTTGCAAAACTCTAGGCGTTGACGATCCAGGCCCTCAAGCCCCACGCAGCCTTTAGATCCATAGGCCCTGTTGCCTTTTCTCACGAAGGCGTAGAGCTCCTCATAGAACACTACTTTGATGTGATTCTCGTTCGCGCCTTCAGCTTAACGGGCCTTTCCGAGGAAAGAAGTCCATGCGCAGTGACATCGTTCATGCCGTTAATTATCACCACTACGTGAGTTTG
>Ga0185307_1001871_pt1 | contig 11310 bp, 10 predicted proteins | sample LHCtaG_FD_128010 | JGI IMG/M metagenome (GOLD analysis project Ga0185307, IMG submission 128010) | Hot spring microbial communities from Little Hot Creek, USA to study Microbial Dark Matter (Phase II) - LHC4sed_matched (SPADES... | ecosystem: Environmental > Aquatic > Thermal springs > Hot... | reverse complement strand
ATTAAACCACAAAGTTAAAATTTTTCATTTCAATAAGGCGTCTATAATTAGGGGAGGGTTTAAGGTTATGGGTAAAGTGTCGGTGTCGGATACTCGGGATTATTTTCTGAGGGATGGTGAAAAATTCTTTTATCTTGCAGATACTTGTTGGAGTGCGTTCACTAATCCAGGTTATGATGAGTGGGAGTATTACTTGGATTATAGGAGGATGCAGGGATTTAACGCTATACAAATAAATATTTTGCCGCAACATGATAGGAGCGAGTCAAACAACTATGTTGATCCATTTGAAGCTCTCTCTGACGGCGGATGGGACTTCAGTAGGAGGAACGATAAGTATTTTGATAGGGCGGAGAGAATGGTGGAGATGGCGGTGGAAAGGGATTTTACACCAGCCCTAGTAGTATTATGGTGTGATTATGTAAAGGGAACAAGACTTTCATTGAAGGATTTATCAAAAGTAATTCCACGGGAAAACTTAGAAGAATACGTGGAATATGTTGCAGAGAGATTTGGTAAATATGACCCAGTCTTTATAATTAGTGGCGATACAGATCTATCTACTAATGACGCAATTGAATATTATTCTAAAGCGCTTGAAATAGTTAAGAAGGTTTCTCCGAATTCTTTGACAACAATGCATCTTGTTGGCGGATTATGGGAGATCCCCGATGTATTTATTAGATCGCCCAATTACGACTTCTACATGTATCAATCCGGGCATTCTAAGGAGCAGCAGCACCTACCATATGAGCTTGCCCAAAAATTCTATAAGATGCCAGTTAAGAGGCCAATAGTCAATGGAGAACCATGTTATGAAGGGCACGCTTACGGAAATAAATACGGCAGGTTTACAAGATTTGATGTTAGGAAAGCAGTGTGGCAAAGTCTCCTCTCAGGAGCAAAAGCTGGGGTGGCTTATGGGGCTCATGGAATATGGTCTTGGCACAAGAGAGGAAAAAGATTTGGAGGAGAGAGGTTCTCCGGTATACCATATGAGTGGAGCACTGCGCTAAGATTCCCAGGAGCCTTCGATGCATCTTTTGCCAAGTGGATCTTTGAGATGTATGACCTATTTGACATAGAGCCAGCTAACGAAAAGCTCTTAAACGAAACTTCAGAAATAAGAGTTGCAGGGGGCAAAGACAAAATAATAATTTATGCGCCCTACAATTGGAATATACTATTGAATTTTGACTGTAAATCTTATAAATGGGAGGGGATAGATCTTGAGTCTAGAAAAGTTTTTAAGCCAATAGTTAAGACTATTAATAGTTGCCTCAAAATAGAGATGTCAAACTTCAATAATGACATACTAATTATAGGTCGGGAAGTTTGAGAACAAGATAGATGAAAGATTATTTTAGATAACTTTGTTGCATCAATTTTATTTACCCAAGCCTCTTAGGGATTAACTTACACTATTATCATAGCGGAAATACTCAAAAACTCAAAAAGTAAAGTGAAACCATTAAATTCATCATTTTAAATAATCCCTTCGGAGTGGTTATAATGGAAATAGGCATAGGCTCTTATACATTTCCATGGGCTTTTGGTGTTAAACGATATGCTCAGCCTAAGAAAACTTTGGATGCCGTGGGCTTATTAAAGAAAGCGGAGTCTCTAGGAATTAAAGTAGTTCAGATATGCGATAATTACCCGCTACATGAGACGACAACTGAAATATTAGACAAGATTGCGGAGTTATCCAGAGAAATGGGAGTGACTATTGAGATAGGTACGCGTGGAGTCGACCCGAAAAATCTGCTAACGTACCTAAATATAGCAAAGAAGTTAAATGCGAGAATTTTGCGCACAACATTTGAAAAACCAGGTAAAAAACCAGATTTAAATAAAATTGTAGATCAGATTAGACAGATTTTACCACAATTTGAGGAAAAAGGCGTTTCTATAGCTTTAGAGAATTATGAACAATTTAAGTCATATGAACTGGCGTTTGTGGTTAAGAAATTGAATAGCCCTTTTGTAGGAGTTTGCTTAGACACAGCTAATTCGCTTGGCGCTTTGGAATCTTTAGAGGACATCACAGATAACCTTGCAACCTTTACAATAAATTTACATATGAAAGATTTTGTTGTCAAAAGATTCAAGCATCGGATGGGATTTAAGATAATTGGTAAACCATTAGGCAAAGGAATGTTGAATATTGATTATATTCTTAAAGCCTTGAAGAATAAAGGCAGAGAGCCAAATATAATAGTGGAGTTATGGGTACCTTTCTCAGGATCCATAGAGAAAACAATCTTTAAAGAGGAAAAATGGGCTATTGAAAGCATCAATTATTTAAGAAGAAAGGTGCAAAAATACATCCAGTGAATGAGTCAATAAAGGGGAAGCACGAGATGAAGGCCGAAACAAAGTGGGAAGATAATAAATTAATAATCGCGGTTATCGGTGCTGGCGGTACTGCTGGCAGTTTTATTACGGAAAGACTTCTAAAGAGAGGTTATAATATCCTTCTCTGCGAAAAGGACGAAGGAATTATTAGACTTCGGGAAAGGGGACTTGAACCTACTAAAGTTGAGGAGGCAATCCCAGTAAGTGATGTCATTCTCATGGCCATTCCAGATAATAAGATAGGAGAGACGTCTAGAATCCTTGTTCCAGTTATGAAAAAAGGCGCTATCTTAATTTTATTAGATGCTGCCGCCGCATATATCGGGGATGTGCTCTTACGTGATGATTGCACTTTCGTCATTGTTCATCCATGTCATCCGCAACTCTTCCAGAAACAAGAGGCACCAGAAGCCTATGAAGACTTTTTTGGAGGAATAGCTAAACAAGACATAATAATGGCCCTACTACAAGGAGAAGAAGGAAAACTTGATCTCGTCGAGAAAATTTGTAGAGATATATTTGCTCCCGTAATTAATTGTTATAGGTTAAGAGTTGACCAAGTTGCCATTCTTGAGCCAATAGCATCAGAAGTCATTGTAGGTGCAGCATCATATCTTATGAAAGAAGCTTTCAACGAAGCCGTGAAACTAGGCGTCCCAGAAGCAGCAGCCCGATCATTTCTGTTAGGACACATAAAAATATTGTTAGCAGTCTTATTTGGGGAATCCTCTCATAGAATCTCTAAAGCCGCTGAAAATGCTATAAACTATGGATGTGATAGAATTTTGAAGCCTGATTGGAAAAAAATATTTGATCAAAATGAAATGAAGGCGGCAATCCGAAAAATATTATATTCTGTTGAAGAGAGCAGATAGAGAAAGCTGCTCTCTTAACTTTCTTTATAGTCATTGAAAATCTTTAATTCCCCATGAATATTTGTTACTTAAATTGTAACTATTTCAACAACTGATGTTAAAGACTTTAATTGCGGTTTTCCCTAAGCACCATTCTAATTCATCTTGATTTAACCCAATACTTCTAAACTTAGCAAGCTCTGTTGGTATATTCTCCGGGTGATCCGAGCCAAACATGATTCGATCCGGTCCTAGAACTTTACAAAATCTATAGATGGCAGAGCTAGCCGTCCAGCTGGCTTCAAGATATATATTAGGGCAATTTTTTGCAACAAGTAGGGCCTCTTCTACAAATAAGTTTCCGCCGGAATGTGCCAAGATAATTTTTAAGCTAGAGAAATCTTTAGCTATGGGCTCTAATATTGATGGAAGACTCCATGGAATACCGCTTCCTGTATGAACCATGACAGGAATATTTAGGTGAGATGCAACTTCAAACACATTTCTTCCAGTAGAGCTATTTGGGTTAATAGCATGAGCAAAAGGATGCAACTTAACTCCAATAAAACCTAAATCCTTCACGCACCTTTCAAGCTCTTCACGATACTTACTTCTCGAAAGATGAGGGTTTGGATTTGCCATACCAAAAATTCGGCCTGGAAGCTTCTTTGATAGCTTAGCTATGTTATTGTGCTGCTTGATAGCATTTTTCAAGTCAAACGTTGTTCCTGGCTGAACAATACTTATGTCAATACCGTTCTTCTCCATACCCTCAAGTAAATTCTGCAAGTTAAAATCATGTTCAAAAACGTAATCATAACCCAGATGAGCATGAGCATCAACTATCATGATTTTCCTACTAAAATTATTGTTCGCACTCATAGATCTCTTTATAGCCATAACCATAACTTTATGTTGTTCCAAGTTAAAAATCTTAACTTTTAGCCCCTCAAATTTATTTTTGCAGCTAACAATTTATTTCTGCTTAACAAAATGAAATTGTATCTTGGCGATCAGAATGGAAGTAACTCGGCTCAGCTCTATGATCCTAATAGTTCCCGATAAGTGTCGTGGATGCGGATTATGTGAACTTGTCTGCTCAATTTTACATGGTGACGGCGCCCGCCCATCTACTTCGAGAATTAAGGTTTTTAGGGATAGAGAGAGCCACACATTTAAGCCACTAGTTTGCCTTCAATGCTATGATCCTAAGTGCATGAGAGTATGTCCCAAAAGAGCTATATACATAGATGGCGAGACGGGTGCTAAGATTATAGATGAAAAAATCTGCGATGGATGTGGATTATGTGCCGATGCTTGTCCGTTCAAGCTTGAGGATGCCGTAATTTTTAAGCATCCTTCGAAGAAGGTATATGTAAAGTGTGACATGTGCTATCAAAATGAAGAAGGGCCTGGATGCATAGAATTTTGTCCTTCACAAGCCATAATCTTGAAGAAGGGGAGGATTTAATGCAATATGGATGGGTAGGCTCTATCCTGCTTATTGATCTATCAACAGATAAAACTAAGACTATCGATACGATGAGGTACGCGGAGGATTATATAGGGGGTAGGGGATTAGCGGCAAGATTAGCTTGGGAATATATACCAAAAGAAGTTGACGCCTTTGATCAAGAAAATCCATTAATAGTGATGACGGGCCCTTTAACGGGTACGCCTGCACCAACATCTGGTAGAATAGTATTTGCTGGAGTATCGCCTAGAGTATATCCTAAGCCTTGGTATACGCATTCTACAATGGGCGGTTTTATAGGATCAGAGTTAAAATATGCAGGCTTTGATGGGCTCATAATTGTTGGGAGAAGTGAGAAGCCAGTTTACATTCATATAAAAGATGGGGAAGCTAGTATAATACCTGCCGAAGACTTATGGGGCCTAAATGTTAGGGCTACGGTAGATAAACTTCGACATAGACATGGACGCAGAATTGAAGTAGCCTGTATAGGACCTGCTGGAGAGAGGCTTGTTAGATATGCGGCGATATCTCATCCTCCTGAGAATGCTTCAGGTCATAGCGGTTTTGGAGCGGTTATGGGCTATAAGAAGATTAAGGCTCTTGTGGTTCAAGGCACTGGAGGCATAAATATAGCTGAACCAGAACATTTCTTAGCAACTTGTAAGTATGCAATGAAACTTTCATGTACAGGTTCAGTTGACTATTTTTTGCGTGAAGAAAAATGTTGTAATCCAGTATGCGGTCACAGCTGTAGCGTGAATTGTCGCATAGGTACCTTAATATCAAATGTTCCTCGAAGATTCGGTGATGGCGAGATAGAGGCTTATCAAGTTTTTTGTATAGGCAATATATGGGTTTCATCTAAACCTATCGCTGAATACGAGTGTGGAGAACTTAGAGTGCCACCTATAACAGGGTGGAAGCCAGAGGATGGTGGGGTGGAGCTTCATATGCTATGTGATGACTTAGGGTTGGACTTGTGGGTTCTTCTAACCTTACAGCCATGGCTAGTTCGCTGCGTAGAGATCGGTCTAAACTCGCTTGAAGGTTTAAATCTGGATCCTAGGAATCCCGTTTGGTTCCACTGTTTACTAGAAAACATATCTTACCGAAGGGGTTTGGGGGATATACTGGCGGAGGGGCTTAGAAGATCCGTTGATAGACTTAGGGAGAAACTACCAAATGAATTGATTAGATTGGCTGAAGCCTTAGAATTCGCCTATGGTTTTCCAGCTCATCGAGAGGGGCGAATATGGGATCCGGAACCTTTACCGTTTTGGATAGTTTCAGCTCTAATGTACGCTACAGAAAGCAGAGACCCCACTATATGTACACATACTTCCTTTCTGCATTTAGCTGAGCTATATCTGGATAACAAAGAAGTCTTTTTATCCAAACTTAAACCTATAGCAACTAAACTATGGGGGTCAGAGAAATCTATTGAACCAAGTTTTGAACATAAAGCTCAACTAGCAATATGGTGCCAACATAGGCATATAATCCTTGACTGCTTGCCTCTTTGCGATTTTGCCTTTCCAAGGCTGATTAAGCCTTTCAGAAGCAGGGAAGAGTGGTTAGCTGCGGAAGATATATATGGAGACCTAGATATAGAGGCTAAACTTCTGTCCGCGTGCACTGGCATAGAATATTCAACAGAAGACCTAGAGATTATGGCTGAGAGAATCTTTAACTTGGAAAGAATGATCTTAGTGGAGAAGTTTGGCAGAAATAGGGAGATAGACGAAATTGTAGCGGCGCATTTTAAACTCCCATGCAGTACGAATGGAACATCTATAACCATAAAAGAATTCGAGAAATTACTCACCGAATACTATCAAGTAAGAGGGTGGCATAAAGAAACAGGAAAACCCCTTCCAGAAACTTTAAGAAGACTAAAACTAAATGTTTAAATTCATGATTATATTTTGTTGACTTTCGCAAAAAACTGAGGATCACTTTGATTACTTACGGCTCCTGATAGCTTACAAGGTAGGCCGAGCCGATCCGCCTTCGTCCGGGAAGCCTGCGTGGAGAAGATTTGGCGTGAGTGGAGGCGGTTGGGGAGGCAGCGCCGTGGGATTGTTAAGGTCAACTCGTAATTGCTCGACCTCTGCGGTTTTCTAACGCTCCGGGATAGGGTGGAGATTTTCATAACTTGTTCAGCGTATGCTTCCTTGCTTCCGAAGGGCATTTTCGCCGAGAAGCTCTTCATAAACCTCGGGTGAGCATATTTCATGAACGCTTCCCTAACAGCGTCTATCTGCTCCGGGCTTAGCGACCGCAGATTCTCAAGCACGTATCTTCCGCTACACAGCAGCCTAACATTGAATCCTAGACTGCTTAGGAGATCCGCTATCTTTAAGGCTTCTTTTGGCGGAGGCTGCTCCGCTACTTTCCTCATCCCAGCCCGCTCAAAGAACGGGTTGTAGCGCGCCATAACGGCTACAGTCTCAACGTATGGTGTTACGGCCAAGGGAAGAGTCTCACGAATAAGCCTAGCGCCTAGACCTATGCTTCTATATTTTGGGTGTATGACTACACGGCTTATTGTGCTGAGCGCTCGGTTTAATTCTCTGGGCGTCATTTTTGGCAGGACTAGGCTTCTTCCGAAGCATGTTGGGGGCGGATAAGCGTAAACGATCACACCGCATAGTTCATCACCGCGCATAAGCCTGAAGACTTTTCTGGGACCAGCAACCCTATGGCTCCTGTAATGGAAGCCCGCAAGCCTACGCCAATCTTCCATAGAGCCCGCTTCTATCCGCATCTCTTTCGTTAGGCTGCACTCTTTCGCCGGGGGGCATTGAGCATTTAGGCGCACACGCCTCCAAGTGCAGGCTCGGAAAATCCCTGAAGGCTCGCATTGATTGATTTTTCAGATGCGGGTCGGCTTTGCCACGCGCGTGGCGGACCTAGTGAAAGGGGAGGAAACATCTGTGCCACTCAAAGGTAGAGACAAGTAGACTGAGGGAGACGTTTCCAGTCCCGATAGGGTTAATACTTACCGTTAGAAGGTACTGTATTTTCATATAGGCTGTTAGTGTCGCATCGCTTGAAACTGAAACTGTCCTCGGATTAGATGTTGAGTCATCGCTCCAGCATCGATAGCACCGATCACTATCCGGCAGCTCAGTCCCATACAGATACCAGTTCATGTTGGAGATGATCCACTGTTTAATGTTCGGCGTAAGCCAATCCAGCGCATGCTCAGCTATCCAGTCATGCGTCCCATACTTCTGATTAAGCGGATCTGAGCTGTAGCATGAAGACGCGAGACAAGATAACGTAAGCAGATACAGCGCTACAATAGCGTAGCTCTTCTTGGTCATTCTGCACACGCTGTAGATTTACTACATGATTTGTTATTTGAGGCTTAAAAATATGCAATCCTTTATTTTTGTTGGTGATTTTGTCTTGCAAAAGGCTTTAAGCATATATGAGTTGATCAAAAATTTGATTTATAAGTTTTTAAGCTAAGAGTCTGTAGGAGATGTGGAGAGCTGTTGCGTGGAGGTTTCATGGTTGAGGTACGAGGTTAAATTGATATCTATTCAGGAGAAAGATAGGTTAATGGAGAAATACAGCGATCGCCTTCTTTACGAGGAGAGGGCCGACATATATGGGTGCTGTATCAAGTTATTGACGGATATAAAGTATGTGAAGGAGCGTTGGGAAGAGAGCTTCTATCCCATGTCTGCAAGCATCCGTTCCCATGGGAGACTGGTGGTTACAAATGAGGCTGATGGGGAGCAGCGGGTTCTCTACGATCCGCTTTCAAAGACGGCTTTTCTAATCAACGTAGACTATTATGGCTGGGTTAAATCCATAGCCTTGAGCGTTGCGGGCGACATACTTGAAGATGAGCATGGTATAAACTCTGTTCATGGCGCATGCGTAGATGTAGATGGACTGGGCGTATGTCTAATCGCTCCATCCGGGACTGGTAAGACTACGCATACATATGGGCTTTTAAGGCTTGAGGGCGTACGCGTCGTCTCAGACGACTGGTTCTTTGTGCGTTTAATGGGTGGTAGAGCCGTGGCATTTGCCTCTGAGAAGAACTTCTATATTCAGGCAGACATAGCCGATGTTTGGGGTGAGTATCAGAAACTTGTGGATAAGGCGGAGTTCGACTCAATGGGTAGGGCTGTTGTAAACATTAGATGGATTGTTGGAAAAGGGAAGATTCTGCCGATGACAACGCTGAAGAAGGCTATACTGCTCAAGCGGGATCCTAAGGACGAATCAATCCTTAATCCTCATCAGGTGAAGCATTACGCTATGTGGAATCCGTTGATTTCTGTAACCCACATCTGCTCGTAAAAGATGAGCGTAAGACGGAGATGAGGAGAAAATTCTTTAGGGGACTCTTCGGCTTCTTAGAAACCTATGTTGTGAACACGGCTGCACCGATAATGGAAAGCCACAGAGCCATCCGAGAAATAATTCTAGGACTGTAAATGTATATAAGATTGGATTTTAAGGTTTGCATTCTATAATTAGAACTTGAATATTATTGTTATGCTTTTTCCTAACTATGAATTTAGCCAAGTTAAAGCAAAACCAAGAAAAAAGCCCAAAAGCAAAAATAAGTCAAAAACGTTGAAGTCGAAAAAGAATTAATGAACACTCACGACACAAATAGAATCTAGAGGATTTTCACTTCAACATTGTCGATGTAGTATGTCATGTGGGTTTCCCAGATTACCGAGATGCCTAAAGCGACCCATATTTCTTCATTGGAGCCAGTGTCAATGTTTGCCGTGTAACTGTATCTCTTCCAGCCCTCTACTTCATTAGCGTTTCCAATAACTGTGAAATGTTCTTCAGTTCTGGGTTTTCGTACACCAGCATAAGCACATATGACGGCTCTGGTGTTTGCGTGGCTCTCATGGTCGCTGTAGAAATCGAAGGAGATATCAACCTTTATTTTAGCTTTCTTTTTTACGGCTACTCTTCTCTCTATCCATATTGTTCCATCATCCTGCCGCCCGTCGATGAAAAACTTCAGTGAGTATTGTCCGGAGCTGGCGATGTCGGTTGAACGTGTTATGCTCCACTCAACGAAATGCCCGGGGTTGTTTGGGTCGGGCGGCACATCCGCATCGATAGTCCATTCGCCGAAACCGTTCTCAAAGCCTTCCTTTATTGTTTGGGAAGCATTATAGAAGAGGAAGCTCCAAGTTATAAATGCGCCGGCGGCGATTATAACTGCAAAAATAATTAAGATAATATTTTTTGCATTCAAACCTCACAAACCTCCTCTTTTAATTATAATTTCTTCATTACAAAATATAATCCTATATTTTGGTACAGAAATACGGAGGCTCTTCCAGAAAATAGAACAGTTTATAAGTGAATGAGATGTCTTGAATTTTATATTGAAGATGGTAACCTATATTGGAGCCGAAGTGTATCTCAGACCTAGAAAACCCAAATCTTCACTCAAGCATTCTTTGCTCACGATAATCGCTCACTACCTCATAGTAGGATTCTCCATATATAACGCAGACGCAAGCACTATGAAAAATACAACCAACATTAATATCGCGTTCTTTCTGGACATGTACACCACCTCCACTTGAAATGGATTCCCGGTTGACCGGATTTCTTCCGCGAGCGCATGATTAAGTGAGTCAATTTCGGCATGGTGTGGACCGAGTACCCCCCAAAATGACGCACTTTTTTCTCACTCCCTGAATTCGCCGTCTTGGCAAGTGTCTTCTGGACGATGCAGCTTCTTATCTTTTTTACATTTCACGAACGGATTGCCGCCGACCAAAAACCATTCATTAGTTCGATGTTTGCAATCTATGCAGGCAACATGCCTTTCTTTCTCACTCATCCCTCGAATGCGTACGCTGGAAATGCACTGGGCTCCATGAAAGTTTTTTGGCTTAATTGTGCCTATTATTTCTTTTAGCTGGTGTGGGTAGTAGTGGCCTGAGACCCGCATTAAATATGCTTGCACCCCTAGTCTACTGAACCAATTCATTATTACGTCATATTCTTGGGCTTCTTCGATGCGTGGTTCTGGCTCAGAGAGGATTAATGCTGAGCCTTCTGGGAGATTATACGGGCTAAGCAATGGAATTCATGGATTTTAGTAGCTATAGAGAGCTTCAGAATTTGTAATACCAAAGTCTCTTGCGGTCAATCTTATGAAAATCAACACCAAAAGGAATTTGCATTTAAAACCTCTATTGAATTCATACTTCTCCTTTTTATATTCTTGGCCCCTAAGTTTATGGTGTCTCAATGCTCGGAGAACTGCGCTGTCCTTACTGTGGAAGTCCGGACGTGAGGCCAAAAGGCTTCGCGAGGAGGAAATGGTCTGGCTTCGCGAGAATTTACGTTTGTTCGGTTGACAATCGTAGGTTTAGGGTGAATCCCTGTCGTAGATGGAAAGGCTGAAAAGCTTCCTGAGAATATATTAGTGGACGGCTGTCGCACTCGCTAAGGGAACTAAGAGACGAACTATCTCGGGAAATGGGCTGGCAAGGAAAGGTTTCCTTAGCAACTCTGCATAGGGAGATCCAACGGAGGCTCCTCCAAGAGGCTCCAACCTCTGACCTTCTAAGGGATGGGGGGCTGCGTAGCTCATGGGGTTATATTATGGGA
>Ga0185307_1001870_pt1 | contig 11312 bp, 12 predicted proteins | sample LHCtaG_FD_128010 | JGI IMG/M metagenome (GOLD analysis project Ga0185307, IMG submission 128010) | Hot spring microbial communities from Little Hot Creek, USA to study Microbial Dark Matter (Phase II) - LHC4sed_matched (SPADES... | ecosystem: Environmental > Aquatic > Thermal springs > Hot... | reverse complement strand
GGAGAAAAGGGAGACGGAAGCCAGCCTGAGCTCGAGTCTCATGGCCTCGGTCAGCATGAGAACAGGATAGGTGAGGAAGATGACGAAAGTTTCAAGCACTCTCTTGGATCCGCGCACTCTCTGGAGACCCAGCCCAACTAGGAGGAGCACTGGTATGCTGAGAAGGTTAAGATCTGGCATCTCTCGATGAGATGGGGAAGTTTTTACGACCACCGTGTCCCTTTCCCTGCTTTTGGGGGCCGCTTAAGATGTCTTCCTGTAACCCCTCGCGCTCCTGAGTTCGGCCGCCTTCTCCTCGGGTGAGTAGTCAAAGGTGATGGCTCCCGACCCCGTCTCCACGCTGGCGAAGAACTTCAGCTTGTCCCTCTCCCTGTAGGGTGGGTAGAATTCGATGTGGAAGTGGTAGTAGGGGTAATCGCCATCCGTCGGCCTCTGGTGGAGAACCATCATGTACGGGAAGCTGAAGCCGAAGAGGTTGTCGAACTTGGTCAGGATCTCCTTGAGCGCATCGGCCAGGGCAAACCTCTCTTCCTCCCCCAGCTCGTGCAGGGCTTGGACGTGACGCTTGGGGTAGAGGTGAACCCCGTAAGGCAGCCTGGCGAAGAAGGGAAGGAAGGTGAGGAAGTGCTCATTCTCGTCAACCACCCTCACACCCTCCTCCTTCTCCCTCCTCCAAATGTCGCACAGAAGGCATCCACCCCCCCTCCCGGCGTACGCACGGGAGTTCTCCAGTTCCCGCTCGATGACGGGGGGAATAAAGGGGAAGGCATAAAGCTGTCCGTGGGGGTGATCCAGAGTCACCCCGATTTCTCTCCCCTTGTTCTCAAAGATGAAGATGTACTTCACGAAGTCCAGCTTGCTCAGCTCTTCATATCGGTGGGCCCAGAGATCGACAAGCTCCTTGATGTGATCCACGGGCAGCTGAGTCAGGGTCGAGTGATGGTCTGGTGTGTAAAGCAGCACCTCGCAAACGCCCCTAGCGGAACCGGTGCGGTAAAAATCACGCGGTGGTGGAAGGGGGGCCTCGGGGGAGAGGGTGGGGAATCTGTTGGGGAGGACCTTCACCCTCCAATTGGCATCCGGAACCTCTTCCGAGCCCGGGCAGAAGGGGCACTTGGGAACTTTAAGCGTGGGCCTTTCCCCCCTCTTGCCGGAGACGATTATCCATTCTCCCCGAAGGGGATCCCAGCGCAGCTCCATTGTAGTGTAAAATAAGGCGAGAATTATTAGATGCTGATAGCGGGGGTCGACTTGGGGGCCACCTACGTGAGATGCGTCCTGAGCAGGGACGGAAAGTTTCTGGCGAGAAAAAAGGAACCCACCGCGAGGGAGAGCCGGGATGCGATCGCCGCCCAGATCGTGGAGATGATCCGCTCCTTGCTGAAAGGGCACTCGGTGAAGTTGGAAGGGGTGGGGATAGCCTCCGCTGGACCGCTGGACCTGAAGAGGGGCGCCGTCGTGAACTCCCCCAATCTTGGCTTCTCCTTCATCCCGCTTGTGAGGCCCGTGCAAGAGGAGCTGGGAGTCAAGGTGATCTTGGTGAACGACTGCGTGGCGGGGTCCATCGGAGAGTGGAAGTCCGGCGCTGGAAAGGGTCTCGACAACCTCGTCTACATAAGCATAAGCACGGGGATAGGGGCGGGCGTGGTGGTGGACGGGCATGTGCTGATGGGGAAGGACGGGAACGCTCACGAGATCGGGCACACCGTGATCGATCTGGAGGGAAGACTCCCGTGCGGATGCGGAGCGAGGGGCCACTGGGAGGCCTACTGCTCGGGGAGGAACATTCCAAATTACGTGAGGATGAGGCTCTCCCAACTCGGGGGGTTCGAACGAGGCTGGCTTGGGAAGCTGGGGGATCCCCAGAGGATAACCGCTAAGGACGTGTTTGAGGGGTGCCGGAAGGGCGACGAGTTCTGCAGGCGAATGGTGGAGGAGATAGGAAGGATGAACGCCATGGGGGTGGCCAATGCTGTTAACGCCTATGACCCCTCTCTGGTCAGCTTGGGTGGGAGTGTGGTATTCGAAAACAAGGAACTCGTGATGGGACCCATCAAGCGGCACATGAAAGAGTATCTCCTGAACAGGGCACCGAAAGTCACCATCACCCCGCTCGGCGAGGACGTGGTTCTGTACGGTGCGGTGGCTGTGGCGGCCGGGGGGCTGGTCTAAACCCATCCACGAAACGCGGTTGAGCGGGGACTTAACCCGTGCGAGAGAGAAAATCTTTCAGCTCTTCCTGAAGCACCTCAAAGACGATTTTCCCATCGATCTTTCCCCTCACCCTTTCCATCACCACTCCCATCAGAGGCTTCAGGGCAGCCTCTCTTCTTTCCCTGACGAAGCTTTCCCTTTCTTGAATTACCTGACGCACGAGAGCCCTGAGCTCATCTTTTTCCATGGGTCTGAGACCCAACCTTCCTGCCGCCTGCCGGACGCTGAGGCCCCCGCACACCAGCCTCAAAAGGTCGGGAATGGCCTCCTTGGCGACGCCCTCCCTCAGCATGGAGAAAAGCTCCACGAAAACCTCCTTGCCGAGCTTCTCCACCTCGCACCCCTCCCTTTTCAGGCTCACCAAGGTTTCCTCAAGGGTGAAAGCCACCAACTTTGGGTCGGCCACCCGGCAGAGCTCCTCAAAGAGCCCCAGCCGCTCGGAGAGAGCCAGCCTCCAAGCCATTTCCCTCCCGAGCCCCAACGCCATCAGCCTCTCCACCCTTTCCTCGGGTCTCTCGGGGACGGGCAATTTTTTCAGCCACTCCTTGTCGATGGGGATGGGGGGAATATCCGTCTCCGGATACATTCTGCCCGCACCAGGCAGGGGGCGCATGTACTCGGTGTTTCCATCCGGCAGGGCTCTTCTCGTCTCCTCTGGAATTCCCACCATTGCCTGAGCCGCCCTCTTCGCCACCGCCTCCAGCGCCGCCTCCGCTTTTTCCCTTTCCCCAGCCACCAGCACGAAGGCATCCAGCTCCCCCAGCCCCAGAACCTCCCTGACCCTCTCCACCTCCTCCACAGAAATCCCGTAGCCCGGTAGCTCGTCCGAATGCAGGATGCCCCCCACCCCGCATGCCTTCGCATGATCCGAGAGCTCGGCTCCAAATCTCCTCCCGGGCTGCACCTCCCGACCGAGGAGACCTTTGTATCCCACCAGCCTCATACCCAGAACCACACCGCCCCCTTCCAAGGTCCTCCTCAGCAACTTGCAGTTGGTGTGTAGGAAGAGATCGCTCACTTCCTTTCTCTCACCCACCTTGGCTCCTCTTCTCCTGAGTTCCTCCCTAATTTCTAGAAGCGCGAGCTGCCTCTGAACCTCCCGTTCGATCACGGTTGAGATGAGCTCGAGCTTCTGCACCCCTTTTATTTCCTGCCTCGCGCCCCCAGCTATGGAGATATTTATATCCTGCCTGATGGTTCCGATCCCGCGCTTGACCTTTCCCGTCATCCTCAGCACTTGCCCTAGGTAAAGAGCGGCCTTGCTTGCCTGCTGGGGGTGGGAGAAATCCGCCCCCGTGGCCAGCTCGATGAGGGGAATTCCGAGCCTGTCCAGCCTGTAGACCACCTCCCGGTCGGTCTCCCCCATCTTTCTCGCGGCATCCTCCTCCAGGCAGATGGTGGGTATGGTGAACTTGAGGCCCTCAAACTCCACCACCCCCCCCGTGGCCACCAGGGCCGTCCTCTGGAAGCCCGTGGTGTTGCTCCCGTCGATGACTATCTTTCTCATGACGTGAATTTCGTCCACTGGCTCCGCCCTGAGCGCCAGGGCAACCCTCAAGGCCGTTTCCAGGGCCTCCAAGTTCAGGGGATGCGGTGGCTCCTCGTCCAGCTCCACCAGACAGACATCTTCTGGAATTTGATACAGGAAATCCTTCCCCTTCAGGGCCTCCGCCATCGCTGCCCTGTCAACCTCGCCGAGTTCGCTTTGGGTAGGCCTGAGCCTTCTTCTCACGGTCCGTGACGGGATCTCCTCCTCAAGCGTGGACTGACAGGAGCAGAAGAGCTTGTGGGTGTCAAGTTCCTGATGAATCTCAAACCCCACCCGCAAGCCCAGTTTTTGATAATCCATCCATTTCTCAAAACCCCTTAATTTACAAGCTAAGATTTGATGTTGGAAGAGATAACCGTCGCCGTCGCCGAGCTCAAATTTGACACTATACGGAAGCTCTGCGAGGAGGCCCTAAAACAGGGGCACAAACCGATGGAGGTGGTGGAAGCGATGAGAAAAGGGATGGAAGAGGTAGGCAGGAGGTACGAGAGGGGGGAGTATTTCCTCCCCGAGCTCATGATCGCCGGAGACACCATGAAGGAGGGAATGGAGGTCCTGCAGCCCTACCTAGAGAAGGGGGAAGGAGGGGCGAGGGCTAAGCTCGTGCTGGGAACCGTGCAGGGGGATATACACGACATCGGGAAAAACATCTTCGCCATGCTCGCGCGGGCCTCCGGTTTCGAGGTTATAGATCTGGGGGTGGACGTCCCACCGGAGAGGTTCGTGGAGGCGGTGGAAAGAGAGGGAGCGGCGGTTCTGGGCCTCTCCTGTCTCATCACCCCTGCCCTCCCAACCATGCGCCAGACCGTGGAGCTGTTGGAAAAGAGGGGGCTGAGACAAAAGGTCAAGGTCATCCTCGGGGGCGCGCCCCTCACCGAGGAGCTGGGGAAAAAGCTGGGCGCGGACGCTGCCGTCAACGACGCCGTCAAGGGTGTGGAGATCCTGAAGGGCTGGTTCCCGAAAGATTGAAAGCCCCAGAGCTCTACAGTGAAGAGAAGCTGAAGGAGGAGATAGTGAAGACGAGTAGGGTGCTGTATGAGAAGGGTCTCATCACGGCTATAGGTGGAAACATCAGCGCAAGGATCCCAGGCGGGAAGGAGTTTTGGATAACTCCTAGCCAGCTCTGCAAGTCTGAGCTCAAAACAGAAGATCTCGTGAAGCTCGATCTGGAGGGCAACCTAGTGGAGGGAGTCCTGAAGCCCTCTGTTGAGAAGCTCATGCATGCGTGCGTCTACCGGGTCAGGCCCGAAGCGAACGCCGTCATCCATGCCCACAACCCCCTCACCCTAGCCCTCGTCTCGGCCGGCCTTTCCCTCGAACCCGTTACTGGAGAGGCTTGCATCCTCCTCGGGAAACCAGAGGTGCTCCCCTTCCTCTTCCCCGGGACGGACAAGCTTGCTAACGCCGTGGAGGAGGCGGCGAAGAGGGGCCCGAAACTTATCATCTTGGAGAACCACGGGGTCGTGGGGATAGGATACGATCTGCTGGAGGCGAGAGCAGTAGTGGAGCTTGCCGAGGATGTTTCAAAAATTATAATTTTTTCCAATCTTCTAGGGAGGAAGCCAAAACCTATTCCCGAGGAGAATATTGAGCTCTTCAAGAAACTCTTCTGGAAGTAAGGCACAAAATGAAGATAGAAGGGAAAGAGGTAGGGGGATATGCCGGGAAGACTCTAAGAATTAATCTCTCGACCAGCGGAGTGAGGGAGGAAGAACTCACCCTCCAAGAGGTGGAGGAGTTCATCGGTAGGGCTGGGCTGGCCACCAAGTTCGTCTGCGAGGAGGTGAACCCCCGGGTGGATCCGCTGGATCCCCAAAACCCCCTAGTGTTCATGACCGGGCCCCTCACGGGAACCTTCGTGCCCACCTCCAGTCGCTTCACGGTGGCCGCCAAGTCCCCGCTGACGGATGGCTGGGGAGAATCGCACCTCACGCAAACCAATGCCTGTTAGGGTTAGGCTGTTCGGCGAGTTCAGGGAGGCGGCGGGCGTGAGTGAGATATCGGTGGACGCTAAAAACGTGGGGGAGCTGCTCGAGAAACTAGCCGAGGAATGCGGAAGGCTCAAAAACCTCCTCTTCGAGGGTGGGAGGCTCAGGAAGTACGTGAGCATCTTCGTGAATCACCGCTCCATCCTAGAACAAGAGGAGGTGGAGACCCAGCTCAGGGACGGAGACACCGTGGCCATCTTCTCTCCGGTGGCTGGTGGCTAGATGGAGCGTTACCAAAGACAGATGACCATAAGGGGCTTCGGACGGGAGGGTCAGCGCAGGCTGGAGCGGTCGCGTGTGCTCGTGGTGGGCTTGGGAGGTCTCGGCTGCTCCGCCTCCCTTTACCTGGCAGCGGCTGGGGTGGGAAGCCTCGTGCTTGTGGATCCACAGAGAGTCGAGCCCAGCAACCTGAACCGGCAGGTGCTCCACTGGGATCGGGATGTGGGCAAACCCAAGACGGAGTCCGCGGGCGAGAAATTGCTGGCCCTAAACCCGCAGCTGGTGGTGGAGACCAGGAAGGAGGAAATAACAGCTAGGAATCTGGTGAAACTGGTGGAAAAGGTGGATATCGTTGTAGACGGGACCGACAACTACGCCGCGAGATACCTCCTTAACGAGGTCTGCTTGCGTTCTCACAAGCCCTTCGTCCATGGTGCGGTGGAGGGATTTCTAGGGCAAGTCACCACCATCCTCCCTAGCCGAGGACCCTGCCTCCGGTGCATCTTCCCTCGCCCCCCGCCTGAGAAGAAAAACACGCCTGTTTTGGGAGCCACTGCTGGTCTGGTGGGTTGCTTGGAGGCCATGGAGACCATCAAGCTACTGACAGGTCTGGGGGAACCCCTCATAGGCAGGCTCCTGATTCTCGACGGAGAGAGCATGCATTTTGAGGAGGTGAAGGTGGAGAGGAGAGCAGGTTGCCCCGTCTGCTCGGTCTCCGGGAGGGGGGGAAAATGAAATCCAGAATTCTCGTGGCGGTGAAACACCCCGCCGTGAAACTTATGCGAGAGGCCTTAGGCAGGAGGTTTGAGGTGGTGAAGAAACCCCCGGACGTGCGGGGGCTCACCAAGGAGATGAGTGGGGACTACGATGCCGTGGTGGTCTCACACTGGCTCCCCGTCACGGGAAAGATGATTCGGAACGCCTTCCCTGCCTCAAGGCCTTGGTCACTCCCAGCATGGGCTTCGACCACATAGACCTTGCCGAGGATCGGGGGGATAAAGAATTTTGAAGCGGCGACCGACAGCCTGTGCGCTAGCTCCTGCACGGTGGCGGAGTTCGCCTGGGCACTCCTGCCCGCTCTGGTAAGAAGGTGAACTGGTACGCTAAGGCAGTTTTGGAGAACAAGCCCCCGTGGGAAGAGCTCACCACTGGAATGAACCGGGAGCTTGGAGGAATTCTTCGTCGGACGCTCTGCGTGGTGGGGTGGGCAGAATCGGGTTGCGGGTTTGCAGGATAGGGAGGGGACTTGGAATGAGGGTCATCGGGTACGACCCCTACATGCACCCTGACAAGGCGATGGAATGCGGGCGGAGCTCACAGGGGATTATCTGGAAGCCATCTCTTCATCGGCATAATCCCTGTCTCACGGACGAAACGAGGGGCATGGTGGGTTCTGAGGCCGTCAAGAGAATAATGAAGGAGTATACATCGTCAACACCGCTAGGGGGGCGATAGTGGACGAGCGTGCCATCCTAAGGGGGTTGAAGAGCGGGAAAATCGCCGGTTACGCCGCGGATGTGCTATGGGGGAGCCCCCACGGAGAAGACCTCACCCTGCTCGCCGCCTACACAGGGGGAGCCAAATCTTCTCCTTTCCCCACGTCGCATGGATAACGGAAGAGGCGATAGAGAGATACGCCCTGATTGTTGCAAACAAGCTAGGGAAGGCCCTCGCGGAGAGAAATCCCCCACCCTCCAGCTGATTACTTGGAAATGTACACGGAATGAGACCACTTAAGAAGAGTTGTGTAGGAGAGTATGAAGTACAGCGTGATGAACTGGATCTACGGGACGGAGCCCTTAGAAAAAACCGTGAAGCGCCTCTCCCGGCTGGGGTACGATGGAATCTCCCTGAAGGGGGAGCCAGACCAGTACAATTCCAAGAGGGTACGTGATCTCGTAAAAAGGTACAAGCTGGAGGTGGCCTCGGTGGACGGGATATATCCCTGGCCCACCGAGGAGAGAGATCTCTCCAACCCCGATGAGCGTGCAAGGGAGAGAGCGGTGAAGTACGTTAATCGTTGTACGGACCTTGCTGCCGCGGTTGGGGCGCCACTCGTGGTGGTGGTCCCCTCTCCCGTGGGAAAGACCAAGTCCCTAGCCACACGGCAGAAGGAGTGGGAGTGGGCGGTGGAGTCGGTGAGAAGGGTGGCGGAGTACGCCCTACAAAAGGGGATAGAGGTGGCGGTGGAGCCCATAAACAGGTACGAAACTCATCTCCTCAACAACGCTGAACAGGCGCTAGAATTCGTGAAGGAGGTCGCGGTCGAGAACACTAAAATCATGCTGGACTGCTTCCACATGAACATAGAGGAGGCCGATCCAGCCGCCGCCGTCAGGAGGGCGGGAAGGATGCTCATCCACATGCACGTGGCCGACAGCAACCGCCAGTCCGTGGGCAGAGGCCACACGGACTTCAAGGCCATCATGAGGTCGTTGAAGGAAATCGGGTATGAGCGCTATCTTGCCATGGAACCTCTCCCCCCGCTTGCCGATCCCTATGATGCCCTGACCAAGGAGGTTTGCCCTGAGCTCTTCGATGTTTACGCCAAGGAATGCATCGACAACCTCAAGGCCATCGAGAGAGTTCTCTGATTGCGGTTTTCCCCTGCAAAGCGAAATTTTTTATGCCGGGGTAGCCTAGCCTGGTAAGGCGCACGCCTGGAGAGCGTGTGGCCCTTTGGGCCGCAGGGGTTCAAATCCCCTCCCCGGCGCTAAATATCGTTGGTGCGAGTTTCGCATGATATCCCGCCTAGCTATCAAGATCGGTGGTGCCTGGATCTTCTTTGTAGCCCTGGCGATCTCCCTTTACTATCTCCTCAAGCGCCTAAGGTCAAAAAGGGCGAGGATCCTTTCCCCCCTCCTTTCCCTTCTCTTGGTCTTCTCCCTCTACCGCTTCGACTTCCAGCTCTACTTGTCGGAGACGCGCTGGCTCATGGAACTCCTCCTCTCCAACCTCCCCTCCCTCCTCGGAATCTTCCTTGGAGCCTTCGCCGCCGTCACCTCCGCTTACCACCTCTCCTCCCGACTCAGACCGGAAACCTACCGGTCGATCTACCACCCCTCTGTACTCTGCCTCATTGGGGTCTCCTTCCTCCTCAATCCCGACCTCGGGTTCCTTTGCCTCTCCTTCGTCATAATTTCCCTCCTCTTCTCGGAGGTGGTGAGGACCACTCACCCACCGCCGAAGAGCTTTCTCGACGTGCGCGGACTCTTCGCCCTACTCAGGGAGGGAAAGGTGACCGAGTTCCTAATTCAGCTGGTTCATCGGGGAATTGGAACGGCCGCCAGGGGAGAGGAAATCAGACTTTACACGGCTGGCTTCTTTGCCCTGCTGGGGGTGACGGTGGTTTTCCTCTCCCTCCCCTTCAAGGCGGCGCTCGCCTCCCTCTTCATCCTTGCCATCGCCGACCCGACCGCGGCCTCCATAGGGAGAAGATTTGGACTCTACCGCTGGAGCCACAACCCCTCCAAATCGCTAGAGGGATCACTGGGGGCCTTCATCGTCTCTCTTTTAATTGTACTTACCTTCGGTTTTCGGCCCGAGCTGGCCGTCCTCGTGGCGGGCTCGGTGATGATCTTCGAATCCTTCCCGCTCCTGATGAGCGACAACCTACTCCTTCCCATTCTCTCGGGAATGCTCCTCTCTATCCCCCTCTAGCCGGAGATTGGGAAATCCAGCTGGCTGAACTTGCTGGCCCTAAATGCATGATGGCATCTTGTTGCAAAAGAGATTTATACGTTAGGGAAAAATCAACAGTGAGAACCCTCGTGCCAGTTCTAGCGGTTCTTCTTCTGCTAGAGCTGGCTTCCCCGGTTCCGGCTGACTCGCCTCCCGTGTTACTTGCCGGTTCGAGCAATCCCGGAAGAGTTTACCTATATGACGAAGGGAGGTGGATTCCGATCTCACCCGTCCTTGGTTACTCGGTTCTCTCCATGGTGGAGTATCGAGGAGAGCTTTACGTGGGGGTTACAACCGGGTTTGGGATTAGAAGTGGGGTTGGCCAAGTTTGGAAGTTCGACGGGAGGGGATGGAGCTTGGTCGGAGATGGCCTAGATCACAATGTGAACGCCCTGATCGTATACAAGGGGGATCTTTATGCAGGAACTTCACTGAATGGCATGCGGGTTTACAGATACCGTGGAGGGAAAAGCTGGGAGCTCGTGGTGGACGAGCAGTGGTACCCGTGGGGATGGATGTATGGAGGAGGATATGGAACGAGATCGCTTGCCATCTTCAAGGGAAATCTCGTTATAGGGGATACCTTTTGGGACTTGATAGCGCTTTGGGATGGGAAGCAACTCTACCGCGTCCAGCCCTATGAAACGGGTTCCTGCATCTACGACTTCGAGGAGTACAGGGGACAGCTCTATGCCGCTGCCTACCAGGGAAGGATATGGGTCTCCGGCGATGGACGGAACTGGGAAATAGTGGGAGATTACTACGACGGAAACCTTTGGGAAATGGAGGTCTACAGGGGTGAGCTCTACATGGGTTACCAATGTGGGGAACTCAGGCGATGGAGAGGGGAAGGTAACATAAGGGGGGAACTCGTCTATCAGGCACCTGCGCCCATCATCTCCATGGAAACTGATGGCAAGTTCCTCTATTTCGGGACCGGTGGGGATGCGCCTGGTTTCGGGGAGACCCCCGAGGGGGTCGCCAATATCTACAGATATGACGGGAGGGAGGTGAAGCTCGTTTCGGACTGGGACCAGTTTGGTTCGGGCGTTCAGGTTCTTCATCGGGTGGACGGGTGGAAGGATCTCGCGAGGTTGACCGGAGATGCCAAGGCTGGTGAATCCTCCGCTCTTTCGCGCTAGAACGCGCTCCAATAATTCTCCTATTTAGTTGCCGATCTAGGAGTCTGTGAAGCCACGGAACAGAGTGCTGGCGGTTCTGGAGGGGGACACCCCCGACATGATTCCCCTCTACTTGGACAGCTGGTTTCAACCCGGAATCCACTTCAGGCTGGTAAGGGAATACCATTGCACCTCCAGAACCAACCTCCTCCTTTGGGCGATGCTGAGGGCGTACACGCGCCCCCTTCCCCCTGCAACCCGCCAGCTGCTCCTCCACTCCTTCATCGTGGGATACGACGCACACTTCCTCAGCCTCAAACTGGGAACCGATGTCTTGAGCTTCTGGCTTCCGGCGCTCTCCCCACATGTGTCCACCGACCTTCGAGGGGGAAGCTACACTGACTGGTTCGGCACGCGGCACATCATGAAGGACTTCGTGGATCAGAGGGAGGAGACCTTTCGGCTCATAAAAAGCGAGGAGGATCTCGAGAAATTTGCAAAGCCGAACTTCCATTCTTTCCTTCCAAAAATCCTGGTGGC
>Ga0185307_1001869_pt1 | contig 11313 bp, 14 predicted proteins | sample LHCtaG_FD_128010 | JGI IMG/M metagenome (GOLD analysis project Ga0185307, IMG submission 128010) | Hot spring microbial communities from Little Hot Creek, USA to study Microbial Dark Matter (Phase II) - LHC4sed_matched (SPADES... | ecosystem: Environmental > Aquatic > Thermal springs > Hot... | reverse complement strand
TCGGCTTTAGGTTCGTTACCTTCGGAAGTGCCCCTTTTGCCCGCTGATTGTGAATTAGCTTTCTTTGCTTGTGGCCGCCATCGGTTTGGAAGGGCCAACTTTGAACGGTTTGTGAGGCTAAATCTCTTCCTTTATGCGGTTATAGCCTGGAACGTCATTGCGAGTCCCCGAAAGTGGACAAGGCAATCTCCATATTGGGGAAGATTGCTTCGGGTGCTTCGTGCCCTCGCAACGATTTGAGGAACCCCCAAGGCTTTCGGAACGTCCAAAAATTGTGGAGGGCAAAATTGCCAGCCCTCACTTTAAGCGAGGAGGTTGTAAGATGAGGACCGCTATTCAAACTTTGCTCATTTGCACGCTTCTCCTGGGCTTGGTTGCAGGGTGTGCGCATCCATCGGTAAGTCCAGCTTCGGCGGAGGTCGCTCAGTCTAACTTGGCGAGGGAAATGAACCCCGATGTCCCTGCTCAAGATTTGCAGGAGTTGGTCCAAGGCAACAGTGCTTTCGCCTTTGACTTATACCAGGCGCTGCGGGAACAAGAGAGGGGCAACTTCTTCTATTCCCCCTTCAGCATTTCCATCGCCCTGGCGATGACTTGGGCAGGTGCCCGGGGCGAGACGGAACGGGAAATGGCGGAGGTCCTCCACTTTACTTTGCCCCAAGAGCGAGTCCATCCGGCCTTCAACGCATTGGACCTGGAACTGGCTCGTCGGGGTCAAAGCAAAGAAGGGCAAGGATTAAGGCTGCACCTTGCCAACGCTATCTGGGGCCAACGCGGCTACCGGTTCCTCCCCCAGTTCCTGGACACCCTGGCCCGCAATTACAGCGCTGGGTTGAGGCTTCTGGATTTCAAGAGCGACCCAGAGGCTGCAAGGAAGGTCATCAATGACTGGGTCAGCGAACGGACTGAGGGCCGCATCCAGGACCTAATCCCGAAAGGTGTGATTGACTTCCTGACCCGCCTTGTGTTGACGAACGCCATTTACTTCAAGGCTGCCTGGGCCGAGCCGTTTGATGAAAATTTGACCTCCGATAGCCCATTCTACTTGCTGGATGGAAGCCAGGTCATGGTGCCGATGATGAAGCAGACGACTGAACTTGGCTACATGAAGGGGGAGGGTTTCCAGGCGGTAGAGTTGCCTTACGAAGGAGGGGAAGTGTCAATGGTCATCCTTCTGCCTGACATGGGCCGGTTTGAGGAGTTTGAGAAGTCATTGAACGTCAAGCAAGTAGAAGATATTTTAGGCAAGCTGGAGTATCCGGAAGTAACCTTAAAAATGCCTCGCTTTCGGATGGACTCAGCCTTTAACCTTGCGAAAACACTGGCTGCGATGGGGATGTCCTCCGCCTTCCAGCCAGATCAAGCCGACTTTTCGGGTATGGATGGTACCCGCACCCTTTACATCAGTGCAGTCCTGCACAAAGCTTTCGTCTCAGTGGATGAGGCCGGGACTGAGGCCGCTGCGGCAACAGCGGTTGTCGTGAAAAAGAACGCTCTTCCCAGCATGAGAGTGGAGGTAACAGTAAATCGCCCATTCATCTTCCTCATCCGTGACCGACTAACCGGCACTATCCTATTTGTCGGGCGGGTGGTCAACCCTGGGCCATAGAATACGCTAATTCTGGTGAAAACACCCTATTTCGCCCAATAGCTGCGGGATAGCAATGGCCTGTTTCTTTCAGATTTGGTTCACTGGTTTAATTTGCTTTTGGGCTTAGGAGATTGTATAATCCCTCCAAATTCAGGCTGAAGGAGGTTGATATGTTGACTGTAAGGGAACGGCTTGGGGTTGAGCCTTCTATTCTATCCTCACGAGTAGAAGCCTTGGTTTACATCCAGATGACCCAGCTCCAAGCCGCTAAAAGCCCTAAGGCTTTCCGAGAACTTGTCGCTTCTTACCTCCCCTCCCGCTGGGCCGTAGTCCCCGGATTTTTGCTGCCCCTTAAGGCTAACGCCGAATCCTTAGACTTCATCCCCCATCTGGATTTCATCATTTACGATTCCCTCCTTTATGCCCCTCTCTATAGATTGGATGATAACTTGATCCTGCCACTGGAAAGCGTGGTAGCTGCGGGAGATATAATCCCTGTCCTTGCCCCGAGGGTTATGGAGAATTCTCTCAAGGCCTTAGCCGCGGTTAAGAGCTTGGCCCCCAGCATAAGCACTTACCTGATAGCTTTCAGGCCCAGCGTAAGGGAATCAACCTTGCGCAAAAAGCTCAGCTTCCCAGAATCAGGGTACGAACTTGAGCTATTGCCCGATGTAATCTGCGCTTTCGGGGGAATGTACGTGGAAAAGAAAGGGCGAGAATTTTTCCGCTTTGATACCTTTGAGGATGAGTTCGCCCTATTCTTCTACCGCATCGCAAAAGATATAGCCGCCAAGAGTGGGGATAAGGGGCTGCTTTTAGGCTTGGAAGAGTTAGCGGAGAGGGATTCGTATAAAATCCTTTAGCGGAGCGGGTAGATGCGGGTCCTTTTAATAAATCCGCCTTATAATATTCCCATTGAGACAAGAGCTTCCCCCCCTTTAGGGCTTGCATACCTCGTGGCTATCTCCGAACGCCGAGGGGATGAGGTGAGAGTGTGGGATGGGGAGGTGGACCCGGAGCCCCTGGAGAAAATCTTGGAAGAATTTAGGCCTGAGGTTGTAGGGATTACAGCCACCACTGTTCAGATAAAGATGGCTTGGAAAACGGCCGAAAGGGTGAAAAGGGTCCTGAACGTCCCCGTTGTTCTGGGAGGAGTGCATCCCACCCTCATGCCTGAGGAGTCAATTTCCCACCCCGCTGTTGATATAGTTGTTAGGGGGGAAGGAGAGGAGACTTGGGAAGAGCTCACTTCCTCTTTGGAAAAGGGCTTTGACCCCCAGGCTTTGAAGCAAATCCGGGGGCTTACTTTCCGCACACCCACTGGGGAAATAATCTCCACTCCTGATAGGCCCGTTATCATGGATTTGGATTCCCTGCCTTTCCCATCCTATCGGCCTTTCAAAATGCGCCTTTACACCAACCTTCAGCCTACTATAGACCATTTGCCCAGAGGAAGAAGCTTCCCCATCATGACCTCCAGGGGATGCCCTTACCGCTGCTCCTACTGCAGCCAGATAAGCCCACGCCGCTGGCGAATGCGCTCCCCTGAGAACGTCTTGGCTGAATGGCGTTGGCTTGTCAAGGATATGGGGGCTTTGGAGATAGGCGTTTTGGACGATACGTTTAACGTGGACAGGGAAAGGGTCATCAGGATATGCGAGCTTTTGATTAGGGAGAAGCTAAACCATGTCCCTTGGATAATGATAAACGGGATAAGGGCAAACCTCGTGGATAAAGAGCTCCTCCGGAAGATGCGGGAAGCAGGCTGCATCAGGGTTGCTTTTGGGGTGGAAAGCGGCGACCAGCGCATTCTGGATGAGGTTATCCACAAACAGCTCACTTTGGAGCAAGTCAGGAATGCTTTCAAGTGGGCGAAAGAAGTGGGGTTGGAAACAATCGGCTTCTTCATCATAGGGCTTCCCGGCGAGACCGAGGAGACTATGGAGAAGACTATCCGCTTCGCCATAGAGCTTGACCCCTTGGTAGCTAATTTCTCCATAGCTACCCCGTTCCCAGGCACTGAAATGTACGAGGTAGTTAAGAGGGAAGGGAAACTCTTAATCAAGGATTGGGATGATTTTGCCTTCTTTGAGGGCAAAGCCCACTTTGAGATGCCCGGGATGCCGGCAGAGCTGGTAGAGAGGAAGTGGAGGGAAGCATACCGGCGCTTCTACCTCCGTCCCAAGCGAGTCCTTAGGACACTCATGCGCAAACGCACTTGGCTTGATTTGCCCAGGACTTTGAAGGTGGCTTGGAAAACTATCACTGGCTACAAAAGGGGGAGGAGAAATGGGCATACTTGTTAACAAGGATACTCGCCTAATAGTCCAAGGCATAACGGGTAGAGAAGGCCGTTTTCATACCCGCAAGATGCTGGAATACGGAACGAAAATAGTAGCCGGGGTTACCCCAGGCCGAGGTGGAGAAGAGGTAGAAGGGGTCCCGGTCTTTGACTCCGTGCGGGAGGCGGTTGAAGCCACAGGCGCTAATGCCTCAATAATCTACGTCCCAGCCCCCTTCGCCCCCGATGCTATATATGAAGCTGCCGATTCTGGCATACCCCTCATAGTTTGCATAACCGAGGGGATCCCAGTCCAGGAAATGGTTAAGGTGAAAAATTACCTCAAGGCCAAAGGGGTTAGGCTTATCGGCCCCAATTGCCCTGGAGTCATAACCCCTGGGGAAGCGAAGGTGGGGATAATGCCTGGCCACATCCACATCCCAGGGCCCGTTGGCATCGTCTCTCGGAGCGGAACTCTTACTTACGAAGTTGTCTATGCTTTAACCCGCAAAGGAATCGGCCAATCAACGGCAGTTGGGATAGGGGGCGATCCGGTGGTCGGAACCGATTTCATAGAAATACTTGAGATGTTTGAAAAAGACCCCCAGACCAAGGCCGTTGTCCTCATCGGGGAGATTGGAGGAAGGGATGAGGAGCGAGCAGCTGAGTTCATATCTTCGGCCATGACTAAGCCTGTGGTGGCATTTGTGGCTGGCCGAACAGCGCCACCAGGAAAGAGGATGGGGCATGCAGGGGCTATAATTGAGGGGGGGACCGGAACAGCGCAGGAGAAAATTGAGGCCTTTAAAACCAAAGGAATTCCCGTAGCTTCTCATCCTGAAGAAGTGGCTGAGCTGGTGGAAAAATGCCTGTAAAGGTTCTAATAAAAGGGGCTGGAGATTTAGCCACCGGCGTAGCCTACCGGCTCCACCGGGTGGGAATGCTTGTGGCTATGACTGAAATCTCCAAGCCTACGGCCATAAGGAGGGCGGTGGCTTTTGCTCAAGCTGTTTACTCCGGCTTTCACACCGTGGAAGGGATAACCGCCCGCCGTGTGGAAAGCTTGGAGGAAATTTTCAATGCTTGGGAGAGGGGTGAAATCCCGGTCATAGTGGACCCAGAGGCGCGCATCCGGGAAAGGCTTAAGCCACAGGTTTTAATTGATGCGATAATGGCCAAGCGCAATACCGGCACATCTATAAACGATGCCCCAATCGTCATAGCCTTGGGCCCTGGTTTCACCGCTGGAGTTGATTGTCATGCCGTGATTGAGACCAACCGTGGCCATTACCTTGGCCGAGTGATTCTAAAGGGGCAGGCTCAACCTAACACTGGAATCCCCGGGGAGGTGGGAGGGGAGTCGGAACGCCGCGTCCTCCGCTCCCCTGCTGACGGCATCTTTCACCCATTGAAGGAGATAGGGGAATTTGTGGAGGAAGGGGAAACTGTAGCCGAAGTGAACGGTATGCCGGTCAGAGCCAGGATAAGCGGAGTGCTCCGGGGAATCCTCTACCCAGGCTTGGAGGTGCGCCAAGGGATGAAAGTTGGGGACGTGGACCCAAGGGGAGTGCGAGAGCACTGTTTCACCATCTCCGATAAATCCTTGGCAGTGGCCGGAGGAGTGCTGGAAGCTATCCTTTACTTGAAGCGCTTGCTCTCAATCCCTGATTGAAGGAGGTGGAAGATGTGTAGGATTGAAAGGGTAAAAGCGAGGGAAATCCTGGACTCCAGGGGCAATCCAACGGTAGAAGTAGAAGTCTTCTTGGAAGATGGCTCTTGGGGAAGAGCTGCCGTTCCTTCCGGGGCTTCCACCGGAGCTTATGAAGCCCTTGAGTTGAGAGATGGCGATAAGGCCCGCTACGGAGGTAAAGGGGTCCTGAAAGCGGTGGAGAACGTGGAAAAAGTAATCGCCCCCAAAATCAAGGGGATGTGTGCGCTGGATCAGCGAGCTATAGACCGATTGCTTCTGGAGTTGGACGGAACCCCTTCCAAATCCAAGCTTGGCGCTAACGCAATCCTTGGGGTATCTTTGGCCGTAGCTTGGGCTGCCGCTGACTATTTGGGCTTGCCGCTATACCGCTACCTTGGAGGACTAAACGCTTGCATAATCCCTGTGCCGTTCATGAACATCCTCAACGGTGGCAAGCATGCCCATGATTCCACTGATTTGCAGGAATTCATGATAGTGCCGGCTGGGGCTCCTTGTTTTGCGGAGGCCCTTCGCTGGGGAGCTGAAATTTACCATTCCCTTAAGAGTGTCCTGGCCTCAAAGGGCTACAGCACTAACGTGGGCGACGAAGGAGGCTTTGCTCCATCCCTCAAGGCTAATGAGGAAGCTGTGGAGCTCGTGTTAGAAGCGATTCAGAAAGCTGGGTACAAGCCGGGGGAAGAAGTATTCTTGGCCCTTGATCCAGCTGCCTCGGAATTCTACGAAGACGGTCGCTATATCCTCAGGAAAGAAAGGCGAACCCTCTCTTCCGAAGAGATGGTGGAATTTTATGCTGGCTGGGTTGAGAAATATCCGATTATAAGCATTGAGGATGGGCTTTCTGAGGACGACTGGGAAGGATGGAAGCTCCTCGCCAGCCGGCTCGGGGATAAAATCCAATTAGTAGGGGACGACCTTTTTGTAACTAACGTGGAGAGGATAAAGAAGGGCATAGAGCTTGGCCTTGCTAATGCTGTCCTCATAAAGCCCAATCAGATAGGCACCCTTACCGAAACCCTGGAAGCGCTTGCATTAGCCAGATATGCAGGCTGGGGGGCTATGATATCCCACCGGAGTGGAGAAACCGAGGATGTGACCATAGCTCATCTGGCTGTAGCAGTCGGAACTGGCCAAATAAAGACGGGGGCGCCTTGTCGGAGCGAAAGGGTTGCCAAATACAACGAGCTCTTGCGGATAGAGGAAGAATTGGGCTTATCCTCCCGGTTTGGTGGACCACTGCTTCTGGAAAGGTTCAAAGGCCGCAGGCAGGCAAGCTAAATTGGTGGCTTTTTGCGTTGACATTTGGCCTTTAAGGATGTAGAATTTTAATGGCCCCTGTAGCTCAACTGGACAGAGCAGCGGACTTCGGATCCGCTGGTTGGGGGTTCGAGTCCCCCCAGGGGCAATGGATTAAAGCAGGAGGTTAATTATGAAAAAACTTTGGCTTCCCCTTCTCCTCATCGCAGCGCTTGGCGTAATCGTCCTGCCCGCTTATGCCTCTCAACCTGCCTCTGCTCCCATCTATTACCGGGTGCGCTGGGGTGATACGCTCACTTCTATAGCTTGGAGGTATTGCACAAGCCCTTGGGCGATAGCCCGCTGGAACGGTATCCCTGACCCTAATCGGATTTACGCTGGGCAAATCTTAGTGATTTACCCCGGATGTTACTACCCTCCCAGGCCATCTTGTGTTACTGTGCATTACGTATCCTACGGCGAGACACTCCTCAGCATTGCCAGGATGTACGGAGTAAGCGTGTGGGAAATTGCGCGGCTGAACGGGATCTTCAACCTCAATCTAATCTATGTAGGCCAGCGTCTCCTTATACCCTGCTGGAACTAAAATTAAAAAGCCCCCTTGCGGGGGATAATTCTAATAATTGTCGGGGCGAGAGGATTTGAACCTCCGACCTCAGCGTCCCGAACGCTGCGCGCTAACCAGACTGCGCTACGCCCCGTTCGGTATTTTATTATAAGCCAAAAGTTGCTTCTTGGCAACTTCGTTTAGCACTTGCGCCAAGTAGGGCAACTGCTCGCAGTTGCCCTACTTTGAGACTTAAGTCTCTTGACTATTGAGACTAAACCGGTATAAATTCTGCTTGAGGCATTGGAGAGGGAGGAGGTTCCATGTACGAGCGTTTGATTTATTTGGACAATGCTGCTGCTACACGCATGGATGAGCGGGTTCTGGAGGCTATGAAACCTTATTTCTTTGATGTCTACGCTGTTGCAACATCCCAGTTTGGCTATTCCATAGGCCTGGATGCCCGTGAGGCGCTTGAGAATGCTCGCGCTCGCATCGCCGCTGCTCTTGGTGCTGAACCTGAAGAGTTCATTTTCACCTCCGGCGATACTGAATCCAGCAATCTGGCTATCAAAGGTGTAGCGCTGGCCCTCGGAGATAAGAAAGGGCGCCATATTATCACTACCCCTATTGAGGATTTCCCAGTCCTACACTCCGCCCGAGCATTGGAGCGGCAAGGCTTCCGAGTCACTTATGTCCGTGTGGATGAAACCGGCAGGGTGGATTTGGACCACCTGCGGGAATCTATTACGTCGGAGACCATATTAGTCTCAATTCAGACCGCTAATCAGGAAATAGGAACGCTTCAGGATATCCGGGCAATTGGCGAAATTTGCCGGGAGAAGGGGGTGCTTTTCCACACCGATGCTACTCATGCCTTTATGCGTGTCCCAATAGATGTGAGGGAAGTATCGGTGGATTTAATCACTGTTTCTGCCCATACTATCCACGGCCCTAAGGGCATTGGTGGCCTTTACATCCGTAAGGGGACGCCAATCAAAAAGATTATGGATGGCGGTTTCCAAGAGTTTGACCTGCGCCCCGGCTTAGAGAATATCCCTGGGGCAGTAGGATTCGCAAAAGCAGTTGAATTGGTAACTCCGGAAGAGACCGCTCGCCTGCAGAAGATGCGTGACCGGCTGTTGGAGCGACTGCTCAGTGAAATCCCGCACACCCGATTGAATGGCCACCCCGTCCATCGCTTACCACATAACGCCAATGTCTCCTTCCGATTTGTGGAGGGGGAGTCGCTGCTTTTGCATCTGGACATGCGCGGAATCGCCGTCAGCACGGGGTCGGCCTGTTTCAGCCGTTCTCTGGAGGCCAGCCACGTAATCCTTGGCATCGGTGGTGACCATGAGCGTGCTCACGGCTCAATCCGCTTCACTTTCGGACGGTACAACAAAGAAGAGGAAGTGGATGTAGTTGTTGAGGCTGTGAAGGAGATTGTGCATGAATTGCGGCGCATAAGCCCATTGGGCAAGGAGTAAAAACTTCGGGAAAGGAGGTAAAATATGCCTTTGCCTTACAGCCAAATTGTAATGGAACACTTTCGCAACCCACGTAACGTGGGGCGAATTGAAGATGCTGATGCCAAAGCAGTTGAGGGAAGCCCGGCTTGCGGCGATATGGTCGCTGTCTACTTGAAAGTAGACCCTGAAACCCATGTCATAACCGACATCAAGTTTGAGTCTTACGGGTGCGCGTCAAACATCGCCACTGGCTCCATAATCACCGAACTGGCGAAGGGGAAGACATTGGAAGAAGCTAAGAAAATCACTTGGAAGCAGGCTTCCGAAGCTTTAGGAGGGCTTCCACCTCTTAAAGTCCACTGCTCCGTTTTGGCGGTGGATGCTTTGCGGGCGGCGATTGAGAACTACGAGGAAAGGCACGGTCTGGTTAAGGAGCGTGAGCCAACCACAGTTGAATTCGTCCGCAAGCGTCTAAAGCACGTTATGAACCCGCTTGTCGGCTTGGACATAGTTCGCACTAAGCTGGTCAAGGAAATTGAGGTTAAGGACGGTGTGGTGCGGGTAGTTCTGGACATACCGCCTGATCACATGTTTGCCTCCACGATGAAAGAGGACATTGAGGAAAAACTGCGCCACCGTTGGGATGTAAAGCAAGTTATAGTAGAATTTGCCGGATAAAAGGAGGACATTATGGCCGAGATTTTAGTGGATTGTCGGGGAGAGACTTGCCCGGTGCCATTGGTAGAGACCCGCAAAGCCATCCGCCAGGCCAAACCAGGGGATATAATCGTCGTGCTCGGCACTCACCCCGCTTCGCGAGAGGAAATACCAATGGCCGTGCGAGCACTGGGGCTGGAAATCCTCAGTATAGAAGGAACTGAAACTAACTGGACCATCCGAATACGCCGATAAGGAGGGGATTATGGGTAAGCCAACTGTCATCGTATACACTCAAAGGGGCTGACTCTTTTGTGACCGGGTGAAAGGGTTCCTTTCCCAAAACGGCATTTCATTTGTAGAACGAGATGTTTTAGAAGATGCGGCAGCCTTGCAAGAGTTGGAGGAGCTTGGGATAATGACCACCCCTGTGGTGCGGGTTGGGGAAGAAGTTGTGGTTGGGTTTGACCGAGCTCGCCTCGCCGCACTGTTGGGGATTGGCAATTCTCGAGCACCCTTTGAGCATTCTTGCTGCTGAGGGTAAAATTTAGGTGAGGAGGTACTATGAACGTGGAAAAGCAGCGGCCCGAACGGCTCACTATCGTTTTGCACAGCGGCGACATGGACAAAGTATATAGCGCGCTAATAATCGGTTCCGGTGCGCTGGCAATGGGTATGGAGGCCTCTATCTTCTTTACTTTCTGGGGATTACAACGGCTGAAGAAGAACGGTCTGGAAAAGGGGCCTCTATCTAAAATGAACTTCTTGGGTTTAGGCAAGTGGATGGTCAAACGACGGATGAAGAAGGCCAATGTTGCTACTCTGGAGCGGCTGATGCGGGACTTCAAGGAGCTTGGAGGCAAGGTCATTGCCTGCGAGATGACAATGGAGATAATGGGCATCCGCCGGGAGGACCTTAGGGAAGACTGGATTGATGCTTACGGCGCTGTTGGTACTTTCATCCAGGAAGCTCGCGGTTCTCAAATCACTCTATTCATCTAATGAGGAGGGGAAAATGCAAGCGAGAGAACGCGTGTCCGGTTCCCGCAATGAACATCGTGTTCTCTTCTATGGACTATCAACCTGCATATGGTGCAAGCGGACTCGTCAATTCCTTGAGGAGAGTGATGTGGCTTTTGAGGTCATATACGTAGACCTGCTTGAGGGAGCAGAACGGGAGGCAGCGGTAGAAGAGGTACGCCGGTGGAATCCAGCTGTCTCTTTCCCCACTTTAATTATAGACAACGAGCGTTGCATCATAGGCTACCGGCCGAGGGAGATGAAGGAGGCTTTGGGGCTATGAGCGAGATACCGCGAGAGAAGGTGGAAGCTTTGTACCAGAAACTGCACGAAGAAGCCGAAGCTTCAGGCTACCATCTCAATCCTGACCGCGAATTCACTTTAGCGCTTGTGGAGAGTCTGCTCATCAACGAAGCCCGCTATGGCTATTGGGCTTGCCCTTGTCGCCTGGCAACGGGCGATAAAGAGAAGGACTTGGATATCATCTGCCCCTGCGATTACCGGGACGCGGACTTGCTGGAGTGGGGTTCTTGCTACTGTGGCCTTTACGTCTCCGAGGAAGTGCTACGAGGAGAGCGACCTTTGCAATCCATTCCCGAACGCCGCCCGCCAGAGGGGCAGCGACCTCAGGAACGCAAACCCCGTTCCCCCGCTCCTACTGAACTTCCTTTACCAGTTTGGCGGTGCCGGGTTTGTGGTTACCTCTGTGCACGGGAACAGCCTCCTGCGGTTTGCCCAATATGCAAGGCAAAACAAGAGCGGTTTGAAAGGTTCTTGTAG
>Ga0185307_1001868_pt1 | contig 11320 bp, 7 predicted proteins | sample LHCtaG_FD_128010 | JGI IMG/M metagenome (GOLD analysis project Ga0185307, IMG submission 128010) | Hot spring microbial communities from Little Hot Creek, USA to study Microbial Dark Matter (Phase II) - LHC4sed_matched (SPADES... | ecosystem: Environmental > Aquatic > Thermal springs > Hot... | reverse complement strand
AGTTGCTTGTATAGGTGGATTCCCGCCAGACAACGTTTGGCCCTAAAAGGACTGTTGTGGTTGCCGTTGTTCCAGTGCCCTTCAGCCTCAACGTTATTGTTAAGGCTTTGCTGGAGTTCATGGTTGGATCTGAAACCGTTTTTAGCGTTGCGCTTCCAATATAGGGAAAGTTTTCTATTAGGGGCGGCATGTCTGGCTTTTGTGTTATGCTTCCAACTGTTATGGTTTCATGGTTTAGGGTGAAGTAGACCTGTTGGATGATGCTTCCAATGTGGCTTGCAACTTCTTGAAGTGCAAGGTTTCTCCGCGAATCCACCCATATGTTCATCAGCCAGCTTGCGGTTAATGGAAACAATATAATTTGCATTATCAAAATAGGAAGCATTATAACATATTCAATGGTTATGTGCGCCATAACAACAACCTCCTAACCATGAAGCCCTAACGAAACCACCACCCTTCCACTGTAAAACTCTACAACCGACCCTTCTGGAACATCAAAAATTTCAGTTGTGCTTTCAAAATTAAAGAAGTCCTCGTTGAACCCTCCTTTTTGAAAACTTTCTCTTAGAAAGTTAACAGTTATCTTTACAGCGTTGCACGTTCCAGTTGAAACTGAAACAGATTGCCCAGCAATGGTTACCGATTGCGAAAGGCAGGGGTGTTTCCCAGAAACAAGGACTGGTAAAAAGAACCTGAAGTATTTTGTCGTGCCCAAAGTTGAGTTTAAAACTCGTATGCATGGCGCCACAACAATTCTTATGTAGTTGCCGTCGGGCATGGGCAGCTTTTCAACAACGAAAACGTAGCTTGTGGATGCAGATGTGCCCTTCTGCAAGAAGGAGCTGCTGGATGGGAAAACTCTCTCGTAATAATTGTTGCCAAGGGTGTAGCTGCTTATTGGAACGTTGAATAATAGGATGCCCGTGGTGAAGTTTTTGAGAAACTTGTAGCCTGTGCCGTCGTGGAGGTAAACGCTGTAGGTTAAGGTGTCGTTTTCAAAGTTTACATGGCCGTATTTGCTTGCGTAACGGATTGTTTGGACGCGCCCAGGAATCCATGCCACGTCGTCTATTTGGAGGCCTACGGTTTGCATGAATTGTTTCATGGCGCTGAACTCGTTTTCAGTCATCCTTGAGCTTAGGAAATTGTTTGCAAAGACTATTGTCACTAGCAAAAGCACTACTATGGCGCTTGTAAGGATAACTGTGGAAATAGCTGGGCTAACGGCTTTCCTATCCTTTTTCCACCTCGTGCCCTTTAGGTTTTTAACTTTCAAGGTTCTCTCCCTCTTTAAACGCCAAATTTCACGAACATGGGCACCAGTTTAGCGGCTAAAACAGCGATTATTACAAGAATGGCAGCATGCTTGAAACCTGCAGCTATAGACTCCTCGCTTATTTTGCCTGCCACTATGCCTATCAAGTAGCTGTGGAAGATGGCGGATGTTACGAAAGTCGTTATCATCGGCCCCAAATCTTTTGTTTGGCCAGTTTCCGCGACGCCTAGTGTGCCCGAAGTGAATCCGATCATCATGACGGTTGTCGCCACCAGCAGTATGGCGGCGAAGTAGGGCATCATTATGTATGGGCGGACAGCCATCTTCTTTTCTTTCTCAACCTCCTGGGTTAGGTTGTTGAATCTGGCCAGCGACTCAATCATGGCTATGGTGCCGCCGCCCACGTCTATTGTCTCCACAAGGAGGAACATGACAAGCTGAACCATCCAACTTTTAACCCGCTTAACAAAGTCCATAATCACTTTTCTAACAGGCACACCCCAAGAAATTTCAGAGCTTATTTTGCGCAGCTCCTTGCTGAACTCGCCGTAGTCCCGGTTGGCAAGGCTTTCAATACATTTTTCCGGAGACAAGCCTGTTTTCCTAACCTCTGTCAAGTCTCTTAGAAAGCTTGTTACGCCCTGTTCCAAGCTGGCTTTCTTGCTGCTGACCTTTTGGTGTACGATGGCTGCTGGAAAGGTTGCCACGAACAGCGATAGGGCTATGGCTACTGGTAAGTCGATTATGGTTTGGAGTTGGCTGAAGAATGGCAACTGCACGTAGCCAAAAAAGTTTGTTAACAAAAGCAGCAGCATTATACCGAAAACGCTTGAAATTCCAAAGGCCTTGTAGGGCCGCATATCAACGACGGGTGTTTTGGGTTGCATGCTGTGGGCCAGATAGATGAACATTAACGAGAGCATGGGTGTAAACAGGTATGTGTAGAGGATTATGCCTGAATACATGGATATGCCGACGCTGTATATGGATTCAACGCTGAAGAGAATGTAGAAGCAAAGAGACATCAAAACCATGACTATTATGAAGGTTTCAAGGAGCATGCCGAGCCTTTCCGCTGCGGCCTTAACCCGCAAAGCCCTCGTTTTGAAAATGTCTTCAGCCTTCCTTTCCAGAAAGTGGCCTATATCTCCGCCAATTATAACAGTTGAAGCGTAGCCTGCGAGAAAATCTCTAAAAATGTCTAGGGGGTTTCTTTTGGCAGCGTTTTCTATGGCTGTTAGTGGGTCTATGCCGAAAATCTCCACGTCCTTTATTATTTCTCTCGCCTCAGCCCGCATGGCTGGCATAAGCTCCACTTCCGCCAGCCGTTTGAAGCTTGTGTATGGGGCTATTCCTCCAGAAGCCATAACGCTGATGTAGGCGGCGGCGAAGGGCATCTCCCTTTCAAGGTTGGCGGCCCTCTCTCCAGCCCTTGACAACGGAATTAGAAAGAAACCTATCATAACATATACAGGAAGCGGAACAAAAAAGACCAGCGGGATGAAACCGTAGAAATACAGCAGAATTACAGAGAGAATGGAGATCGGCGCTGTTAGAACCGCTAAGAAAAGCATTAGTGAAACGTAGGTTTCAGGGTAAATTTTGATTTTCGCCCTTTCCAGATAGTCTTTAAACTCGACAACATGTTTAAGGAAGAAGGGGGCTACCCGGCCGAAGATGCGGAAAGACCAGGCTTCAAGGGCTTCTAGGAGCGGCAAGAGCTTTCACCTCCTCCCCGGCGATAACTTTCTCGTAAATCTGGTTTGGCCTTGCGTAATATTCGGCGATGATTGCGGCTACGTCTTTGTAGCTTCTTATGTTGCGTTCCCTCATCCAATGGAGGATCTGCCTGCGCCTTTCAATTTCGTCCATCAGATCTTTTTTGCTGACGCCTAGACGTTCTGAAACGTTGGCAAGCATTACGCTCTTGTTTAGGGATGGAATGTGTTCGTCTTTTGCTGGATGCCATTTGAAAACCATGCGGTAATCCTCGTAGTCAGCTATCTCGTTAACGTTCATTACCCGTCTGTAGGCTTTTCTCTCGCCGCCTTTCACCAGGTGGACCCGTTGAACAGACAGGACAATGTTCATTAACGGGATGTAGGCTGGCGCTATGTCCATGGGTTTCTGGGTTAAACGTTTTATAGCTGAATCGAGGTTTTCAGCGTGCATTGTGCACATGCCGCCGTGGCCTGTTGCCAGCGCTTGGAAAAGCACGTAGGCTTCTTGTCCTCGCACCTCGCCTACTATGAGGATGTCTGGACGGTGCCTCATGGAGGTTTTTACAAGGTCGAAGAGGGTTACTTCGCCAACGTTGCTTCCGCCTAAGCCGTAGCTTTGTCTGGCTATTAGGGAAACCCAGTTTTCGTGGGGGAGGTTAAGCTCCGCCGTCTCTTCAATCGTTATTATCTTGCTTCCAGGCTTGATTAGGCATGCTAAAGCGTTTAGGGCTGTGGTTTTTCCGGCGGCTGTACCACCCAGAACCATTACTGAAGAGCGGTTTTCAAGGCACATCCAGAAGTATGCCGCCATTTCCTCGGAGAATGTGCCAAGGTTGATGAGGTCTATTATTGAGTATGGATCTTCTCTGAATTTTCTTATGGTGAAGGCTGTTCCGAAGGGGGTTACTTCCCGCCTATAACAGACTGCAAGTCTGTGTTTGCCGGGCAGTGAAGCGTCCACTATTGGGAAGGCGGAGCTTACGTGTTTTCCAGCCATGTGGACAAGCTTTACAACCATGTTATCAAGTTCTTCATCCGTTTCGAACACGAGGTTTGTTTCGATGCTTTCGTAGTTTCTGTGCCAAACGTAAACGGGCTTGTTTACACCGTCGCATGAAATGTCCTCGATGTTTGGGTCCCTCATAAGGGGGTCTATTCTGCCGAAGCCCACGAGGTCTCTTTCGGCGTGGTAGAGAATCTTGTACCATGAGACATCTGGAAGCCAGCCTAGGCTAATGCGGTACTTGTCAACAATCTTTTTGGCTTCTTCTGCGAAGAATTTCCGCGGGTCAGCTATCTCCTCCTTGGGAGACTCTATTTCCGCCAAAAGGATTTCTAATATGCGGTTGTAAACACTTCTTTCAAGGGGGTCGAGTTGAAGCTCGTCCAAAATGTACTTGTACTCGCCTGTCTTCGGGTTTTGAACTATAGCCACGTGGGCAAAGGGTTCGTAAAGGGGATACCTTTCAACAACTCTGAATCCTCTTGGTAGGGGTTTCGGCGGCGGAGGGGGGATAGCCACTTGCTTAGGCTTGCCAATGTTGAATTTTATTCTAATCTTTCTGAGTTTTGAAAGTTTTTCTTTGAGTTGGAGTTTGGGCATTCTTTCTTCTCCTGTACTTCTGTTATATATCTGTACACTTTGGTTATTAAGTATTACGTCTTACGAAATGTTTCACTCTTCTTCCTCTTCCCCACCAAACGAAACAGTGATGACGCCAAGCTTAACCAATACCACAAACACCACTAGAAGTGCCACTGGAATCAATACAAGCAACAATGTGAACCACGGAAACGCCGCCTCTGAAACAACTTGGAAGAAGACACAGTTAGGCTTCTCAACGCTGTTATATCCATACTTGGCAACTTTCACGGTTACATAAACGTCTGAGGGCTTGGTGTCTGGTGGAACATAGATTGGCACTTCACAGTAGCCAGCGTCACCGGTGCGGACAGAAGTTAAGCTTCCAAGACTTGTTATCACATCGACGGTCGCGTTGACAACAGACTTATTTCCATGTTTAACAAAAACGTATACTATGGTCTGTTCTCCCGACCTCACAGTAGCGTCGTAAATGCTAACGCTCACTGTTAGGTTTGCGGGTTTAGACGCCAAAGCCAACGTGTAGTAGCCTTCAACATAGCCTTCCTTCTGGGCTTTAACCGTCATGTTAACCACCATGTCATGGGGAACTACCACGTTAAGGCTGAATGTAACGCTGCCATCGGCTTTCGTAGTATTTGTTAAAGGCGTAAAGTTTGAAATATTGAGGTAAAGTATTACTTTGGCATTTTCCACAGGAGCCTCTTCCCATTTAACTTGAACGTTAACTTTAACCTCCTCGTTGGTAACCAGGAGTTCACGGCTAACGGCCGCATGAACTGTAAGCTTTCTGGGATAAACCTCAACCAAGCATAAGCCAAAGCTTTTAGCATATAACTCCTTAACTGCTTCAACACGAACTGTTAGATTTAGAGGATCATATACCACTGGTGCTACAAAAATGAAAACAGCCATACCAAAGTTGTCTGTAATGTCCTCCCCAATGGTCTGGTTGTCCGCTGATACGCGCAAACTCACATTTGCAACAGGTTCTCCGTAAGCGTCACAGACACTTACGATTATTGACACAGTTTCTTCAGAGTAAAACCTTGCCTTTTCCGCAGCTACGTTAACGTTTAAGGGTGGGAGAACCATTAGGTATTCGTGGGCTGATCCGTCTGCGTATCCCTGCTTTGAAGCCTTAACCATGACTCTTACGTAAGTTGTGCCCGTGACGTTGGGAGCGGTAAACGTTACTGTACAGCGTCCGGTAGAGTCTGTTGAACTGGTCAAGTTTTCAAAAAAGCCCTTCGAAGCGGCGAAAAGATTTACACTTGCAGATTCTACGGGTGTTCCATTAAACGAAACATAAACTGTGGCTGTAACAGGTGTGTTGTAGTCGACCATTTGGTTGCTGATGTCTATTGAAACTTCTAAAGGTGAAAGAGTATCGCTAACATTCACTGTTGAAAAAACAACGTTGCTGGTTTCGCTGAAATCATCCATAACCTGCAAACTCGCACCGTACAAGCCAGTGGAGTTGTATTTGTAGGAGAATATTGATAAGGTTGTCCAGCTGCTGTTTCGTCCATCTCCAAAGTTGAAGAAATACTTGTCAACCCGCCCATCGTCATAAGAGCTTGTACCAACAAACGTTACCTCTTGACCCAAAGCGACTATGTTTTTATCTGTCCACAAAACTGCTGTGGGCCGAGGATTGCTATAGTCTATTGGTGCTGTTAAGAAGAAAATGAAGTCTATGTTGACACCGTTTCCACCAACACGGTTGCCTTTTCCATGCGGGTTTAACGATTCATGATAAGGCCCGCTTTTGTCTCCCCAATAGTTTTGGGTTGCATTTACAAAAGCGTCGGAGGAAGCATCCAAGCCAAACTCTGAGTTGCCACACATATTGTTAAAGCGGATGGTGTGTTCTGTTCCTCGTTCGTAGAAGGCGCCTATATTATTGTTGTAGATGTAATTGCGTGTTATGAAAGTAGAAGCATCCGTTGAGACATAGACTCCGTAGGAATTCGAGGATATGACATTTTTTCTTATTGAAACGCCAGCTCCCGAATAATCCATTGTTAAGGATATGCCACTGTTTTTGTTTAATGAGATATCGTTGCATGTTATGTTTACATAAGACGTTGACAGATCGCCGGCAAGAATTATTCCATCCACGTTAGACGTTATATTATTGTTCTGTATAACTGCATCTCCACCTTGAATTACGATACCGCCTTTGTTGTTATTTTGTATGATACATTGCTCGACAGCTACAGAGCCTTCCAACACTTCAATTCCGTTTTCAAGGTTGAACTGTATGATGCTTGCCTTAACAGTCACGGTGCCGCCGTTCACAATTATGCTGTTTATTCCATACTCCAACACACAATGCTCTAATATGGAGGCGGGGTGACCTGTCCCATTGAAGAATATTGCCGCCCAATCTCCGGCTTCGGGGCTTTCCTTGTTTGATGTAAACTTTATCGGTTTTTCCTCTGTTCCTTTGGCGATAAGTCTTCCATTGACGGTTATTGTGAAGGGGCCTCCGCCAAACCTCACTTCGACGCCCGGCTCAATAGTTAAGGTGACACCCTCCTCCACGGTGATGTCTTGGCAAACAACAAAGGGGCTGTCTAAAAGAGTCCAAACAGTGTCTTTGCTGATGGTTCCCTCCACGTAGGTTGCTTTTACAGCTGGAAATAAGTTTTCAAGTGGAAGATTGATGAGGAGGCTGAGGGTTAAAGTAAGCAGTACAATTAAACCCTTTATTTTGTTTCTTTTCATACGGATGCACCCGGTTTATGGCTTTTTGAGGTATCTTTCACCCAAGTCTGCTTAAAGAGTTATGAATTTTGAATTAAACTTGGAAATATCGACTTTCAATCCTTCTTTTAAGTTTGAAACAAGCAACGGTTTTTAAACTTGTAAACTGCACTGAAAAGGAGGAGGGATGCAAAGTCTTTGAAGAGTTTCACCGCCGTAGCTCTTGAAGGCTTTCCCTTGATAAAGCCAGGGGACAATTTGGCGAAAATAATTGTGGAAACCGCTGAGAAAAACCGTGTTGAAATCGAGGATGGCGACGTGATTGTTGTTGCTCAAAAGGTTGTTTCGAAGGCTGAAGGCCGGGTTGTCAAGCTTAAAAATGTTGCGCCTTCAGAGAAAGCCGTAGAGATAGCCAGAAAAACCGGGAAGAGTCCAAGGTTTGTGGAGTTGGTTTTGAGGGAAACCCGGAAAATTTTGAAAGTTTCCCCTGAAACTTTGCTTATTGAAGACGTTCGCGGACTGGTTTGTATTAATGCGGGAATAGATAAATCAAACGTTGATGGTTTGGATGAGTACACGCTTTTGCCTGGGAATCCCGACGCTTCGGCAGAGAGGTGCCGCATGGAAATTAAAAGTTTGACTGGCAAGAATGTGGCTGTTGTAATATGCGACACCTACAGTCGCCCTTTTAGGCGGGGGCAGGTGAACTTTGCCATAGGTGTTTCGGGAATTAAGCCGCTAAAGGACTATAGAGGGAAACCGGATCTTTTCGGCTACCGTTTAAAGGTTAAGAATGTGGCTGTTGTGGATGAGATTGCCGCTGCCGCTGAGCTTCTCATGGGTCAGGCGGGGGAAGCCGCACCCGTTGTGATTTTCAAGGGCTTGCAGAACGTTGTGGAATACTGTGAAAAATCAAGTGTTAGGGAGTTGGAAATCACCCGCGAAGAAGACCTTTTCAGAAACGCCCTATAGCGTCTGCCAATTCCAGCTTAGGAACGGGTTTTGCGTCTTTTCTTCCCCTATGGTTGTGGGCGGCCCGTGCCCCGGGTAAACTTTGAAGTAGTCGGGGAGACTTGCCAGCTTTTTAAGGGAGTTTTTCATTTGTTTGTCTGAGCCTCGGGGAAAGTCGGTTCTTCCAATCGAGCCGGCGAAGAGGGTGTCTCCAGTGAAGACTTCTTTTTCGCCTAGGAGCGAAATGCTTCCGGGACTGTGGCCTGGGGTGTGTATCACTTTTAGGGTTAGGCTTCCAAACTTTATGGTGTCTCCGTCTTCTAGGAGGGCGTCGGCTGGCGGAGAGTCTCTGAAGCCGAAGAATCTTCCAACAGTTCCAAGCATGTCGGCGTCCCCCTCGTGGATTAGGATTGGCACTTTGAATTTTTCTTTAACAACTCCGTTGCCGCAGATGTGGTCTGGATGCCCATGAGTGTTCACTATAAACTTCAGCTTTAACGCTTCTTGCTCCACATAATTGAAGATTTCAGCCGCTTCTGTGGAGGTTTCGAAGCCTGGGTCGATTATTATGGCTTCCCCTGTTTGGGGGCAAGCGGCGATATAGCAGTTTGTGTAGAGTTTTCCAACTGTGAAGGTTTGAACTTTCATTAAGCAAGCTTCCTATCGCTTGTATTCTAGGGCGGGTAGAGAATATTTTGGTTCAAGCAGCAACCTATAAATTTTGTTGACGCCTTTTATTCTTTTGGAGATTGGGGAAGCTTGAAGCTTGAAGAGGTTTTGGCTGTTTCAAGTCAAATAAAATTTTGTCCCAAGTGTGGTTCCAGCGAAGGCTTCTGGCTTGGTTTTAAACGTGATCACGTTTTTGTTCAATGTAAGGGTTGCGGGTCAAGCTTCGAACTTTACCAAATCTACAAACTGAACGAAAAAGGAAAAAGGCTTCTCAAAGCCTGAAAATTCCAGAAACAGAAAAGCCTTTGAAGATCGGAAAAAATGGGGGATGAATTGTTCTATGTGCTTTTTCTTTTCCGTTTTCTGTTTAAAGCGATTATCAGCGCGATGGTTGGCAGTAGGGCTGCCAACATGATTTTTTGGTGTTCAGATATTATGTGGGATGTGAAGTAAACTCCCGCTGTGGGGGTTTGGGCTGTGTTGCCAGCCTTGTCCACGGCTTCGATGTAGTACTGGATTGTTGTGCATGGTGGATAACTGCTTGAAGGTATTGTGGCGGTGTACTCGTTGCCCCCTGTGGGGTTCATTGGGATTTCCGCCCATTGCGTTGTTGAAATGTTATAGTATAGGGAAACCCTTTCAATGTTTAATTCTTCAACGTTTACCTTTACCGTTATGTTGTAGCCGACTTCAACTTCCACAGTTTCACCTGGCTGAACTACTCTTCCAGGCGGGTCTTGGTAGGGGTTTGATATCACCGGTACTGTTGTATCCAAAGTGAAGGCCACCGTGTCTGAAGCCGTGTTTTGGGCTAAGTCTGTGAAACTTACCGTTATGGTTATCCGGCTGTCTGGTAAGGCTGTGTTGTTGAGGAAGGCGAATTTTCCTGTTGCACTGTTCCATTCTTGGAGGGTGAATCTTGTGTCGTCTATTGTTGGCTGCCGGGTTCCAATGTTGGCTTCCACTATTGTCCCGTTTATCCACACTTTTTCCGCTGATATGTAGGAGCCTTCTGCAGGATAGTTTATTGTTACCACCGGCTGGGTGTTGTCCACTTTTGCAGCATTTGTCTCAGTTGCTGTTGCGCTTAGTTCGTGGATGTTGTAGACTGTTACATTTAGATGGTAGGAGCCTTCTGCTGCTCCAGCAGGTATCGGCACAATGTCTGTTCTTAGAACGTTGGTTCCACCGTTCAACTCCGTTATTGTTACTGCGGCTATTGTATGGGTTGAGTTATAAACTTTTATTGTTGCGTTTTTGGGGTTCGCCTCCGTGTATTGGTATGTTACTTGAATCACGCGGTCAGACCGTGTGTAAACCGGACTTGCCGTTGTCGGACTAATTATTGTTACAGTGGGCGGTTGTGGTGGAACCTCTGGGGCTACCGTGAAACTCCATGTTTCAGTTGTAAGATTTCCAGCTAAATCCTCAACTGAAAGGCTTATTATGTAAAGTCCTGAAGTAAGCGGGCTTGTTTTATAGCTGAGCAGTCCTGTTTCCGGGTTGTAGGCTGGTGTTAATGCTGTTCCGTTGAGGGTTAATGTTATTGTTGTATTGGCTATGGCGAGGTTGTCTGTCAAGGTTGCATTAATCCATACCTGCTGGTTTGGTGGAAAAGATTCACCTGGAGTCGGCGAGATTATTTCGATTGTTGGCGCGGTTGTGTCCACCACTGTGAGGTTTAACGTTAATGGAGGCGCATAATAGTCAAGGGGTACCGTCGTTACATAAATCTGTTCTACCCAAATGTCTAGAGGGGTGCCTTCTTCCGGTCCAGATATTACCAGTAGGTAGTAGCCATTCTGGTCTGTTATGTCTTGGGAGCCTTCTTGGGGCTGTAGTACTTCTGTTCCAACCTTCACGTAGAGGTGGAGCCCCGCTGGTGCAATGACGTCTTCACCAGTTACCCTGTGGATGAAGACATATCCTTGAATTGCCATTGGTAGAGGGGGGATTTGCTGGGATACAGCCATCGGAATTAGGGCAAATAGTAAGGCTCCAGCTATCAGAAAAATTGTTGTTGTTTTAAGTTTTCTCATTCGGCATCATCTCCAATAGAGATAAAGAAAGGGAGGTTTAGGGACTTTGGGCAGGTGGAACAAGGATTTGATCCTCGTAGAGTAGTATCCAGAAGGCTTGACCCGGCGCTAGGGTGTCTGAGCCCGCTGTATCGACCATGCTCCATCTCTGGTTTTGGGCGTCCCAGACGAACAGGAGTCTGAAGTATGTGCCTTCTTGCAAGCTTGACAGGTACCCGCTAGCAGCGTATTCGTCCATTTCAGTGTAACCCACCAAGTTCCAGCCTTTGTAGAGTAGGTAATAGATTGGTTCTAGGCTCCAGTATTCTTCTTTAGGTGTTCCCTGTACGATGAGGACGTCGTAGGC
>Ga0185307_1001867_pt1 | contig 11322 bp, 11 predicted proteins | sample LHCtaG_FD_128010 | JGI IMG/M metagenome (GOLD analysis project Ga0185307, IMG submission 128010) | Hot spring microbial communities from Little Hot Creek, USA to study Microbial Dark Matter (Phase II) - LHC4sed_matched (SPADES... | ecosystem: Environmental > Aquatic > Thermal springs > Hot... | reverse complement strand
AACTCCACCGTTTCCTCTAGGAGGGGGCCCGCGAAGATCCCCCCCTGTACCTCCCTGAAGTATCCCCCCACCACCCTCTGGAGTTCGGTGAGGGCGGAGCCGAAGGAAGGAAGGTCCCGCTCCACCAGCGCGGGCAGCATCTTCATCAGCACGATCCTGCAGGCCCTTCCCACCTCCGCAGGGGAGGGGGAAACCCGGCGGAAGGCCTCCCTCTCCTTCCTCTCTCCCAGCCCCCTGAAGGGGGGAAGGGCCACCACAAACCTCCACTCCTCGGGGAAGGGTTCCCTGAAGAGGAGGGGGGGAAGCTCCCCCTTCCTCTTCCTTCCCCCCTCGAGCACGAAGCCCCCCAGGCGGAAGAGGTGGGTTCCCACCCCAGAGAACTCTCCTCTCGCCAGCAGGAGGCTCACCTCTTCCACGGACATCCGCAGCCCTAGGAGCCTGCTGAGGCCCACTCCCACCGCCAGGGAGAGCTGGGTGGTGGAGCCCAGCCCCGCATGCTCCGGAAAGCTCTCCAGGACCTCAACCCTAGCCCCCTTCCCTCCCACCTTCCTGAGGAAGGCCCTAGCCTTCCCCTCGGCCCGCTCGGAGAGGGGGCCGGAGACCTTCAGCGTTCGGGAGGGGGAAATCCTGACCTTCATCCTGGGTCGAAGGAGGGCCACCCCGAGGCCCCCATGGATCCGCCCCTCTCTTCCCGAGGGATCTAGGATGCCCAGGTGAAGCCTGGCGGGCGCACTTACCAGGACCTCTCTCAAGGACCTCAGCTGGGCTTCTCCATCAGCTTACGCTTGGAGAGCAGCCTGCCGTCGTCGGCGTGGGGCCTCCTCAGGAGGGAATCGGTGGGCTTCTCCAGCTCCCTGGCCTCGGTGGCCAGCCTGGCGGCGGCCTCCATCAGCTCGTGGGAGGAGGCCACCACGGGAACGTACTCCTTCATCTCCTTGAGCTTGAAGCATCCCTCCACGGAGAGATCGGCCACCTTCTTGGCCATCTCATAGGCGGCCATGGCCTTGGCCAGGGCGTAGGGGTTCTGGAAGCCGGCGGCCTCCACCGCCTTCTGCCTGGTCACCACCACCCTCGGCAGGTAGGGGGTGCCTTCCTTTATCCCCTGGATGGCCCTGTCCACCTCCTCGCAGACCACGTTGAAGGCTCCGGTGGCGGCCAGGACCTTGATCACGTTGGCGTTGAAGAGGGCCATCTCCGCCGGATCCAGGAACTCCCTCCTTGCTCCTATCATGGAATCGGCCTCGATCAGCAGGTATCCCATTCCTTCCTTCTCGAGATCGGGAACGGCCTTCTTCCCGGGGGCATCCCCAACCACGATCACGGGCTTCCCGGCCTCGGCCACCGCCCTGCGGGCGGCCGTTGGTCCGGGAAGGGCGGGGTTGGGGCTGACGATGAGGACCAGGTCGGGGTTGAACTCCAGGATCTTCTTGGCGCATTCCCTGCACTCCTCCTCCTGCATCTTGGGTCCGGAACCCACCACCCTGAAATCCACATCCTCCCTTTCCGCCCTTTCGTCCAGCAGAAGGTCGATCATGGTGGAGGTGCCGATGTTTCCAACTTTCACCACTCCAATCCGCACCTTTCGGGACATCGGAAAAGTGGGGGTGGGAAAACATTTAAATCTTTGGGGAAAAGAGAAAAAGATTCTTTTGGAAGTCCTCCTGAACACCGGCAGGACGGTGGATCAGGGCGTAAGTCTGGAGAAGGGAAAGACCTCGTCCGAATACTTCGACAAGGTGGCCGTGGCCTTCCTCCATCCCGAGGACGCCAGGGAGCTGGGGGTGAAGGAAGGGGAAACGGTTAGGGTGAGCACGGAGTTCGGCTCGGTGGTGGTGAGGTGCCGCCTAGGGAACACGGAAAGGGGTTCCGTCTTCATCCCCATGGGGCCCTGGGCCAACGCCCTCACCAGCCCCCTCACCGAAGGGACGGGCATGCCTTCCCTGAAGGGCCTGAAGGCCAGGGTCGAGGCGGTACCGGGGGAAAAGCCCACCGGATTGGAGGAACTCTTGAGGGCCTGGAGGGGAGGAAGTGGTCCTGCATAGAGGGGTGGTCTGCCCGTTCTGCGGCTGCCTCTGCGATGACCTGGAGGTGGAGGTGGAAGGAGGAAGGATCGTCTCCACCAGGAACGCCTGTCCCGTTTCGAGGTCCAAGTTCCTTTCCCACGCGGAGGACAGGGCCAGGCCCATGGTGGACGGGAGGGAGGTGGGTCTGGAGGAGGCCATAGAGGAGGCCGCCAGGATCCTGAGGGAGGCGGACTTCCCCCTCATCTACGGCCTGAGCTCCACCGAGTCCGATGCCCAGCGAATGGCCGTGAGGCTGGCCGAGCTCACGGGGGCCAGCCTGGACAACACCTCCTCCACCTGCCACGGCCCCACCGTCCTGGCGGCGCAGGAGTGCGGGGCGGTGAAGTGCACCCTGGGGGAGGTCAAGAACAGGGCGGACCTGGTGATCTTCTGGGGCTGCAATCCCGCCGAGGCCCACATCCGTCACCCCGTCAGGTACTCCATCACCCCTACGGGCATGTACAGGCAGGGGAAGAAGGACAGGTTCGTGGTGCACGTGGACGTGAGGGAGACCAGGACCTCCAAGATGGTGAACCAGTTCATAAGGGTGCAGATGGGGAAGGACTATGAGCTGCTTTCCGCCCTCAGGGCAGCCCTGAGGGGATACCGGGTGAAGGAGGCGGCCGGGGTTCCCTGGGAGGTGATAGAGGGGCTGGCGGAGAGGATGAAGGGCTGCAGGTTCGGGATCATCTTCTTCGGCATGGGCCTCACCATGTCCAGGGGAAAGAACCTGAACGTGGATGCGGCCCTCAGGCTGGTGAGGGATCTCAACGAGTATACGAAGTTTCTGATCATGCCCATGAGGGGGCACTTCAACGTGAGCGGGGCCAACGAGGTCCTCACCTGGCTCACGGGGTATCCCTTTGCCGTCAACTTCAGCCGGGGATATCCCGTCTACAACCCCGGGGAGTTCTCGGCGGTGGACCTGCTCTGCAGGGGGGAGTGCGATGCCGCCCTCATCCTGGCCTCCGATCCCGCCGCCCACTTCCCCGCCGCGGCCGTGAGACACCTGGCCTCCATCCCCACCGTGGTAATAGATCCGAAGGTGAGCCTCACCTCCAAGCTGGCTCGGGTGGTGATACCCTCGGCCATTGCGGGGATAGAGTGCGATGGAACGGCTTACCGGATGGACGGGGTTCCGCTGAGGCTCAAGAAGCTGGTGGATTCCCCCTACCTGCCGGACAGGGAGATCCTGGAGAGGATCATAGAGAGGGTGGGAGGATGATCATCAAGAACGGAATCGTTTACGACCCCATCAACGGGATCAACGGGGAGCGAATGGACCTCTTCATCGAGGGGGGAAGGATGGTGGAGGAGGCGAAGGGGGAGGTGATAGATGCCTCCGGCCTCATCGTCTTCCCGGGGGGGGTGGACCTGCACAGTCACGTGGCGGGCTCCAAGGTTAACCTGGGAAGGCTGATGAGGCCCGAGGACCACCGTCTCGATCCCGTCCCCAGGACAGAGGTGACCAGGGGGGGTGTGGGGTACACCGTCCCCACCACCTACGTCACGGGATACAGGTATGCCTTGCTGGGCTACACCACGGTCATGGAGGCAGCCATGCCCCCCCTTACCGCCAGGCACGTTCACGAGGAGCTGAACGACATCCCCATGGTGGACAAGGGGGCCTACACCCTCATGGGAAACAACCACTTCGTGATGAAGTACCTCAAGGAGGGAAATAGGGAGAAGCTCAGGGACTTCGTGGCCTGGCTCCTGAGGGCCACCAAGGGCTATGCGATCAAGCTGGTGAATCCCGGAGGGGTGGAGAACTGGAAGTGGGGAAGGAACGTGGAGGACCTGGACGACCAGGTGGAGAACTACGGGATCACCCCCAGGGAGATCATACGGGGACTGGCCAGGGTGAACGAGGAGCTGGGTCTCCCCCACTCCATCCACGTTCACTGCAACGGCTTGGGAAACCCTGGCAAGTTCGGACTGGTGGTGGAGACGGTGGAGACGGCGGTGGCGGAGGGGGCGAGGATCCACATCACCCACATCCAGTTCAACTCCTACGGAGGGGAGGACTGGGCCACCCTCTCCTCGGCCGCCCCGGAGGTTGCCAAGGCCATCAACAGGTTCAAGGGGGTGAGCTGCGATCTGGGGCAGGTGATCTTCGGGGAGGCCACCACCATGACCGCGGATGGCCCTTGGCAGCACAAGCTCTTCAGGCTAACCGGAAACAAGTGGTACAACTCGGATGTGGAGGTGGAGGAAGGGGCGGGAATAGTGCCCTACACCTTCAGGCCCAAGTCCCCGGTGAATGCCGTGCAGTGGGCCATAGGGCTGGAGGTGGCCCTGCTGGTGGAGGATCCCTGGAAGGTGGTGCTCACCACCGATCATCCCAACGCCGGTCCCTTCTACCACTACCCTAAGGTGATCGAGTGGCTGATGAGCAGGGAGGCCAGGGAGAGGACCCTCTCGGAGGTCCACAAGGCGGCCTCCTCCCGCTCCACCCTGCCCTCCCTTGACAGGGAGTACTCCCTCTACGAGATAGCCGTGATCACCAGGGCAGCCCCCGCCAGGCTCCTGGGCCTGAGGAGGAAGGGACACCTGGGGGTGGGGGCGGATGCGGACGTGGCCATCTACGAGTTCAGGGAGGACGACATAGAGGGCTCCTTCTCCAGGGCCAAGTACGTGATCAAGGATGGCGAGATCGTGGTGAAGGATGGGAAGGTGGTGAAGGAGGGATGGGGGAGGACCTGGTGGGTCAGTCCGGAGGGGGAGCTGCCGGAGGACGCCAGGCGGGACTTCGAGAGCTACTACACGGTTTCCCTGGAGAACTATCCGGTGGAGCCCGAGTACCTTCCGAGGAGCGAGGTGATTCCATGTGGGTGAATGGGGTGGAGATAGAGGATACCTTTGCCGAGGCCTTCGGCATGAGGGCGGCCAGGGTGATCGTGACGGCCAAGAACGAGAACTGGGTGAGGAACGCCGCCCTGACCGCCACGGGCTTCGCCACCTCCGTGATAGCCTGCGGGGCGGAGGCGGGCGTGGAGAGGTGGCTGAGGCCGGAGGAGACCCCCGACGGAAGACCCGGGGCCAGCCTGCTGATCTTTGCCATGTCCGAGAAGGATCTGGAGGACCAGCTGCTCAGGAGGATAGGGCAGTGCATCATGACCTGCCCCACCACCTCCTGCTTCAACGGCCTGCAGGGGGAGAAAACGGTGAAGGTGGGGGCCAAGCTCAGGTTCTTCGGGGATGGCTTCCAGCTTTCCAAGAGGGTGGGGGAGAGGAGGTTCTGGAGGATTCCCGTCATGGAGGGAGAGTTCCTGGTGGAGGAGGAGTTTGGGATCAAGAGGGCGGTGGGAGGGGGGAACTTCCTCATCCTGGGGGAGGATGAGGACTGCACGCTGGAGGCGGCGGAGAGGGCGGTGGAGAGGATAAGGAGGGTGGAGGGGGTGGTGGCGCCCTTCCCCGGTGGGGTGGTGAGGAGCGGGAGCAAGGTGGGCTCCAAGTACAGGTTTCTGAAAGCCTCCACCAACACGGAGTACTGCCCCACCCTCAGGCCCCTGGTCAAGAGCAAGGTGCCGGAGGGGGTGAACTGCGTGCTGGAGATCGTGATCAACGGGCTGGACGAGGAGAGCGTGAGGAAAGCCATGAGGGAGGGAATAGAGGGGGCCTGCTCGGTGAAGGGAATAAGGAGGATCTCGGCGGGGAACTATGGAGGAAAGCTGGGCAAGTACCTCTTCCACCTGAGGGAGGTGATGAGGTGCTCATCCTGAGGCCCAGGTTTCCCTTCAAGGTTCCGGTGGAGGCGGAGATCCTATGCCCCGAGCACCTGTGCGGGAAGCCGGTGGGGGAGGTGGGGAGGATGGAGGTGCTGTATGGCAGGAGGAGGAAGAAACTGGAGGAGCTCTTCACCGTGGAGGAGAGGGGGGACGGAGAGGTGCTCAGGCTGGAGGGGGACTTCGGCAGGGTGAAGTACGTGGGAGCCAGGATGACCAGGGGAAGGATAGAGGTGGAGGGGGAGGTGGGGATGCACCTGGGGGCGGAGATGTCGGGAGGGGAAATCGTGGTGAAGGGGAGGGCGGGAGACTGGGTGGGGGCGGAGATGAGGGGGGGAAGGATAGAGGTGAGGGGAGAGGCGGGGAACCTGGTGGGGGCGGGATACCGGGGATCGAGGGTGGGAATGAGGGGGGGAACCATCATAATAAGGGGGAACGCGGGGAGGGAGGTGGGGGAGAAGCTGAGAAGGGGGGTGATAGCGGTGGAGGGGAGGCTCGGGGACTTTGCGGGGGCCCTCATGACGGGGGGAACGATCGTGTGCTTCGGTGAGGTGGGAGAGGGACTGGGAGGGGGAATGGAGAGGGGAACCATCCTGACCTTTCGCAGGCCGCCCCTCCTCCCCACCTTCCAGTACAGCTGTACCTACCGCCCCACCTTCCTCTCCCTCCTCTTGCCCTACCTGCGGAGGGAGGGACTGCCGGTGCGGGAGGAGCACCTGAAGGGGAAGTACGAGAGGTACGACGGGGACCTGGCCTGCTCGGGAAAGGGTGAGATCCTGGTCTGGAGGGGGGAGGGATGCTGAGCGTGAACAGGAGGGCCTGGGAAATCGTGGAGGAGATGAAGGCCAGGGAGGAGGAGATGAGGATAAGGGTGAGGAGGCTGGGGAACGGCTGCACGGTCATCGATGCGGGGGTGGAGGTTCCAGGGAGTGTGGAGGCGGGAATAGCCTTCTCCAGGATCTGCATGGGAGGGCTGGGGGAGGTGGAGGTGGAGGCGGGCAGGCTCCCCAGGGTGCGGGTGCGCACGGACCATCCCGTGATCTCCTGTATGGCCTCCCAGTACGCCGGGTGGGCGGTGAAGGTGGACAAGTACTTCGCCATGGGATCCGGGCCGGCAAGGGCCCTGGCCAGGGTGGAGAAGCTCTTCGGGGAACTGGGGTACGCGGACAGCAGCGAGGTGGCGGTGCTGGCCCTGGAGACCAGAAAGCTTCCGGATGAGAGGGTGGCGGAGTTCGTGGCGGAGAAGTGCGGGGTGAAGCCCGAGAACCTCGCCCTGGTGGTGGCCCCCACCGCCAGCCTGGTGGGAAGCATCCAGATCTCCGCCAGGGTGGTGGAGACGGGGGTCCACAAGCTTCACGAGCTGGGCTTCCCCCTCCAGAAACTCGTGAGCGGGGTGGGAACGGCCCCCATCGCCCCCGTGGCCAAGAACGACTTGGAGGCCATGGGCAAGACCAACGACTGCGTGCTCTACGGGGGGAGGACGATTTACTTCGTGGAAGCGGAAGACGAGGAGGTGGAGAGGATCATCGCCGAGGTTCCCTCCAGCTCCTCCAGGGACTACGGCTCCCCCTTCCTCGAACTCTTCGAGAGGTACGAGAGGGACTTCTTCAAGATAGATCCCAAGCTCTTCTCCCCCGCGGAGATCACGGTGAACAACCTGAAGACGGGTAGGGTCTTCCACGCGGGTGGGATAAACGAGGAAATCCTTGAGAGGTCGCTGGGAATCAGGCCCTGAGCCCCCGCCGGGGGGATCCCCGTGAGGGTGGGGATCTTCACCTCGGGCAGGCCGGACTGGAACGTGGAGAGGCTGAGGGAGGAAGCGGGAAGGAGGGGATGGGAGTGCTTCGAGTTCCCCCTCCAGGAGCTGGTGGCGAGGCTGGGGGAGAGGCCCAGGGTGACCTGCCGCGGAATGGATCTGGAGGAGTTTGACCTGTTGCTGGTGAGGTGGGTCCCCAAGGGTTCGGCGGAGCAGCTGGTCTTCAGGATGGACGTCCTCCACAGGCTGGAGAACCTGGGGGTCAGGGTGGTAAACCCCCCCTCTGCCATCGAGAGGTGCGCCGACAAGTTCTACACGAATTCCCTCCTGGAGGACGCCGGCCTCCCCGTTCCCCCCACCGTGGTGACGGAGAGAAGGGAGGAGGCCAGGAAGGCTTTTGAGAGGTATGGGGAGGTGGTGGTGAAGCCCCTCTTCGGCTCCCTGGGGGCCGGGATGCTGAGGGTGAAGGAGGAGGACCTGGCCCATCGCCTTTTCTCCGTGTTGGAGTACGGGAGGTGCGTTTACTACGTTCAGAAGTTCATCCCGCACGGCAACTGGGACCTGAGGATGCTGGTGATAGGGGAGAGGGTGCTGGGGATGAGGAGGGTGGGGGAGGACTGGAAGACCAACGTTTCCAGGGGGGCGAGGCCCGAGGCCTGGGAACCCGATGAGGAGAGCAGGGAGATGGCCCTGAGGGCGGTAAGGGTGCTGGGGTGCGAGTACGCGGGGGTGGACCTGCTGGTGGGGGAGGACGGAAGGAAGTACGTGGTGGAGGTGAACGCCATTCCAGGCTGGAAGGGACTGCAGTCCGTGAGGAGGGAGAACGTGGCCTCCCTTTTGCTGGATTACCTGGAGGGTAAGGGGTGAGGGCGAGGGAATACCTGAGGTTGCTGGAGGAGAGGAGAAAGGGGGATCCTGGATACCGCTCCGGCAGGGTCTTCTCCTCCCTCTGCACCCTTCCCAGGAGGGAGCTGGTGAGGGCCTACATGAGGTTCCTGGACACCAACGCCCTGGACCCCAGGGTCTTCCCCAGCGTGCGGAGGCTCGAGGAGGAGGTGGTGGAGGAGGCCGGGAGATGGTTCTCCTGCCCGGGGGCGGCGGGTTACGTCACCTCGGGCGGGACGGAGGGCAACCTCATGGCCCTGTGGGTGGCCAGGGAGGTCACGGGGAGGAAAAAGGTGGTGGCCCCCCTCTCCGTGCACTATTCCGTGCGAAAGGCATGCTCCCTGCTCGGCCTTAGGCTCGTCCTCACGGGCCTTGGGGAGGATTACCGGGCCGACCCCGAAGAGCTCAGGAGAAAGGTGGATGGGAGGACGGCGGCCGTGGTGGCCACGGCGGGCACGGCCTCCCTCGGCCTGGTGGATCCGGTGGAGGAGATGGCGGAGGTGGCGAGGGAGAGGGAATGCTTTTTGCACGTGGACGCCTGCCTGGGGGGCTTCCTCCTTCCCTTCCTGGGAAGGAGGGGATGGGACTTCGGGGTGGAGGGGGTTTGCTCCCTGACCGCCGACCCCCACAAGCTTGGAAGGGCCCCCATTCCCTCGGGCCTGGTCCTCTTCCGGAAGGAAGAGTGGCTGAGGAAGGTGGAATGGGAGGTTCCCTACCTGGGAGCCAGGACCCATACCCTGCTGGGGACCAGGCCGGGGGCCTCGGTGGCGGCCTGCTGGCTGGCCCTGAAGTTGCTGGACGGAAGGGAGGCCAGGAGGTGCGTGGAGATGGCCAAGGAGCTGGCGAAGGGGCTGAGGAGGGTGGAGGGGGTGAGGCTGGTGGTGGAGCCTGAGCTGAACGTGGTGGCCTTCACCCACGAGCGCCTGGGAGTCCGGGAGCTAGAGGGGAGGCTGGGCGAAAAGGGGTGGGTGGTCTCCCGCTCCGAGCTGCCGGAGGCGGTGAGGCTGGTGGTGATGCCCCACCACCGCCCCTCCCACCTCCGTTCCTTCCTCAGGGACCTGAGCGAGGTGGTGGAAGCCTGAGGAGATCCTCGGGGGAGTTGAGGTTGAAGAAGCAGTCCAGCCTTGGATCCAGCTCCCTCAGCTCCTCCACCGGCACGTGGATGAGGTCCAACCCCTCCAGAACCTTCCTCAGCCTCCTCTCCCCCCTCCTCATCCCCTCCTCCACCGCTTTTCTCAGGCTCCCGGTTCGGTAAACGGCGTAGAGGGGCTCCAGGTATCCGTTGGGCCAGCGGGGGATCGCCCCGTCATGGCCCTCGGCCCTTTCCGCCAGCCTCTCCATCACCCTGAGGCTGGCCCGGATGTGATCGCAGGCCACCACCGCCACGTACTTGCTCCTGATGTGCGGGAGGGAGCTGAACAGGCCCACGAGGGCCCCCTTCTCCTCCGAGATGTCCTCCACCACCCTTACTCCCGGAAGCCTCAGGCCCAGCCCGGGCTTGCAGGAGATCACCCTCTCCTCCGAAAGGGCCCCCAGCCCCTCCAGCACGTGGAGGACCAGGGGCTTTCCCTCCACCTCCACCAGGGCCTTCTCGGTCCCCCATCTCTCGCTCTTTCCCCCCGCCAGGATGAGGAGGGCGAGCTTCATGTTTCCCGGAGGAGCCCCATTCTGCGCAGAAGGGCCTCCGCTGCCCTCAGGGAGGGGCTGTCCGAAGGGAGCTCGAAAAGGGGCCTTCCCAATAGGTTGAGCCTGAAGACGTGGTCATCGTGCGGGATGGTTCCCAGCACCTCCAGCCCCATCTCCCTGGCCCTCTCCTCCAGCATGGGGACCTGCTCGGCGGAGAACCGGTTCCCCACCAGGTACATCCGCTTGAACTCCAGGTGCACCTCCCTGGCCACCTCCTTTATCCTGGCAGCCGTTCTGAAGCCCATGGCGCTGGGGTCCGTGACGATCAGCATCACGTCCACGTCCCTGTCGGTCCTCCGGCTGAGATGCTCCAGCCCCGCGTCCTCGTCTATGAGGGTGAGGAAGTAGTTGCGGCTCAGGGTGTCCAGGATGTCGGTCAGGAGGGCGTTCACCATGCAGTAGCACCCTTCCCCTTCCCCCCTCCCCATCACCAGCAGGTCGAAGGTGGGGGTTTCCTTGAGGATCTTGATCACCCCGTACTCCAGCAGATCCCTCTTGGTAACGGCTGGGGGTAGATCACCCCTTTCGATTTTCCGCTTCATCTCCGAGGTCAGGTCGGCCACCGTTCCGGAAACCTCCACCCCCAGCAGGTGGGGAAGGTTGGAGTCGGGATTGGCATCCACCGCCAGCAGGGGACCTATCCCCCTCTCCGAAAGCACCCTGATCAGGAGGGCGGAGAGGGTGCTCTTCCCCGCCCCCCCTTTTCCGGAGACGGCCAGGACGAGCCTTTCCCCTTCCGAGGGACCGGGAGAGCTCGAGGCTCCCTTCCGGGAGCCGGCAGTCCCATGGGGGAGGGGTGAACCCGATCCCTCCCCCGAAAGCCCCACCTGCTTCAGCTTTTCCCGCTCCAAGTACCGAAAGGTCGATTGGCCAGCATTCTCCCCGAACACTTTTCCCGTTAACCATGTATCCCAGGGATTAATTAATTTACAACTAGCTCAAGCGAAAAAGCACCTCGATCCGCGAGACGGTCAGTTCTCGCGGCGCGGACCCGAATCCATTGAAAGGATCGGCAGGGCGGAACTTTTCAGGCCGAAGAATTGGGGACGGCAGCCTGTTTATTCCCTGAACTTTTGGAGTCTTCTCAGGAGCTCCTTGTCGCCCTCGTAATCTCCGGCGCAGGTGGCCACTATGCCGTCCACCACACCCTCAAGTTTTGACGCCGTTTCCTCCACTCGATCCATGGTGGTGGTGGCCGGCCACC
>Ga0185307_1001864_pt1 | contig 11346 bp, 14 predicted proteins | sample LHCtaG_FD_128010 | JGI IMG/M metagenome (GOLD analysis project Ga0185307, IMG submission 128010) | Hot spring microbial communities from Little Hot Creek, USA to study Microbial Dark Matter (Phase II) - LHC4sed_matched (SPADES... | ecosystem: Environmental > Aquatic > Thermal springs > Hot... | reverse complement strand
GCAACTGCAATAGTCGCTGTATAATATGGCTGGGGTAGAGCCGTCGCTTGGGTTTGTTGTTCTTGCCAGAAGCCAAACATAGCCATTATCATCTATATAATCTACTAAATTTGCGGTTAATGTTATGATTATGGTTTCATCTGAGCCACTCGTTCCACTTTGGGCTTGCTGCCACGCTTGAGCCACGTGATTCCAAACTTTTACAGTGATGCCAGTGCCGCTTGAAGCCGTTCCATAACCCTCAAACGCTAAAACAATCTTCTTGACAGCTTTCTCTCGGCTTTCAATCTTGAATCTGAAAAGCATTAAGACGTATTCACCGTTAACGTTGTGGCTTTTGCTGTAGCGGTTGTCATCGCTATACCAAATTTTCTGGTAATCCAAATCTGTCAATTCAACCCAATTAGAATGCCATGGAGCAAGATCGTTTGCTGAGCCAGCACAATAAGCTTTATGCGTTCCTGTAGGGCGTCCAACACCAGCAAAACAGTAAAGCGTTTCATTGGGTCTATTACGGTTCTGCCTTACAATGCGGTTAACCTCTTCAACCATTTTTTGGCGAGTAAGCATGTCTTGACTCCAAACATTAACCCTTAAAGTGCCCAAGCGTCTCCTCAGCTTACCGCTCATCTCAATTTTGGTGTCGCGGCTTTCAGCCAAGCCAACAGTTATTTGTCCGTTGTAGTTTTTGAACAGTTCACGGTCATACCATTCTCGGCTTACGAGTATTGAGGCGAGCGAACCGTCTTCTTTGACAACTCGCATGTTTTTGCTTAGAAGCCTAACGACAGTGTCAACTGGATTTTCCATTTCGCTCATTGCCCGATGAGCCTCCTGCAATTAGCCTTAAAATAGGCTGTTTCGCCCTTCCAGTCGAAGGCTTGAACGCCTAAAACCTCATATTCTATGCCTTTACGACGGACCTTGTCATGCTGTCTTAAAGGCGTAAACGTGTAGGCTGTGATGTGGTCGTTTATGATGTAGCCGGGCTCGATTAGAACTTCGTCAATTTTGGCTGGAGATATTATGGCTTGGATGTCTATGCCTTCACCATAAGAAACTGTGTCCGCAGCTTCTCTAATCGGATAAAGGGTTACGTTTTCGCCTTTTGAACGCAAAATTTGCGTGAAGCGTGTTACAGGGTCTTCATAATTTAGGTATAGAAGCCCAAGCCAGCAAACTGTAGCCATAGCCCACTTGTTCTCAACAGGACTGTAATCGGCGTGCCTAACGCCCCAAAACATGAACTCTTCTTGATGCTTTTCTATGATTTGCATGCTATAGGCGAGGCTTGGCTTGTCATGGTTTTTGCGGATTCGCCACAAGATACCAGCAGTTACAGCATCATAATAGTCGCATGCTGGAAAACGTGAAACCACATCGATGTAGCCAGCCCAACATATGGCTGGATTGTAAGCTGGATACTGTGCAGAAGCCCTAATCGTGTTAATAAAATTGTAAACTTTCTGGCATGAAGGACTCCAACCCTCATAATCATACAAGCCAACTAAGGCATAGGCGAAAGGGTCATCATAAATCTCGTTTTCGCTCAATCCAACACGATGCCACTCGCCATCAGCAGGGTCAAAGTAAAGCCATAAACCTTCAAAGCCGTCACGTAAAAAGCTAACAGCCTTGCTCATCATGTTTTGGTATAGGCTTGCGTTTGCCACATCATATTTTTCGGCAAGCATCTTCAAGCCTATAAGCCCATAAAGGCATTCCACATCCATTTGAAGGAGCCAGGCATCATTAATGGTAACAGCCTTTGCGAAACCGCCATAAGCTTGCTGGTCCTGCATGGTTTTAAGGAATGTGCCAGCAGCAAGCTTTGCAACGTTTAAGTAGTCAGCATCATTTGTCAGCTCATAAGCCCTTAGAAGGGATGGAATAACTCTGCAAGTATCCACAGCGTAATAGTATGTGCTGTTCTCGTTGCTTTTGAATCCGCCATAAGCTTTTTTCTGTTGGTCTAAACACTGTTGGGTTAAAATCCAGTCTGAAAGGCTTACGATTTTATCCAAAATGTCATTTTTACAGTTTTTAAACTGCTTGCAGCCATAAGCCTCATAAAGGAAGTCTATGGCGAAGGCTGCAGCGAAAGCCGCTCTCCCAAAGGATGGGTCCGGGGTGTTGGGCGGAATAACGTAAACGTAAGGCGCATAACTCATGACAAACTCGTAATAGGCTTCTGGAACTGTTCCCAAAGGCTTACACTCTCCCAACATAGCAGCCTTTTAAATTGCTCAAAATTCGCTCAAGCTCAGACTGAAGCACATCTAAGGGCGGAGCTTTACTCAACACGCTAACGTTTTGGTCGCCAACACTGAAGCTTAAGCCAACGGCAGACCCACCAGTCAAGTAACAAATAGCGTAAATGGCAGCCAGAACGGTTATAGCCTCTTTTTCAGCATCCGTGCAATCTTCATAATCAATTTCCTTGCCAAGCTCAAGTTCAAGCGTAACCTCAGCCCGCTTAACCATTTTAACAATTTTAGAATCCGGAATATCCGATGGGCTAACGTTAATCACATCACGGACATCATCAACGGTTACGCTTACCAAGACAGCGACTCCTTATGGTCTGGACCTTAATCTAAGCTATGAACTCGAAATATACAAATAAAAGCAATTTTCCTAAAAAACAGGAACGAAAAAACCTTAATTTTTAGAAAAGCACGAAAAAATAGTTATTAAAACTTAATTTTTCAATTTTAAGCATTAAACACGCTTATAAATAAGGTAAGGCGCTGAATTGCTGAACATTTAAAACAGATGAAAATTATGAATGTGTTTATCAAGGATCTTCTACATTAGCAACTAACATTCTCCAATCCAATGTCATTTTTAAATGTCGGATTAGATCTCTGCCAATAATCGGAATATGAATCGGAAGCCCTACGATATTCTTATCTAAAACCTTACCAGCGAATTCTATTTTAGATTCAAAAAGGGGTAAGTAATCTCCTCCAAATAATCCCTCAGTCCACTCAATTCCAGAAGCCCTTAATCCCAGTTTTTGACATTCATTTATTGGTATTCCTGTTTTGGCAGCGCCTGTATCAACAAGGGCTTCATATTCTTTAGTAACTACTCCTGTTATTTTAATTTTTGAATATAACGCGCCAGATCTAAAAAAGAAGGCCATTTAAAAAAGCACCGAGGGAAAATCCGTGATGCCAAGCGCCTCGGAGTAGTATGGCCTATTACCATGTTTCGCCTTAGCCTTTGCAACAGCCTCATCTATTGTTTCGCCAACAAAGACCTCACCATTACAAACAACTACCACTTTGCCGTGATACTTCTCCTCCAACTCAACTCTTCTTTCTTCAAAAATAATTTTTTGCTCCAAAATTTCATTAATAGAAGCTTCATCGATAAGTCCCTTTTCGAGAAGCATTTTTAATCGGCTAAACAACATACCCAATTCCCTTCTCATACGCTCGTATCTTTGCAAACTGGCAGGTATATCCATGTGAACATATTCCTGCTGTGATTTCCACATATATGACTGCATCTCAGATATTAGTGGTCTTGTATAAGACATCAACCTTTGAGAATACTGTAAGAGAGACTCTTCTTGTGTATAGCTCATCACATGCACTCTCCGCTTAAGTTTCTTCTTTTACTAACTTAAGCTCGAGCTCTCCATTATCCTTTATTTCCAAATCGTATTCTTGCCACATGGAATATTGTTGAACCCATTTACTTGTCGGCACGAAGAGGTGTATGATATGTTTCCACATCATAGGTTTGGGAGGAGGAGGAAAGATGGCTTCCCTTGGAGGGCTTGGAATAGGTATTTTGACGCCCAAGTTGACCTGAGTATATTCTTCGCCAGTTACAGGGTCATGGTCTGGTTGGAAACCAATCACCACTACGCGAATTTTAAATGGCACTAATTCTCACCTACTTCAATTAGATTACCAATTATGTATATTAACATTTAGAGATTTATGAACAGAACTAAGAATAAATATTGCGGATACGTATTTGATATTCTAAAAAGAAGTTGAGGAAATTTACCCTGAGTAAAAAATATGAATCGATTCTTATCAAGACTTTGGGAAGTTCGCCGAAGCTTAGGATAATCGATTTATTCTTAGACAATCCATTATTTGATTTCACTAAAGAGGAGGTTATAGAAGCTTTAAGGATGAGTAAACAAATATTTTACAAGCATTTCTCAGATTTAGAGGAATATGGGATGGTTAAGATTTCTAGAAGGATAGGGAAAGCTAAGCTTTACAGGATTAATGTTGAACATCCTTTGGTGAAGATGCTCAGGGATTATGAAACAAAAATGTCAAAAGAAATGGCGGAAAAAGCCATTACATCTTCGCCGTGTCTATGAGTTTTTGCAACCACACTGTGATGGCTGTGGGTCCCACAAGGGCTGTATAGACATCAAGTGTTAAGCCAGCCATGTCTAAGCCTAAGGCTGAGAATGCGCCGACTGCGACTGTTCGTAGAAACTTTTTCCAGTTGAATGGTTTGTCCTGTGCTGAATACCCAAGGAAGGCGTAGATTATGGCTGCGGCAACGCCTAAGCCCACATTTAGCCCGTTCATCTTCTGCCTTTTTCACCTCCTCTTAGCCTTTTTGGGATGATTTGGCTAAGCTTGAGGTTTGGGCTGTGTTTCTTGTTCCCATAATTCCCACCCAAATTTGGCTGCGTTTTTGCGGAACTCCTCTGGGCGTATAAGCCCTAACTCTGCAGCCTTAAGCATGTCAGCCATCACGACTTCGGGCACTTCTGGGCTGCCCCAGTTTAAGCGAACTTTAGCTTTTGCCGGGTCGAATCGGGCTTGGGCTAAAACAGTATCAAAAATGTCTCTTTCAACTTGACGCTTAATGTAGCGTTGAATAGGTTTGATTAGCATGTCTTGGAGGTCTAAGGCTGCATTTGCGGAGGCTTCTGTGAATCCTGGGGTGCTGAAAAGTCTTGGCAGGGGTGTTTCGCATCCTAGGTAGAATTGGTTTATGATGTGGTCTATGTAGTATTCAAAGCGGCTGCGGGGGTCGATTGTGACTGGGAAAACGTTTGCTTCTTGTTTTCCTGTGTAGAATAGCCATGAGCCTTCTTCTGGTCTTTCTTTTATGGCTTTTTCAAACTTGTGTATGGTTTCTTCGCTTGCATTTGGCAGATGCGCCAAAACGTCTGGACCAGCGTATTTCTCAAAAACTTTCGGCATTACCTTTTCCAGTTTGCTTTTCATCCAAGCGTAGCTGGGGCGTTTATCCGAGTTAACGGTTAATGTGTGCAAGAGAACTTGGAGTATGCCTATGCCGAAGGCTGATTGTCCCACGCAGTTTATTCGCCAATGGATGATGGCTTCGGGCTTAAGGGATTCTCCGCCATAAGCATTTTTTAGCTTGTAGCCCTCGACTTTGTAAGGAACTTTAAAATCATCTTGAATGTAGCTTCTGTCGATTTTTTCGATGGCGTCTATTGGAAGTCTATGCAGTTCTGTTAGGTGTTCAGGTGTGATTTTTAGCCAGAAATCGTTTCCGCACGCAATTAAGACACGGGCCATATCGTTTAAAAGCCCGTCCAAATTAACGTCTTCGTTAAACTTGTCAACGACTTCTTTGGCTTCTTCAGCCTTCTCGTATTCCTCGTTAACTGTTGTGTAGAAGCCCATGCCAACGGTGGCTGCAGCCAAAAGGTCAACGCTTGCCTTGCATGTTGGGTCCCGCTCGTAAAGCTGCATGACATCTGCAAGCGGAATTAATGCGGTTTCGCTGAAAGTTTTAGAGCTTGGATATGCATAGCCTGCAGCCTCATGTTTTGCAAATGTTTCACGTAATCTGCTCCAGAAACTTGGCTTTCTGCCATGTGGGTCAGGATGGCTCAACTTGAAAGAGCCTCCAGAAACCTTTTGCCCTTATCCGTAATTTGGTATGGAGCTATGTGCCTCTCAGAGGCTTTTGTTATGTAACCTTGTGTCTTCAGAAAGGCGAGAATACTGTCAAACGTGGCTCTTGTGCCACATTTAATGAGCGTGCGTTTCTCAAGGTCTCTACGCCTAAGAGAACCCGCCTTTAAAAGCTCCGCTAACACTATGCGGGCAAGCTGCAAGTCTCTTTCACGTTTTTTCATGTGCAAATAACCTCAACGGGTTTTTGAGTGCTATAAAAGGGGGAATTATCCGGATGCGCAGCGGTGTTGTTGCAAACCATTAGAATTTGTAGCTCACGTTTGCCATCCAAGCCGTAAGTGTTTGGCGCTAAATCGGGCGTGTAAAGTGTCATTTCAGCCTCGCAGAGAGGGCAAATGCGCCAGCAGTCGCAGATTATGATGTCACCTTTAGGTATGAGTGATGGATTTTTCCGCATTTGCTGCATTTTCCGCCATATTTGGGCATATGGCTAACCTTGGACGGCTAAGGCTACAGCGATGTGCTTATGTTGGTCATTTTTGCAATTGCTTTGCTGCGTAGGACGCCTAAGCCGAAGCGTGTTGTTGCTCTAACGCCATACTTGCCTGTCTTCGGGTCTTCCCAATCCTCAACTGTAACGTCTCTACGTAAGAGCATGACAGCAGCTACGCGGGTGTCTATGGCGTAGGCTGTTCCGTTGGGCACAAGGGTGCTTGCTAAAACCTTCATGCCTAAAACGGATGTTACAACGCCACGTTCAATGTCTGTTTCCCCGGAGGGCAAGTATTGGGCGTGGATGAACTTGTCATCGTTAAGCAGTTGGTGAAGCTGCGTCTCATGCAGAACAAGAACGTCTGGTCTCCAGTTTTCATTACGGACAGCATTATGAAGTTTAAGAAGTCCAGACCAGCTTAGGGCAACGCCTCCGCCGTTTATTGGTGCTCCGCCTGCCAAGTCGGCGTTTGCAATGCTTCCATAGAGGTCGAGGATTTTCTGGGTTTCAGCCTCGCCTAAGGCTCTGCCAACTTTTTCCACCATGTTGTCCATAACGTTCCATGTGGCGTCTTCCACGAACTCTCTTGTCCATTCTTCGCTGGATTCGGCTAAAATGTTTGTTTGGATGTCAACTGTGCTGTGCTTTTTGCCGCTAAGCCTTGCGGCTCCGCCTTCAGCATATAGGTAGGCCACAGCTTTCTCGTCAAGTGGAAACCGTTCCAAAGGCTCAGTTGTTGCTCGGACATTGATTATGTTTCTGCCTATAAGCTCTGGATATGCCGCCTCAACAAGGGTATCATGCATACGCCCGATAGCGCCGACCATGTCGCTGAACAAGCCTTCTTTAACTCCGACTTCATAGTAGCGTTTGAAAAATGGATGTGAAGCGGCTTTCTCTTTGAGCTTCTCGTATAGTTGCTTGTGTTCACTTTCTTTTTGCATTAGGCTTTCAAAAAGTTTAGGCTTCACGGTTTTATCACTTCTCCACGTAAATGAAGATTAGGTCTCCATCAGCAGACGCGGATTCAAGGGCTATGCCAAGTTTTCTGGCATAATAAATGGTGTATGTTGCTGAGCCACCTTCGTTCACCGGCTGGTCAACGAGCTGGGTAACTTTTCCGCCTGCTGCACTGCAGACGGCCTTTCCACGGTTTATGGCTCCTGCAGCAGTAACCTTAACTCTTCCGCGAATAAGCACGGGACATGGCTGTCCAGAGCTTACGGTTTTTAGGGCTATGCCTATGGCGTCGTCTCCGCCTGGCGAAGGCGAAACCTTGTCGTCTGCGCTTAAATAGACTGGGTAGCCCTTCGTTATGTTTGCTGCAGCCTCAAAAGTTTGGATTACAGCGTTTGGGTCGTCTGTTTCACCAGCAGCCATCCAAGGTTTACCCGTTAAATCAGCCATACGCGTTCACTCCATTCTTTTTATGGTTTCAGCCAATTCGTCTTGGCTTACTCCCAGCCACACGAGGTGACCGTGATTCAGATTGGGCATAACATGAAACGTGGTAAAGGTTGCCTTGGGCGTCTGTTATGTAACCTTCAACAGCGTTATCTATGGGTTTGCCACACGCCTTGCATTTACCAACTATAAGGCTGGTTTTCTCACCCATTTCCAATCACTTTACATGGCGTAAACACGGCTACTAAGCCTGAAGCTTGTTTGGGCGGTTCCACCGTTTCGATACGCCACACGCACATAACGCAACGTTACTGCATGCTGCTGTATAATTGCCACCTGAACCGTTGAGCCATCAGGATTCGTAACCGCTGCCGTTGCTTGACTACGCACTGTAACCCAAGTTGAGCCATCAGGGCTTTCCTGAATCATCAAGGTGCCAGCTTGATCGCTGACAGCATGCGCATTGATAAACGCAAGATGGTCGTAAGGCGAGCTGCTACTTATCTGCGTGTCCCGAGAAGTGCCAGTAAAGTTGGCATTAGCTCCAAGCGCTGTTGTGGAATCCGTGTAAGGCGTTGCCAGAAGACGGGCTGCTGGCACAATTATGCCTATTCTGTTAGTTCCAGCTGCAAGGGCTCCGGCATGCAATACTGGTATGCCAACATTTGCCTGCGCTCCGCCGGAGCCTACACCGAGCCATGTTCCAACAAGCTCTGGATAAACAGCAACAAGGTCTATTTGACTTGTGCCTGCGCTAAGGTTTTTGAGGCTTATGGATAATGGCTTGTTTGGTATTTTGCTGCCTTGATATGGCCCATAAAAGGTTCCGTTAACCCATATGACTATGGCATCTGGTTCCCAAAGGATTACGAAAACGTTGTAGCTGGTTTCTGTGATGGAAACGGCGGTTGTTCCTTCTGTCGGGTCAACGGTGCTCTTGTAACGTAGGTTTCCGCCACTCCAAACGACATAATCGTTTAAGCCATCATCAAAGCCTATGCGTAGGTTTCCAGAGGCAGAAGCCTTTGCAATAACGATTAAAATGCCGTAGAGGAATTTGCGCTTGCTCCTAACTTCTGTGTTGGCTCCTGAAAGAGAAAGAATGCTGTCTGCTATTGTTGGTAGTCCCGCAATTATATCCCACTGTTCAAGGCTGTCAAAGTCGTCTCGGAACACGTAGCGTCCAGAAATTGCAGCCTGACCAACAGGCTCTGGAATATTAGCCAGCCTTTCAGCCATTAGGCGGTTCTCTCCTTAAGCTTCCAAATTGCACGGCGAATGTCTTGGCACATCCGTTGCATCCCAAGCGTGGAATGTTCAACGGCTGGGCTTGGCAGTAAACCTTCAAGGATTTTGACAGCCTCGGAAACATGCATCATAGGTTCTTTTGGCTTTTGCACAAGGCTTTCCTTAACATTAGCCTCAATGTTTTGATGCTGAAACTGCGGAACCTTTTCGGCAGCTTGTGGTTGCTCAAGCTTTTGAATGCGGATTTCCAAACCTTCAATAGTGCTGTTGATTTGCTCGATGACATCTTCTATGCTTGCGATAAGCTCATCCATTGTTGGCTCTGGAGAAACCTCAAACTCGATTTCGCCATCAGGCTCTTGCTCAACAAGTTTAGCCTCTTCAGCACTCATGCCTATGCCCAATTTTTTCTTATGGGCTGCCAAGTGGCGCATGGCCTGCTCTTTCTGCTCAGCCGTCAAATCACTTTGAGGAAGGCGAGCGTTAGCGTTTCTTAGATGCGGAAGGTCTATTCCGCCTTCAGCGTTGTGATGTGGAAACTTTCGCAGACTGCGTGGAACAGTCTTGCCCTCGCTGTCTTTGTGTCCACCTGGTAAGATTATGGCGAATGCAGAGTCTGGAAGGTCATTGATGTATTTGCGAGTCCAAACTCTTTCAGCCACGAACTTTCTGGGCTTATCCTCAACTTGTTTTTTATCTGCTTTGGATGACTGTTGGAGCTTCTCTAAAACTTGAACAGAAGTGTCTGGTATGCCGGGAACAGCCACAAGGCTTAACTCAGCGTTGTGCAGGCCATGAGGCACTTTACCGTCTAAAACGTCTAATGTTTCGTAGTCTGCGCCTACGCTAACATGCTGAATTAAGCCTTTGCGAATCTTCTCGGCTGTTTCGTCATCGTATATTTCCGCTTCATACCATAGGTTCTGCCCATCAAACTCGGTTTTTGTTACCTTTCCAACAGCGTTTGGAACAGCCACATGCTCGATGTAAACGGGTGCGGAAACAAGCTTCTGGGCGAAGGCTTGCAGTTCCTCAGGCGTGTAAATGTTAAAGTTGCGGCTCATACCTGCAGTCATAGCAATGCCTTTAATGCGTAAAGGCTTGTCAACAATCTTCTCCAAAACCTTGAAAGGCAGAATAGCGCTAACGTGCTCTTTAACTACTGCTTCATGGTGCTTTTCAAACCAAGCCTTAGCCCTCTCAACATTCCAGCTTTTACTCTTATCGAAAAGGTAACTCTGCACAGATGTTTTATCTTCGCCCTTAAGCTTGCCAATAATCGCCTTAATGCCCTCATCCTCGCTAAGCGTTATTGTGCGAAAGCTGTCAGGCTGAAAATCCTCAGGATTACGATGCCCAGAACGAATGTATTGATCGGTTTCTTCCCAAGGCAGAGCTTAAACCCGCCTTCCAACTGCTCTGCCCTATAAAAATATATGTTTCAAAACATAAATTGAATTATACAAAGGGATGGTCAAAAAATGGCAAAAAAATATATTGTAAGGGTTGTTTTAAGCCCACAACACAAAGAGCTACTGGACAGAATATGCCAAAAACTGGGGCAAAGCGAAAGCGAAACCCTACGCGTAGCCTTCTTACAATACGCGGAAAAACTAAGCCTAATAACAGAAAAAGTTCATGGAAAAATTTAGTGGAATCTTTTAATTTGGCTTGAGGATAAGTTTTATGGAAGTGTTCTACATGTGGACATAAACTTTAAATGATTTCGGTTTCGTTCTTTTTTGAGGGCTGGTATCGTGCGAAACAATACAGATTGTGGTTGATGAGATCCGTTGGAAAATTGTTAAGGCTATGTTGGATGATTTTCTACAGCTTGCTCAACGTGAAAGAATATCTTGAAAACTGAGGTGTTCTCTTTTGCGTTTGTTATGGGAGTTGTAGGCGTGTTTCATGGTAGAGGGTTTCGTATGTTCCGTATCCGTCGTAGTAGAAGCTCATTCCTTTAGCATCGTTTGTTGCGCCTGTTTGGGCGTATAACGTTAGCCTGATTCGGTCTGTGGATTCTATGATTGCGTTGTTCCCTGATATTTGAATGGTTCTTTCTGAATAGCCATAGTCGATGGTTATGTCTGTTATGCTTCCAATAAGCGCCTTTTCAATCGTTCCGTCAGAGGATACAACATGTATGCTGACTGTGAGCTTTGAAATTTTGCCACTGCTAACAGTTGATGCCCACAAATATAGGGTCCATATGCCACCTTCTATACTCCCTGCAGATAGAGGGGGAGTGTAAAAGCAGATGGATCCACCGCGGGCTATGGTGTATGTAGTTTCTGGTTGGCTGGATGGTGGTCTCGT
>Ga0185307_1001862_pt1 | contig 11351 bp, 16 predicted proteins | sample LHCtaG_FD_128010 | JGI IMG/M metagenome (GOLD analysis project Ga0185307, IMG submission 128010) | Hot spring microbial communities from Little Hot Creek, USA to study Microbial Dark Matter (Phase II) - LHC4sed_matched (SPADES... | ecosystem: Environmental > Aquatic > Thermal springs > Hot... | reverse complement strand
CCTCTCCCCTCTCACCACCCTTCCGGAGGCCCTTCCCCAGCCCCTAGAGCTTATCTCCACCCTTCCGTCCTCCCTCTCCTCCACCGTCACCCTCACCCTTCCGCTGATGGAGGCGTTAAGGGAGGGATAGCCGTAGACCACGGAATGTTCCCCGAAGAGGAAGACTGCACCAGGAGCGCTGGCCTCCACCGGCAAGCGATCACCTTCTCCTTGGGGCGTAGGGTGGTCTGCCCGAAAGCATGAGGGCCCCCAGGATCATCACGTAAAGGGAGGCCATGGAGGAGGAGAGGGTCTCGGGGATGGCCCATCCTCTCCAGGGGTAAAGCCAAGGAAGGATGGTGAGGGGGGAGAGCAGGAGGGTGAGCAGGGCCCCCTTCCTCAGACCCTTCTGCCAGAGAAGGGCGGAGAAAGCTAGAGCGAAGAGGGGGAAGAGGAGAAAGAAGAACACGGAGAAAAAGAGGTGTACCTCCCCCCAGTTCTCCGGGAAGAGGCCTATCCCGAAGAGGCAAAGGGAGTCGGCGGCCAGGAGGAGGGAGGAGAAAAGGCCTGGGGGCTCCCCCCTCAGGAGGATGAAGGAGGCTAGGGAGAAGAGGAAGAGCAGGAGACCGGCCGCCATGAGTCCGAAGTTGAAGAGGAAGGAAGTCTCTCCCACCCCCAGGTCGCTCAGGGCGTTTTCCTGCCAGCTGAAGGAAGGGGAAAGATGGATGGAGAGGAGGATACAGGTGAAGGCCAGAGGGGGGGCTAGAAGGGCACACCATCCCAATCTGGACCAGGGATGCATCTCCGTACTCTGGAAGGGGAGTTTATAACCCCCCTCCCCCTCTTTTAGAGGTGAAGATAGGAGAGGTCTGTAACCGAAAGCTGTTCAAAATGGACGGGGAGAAGAGCGTCCTAGAGGCCTGTAGGGTGATGGGGAAGAAGAGGATCGGGAGCGTGCTGGTGACCCTGAAGGGGAAACCCTACGGAATCTTCACCGAGAGGGACCTCCTTTCCAGAGTGTTGGCGCAGGGGGTGGATCCCAGGAGGGCCAAGCTCAAGGACTACTGCTCGGCTCCCCTCATAACCGTGGACGAGAATTACACGGTGAAGGAGTGTGCCAGAATCATGTTTGACATGGGAGTGAGGAGGTTGCTGGTTACCTCCGGGGGGAAGCTGGTGGGGATCTTCACCTCCTCCGACCTCACCAGGGTCCTCGCCAGGGCCCCCCTGGACTTCTGAGGTAGAGGATGCCCAAGTGTTCCTGTTGTGGCAGGGAGCTGAGGGAAAGAGACAAGGAGAAAACCTGGAGGGAGTGCCGGTATTGCGGTTTGCCCGTTTGTTTCAACTGCACCCACTACGTGGGCACCACCGTGCGGGACCTTTTCGGGGAGCACGTAGAGGTGATCTGCGTCTGCGGCACCTGCAGGATCAGGAGATGAGGGGTGCGGATGCGCTGGGAGCTCTGGGAGCCCTGGTACCTGCGGATAGTGCAGAGGTTAGGGCTTAGCAGGGAAGAAGACGAGAGGGCGGCGAAGCTCCTTTCTGAGGCCTTCCCTCCCCCTAGGCTGGAGGGGCTGGTCGAGAAGGTGAGGGGAAAGGAGTGCGTGGTCCTGGGAGCGGGACCCTCCCTGGAGGAGGACCTCCTCAGGCTCAGGAGGTCGGGCAGGCTGAATAGTACCCTCCTCTCCGCCGATGGGGCCACCTCGGCAGTGATGGAATTCCGAACCCCGGAAATTGTGGTGACCGATTTGGACGGGAGGGTGGAGGATCAGGAGGAGGCCTGGGAAAGGGGGGCCTGGCTGGTTGTTCACGTTCACGGGGACAACTGGCGGGTGGTAAGGGAGTTCTTGGGGAAGAGGGGGAGAAACGAGCGCCTGCTGGGGACTACCCAGGTAAAGCCCGTGGGGAGGCTCCTCAACTTTGGGGGCTTCACGGATGGGGATCGGGCAGCCTTTCTGGCCTGGGAGCTGGGGGCCTCCAGGATTTACCTGGCTGGGATGGACCTGGGGGAGGAGGTGGGTAAGTACTCGGGAAGGAAGGGAGGGACGAGGAAGAGGGAGAAGCTCAGGATCTGCGGGGAGCTCCTGAGCTGGCTGGCCGGGGAGCTGGGGGCTCCTCTTTTCAACCTGACCTCTGGGGGGGTGGAGATACCGGGGGTCCCCAGGATAAGGATGTAAACTTCAGAGCGGGAGTATCCTTTTTCCGTAAACGGAGTTGAGCAACAGCCCCGCGGAGGTGTAGAGGGCACTGAGCCCGCAGAGCACCCCTTCCGCCCCTGCCATCTTGAGGACGAGGTCCTCACCCGTGGCGAAGGCGGCGGACAGAAGGAAGAAGAGGATGGTCAGCGTGACGAAGACCACCTGGAGGGCCCTCCCTCCCACCCTCAGGGACCCGATCGTCATGTAAAGGGTAAAAACACCCCAAATAGCCATCCAAGCTGCTATCTCGTTGGAGTCGGCGACCACCAAGCCTTCCCACTCGAACAGCTTGAAGAGAGAAAGCCCTATCCAGAAAAGGTCATACGAGGTGAAGGCCGTGGCCCCGAAGAGGTTCCCCCTTTTGAAATCTACCAACCCCGCGATGACCTGGGCCAGGCCCCCGAAGAGAAAACCGTAAGCGAAGGTTAGAGTGGCGGTGATCAGGTCTAGATTGTGCAGGTTGAGGAGCACGGTAGTGGCTCCGAAGGCTGCCAGACCGAGGGCAGCAGGGTCTGCTAGTTCCTTTTCGCTCATAGACCTTCTCTTTCTCCTGCAACCCTTTTAAAGCCTTTCCAGACCTGAATGTTCGGCGGTAATTGGCTAGGTACTGGTTTCCGGTTGGGTCTCCCTCTTTTCCCTCTTGGCTAGGATCTCCTGGTAGAGACTGCGCAACTCCTCCTCCTTTTTCCTCTCCTCCTCGGGACTGGGTTTCGGCAATTCCAGGTCCTCTCCGCTTTCGGCGAGGAGTTTCTTGTATTTAGCCAGCTTTGCCTGCCTGGCCAGCTGCCTGGCTTTCAGTGCCTTTTGCCCCGTCTTCTTCGTCATTGGGACCCCTCCTTCTCAACCTCCCTCAGCCAGAACTCTGCCTCCTTGCGCAGCTCCCTCAGGTACTGGCTGAACCCTTCATAGCTCAGGTAGTAGAGGGTCTTTCCCCCCTCCCTCCTAGTGGCGATCATACCGGTCTCCCGAAGAGGTCTGAGGAGAATGTAAAAATGTTTTCGGTGGGCGGGGGACAGGGGATCCAAGTTCAGCTCCCTCATCAGCTCCTCCATCCCAGCGGCCCCTTCCCTTAGCTTCCGTAGCACCTTCCTCCCCTCCGGCTTCAAAGAGGAGCTCTTGGGGTGGTTACCGTACGCCAGTGCCAGCAGCCTGTCCGCCCCCGTCTCCATTCTCTCACCCTTGATGCGTTATTCTTTCCTCATTATAGGTAATCGAATCCTTTAATCTTTTTTCATGGGTATCTAGGGGAGCCTTCAAGGGTCATGCTCTTTCCTCGCCCCTTTCTGCCCCCTTCCTTCGGATTACCTTTTAAAGGGTAACTGGCCCATTCCATCCCGATGCGCCAGTGCTTCTCGTGCTCCTCCCGCAATTCTTTGCTTTAGGGAAATCACCTTTCAAGGGTAACTTATCCTGCTCCCACCACGATCCCTTTCACCTCCTTTTCGACCTCATCCGCCCTCTGCAAGAACTTGCGGGCCCTTCTGCCCACCTCATCTTCCCTTTCGGAGAGAATCCTTACCCTTTCCCTCAGACCTTCCAGGGTTCTTATCACCTTTTCCCGGTCTACTTCTTCCCTGAGCTTACCCTTTACCTCCCTGGCGTACAAATCCTGTAGACTCCGGTAGGCCTCCACCACTTCCGCCATCCCCTTTAGCCTTTCAAGGATCAGGGCCAGCTCCGTTCCCATGTCTGTTAGCCTCACTCTCCTGATCCTACCTTCCTCCCTAGAGGTCACCACTCCCGCCTCCTCCAATCGTGAAAGGATGTGAAGGGCATGGGCAAAGGTAGTTCCCACCTTTCTGGCTAGGGCCGAGGGATAGCTTTCTACTTCCTGCTGGAGCGCCAGCATCATGGCTACAGGCTTTTCCTGAACCAAAAATTTCCAGACCTCCATCTATTTTTTGTTGTATATTGTTAAATAAATACTTTTCGGACGAAGTTTTTTCTGTTTTATGCTTTAAAAATATATACATGCTAGTGTATATTTACAAAAAAATATATACTTTAGTAATTGTACAGAAGAGCGTAAATGAGAGGAAAAAATGTTGGAGCGAGTTAAGAAAGAGATGCCGCTCGGTCGAGAGCAGCTTTGATGAAGGCGCTGAAAACGGGGGCCGGTCTAGTGGGTCGGGACTTGAACTCGGGATGGAACTGAGTGGCTAAGAAAAAGGGATGGTCAGGAAGTTCTAGGATCTCCATCCTTTTGCCGTCTGGGCTCTTCCCGGAGAAAACAAGGTTCCCGGAGGTCAGGAGAGGAAGGTAATCTGGGTTAACCTCGTATCGGTGACGGTGTCTTTCGGAGATCCTTTCGCTGCCGTAAATCTGGAAGGCTTTGGTGCCTTTTTCTATCACGACCTCCTGGGCTCCGAGCCTCATCGTGCCTCCCAGCTCCTTCAGACCCCTCTGCTCCGGAAGGAGATCTATCACAGGATGGGGGGTGGAGGGATCCACCTCGGTGCTGTTGGCCTCTTCCAGTCCCAGCACGTTTCTGGCGAACTCTACCACCGCCAGCTGGAAGCCGAAGCACAAACCCAAGTAAGGAACTTTATTTTCTCTGGCCCACCGGATGGCTAGGATTTTTCCCTCCGCCCCTCTGGGCCCGAAGCCTCCAGGTATGAGTATCCCGTGGCACTCCGAAAGCTCCTGCAGGGCCTCAGCCGTTTTCTCCAGGCGTTCAGCGCTTATCCATTTCACCTCCAGCTTGGCATCGTTGTGGGCGGCCGCATGTCGGAGGGCCTCGTATATGCTGAGGTAGGTATCTATGAACCTCACGTACTTGCCCACCACCCCTATTCTCACGGATTTACTGGCATTCTCCATTTTGGAGACCATCTTCATCCAGTCCGTGAGGTCTATGTTTCCGGCCCTGAGCCCGAGCTTCTGCAGAACAATGGAGCTCAGGTTTTCGCGCTCGAGCACCAGGGGAAGCTCGTAGATGTTCTTGACGTCCACGGCGCTGATGACTTCATGCTCCCAAACGTTGCAGAACAGCGATATTTTCCGCTTAGCCTCGCTGGTGAGGGGGGTGGCGGAGCGACAGATGATGATGTCCGGTGAGATGCCCAGCTGCCTGAGCTCCTTCACGCTGTGCTGGGTGGGCTTGGTCTTCTGCTCCCCAGTTCCCGATGAGGGAACCAGCGTGACGTGAATGAAGAGGGTGTTGGTCTGACCCTCCTCCAGTCTCATCTGCCTCGCCGCCTCCAGGAACGGCATGCTTTCTATGTCCCCCACCGTCCCTCCTATCTCCACCAGGCAAACATCAGCGCCGCTCTTCAGCGCCGTCTGTCTAAGCCTTCTTTTTATTTCATCCACCACGTGGGGGATGATCTGGACGGTGCGTCCCAGGTACTCTCCCTTTCTCTCCTTCGAAATCACTTCATAGTACACCTGTCCCGTGGTTATGTTGTGATCCTTGGTGAGGTTTATGTCTAAGAACCTTTCATAGTGTCCCATGTCCAGGTCTATTTCTCCCCCATCCTCGGTCACGAAAATCTCCCCATGCTCAAAGGGATTCATGGTCCCGGCATCCATGTTGAGGTAGGGATCTATCTTGATGGCCGTGACTTTAAGCCCTCTGGCCTGGAGGAGCTTTCCCAAGCAGGCGGTGGTAAGTCCTTTGCCGAGCCCGCTCATGACCCCGCCTGTCACCATGATGTATTTCAAGTTCTCAGCCCTCCCACCAAACTTCCTATGCTATGGAGACCTTCCTCTTTTAAGTACGTCGAAAGACCCCGGCAGATTTCCGAGAAGACCCCCAACCCGCGGGTCACCACCGCGGAACCGACCTGAACGGCTCTGGCGCCCACCAGGAGAAATTCGACGGCAGTCCTCCAATCCTCCACCCCACCGCAGCCTATGATGGGTATGGAGAGATGATGGTAGAGCTCATACACACAGTACAGGGCCACCGGATGGAGGGCCGGCCCGGAAAGTCCCCCGGTTCGATGAGACAGCACGGGCCTCCTGGCGTAAACATCCACCACCATGGCCGGCAGGGTGTTTAAGACTACCACCCCATCCGCCCCGGCCTTCTCCGCCGAGAGGGAGGAATCTAGGAGGCGGTCCGAGAACCCCAGCTTGACGAAAAGGGGGATGTTAAGCACCCCTCTGGTTTCCCCCACGGTTTCACGGACCAGTCCCGGATCCCTGCCTATCTCCAGCCCATGCCCTTTCACGTGGGGGCAGGAAAGGTTCAGCTCCACGGCATCGGCCCCCGCCTCTTCGGCCATGGAGGCAAGCTCCACGAATTCCTCCGTTTTACCTCCCGCTAGGCTCACGATGACGGGTCCCCCTCCCCCTTTAGCCCTTGGTAGTTCCTGCTCCAGATACTCCCTAGCGCCGGGATTGGCCAGTCCCACGGCGTTTACCAATCCCCCTTTCACCCCCACCACCACCGGAGTGGGGTAGCCCTCCCTCCTCTCCTTGGTAAGACTCTTGGTTACCACACCCCCCGCTCCCTCCTTCAGAGCCCTGCGGAGGAGCGATCCGCTGGAGAGGACGCCGGAGGCTAGGATGGTGGGATTACGCAAACGCAGCTTGCCCAGCCTCACGGTAAGATCGGGCATTCGTCCCTCTCCTCTCTTCCACGGTTCCCTCTAAAAACACCGGCTGCCCCCGAACGATGGTACAGAGGACCTTCCCCGTCACCCGCATACCCTGAAAGGGGCTATACTTGGCCTTGCTCTCGAACTCAGAGGGGTCTATCCTGTAGCTTTCCCCCAAATCCACCACGGTGAGGTTGCCCACACAGCCTCTCTCTATCCTGCCGGCCGGCAATCCCAGGAGGGAAGCAGGAGCTTGGCTGCAGGCCCTCACCACCTCCCCTAGGCTGAGCCTTCCCTTCTTGACCATGGTCAGAAGGAGGGGCAGCTCGGTCTCCAAGCCGGGGAATCCCCCGGGTCCATCGGGTTCCATCTTTTCCTCAAGCCGATGGGGAGCGTGGTCCGAGGTAATGGCCTCCACCTTTCCCTCCCTCACCCCCGCGAGGAGGGCCTTCCTGTCCCAGGCTTGCCGGAGAGGGGGGAAGACCCTGGTTAAGGGATCCCCCCGGTACGTGAGGAGGAGGTAGTGGGGACAGGTGTCGGCCGAGAGCCTGATCCTTTCTTTCCATCGGTTCAGCTCTTCCAAGCCGAGGCGGGAGGAGAGGTGGGTGATGTGGAGCCTGAATCCCTCCTTCAGGGACCACCCCGCCATCCTCCTTATCCCAGCCGCTTCAGCCTCCGGAGGCCTCTCCCCCCCACGGAAAAAGGAGGGGTCTTCCGCGTGGACCACCACCAGCAGGTCCTCCCTGGCCGCAAACCTGAGGGCCTCCCACAGGACTTCCCCCTCCCCCTCCTCGGGGAGGTACACCTTCAGCCCCAGGCATTTTTTTGCCACTTCCTTCCGCAGTTCCTCCTTTCTATCAGGCACTCCAAAGTAAAGGCCGAAGTCCACCACGGCCCTCCTCTTGGCGAGCTCCTCCCTCCTCCTCAGCACCGAAAGGGTGTTGACCTTCGGAAGGGTGTTGGGCATGTCCACCACTACCGTATATCCCCCCTTGGCCGCGGCCCTTGTTCCCGTCCTGAAATCCTCCTTGTAGGCCAGACGGAAGTCCCTCAAGTGGACGTGCATGTCGATAAGGCCGGGCAGGATCACCCTGTTCTTTCCCCCGAAGTCCAGCATCTCCCCCTCCGGCCTAAGCTCCCTTCCCACCTCCTCTATCCATCCTTCCGAAATCCTGACACAGCCTTCCATCAGGCCGTGAGGGGTGAAGAGCCTCCCTTTCACCGTAAGGGTCAAGGCAACCGTTTATTCCTTGGATTGTAAGGAAAAAAAAGAAGGGTTTCTCGTACCGTTGTTACTGCTGACGGATGGAATGCAGAATGGAGCCCACCAGAATGGCTAGGGCGATGGCCGTCATTCCCAGAAGGATGGCTGCCCCCGTTTCTCCTACCTTGCTCGTGATGTTTCCGGCTCTGAAGGATATCTCGCCCAGCGCCGCCAGCAGAACGGCAAAGACGAAGACGGCCACGATTCCGTATGCCAGTTTTAAGAAGCCTTCCCAGAGGAAGGCCGTTTCCTTAGCGGTCTCCTTGGCGGGCATCTTTTTGATTAAGAATCGCTCCTTAAAAAATCTTCTCCGTGGCCAGGGGGAGCTTTCTCCCGCAGGCGTCCCTCGCGAGTTTTCCGAAGTCGGTGCCGAGCAGCGACCTTCCCTCAAAGACGGGACCATCCGTGCATACCCTCAGGCCCTTGGGATCCAGCACGCAGGAGCCGCAGATCCCGAAGCCGCACTTCATGTACCTCTCCAGGGAAACCTGAACCCTCCTTCCCCTGGCCAGCGCCATCCTGACCACCCTCGCCAGCATTCCCTCTGGGCCGCAGCCGAGTACGGTCCACCTTTCACGCAGCTCTTCCTCTAGGAGGTCCGTCACCAGCCCCCTTCTCCCCTCCGTCCCGTCCTCCGTCGCCACCTCCACCTCCGCCCCCGCTCTCTCTGCCTCCCTGACGAAGAGGAGTTCGGAACCGGTTTTGGCACCCACCAGCACCTTCACCCTTTCCCCCCTGAGTCTGTGACAGGCGAAGATGAGGGGGGCCATACCCGTTCCTCCTCCCACCAACAGGTGGGGCCCTTCCCCCAGCTGGAACCCCCTCCCGAAGGGACCCTTGATCCCCACATAGTCCCCCTTTTCCAGCCCCTGCAGTTTCCTGGTGGTTTCTCCCACCCCCGCCACGGAGATCCTCAGCACGCCTCTTTTCCACCCCGAAACGCTCATGGGTACCTCTTCTCCTCCGGGCAGCCACACCATCACGAACTGTCCGGGGGAAGGTTCCCGGGGCAAAGGGGAGCGGAGGTAAAGGGAGGTAACGGTGGGGGTTTCACGCACCTTCCTTTCCACCCTGGCGGGATACATTCCCAGCTCTTCGAACCTCAAGCTTACCCCGCGTACTGTTTTACCACATCCTCCTGCCTGACTCTCGTCCCGCAGTATTCGCAGACCAGGAGGAGGGGGAGGCGGGACAGGACCTTGAAGGTGGGGAGCACGGGTTCCCTGGGCTTGTTGGTGATGCAGCTTGGATTGGTACACCTCACCATTCCCCGAATGACCTCGGGAAGCTTTACCTTGCTCTTCTTCACCACCTCGAAATTCTGGATGACGTTGATGGTGGCGTCGGGGGCCAGCAGGGCTATCCGATTTACCTCAGCCTCGGACAGCTCCTTTCCCTCCACCTTCACCATATCCTTCCTCCCGTACTTCCTGCTGCTCACGTTCATCACCACGGCCACCGTGTATCCCTCTCCCCCCTTTATGCCTAGGAGCCTCAGCACGTTGAAGGCCTGCCCCACCGGAATGTGGTCTATCACGGTTCCCCTCTCTATTTTCCTGACCACCAGCTCGGTGGATTTCTCCTTCACCTCATTCCCCCCTCAGGATGAGGGAGAGGAGGGCCATCCTGACGGGCACGGCGTAGGCCGCCTGCTGGAAATAGCGGGCACGCCTGTTTCCGTCCACCGCCAGCTCTATCTCATCCACCTTGGGAAGGGGATGGAGGATGATGGCCTCCTCCCTCATCTTCTCCACCAGCTCAGCCGTGATTTTGTAGCTTCCCTTTACCTTTTCAAACTCCGAGGGATCCGGAAATCTCTCCTTCTGGATCCTGGTAACGTACATGACCTCCACCTCTTCCACTACCCTGCCAAGGTCTTCCGTTATCTCGTGCTCCACCCCCGAGGATTTGAGGAAATCCAGCACCTCCTCGCGCGGTCTCAGGGAGGGAGGAGAAACCAGGAAAAGCTTCTCCACCCCGAACTTGCAGAGACCGTAGAGGAAGGAGGTGGCCGCCCTTCCGTACCTCAGATCCCCCACCAGGGCCACCCTCAGCCCCTCTATTTTGCCCATTTCCTTCTTGATGGTGTAGAGGTCGACCATGGCCTGGGTGGGATGATGCTGTTTCCCATCTCCTCCGTTGATCACAGGCTTCTCCGCCACCTCGGCCGCGAGCTTGGCGGCACCCTCCAGCGGGTGTCTTATCACTATGATGTCCGCATAGGCGTCCAGCATCCTGATGGTGTCGGCCAGGTTCTCTCCCTTGGCCAGGGAGGAAGCTTCCTCCCCCCCGAAGCCCACTACACTCCCCCCCAGCTTGAGCATGGCCGTTTCAAAGCTCAACCTAGTTCTGGTGCTGGGCTCGAAGAAGGCCGTGGCCAGGATCTTTCCCCTCAGCTCGTCTCCCGGCTTGATGGTGGAGGCCTTCCTGAAGAGATGCTCCAGGTCCGAGGCCGAGAAATCCAGGATGGACAGCACGTCCCTTCCCTTAAACATGTTTCCCCTCCATGTACTCGAGGATCCTTAAGTACTCATCCCTGGCCAGACTCCCAGAGCCGTGGAGCTCCCCCAGCAGCTCCCTGGCGGTCATGACCGCCAGGAGCCTTATACCCTTCTCCCTCAGCAACTCCCCTGCCCCCTCCTCCCTATCCACCAGCACCACGGCCTCCTCCACCCTAGCACCCTCCCCTTTAGCCACCTCCGCCGCCCACGCCAAGCTTCTCCCCGTAGTGGCCACGTCGTCCAGCAGCAGTACCTTTTCACCCTCCCTCAGCTCCCCCTCGAGCATGCGCTTCGTTCCATGCCTCTTGCTTTCCGCCCTGAGATACAGAAAGGGCTTCTTCAGCAGGTAGGCTAGCAGCACGCCCAGCGGTATGCCGGCGGTGGGGACGCCCAGTATCCTGTCGAAGCTCACACCCTCCCTCCGGAGTAGCTCCACGTATGCCTCCCCCACCCTAGCGAAGACTTCGGGGAAAGAGGGAATCCTGCGCAGATCCAGGTAATAAGGGCTAAGCTTGCCCGAGCTGAGCCGGTACGTCCCCGTCCTTACGCATCCGCATTCCATCAGCGCCTTGGCCAGTATCCTCTTGTCCATTCCAGTTCCCTCCTCATCTCCTCCAGCTTTTCCTTGGGAGAAGGGGAAAGGAGGAGGGCCCTTCCCACGATTTCGAAGTCGGCACCCGCCCTCAGGGCCGAGCCCGGTGGGGCTCCCTGTGCCCCCACCCCCGGGGACAGGATGAGGGCCTCAGGATATCTCTCTCTGGCCCTCCTTATTAGCTCGGGGAAGGTGGCGGGAAGGATGAAGCCGTCCACGCCCGCGGCATGGCAGCCCTCCATCAACTCCAGGTATCTGGGATTGAGGTATTCC
>Ga0185307_1001859_pt1 | contig 11355 bp, 13 predicted proteins | sample LHCtaG_FD_128010 | JGI IMG/M metagenome (GOLD analysis project Ga0185307, IMG submission 128010) | Hot spring microbial communities from Little Hot Creek, USA to study Microbial Dark Matter (Phase II) - LHC4sed_matched (SPADES... | ecosystem: Environmental > Aquatic > Thermal springs > Hot... | reverse complement strand
ATTCCCGTTCTTCCGAACTGATGATATTAATTGTTTAATATACATTTTTCATTTGATTAAAAAATTGCAAATTTTAAAAAATTTAGCCGCAGACTTCAAGATATTTATATTGTTAGCTTTTTTTTTACGCCTTTTTTGCTAAACGCTTTGTAGTTGAAAGCTCCTAAAAAATCAATCATGTGACTTTTCCTAGACCAGTCTTCCGCAAAGAAACCTATCCTAGTCCAGCCAGCGCCGGGAAAAGGATTAGCAAAACCGAGAATAAATAAAATCTTCATTTATGGGCTAGATTTACCTATTATTTTTCGCCATGATTCTTGGTTTATCATAGCTGGAGTCTTCTCAGCAGGCTTGCACAGCCAATGCTGACTTTTCAGCAATTCAGCCATGTTTAAACGTTCAAATTATTAATGTTGCGATTTTCGGTTCAATAGACTTTACGTATTTTTCTACAGTTACGCTGAGTTTTATGTTAAAGTTTTGCACACATCTTTTCCTTAATAGAGATGGTGTGAGATAAGTTATAATTTGATGATGGAATCTCCGACAATATCTATGCTAATGTTTTTTCGATAAAGCAGTCTATTAATTGTCTTATATATAGCCCTTTGAAAACTTTGATGGAAATACCGCGTGATTTCTTTGTCTGTAATTTTATTAGTACATATAGCTCCTTTTATGTACCCTACTGTAAAACCTAATGGTGAAAAAGACAACTTTTTAAATGCTAAAAAAGGCCCGCTCAGCAAGGCATTGAAAAAATGATATCCGAGCTGGTACATTCCGAAGCCGCGCTTCATATAGTTGTTTGTTGAGGTTTTTTCCCTCAGATGAATAGCATATGTTGAATAAGCAATTCCTATCAACCATCCTCTATTTACTGCTTTAAGTAACGCCACGGTATCTGGACAAGGGGTTTTTGGAAAACCACCGATACTTAATAGGCAATCCTTGCGAAAAACCATAGCAGCACCACATACTGTAGTCGACGCTTGACAAGCAACCCCGTCTCTTAATGCTAAATATCTTCCTGAGGCTATTCCCAGATCAGGATTTTTTATGAAAGCATCAACTAGCGTTGCATAATAATCATTTTTTAACTTTATATCTGCATCCAGAATGCCTATTAATTCAAGATCTGGGAACGAACTTAATATGTAATCAACTCCTTTTTGAACTACTTGTCCGTACCTCGTCACTTCGTTATAGTCGCTACGTTCTGAAATTGAAAGACCTATTATAAAATCGTATTCCTTTTCCAATTTTTTAATGACGATAGGTGTGTCGTCTTCAGAACAATCATCTATGATAACCCAAATTCTAGGTAAAAAAGTTTGATTAATTAACATGTTAAAGGTACGAAGCAAATTCTCTGCTTCATTTTTTACAGGAGTTATTATTCCTAACATTTTATCCAAGTACTTTCCTGAATTTATATATCGGAAACAAAAGAATTCTAATATACTTGCAACACCATACGAGCCATAGCGTATTCCGACCAACCCCCTTACTCAAATTCTATTTTTAGTGGCTCCGACACAACACTTTATTGCAGATAAGAAACCCTCAACCATCGCTGATAAACTAAATTCTTGTACTACAATTTCTCTAGATTTTTCACTCATTCTTCTTCTAAGTTCCTTGTTGCAAACTAGCATTTTAAGAACTTCATATAGTTGATTTGGGTCTGCTTCTTTAACAATGTAACCATTTTCTCCAAAACGTATCATCTCCATTGCAGCTTGAGAAGCTTGAGATGCTATTACGGGTAATCCACATGCCATCGCCTCATTTATCACAAAGCCCCAGACATCTTCCAATGTGGGAAGCACGAATATGTCTGCTAAGCAGTAAAATTTTATCAATTCTTCTAACCTCATCCCGGAAGACATAAATCTGACGTCTTTTAGCTTAAGAGTACTCGAAAGGTTCTTTAAATAATACTCCAGTGGCCCGCTTCCAAGAATAATTAATGCAAGATTATCATATTCTTGTTTAAGCTTTCCATAAGCTTGAATAAGATGTTCAACGCCTTTCCTTTTTATGAGTTGGCCTACATACAGAACAACAACTTTGCCTTTTAACCCCAATTGACTTTTTAACTCTTCCTTACATGACCTGTATTTATCTGATAACTCGATGAATAATTTGTTGTCTATAGCGTTTCTTGCGATGAAGACTTTTTCAGCATCTGCTCCTAGACTGATAACATAGTTTTTTGACAGTCTTCCCGGAACTATAATAGCATCTGACCTTTTAACAAAAAGCATTCTTATCGGTCTGGATATTACCCCTAAAATTGACCGAGGCTCCTTTATTCCTTCCGTCCATTGAATTATTGGAATTTTTAATAATTTAGCCGCCACAAAAGCAAACCATGTTGTTGGGTCAATGTAGCCACTAATTATCATAACATTTGGCTTATTTCTTATAACTTCTTTCAAAATTGATGGGTTTAAACTAAGCTCTCCAATAGATGTCTTAATGAAAATTTTTGGAAGAACCTTATACCTGTAATCGTATTTTCTCGGCCATAAGTCCCATTCCCGGAAATTTTCTTTTATTGAACAGTAGTAAACCATTAAATTCACTTTCTTAGAAAGTTCTTCAAATAACGGATGCCTATATGGAGCTATAGTATTGTGTATAAGAATTACCTTAACGTTGTTCATACTCGAATGACAACTGCATCGTTATAGAACTTTTCGAGTCTATTTTGACTACCTCTGCGTAGGCTTTCTCTAACCTTTCCACCACCTTCTTTATGGTAAAGTTTTCCCTAACAAAGTTTTTCCTTTTAAACCCATTCCTTTGGCTACATCACCGTTTATTAGGTTGAAAATGCTTCCCGTTAACCGCTTTACATCTCCGGGCTCAAATAATAAGCCCGTTTCTCCATTTATTATTAAGTCTTTTAGTCCTCCAACTTTCGAGGCTATAACTGGTTTACCGCAAGCGTAGGCTTCAAGAACTGTCATGGGAAAGGTTTCGTATCTTGATGGCAATACCACAACTTCAGAATTAACATAGGCTTTAAGCTTATCTTGCCCATAAAGAGATCTGGTGAACAAAGTATGTTGAAATGCCCAGAGCGAACCATGAGCTCGCAAACATCCTTGCGAAAATCAGAAATGATTGGTAAAAACCAAGTAAAAATAAAATCGTTAAAAAGAATTATGAGAGCATGGTAACCTATTGTAATAAGCGCTATCACGCTTAGTGAGAGAGTGGAGAAGGAAATTCCCATTAAAATAATGATAGGAAGTTTTACCGCAAAACTGTTCGGAAGATATGAATAAATTCCGATAAATTTTAGAACAATATATCCCACTGTGCTAAAGAAGGCAAACAACAGAATTATAAGCAAAACTATTTGAAAGAAAATCATCCTAGATTCGTCAGATTTATTACAATTCTTCTCCCAATGCTCTTATGTGCACTCTTAGTCTATACGATACAGGGGAAGGGTTAAGAGTCAAGAAGCCTTTACCGTAGCAACTTCCATATAAAGCGCTTCAAGATCGTCGGCAACCTTATCTATAGAATATTTTTCTTCAACGAGCTTCTTCGCCTTCCTGCCAAGCTCTACAGCTCTACCAACATTGTTTAATAGATAGATCATCTTCTCAGCCATCTGCTTAAAGTTTCCAGCTTCAAATAGAAGCCCTGTCTCACCATCCATAATCAACTCCTTTAAACCTCCGACGTTTGAGGCAACAATCGGCTTACCACAGGCATACGCCTCCAATAAAACCATCGGAAACGTTTCATACCTCGATGGGAGGACGCATAGGTCGGAATCGACGTAAGCTGCGAGCTTATCTACACCATATAAGGGTCCAACGAACATTACCGAATCAGATACTCTAAGAGAATCAGCTAAAGCCTTAGCCTCATTCAAGTATCCGTCATCTGGTCCAGCCATAACCAGAACCGCGTCCTTATTGCCCATTTTCTCAATCAAGTATGCGTAGGCTTTAATCAAGAGGTCTATGCCCTTAATCCTGTGGATTCTGCCTAGATAAAGGATGACCTTCTTATCCTTAGGTATCCCAAACTTCTTCTTGAAAGCTCCTTTAGGCGGTAGGTTAGCGTATTCTGAAAGGTCTATACCGTTGGGTATAATGGCAATCTTCTCCTCAGGCACACCCATACGCCTATACTGCTCAGCCTCAACACGGCTAAGAGCAATAACTTTTGAAGCTTTATATAATACTCTGTAACCGAATGTGAAATCGTAGAGTAATTTCCTGAACTCTTTACCTACTCTTGGTACTGAACCATGAGCTTGTATTACGTAAGGAACATTATACTTGCTAGCATAATGATGGACTATTACATCTGGAAATTGTCGCCAAGAGTGAAGATGGACAACATCAAACTTTCTTATATTGTATTTTATAGCTTCCATCATATCCCATGAAATATTAAGTTGTCCGAAAAGATAACTGTAACATAATGGTTTAAGTGTTCTAGAAAAATAATGAATTCTGTACCCATCCACTTCTTCCTCCTTAGGTTCGAAGTCATGCTTTGAATCCAAGGCAGTAGTTGTGTATACCATAACTTCATGCCTCTTTGCAAGATTCTTGGAAATTAGGTGGACAACTGTTACAGGACCACCGAATGTGGGGGAAAAGACAGGTATTACTTGAAGTATTCTCATTCTCTGATCTCTACAAGGGAATTAAGTAGTTCTTCATATCTATCCATACAAGCCTTCAGAGTAAGATTATTCCTTAAATAGAGGAGGCCATTTTCACCGAGTTTTACTGCTAAATCCCTATTATCGCGAAGGACGAGTACAGCTTTAGAGAAATCCTTCGGGTTCTCTGGCTCCACCCAGATACCGCATCTAGCATTTTCAACGAACTTTCGTACATCAGAGTCGAAGGGTACATTCGCTATTATCGGCTTCCCGCATGCCATGATCTCAAGCATCTTAGAGGGAAGTGTTGGTGATGTGAACTGCTTTCTTAAGGGGACGAGGCAGACGTCAGAGGCATAGAGTATTTTAAAGTACTCGTCTCTTGGCTGTAAAGGCATAAAGATTATGTTATTAAGTGCAAGATCCCTACTCCTTCTGACCAACATTTCCTTCTTAACACCATCTCCAACAATCAGAAACATAATATCACGGTGAGCCCTAAGAATGTTTGCGGTCTCCACGACCGTTTCTAAGTCTTGGGGCCAAGATATGGTGCCAGCATATGTAACAAGAAACTTGCCACCTAACCTCATTCTTTCTCTAAAGTCGTTCTCATTAGGCGGCTTTGTATCATCAATGTTGGCCCAGTTCGGTATCAGACTGACCTTTTTGCTACTTATCCCCCTAGCTAGCACATGCCTCTTATATCCATCGCTTATCACAGTTATATGCGATGCGCAGACGTATACAAAAAGCTCCATAAACTCCATCAATTTTATCAGAAGCCTATTCTTCAGAAGACCGATCTTTATAAGAGCGTCTGGGTGAATGTCTTGTATCCTTATTATAATCGGTTTTCTCAGAATCTTACTGAGAAGGCATGCTGTAAAAGCTACTGTGAGAGGAGGGGTTTGGCAATGTACCAAATCCTTATTCCTACCAACTATCAAACCCCCTATGAAAAGCGTTATCGGTAGAACTGAATACTCAAGAAACCTCGTTACAAGCGACTTTACCTTGAGTCCAGGACGCACTCTTAAGACTAAGAAGCGACCCATACTCTCCCAGTAAAAGAACCTACTTTTAGGTACTTCAATTTTCTTAGTTTTCTCAGGGATTAGATACCTTCTGGGAAAGACCGTCACTACTGTAATTTCATGCCCCCTATTCGCAAGCTCGTCTGCAAACTCGAAGGGAAGGCGGGCAGATGTCAACTCTGGTGGGAAGGCGTCCTCTATAGCAAGTATCCTCAAGCAATCATCTACCCAAAAGCTCCATATAAACCGCGAGTAAATTCATTATTATCTTATCCAAGCTATATTTATTCTGCGAGACTTCAAGACACCTTGTGCTACATCTTAGGGCTAAATCTCGATTCTCAGCTAAACATAATAGACCCTCTGCAAAATCCTTTGGGTCATCATTCGTGAGTATTCCAACACCATTCTCCTCTATGGCTCTAGTCCATCCTCCAATGGAGTTTGCGAGAACTGGAAGACCAACTGATATGTAATCGAAAAATTTTGCAGCGGGGTTTATGCGATAGGATAGATTATTAGGGAGGGTGAGGACCCCAATATGACAATGAGACATGAACTCAAGTAGACGCTCCTCATCATCAAACCAAAAGAATTCAATATTTGCTCCGAAGTCTTTAACAACTTTGAGAGCTTCTTTCACCATATCGCCCTTTTTCGTTATGTAAAATTTAATATCTCTGCTTCTTTCCACAATGTAGGGTATGCTCTTTAAGAAGAGGTCTGCATGCTTCTCTTTTGAGAGCATACCAGCGTAGATAACCTTCGTAGGTCCATCTCGTGGAGGTAACTTCGCTATTTTAGGTCGTGTTCCCATTCCTATTATGTGCACCTTTTCAGGTGTCGTGCTGTATTCTTGTATTATATACTGTTTCATCTCCTCGCTCATTACAAGAACAGCATCCATCTGTGCTACCGCATTTCTCACCATTTCTTGAAGAATATGATATTCCTTGTTTTGTCTAGTTATCAGCCCTTGAGTAACAAGTTCATCGGCCCATATACCGTGAAAGTCAAGTACTAAAGGAATTTTCAACTCTTTAACTAAGGGCATGACCACTAATAATGTAGGCTCCTGCTCTATTTGTAGAATATCAAGGTTTAGTCTCTGAAGCGATTCAAGCGCGGCATAATCTACTTTTCTACTTACATAGCTTATATTCCTTACGAGAAACCTTACGAGAAACCTTCCAAGAAACTTACTACTAGTTAAATTCCTAGCAACTCGATAAACATGCTCTCCAACTCCAATTTTTAGAAAGAAGTTAGGTAGTTCTTCTACATTTATGCCATGTATCTTAGTTCGTCTACTAAATGGTGTGATTATGACAGAGTCTACCCCCTTCTCTTTTAGTCCGGTGGCAAGGTCGAAAACCCTACGAACAGATCCAAGAGACTCTTTTAAGGGATGGAATAGTAGAAAGCCAATTCTCATAGAATTAAACCGCTTTGCTATTGCAATTATATTCTATGCATTTTCTCATCAAATTGCTCAAGATAACCAATGGTGGATGAGGGGGCACGAGAATTAAAACCTATGAAACCTTCTTCGAGTCCATCCAAAGACCTTTAGGGTTATCATGTCACTATTGACGTTGTGGAATGACCCATCCAGTTTTATGAAAGCATATAACTTGCTAATAATTTCTTTTTCCCTAAGTTTTATTAGTCCTTTGTGCTTATCAATCATATGAACCATGACTGTTTATCACTTCTTTAATGCACAAAGCAACATATTCTATGTCTTTTTTAGTTGTGGAATTTCCACTCGGGAGGTTAATACCTCTCTTTCCCAATAATTCAGCTACAGGGTATTTCTCGTTTACGTAAATATCCCTGTATGGCAGTTGTAGATGGATTGGAAGAAATGCAGCTCTGGTATCTATGCCATAAGTTTCCAGCTTTTTCATTAAATCATCACGGGTGATTCCCGTGACCTCTTCATTTACAAGAATAGTGTACATCCAGTAAACGTTTTTTGCCCATGGCATTTCAGGGGGCAAACTCACTCCGCGAATATCACTCAAGAGCGAGTTATAATAGTATGCGTTTTCACGATGTCTATTTACGAATTCTTCTATCCTTTCAAGTTGAGCCAAGCCTATTGCCGCTTGAAGATTAGTTAGGCGGTAGTTGTATCCCACAACATCATGGATGAGCCATTTCCTCATGTTTAGATTATATCCTTGATCACGTAGTTTCCTGACTTTTTCAGCTATTTTGTCATCGTTGGTAGTAACCATGCCCCCCTCACCAGTGGTAATTATTTTGTTTGCGTAGAAGCTGAAGCAACCTATGTCTCCTATGCTTCCAACTTTTTTCCCTTTATATTCTGCACCATGTGCCTCAGCCGCGTCTTCTATGACGTAAAGCCCATACTTTTTAGCTATTTTTACAATTGGATCCATATCTGCCGGATGTCCATAAATGTGGACAACCATTATAGCTTTGGTTTTATCCGTTATTTTCTCCTCTATCCTATCTGGATCAATATTCCATGTAGAAATCTCTGAGTCCACCAATACTGGTTTTGCACCTAAATATTTTGCTACATTAGCACAGGCTATCATGGTAAACGTGGGCATAATTATCTCGTCGCCTGGTTGAATGTCAAGTGCTACTAAAGCTAAGTGAAGTGCTGCAGTTCCACTGGAGACAGCAATGGCATACCTTGTGTCTACATACGAGGCAAACTTCTCCTCAAACTGGTCTACAAACTTTCCCTTAGATGAGACCCAGCCAGTTCTAATGCATTCAATAACGTACTTTTCCTCGTTGCCAGAAAGGTCGGGTTCGGCTATGGGAATTCTTCTAAAAGGCTTCGTCATAGACTTACAAACCTTCCTTTATGTTTCCCTAACTTTAAACAGTTGAAGTAACCTTTCTCTAAGCTCATTGTCAGAGGAATCAAAAGCAATTGTTGGGTGTTGGGTAATGGCTGTTAAGTAGCTTTGCATAACAATCTTTACGCATCTATATCCGTCGTAGCTTGTTGGCTTTGGATGAAAACCTTCCTTGTAATCTTTTACAAAGTCTTCGAGCTCTAAATCATATGATAGCTTGGGATATTGGGTGTAATCTTCACAGGTAGGTTTATCACTACTCCTGCCATATTTAATGACCGCTTTAGACCATCGGGAATCGACATGAATGTAGCCGTTATCTCCGTGTACCTCAAAGTAAATGTATCCAGATTTTTCCGTCCAAGATGAATGTATAAGTGCAAATCCCCCTTCTGAAAGCTCATAGAGTGCTACGGCGTTATCCTCAACATCACCTAGATTATGTTTGAGAGTTGCTAACTTGCAGGAGTAACATTTGACTATTTCACCGCCGATGTGGCGAATTAAATCTATGAGATGGACACCGTTATCGATCAATGTGCCACCGCCCGCCATATTCTTATCTCTATACCAACTCTTACTCAGAAGGTGTAAGCCCTCGTTACCAATCCACCCCCTAAAGAACAATGTTCTTCCTATATAGCCTTGCTTAATAAGCTCTAATGCTCTAAGCACGTTAGGAAAGTAACGGGGGTTTGACCCTACCTTAAGTATTGCCCTCTTCTCTATGGACTTCAAAACCATTTTACGTGCCATGTCAACGCTTATAGTCATGGGTTTCTCACACCAAACGTCCTTTCCAGCCTCCAACAGCTTAACTGTAAGCTCATAATGAAGGAAGTTTGGAACAGCTACAATAGTCACATCATAATTCTTTTTCGATACTAGTTCGTCAAAACTGACGTAATCTACGCCAAACTTCCTGCTTAAGTCCCAGGCTAAATCCTTATTGGTGTCAACTACGTAAGTTAAATCCGCCACTTTACTCCTTAAAATTGAGTTTACCCTCTTCAAACCAAAGCCGCCAACCCCTATTACAGCAAACTTAACTCTATCCATGTATTCCACACCTCAAAATCATTGTGCCATTGCTATTGTAGCCACGTTCCACGTGCTTTCACTTGGCGGTTTATCTAGATATGGGAACTCACAGAATTTTAAAACCTCAAATCCTGCCTCATTTAAGTAGTGAATCAGTTCCTGAGGGAACAGATACCTTAAAACGTGTATTTCTCGAGCTTCATCCACAACCATGCCATCTTTAATCGCTATGAGATAATAATTCGACCTTTGAATATGGTTAAATGTATCAAGCTCAGGCACAACTGTTCTAATTAATTTAATCCCATCTTTCTCAACAACTTTAACTCTGCTAGATGGTCTAATCGTCAGTACAGCTGGGCCATACCAATAGTCGAATATGAAAAGACCACCCTGCTTAAGGTGTCTCTTTATGTTTTTAAATGCTTTAATTATATCATCAGTTTTAGTAATATAATTTATCACTGCAAACATAGATATACAAGCATCAAACTTCTCATTAAGATTAAAATTGAGCGCATCAGCTACCATAACCTTCGCATGTAGCTCATGCTTACGGATCTTCCCCTCAGCAATCCGTACCATCGACTCAGATTTATCTATTCCTACGACTTCATAACCTCTTCTTGCCAAATGCACTAAGTGACCTCCCGTGCCACAGCCAACATCCAATATTTTAGTGGGTCTAAAAGGAGAATATCGTTTAAATGAGTTTTCGATAAAGTCGCATTCTCTTTCATAATTTTTATCTGCGTAGAGGATATCATAATATTTAGAATATATATCTAAAAAGCTCTTTTCACACATATTTCATCACATTAAAGATTTTATTTATATTCAGATTAAAAATGTTTTGGCTTATAAGTTGTCATAATATTCTGTTTAAGGTTCTTTTAAGTGGTTCGCTAGTATTTATTGCTTTAAGTCCTAAGTTTATGGATGACTCTTTGAACTTGATATCATAGCTAAACGGTACCTTAAGAGGATAATTAATAATCATGCCTATATACGTTATTAGCTTATGCCTATTTGTATAACTCCCATGGGAAAAGTCCCACTCTAACCTTTTTCTTAAAATCTCCTTAGAGGCAGAGGAGGAACTCTTACACATAAACATGTTTATGAGCTTGCTTGATATTCATAGAGTTTAGAGCAGCCCGAGATATGGTCTTCCAAAATCCTTCAACGGTAGGATTAATGCGTCAGCCAGCGTAAACCCAAGTCTACGGGATCCTCTGGCCATAGGTCATCCACGTTTAATATAATGGGACATCTGTAGCGAACCTTGTAAATTAGAGCTGGAAATATTGCTAACACGTGCATCAGAACCTTACGCTCTGCTTTATATTTTCATAGTTCTCTTTTATCCACTCATAGACCTTTCTTAATCCAGTCTTCATGTCCGTCTTAGGCTGGTATTCCAGTATTCTCCTAGCCTTCTCTATCGAAGCCCTTCTCCTTATCGCCCTATCCCAGTCCCTTCTGGGCTTGAATACTATTCCAGCCCTGTTTCCCGTTATCTCGTTCACCCAGTTCGCTAAATCTATGATCCTTGTTTCCGTTTCGGATGCAAGGTTTATCGCCTCCCCAATAGCCTCATCCACAACCCCCATCCTCAACGTTCCATCAACGATATCCTCCACGTATGTGAAGTCTCGCGTCTCCTCCCCAGTCCCCGTTATGGGTAATGGTTGACCATGCATAGCCCACCAAATGAAGTTTGGTATGACGTTCCGATATTTTCCTGGAACTTCTCCTGGGCCGTAGACGTTGAAGTACCTTGCAA
>Ga0185307_1001857_pt1 | contig 11367 bp, 13 predicted proteins | sample LHCtaG_FD_128010 | JGI IMG/M metagenome (GOLD analysis project Ga0185307, IMG submission 128010) | Hot spring microbial communities from Little Hot Creek, USA to study Microbial Dark Matter (Phase II) - LHC4sed_matched (SPADES... | ecosystem: Environmental > Aquatic > Thermal springs > Hot... | reverse complement strand
TGATTCTGTGCAAGATAAAAGGATAAAACATGTTATTGAAACTTTGCAGAAACAGTATAAGACTGAGAAATATGGAAAATTACATAGATCTCTTTTCAAGCATGGAATAAGGACTGAGCTATACATTGGAGATGGCATAGAAATGTATTATCCGTACGTTTACAAACCAGTTTTAACGTTGCAGGTATTGGACAAAGAAAATCTGGTGATACTTTACAAACATGAACCAAAACTGAAAGACGAGAGTCGAATAATTAAAAAGATACGGAGAATTGCTAAGTCTTTAAACTACAAGTTTATGCAAATCAACGAATTACCTGAGGAAAAAAATTGCGGGTGTTTGTATGAAGAAGGTCATGGTTATTAGATCTTATGGTTTTGATTGGGATTATAATTTGTACTTGGTTCCGGATAAAATAATCCCGCGAGTGGAAAGATTAATGGAAGAAGGTAAATGGGCTATGGCTTTTGAATTGATCAGAGAAAATGACAAAACGGAAAACAAAGACTATAAAAGAAAGGATTGGTATGACTTGAACACGATAGATTTTCTGCTTGAATATATAGAAGGAGTAACTGTTTAAAGGAGGGACGATTAAAATTAAAAGTGGCGACCGTATGAGTTTAGAAGGTTATAAAATTAAAAATTGGGACCACTTCAAGAAGAAGTTGGAAGATCTTGGTTATCAAGAAGTTGGGTCTTCAGTTGTACCTTATCAGGCTTACAAGTATGCTAAAAAAGGTCCTCAGCAAACAGCTTTCTCTAAAATGATAAACAAAGAAGTTAACATACCATATGTTTTTGAGAAAAAGGAAACAAGGATAAAAAGAATTGATAGAGTTGTTGTTTTTGTAGAAAAGAAAAGGATAGATCAAATAAGGTTAAAGTTTAACATCGAAGACTGGCCTCATCACACGGACCTAAACATTCTTTATCCTGAGCATAAGAAAGCTTTACCTTCAGAGCTACAAGGTCTAGTTAAAGAAATCGAGGAGGAGATAAAATTAGCTTTAACTTAACGTTTTTCGCGATTTTAATGGTACCGCAAGTTTTTTAAATACTTATTAGCACATATTAATACGTATGAAGAAGGCAAAATACGACCCTCAAAAGAAAAATTAACAACAACAATTAGTGTTCATAGTTATGGTTAATTCTTTAAACCTGGTCCCTTTTTGCGCATTTGAGGAAACTTGGAAGTTATTTGGTCAAGAATTTCCTCGGGAATCAATTCTTTTGCTGCAAAATGCGATTGTAACTCACGTAGTTCTTCAGAATATTCAGGACTAGATGATTTCATTGCGCCTTTGGACTCTAGGTACTCTACAAGTTGATCGATTTCATCAGCAGAGAAAACTTTATCGTAACCTGCATCAAGTAAATTCTCAACCCATTCTTTTCTCCAATTACCATCAACTACTGCTATATGAATTAAATTTTTTCGTAATATCCATTTATCATCTTTCCACTTAACGTCAAACTGAAGGGAGTGACCTGCCATTCTTCTAGCCTCATAAGATTGTGGAGATGCTCGACATTGAATTGCGATACATAACCCACGGTCTGTTGGTATCACGAAATCTTCTCCTCTTTTCTCCTCCCTTCCTCCGGTAGGTGAGGAAATAAAATACTTAAGACCAACTTCACTTAACATACTCCGTAAATATACATCACCCTGCCTTTCAGGAGTGCCTAGAAAAATAAACCTTGCCTGAGAGAGCCCGGTAAACACTATTTCTTCTAATACATTAATTCTGGAATTCCTTTTAATTTGTTGAATTCTTTTTTTAAGAATTTCTTCAGATATGAATTTCCATTTAGAAATTATTTTGCGTTCTCTGAAGAACTTATTTATAGATTGTTTAACTGAGTATGGTAAATCTTTATCTCCTCTTAAAAAGGCCCAAATACCAGTACTAGCAACAGCGGTCTCTACAACGTTTCTAATGGTTGTAGGGCTCTCCCCAACAGCATAAATGGCCACCTCGAAAAATATTCTAATCCCATTGTCGTCATGCTTTTCCATGATTTCAATTAATTTATCTGTTTCCCATGCACGCATTAATTTAGTCCAAGCGTTAATGATTGATTTTTCCCGGTATTCTTTATTTAAAAACAAGACATAGGGGTCGAAGAGATCTGTTCTAGAGGTCAGGTTATGAAGGAATATATATCGAGTTTGGTCAATTTTGACATCTCGTACAACTTTTATATTGCCCGATTCTTCGGAAATTAATCCTTTTTTACTTAAAACTGTAAAGAAATTGGATAGTATGTCTTCCCTTCTTTTTATAATGTTCTTTCTATTTCTTAAGATACTATAAAGTGCCTTAAGTGTAGGTTTAGAGACGCTTAATATTTGGTCGTTCCTTTCCTTTTGAATCTGTCGGTAAATAATGTCTAAAACTTTGTCAACACCGTTTATTAGTAAATGGTTATTTTTAATCTCTTGTAACGCTTGAAATTGAGCCTTGCTTAGTTTAGCTACTATACTTTTGTAAGCAAACTCCGCGATTAAATCATCCTTTGTACAGGGCGCACCTTTCATGCGCTCAACGCTTTTTATGAGCACTAGGATGATTTCTGGATTTACTTCAAGTAGAGAATTTTTCTCTAGCAGAATTCGTCTATCAATAAGAGAATCACAGCATTTTTTCGCAAAAACTTCATCATCATAAAACTTTCTTAGGACTTGAATTATTTCTTCTTTTTTAACACGCCTAAAAAGTAAAACATATAGATAGCCAGTAGCTTCCAATATTCCCGTTTTATGAACTAGAGTTGAAATCTCCCGCGCAGAATCGGCAGGTCTTGACAGTTTTTGTATTTCATTATAAAACTGAGTTACAAATTCATTACGACAGGACCCTCGAATTGGCAGATTTGCCTCTAAACTTTTATAGATTTCTAAAATACGAAAGGCGTACATTTTATTTTCTTCATCAATTTCTCCACGTAATGCTCTAGTTACAACGTCCTTAATAGAATCTGAAGAAAACCCCTTATTCAGTAAATCCTGAACTATTGCATCAATATCCTCAGTCTTTGAGATGATAAGCCTTTCCTTCACACTCTTTTCAAGTTTCTTAGAGTTCTCAAAAGTGAAATTAAGTAGTTCATCTCCATGCAGGTCTCCAATGAAAAGCGTATAGTCGAAAAAGAGAAGCGACGCCGGAAATATCCAATCTTTCCACCCCCTCTTATTACCTAAAATTACAAATATGCAGAGGGCATCAGGATTTCTTTTACGTACCTGACGCACTTCATCAACAAGTCCCCAAAAATACGTATGCGAATTATCTGATTTTGCACGATGTGAAACCCAAAGAGATATGAATTGTTTATCTAACTCTCTTATAAATGAAAAATCAAGGATAAAATTTCCTGACAATGCTTCTTTAGTATTCTCCCTATTTTCTACAGCCTCTACTTCTACTACTTGTTCTTCGCTTCTGAGATTACTAATTAAACCTTCTTTTTCCTTCGATTCGAGAACCGCTTTCACGATGATTTGACAAATGTTACCAACAAGGACAGCTTTGCTTTGTTCCTTTGCTAATAAGCCTTTCATATCTTAATTGGTTTCAACAAAACATAATGAATATTACTCAAGAAAAATGGAGTAACTCCATCTATTTGTACTATTTATTCTCGAAATTTTCGGAAAAATTCCAAAATCTCTTTCCCCTTTTCCGTTAGAATGTATTCAACAACAGGCGGTCGTCGACTTTCGTCAACTTTTCTAGCGATTAGATTAAACTTTTCAAGTTCGAATAATCTTTTTGTAAGAGTAGAATGAGTCACTACTTTCTTAAGATCTTTAAAACGTTTATTTCCCTTCTCTAATTCTTTTAAAATCTCGTAAGAACCTTTCATTCCAAGAAGATTAATTAGTTCTTCATTTTTGGACTTTGTCCTTTCCATGAGTTTATGTCAATAATATTTAAATAAATCTTTAACTCAATATATGTAGAGTAGGTCTTAATAAATGGATTTAGTCTGAAGTATTTTCATGTCTGGAAGAATTGATCTCTTCGCGAAGTGGGCAACGCGTGGTGGAGAATATTCGCATGCTAAGTTTTGGAAAGAGGGCATCCTCAATAAAGTTTTGGTCAGTGCGATATATGCTAAAGAACGCAGCCAAAATTTAAGAAAAGATATTATGGAAGCTAGTAAGGATGTTGTCTTATTCCTTGATAGCGGAGGTTTCACTATTCTAAGAAAAAATCTTTTGTTAAATCCTATTGAAATATTACGATTTCAGGAAGAAAGTGGGGCTAACATTGCTTCGACATTGGATTATCCTATATCACCACAGATGTCATACCATGAAAAAATAGAAAGAACTAAGAAAACGATTAGTAATGCCCTCACTATGTTAAGCAAAAAACAAAAAGATGACTTGAAGTTATATGCCTCGGTGCATGCGTGGGACTATCATAGTGCAAGAATGATTGCAAAAAAATTGTCAAATTATCAGTTTGACGGTTTCGCCATTGGCTCTCTTATTCCAATTAGGGGGAATTATAGTAAAATTGTTGAGATTGTTTGTGGAATAAAAAATATATTGAAAAATAAGACCATACATTGTTTTGGTTTTAGCGGCATTGATGGTATTTATATGGCCGGATTATTGGGTATAGACTCATTTGACAGCACAACATACCTTACCTACGCGAAATATCGCCACTATATTTTACCACAGACTGGAAAAAGAATCTGTCTAGGTCAAAGGGTCAAAACGGAAAAACGGTATTATCTAGATGAATTACCATGCTCATGCCCTATATGTTCAAGATATACTGTTGATGACTTTATAGAGGACACAAGTAAAGCAGTGGGCTTATTATCATTCCACAACCTTTATGTACTTGTATCCTATGTCAAATTGGTAAATAACGCATTAAAAAATGGATTTTTTGGAGAACTATTAGAACGGAGGATGCTAGTGTCTCCAAGGTTGAGGAATGCTTGGTTAATGTTCCGAAAGATAAATAAGGGGGTGCCTAACATTCGAAAGATAGATAGATATTTACAATAGTTGGAAAAATCCAATGACTAATTTTTATTTTTTATCTCTTCTTTAATATATTTTAATAAGACTCCCGCATTTTTAATGGTACCGCAAGTTTTTTAAATACTTATTAGCACATATTAATACGTATGAAGAAGGCAAAATACGACCACAAAGAAAAATTAACAACAACCATTGACGCTGAAATTTTGAAAAATGCTAAGAAAAAATGTGAGGAAAAGCATCTTACTATTGCGGGAGTCCTAGAGAATTTCCTGAGCTTTTTCACAAATCCTTGGGTTTACTGTTTTAGTTGTGGGGAAAAATTTTACGTCAATGAAGGTAAACTTTGCCCGAAGTGTGGTTGGATTAAGTGTCCTAAATGCGGTTCTTGTCGTTGTGGTTTAGATGAAAAGGTTGCAGAAGCTATTTTTCATATGAGAAGGGTTTACGAGGACCTTTTGTCTGGAAGGGTAAAAGAATGAAGATCACTCTTGAATATTCAATGAAGCTTAATCCGAAGTTAAATCCAGACCTTTTCATACCAGACCCGAAGATTGTTTTAGAGAAAATTAACAAACCTCCGATAAATGAATGGTTAAAATTTATTGCAGACGAATATGAAATACAAAAGGTAAAGAACCTCATTTTGATACCTTGCTCTTTTTACAAACCTTATGACCCACCTCATGACGAATTTTACAGAAGGATCAATGAGTTAAGGAGGAAGGTTAGGGATACTAAATTCATTACTGTTTCAGTACCTTTAGCTTTAGAACCTGAAGAATTTTGGGGTTTTGGATGGAGGGGGCATAACCTAATTTATGATTGCCCTTTTTTCCCATGGATCAAAAATTTCGGTTACGAATGGAATGAAGAGATTGAGAAAAAGGTTTATGCGAAATTAAGCTCCGTCATTAACATGTTTTTTGAAAGGAACAGGGAAAACTTTGAAAAGGCCTACGCGTTCTTTGTTTCCAACTCATTTGAGGCTAGATTAATTAAAGATCATGTTGACCATTTCATTTTGAACGAAGATCCTAAAATTGAAGTTTCTTACGATAACAATACTTCTGAAGTTTATTGTCATCCTAAAGTTTGGAAAAAGTTTGAGGAGTTTTTAAAGGGTAATGGGATATGCTAGTTTGGTTGTACTGGATCATTAGTTTAACAATTGTAACTTATGTTAGTGCTTACATTGTCAAAAAGTATAAAGAGTGGGGATTTGCAGCTTTAACCTCCTTTTATACAATTTATCTTGGAGCTTCACAAATCCTTGCAAGTAAAGTTATAAACTTTGATTTAGGTTTTTATCAGTTCTATGCTCCAGCAGCTGTTTTTATCTATCCCTTCATCGCCCAAGCAATAGACATGATAAATGAAGTTTATGGTAGGAAGAAAACTCATTTAGCAATTTTTGTAGCTTTCATAACACAAGTTCTTTTAGTTACATTTATTGCTATGGTGAATACTTTAAGTCCTGCGCCTTTCTTCCAATTTGAGGAAGCTTGGCAAAACCTATTTGGATTAAGCATCAGAATAACGGCTGCGAGTTGGATAGCTTTCTTAATTTGTTCTAATTTGGATGCTTTAGTTTTTGCAGGATTAAAGCAAAAATTTTTGGATAAAGAAAACAAGTTTAAACTTGATACTTCATTGAACCCCTATGTTTGGCTTAGATCTTCTGTTTCGGACATAATTGATCTTACTTTAGATTCTGTGATATTTGTTACTCTTGCATTTTATGGAGTTATGCCTGTAATTCCTTTAATTGTCGGACAAATTGTGAGTAAAAATATAATCGGGTTTATCGACAATCCGTGGTTTGTTTGGTATAAAAGGATGTTAAGAAAAGGGGAGTGTGTTTAGAAATGAAAGAAAAGGTATTGTTGCGAGGAAGGAAATTTTATAATAACATTCGAGTTGTGCACAATCTTTATGATCTTTTAAAAACGCTTAACTTTAAAGATACAATTTAGTGATTACGAATGAAATACTTTATTCCAGAATGGGATGATCGAGTAGATCCAGGATACGATTTTATTAGCGATACCCATTCTTCGCGACATCAGAAAGATCCAATAAAAAATGATGTTTACACATGGGACATTTTTGGTATTAACAATGTCCCGTTAGACGGAGTTCTTGTCTCCAGAGTTATAATTATGCAAAACAAGAAAAAGTATGAATGGGCGCTTAAGGAGGGTATTCATAAAGTTTTACGCCTTCCTCAAAATTTTGAGATAATGGGAGATTGTGGAGCTTTTGGTTACGTTGAAGAGAAGGTTCCGCCGTATGACCCTATTGAAACTTTGAAGTATTATCGGGACTTAGGTTTTAATTATGGCGTTACGGTTGATCATCTTGTTGTTCCACAATTTGAAAAGGATAAAGATTTTAGGATGCGTCTAACGTTTGAAAATGGAATAAAGGCGTTCGAAGAATGGTCAAAAAATTACAGGAAAGATTTTCAATTAATTGTAGCTGTTCAAGGATGGGAGATCAAAGATTACATTAAAATGTACGAAGATTACCTTAAATATGGAATTAGGCATTTCGGTTTTGGGGGATTAGTGCGCTCTCCAACAAGTTTCATTTTAGAGTTACTTAATCAACTTATCAAGAAAATTAAGGAAACTAAAATTTATCCTGAGTATTTGCACTTTTTTGGCCTAGCTAGGTTTGCACTATTTCCAAAATTTAAGGAACTTGAAGAACTGGGAATTCAAATAGGATTTGATTCAGCTTCTTTCTTGAGGAAAGCTTGGTTATCTTCGCCCGATGCACAATTAAATTACTTGAGTTTAGATGGCAAGGGTTATGCAGCTATCAGGATACCCTTCGTGAGTCGACAATCTAAAGAAAGGGAAACAACATTAAGTGAAGAACCTTCTGAAGACTTAGCAACGCTTGAGAGAGAATGCCTTGAAAAGTTAAGAATGTACGATAAAGGCCAAATAGATTTAGAAACCGTGCTTAAAGTTCTCTCAAAATTTAATAAGGCTATAGGTGGAAGACCAGAATTAATTAATTATTATAGAAGAACTTTAGAAGAAAAACCATGGAAATCATGCGACTGCCCAATATGCAAAAGCATAGGAATAGAGGTTGTAATATTTAGAGGAAACAATCGCAATAGAAGAAGAGGTTTTCATAACACTTATGTTTTCTACAAGGTACTCAAAAATCCTGAACTTTGGCCTAAATTTATCAACAAGGAACAAAACGAAGAAGAAAATATACTCGCAAACCTAAGAAAGGGTGAAAAAGTGCTTGTCATCACAGAATGCACAAAAGAAAAACTTGGCTACGACTCTTCCATTAAAGTTCCAGCTAAGCAAATGTATCAAGGTAGACTCTTTAAAACCGTTAGAAATTATTGTGAAAAGATGGGATTTGATTACTTGATAATATCTGCAAAATATGGTTTGCTTCATCCAGATGATGTGATTGAAGGATATGAGATGGTTTTAAAAACGAAGGAAGATGTTGAAAGGATACGCCCACAAGTTGAGGAAAAACTGCGACCATTGCTTGAAAGATATGATAAAGTTGTTGTGATAGCTGGAAAACAATATCGTGAAGTTCTAAAAAACCTGTGGGATGAAAGATTTATTGAGATCAAAAGCAAGGGGTATGGAGACCTCTGCAGCATTGTTAGTAAAGCAATAGTTCAAGAAAAATCAATTCTCGACTTCGTATAAACCAGTAAATCTTTAAAATCTTTTTCCTTATCTATTAGAACGATGCTTTATGGAAATTTCAGAGGTCCTACGCAAAAAAGGAATGATTGAAATATTAAGCGAACTTCAAGAGGGGGGCAGAACGTTTACGCAAATAATGAATGCTGTTAGGTTGAGTATGAGTAATATTGTTGCAAGGCTTAGAGAAGGTGAAGCTTATCGTCTTATCAACAGAGTTGCAGCATTAAATGAAGGCAAAGTGGAGGTAAAATACACTTTAACCGAAAAAGGAAAAGAGGTTCTGAGGAAAATCGAGGAAAATCCTGAAATTTTTAAGACTCTTAACGAATGTAGAACATTAAAGAAAAGGACAAATGAAATTGAAAAGAAACTTGATGAACTCCTAAATAAAGTAAATCTCAATTTTTAGGGATTGCATTGATCGGAAAAGTTCAAATAAAGAAAGAAATATACGAAAAACTATTAAATTTGCTTACTATTCATGCTCCAAACAATGTTTGCGGTTTTCTTGTTGGAGAGAAAGATGATAAAAACAAAATTATTCGAGTAACCGATGTTAGAGAAATAAAAACAAGATGCAATACAAGGATACATTTTCAACCAGTATTTTCAGATTTTCGCCGGGTTGCAGAGGAGATACATAGAGAAGGAAAATCAATAGTGGGTGAATTCCATACTCATCCTGAAGGAAATTCTAATCCAACAGGAAGAGACATGAAAATCATGAGATGGTTAAAAACCGGATTTTGGATAATAGTTTCTAAAAATTCGATTTCCGCCATGCTTTTTGATGCTGAAGAGTTGAAAATAAACATAACGAAAATCCCGATAGAAATTGTTTAAAACAAAAGCATTTTCTCGTAAATTTTCATATTAGGTGATGTGATGAAAGAATTAACCATAAAAGAAGCTCAAAAAATTGTTGATAGATGGATAAATCAGTTTGAAGAGGGTTACTGGCCTCCTTTATCAATGCTAGCCAGTTTAGTGGAAGAAGTTGGAGAATTAGCCAGAGAAATTAACGCAAGAGAAAGAATAAAAAAGAAAAAAGAAACAGAACCTGAAAACGACTTAGGTTTAGAAATGGCAGACATTCTATTTAGTCTGATCTGTCTTGCAAATCACTATGGAGTCGACTTGGAAAGTAAATTTAAGGAAGTTATGGAAAAGTATTCCAATAGAGATTTTAACAGGTGGACTAGAAAGCAAGAAACCCAGAATAAAAATGAAACTTTAAATTTTTAAATGGTAAACTCAAACTTAAATAGGAGGGAAAAAATGCGCATAGTAAATGTTAAAAACGTTGGGAAAAATTTTAAATTCCAATGGCCAACACCAGTTGGTCCAGAAACATACGATTATTTCATTGAATATGAAGCGATGGCTGAAGATGGAAAACATAATGTAAGAATAGGGTTTTGTAAACGAGAAATTTATGGAAAGAATCGAATCAAAGTTGTTGTATGGATAGACGAGTATCCACATGCAGAATTTCTCGGAGCGGATGATTTTGAAAATTCAGGTGAGGTGTTGTCGGAAATTAAAATTCCAGGTAAGAAAGGAGAACGAATATTACGATATCCAGAAGAACCAATTCCAGAACGTTACGCGTTGTTTAATGTTGTAGGATTGCCTCTTCGTGTACAAGGATCTGGCGTTCATAGAGCATGGGCAGTGGTAGCCAATATCGCAGACCATAAAACATTAATTGATCTAGCTGCCTTAAGAAAGTCGGAAAGAGAAAGATAAACGCTCAGAATAATTTATTTTAGTTATTACTTCTTTTTCCATTTTAATTTCTTTCAATTCTAAATAAAATTGCCTCACATTATGATAAGCTCTACTTCCATTTCTCCATCCTTCTCTAAAAATTATTACATCAACCCCTACTTCTTTACAAATAGGACAATTGCATTTTTCCCAAGGTCTATCTTTCAAAGTTTTAATGTAGCGCTTTCTTAAAACGGATAAAATTTTATCTATCTTACTCCTTTCAACACCATCAACTTCTAAAATCCTTCTTTCATAGTCTAAAAGTTTATTAAGTGTATGTTCCATCGAAACTTCCTTCCTTGCATAACGATACATAGTTTCCAAAGTTTCCTTTTCCAATTTTTCTAACCCTCTTCTAACCTTCTTTACTCTTGTCAACCTGATTCTTATTGCGGTATAAGACCTCCAAGGATTAGCAAAATGATAGTTATGTTCACCACTTTCCCAAGCCTGCCTTAAAGGCGCAGCTGTATCAAAAGAAACAACATGCTTTTTCATGAGAAATGGAATCAAATGCAACCTTGCAAAACCGAACAAATGAATTTTAATTTGTTTTCTTTGTTTTGATGGTAGTTTGTTAATTTCCTTGTTAACAACTTCAACTATTTTAACAAGTTGAGAAGTTGGTCTTCTAGCAATACCTCCAATCCCAACATAATCGTAACCCATTTTCAAAATTTCTCTTGCAGCTTTTCTATAACTTTCTAAATCCCACCCTTGAATTACGCCTATAATCTTAAGATAATTGAACTTCTCTTTCTGAAGTAATTCCATAGTTTCTCTTGCATTATCAATAGTAATTTGCCACCGCTTCCTCTTTTCTTCAAGAGTTAATTCTCTCTTAATTCCATCAACGTTAATGGTTTTAAAAATAC
>Ga0185307_1001854_pt1 | contig 11380 bp, 11 predicted proteins | sample LHCtaG_FD_128010 | JGI IMG/M metagenome (GOLD analysis project Ga0185307, IMG submission 128010) | Hot spring microbial communities from Little Hot Creek, USA to study Microbial Dark Matter (Phase II) - LHC4sed_matched (SPADES... | ecosystem: Environmental > Aquatic > Thermal springs > Hot... | reverse complement strand
CCCCTGATCCTTTCGCTTAGCAGCAGCCGGTACTCCCCAATGTTGTTCACCGAATGATGGATTTCGCAGGGAGAAAAAGGTAACGAAACGATTTATCAGCTACGTTGAGAGAACCCTGTGGACTTGCTCGCTGTCGAGATTGCTTGCCTGCTAGCCGCCGGGATAGTTTTATCAAAGGTCCGGAGAGTTGTGGAGGCTATAAACTCGCTCCTTTTCTATGCGACGATCCCTTTGAGCTTGGTAGCTTCGACGGCTAGGCTGGGGGATGTCTCGATGTTCGCCTCCGCGCTACTGGTCGCTTCAGCGCACATGCTCGTGACTATGGCTGTCGCGATAGCGTTCACGCGGCTAACAGGGGTTGAGGAGGGTCCCGTGCTGGTTGTCCTCTCCTCCCTGCCCAACTCGGTGTTCATCGCTCTTCCTCTCGCCTCGGCTATGCTCGGCGACTCGATGTACGCTTTACCCCACGCGGTAGCCTTCAACCTCGTGCTAGTTCTTATGCTGTTTTACCTCAGCTACAGCGGGAGCGGTAGGGTTAGGAGGGCGTTGATCCTCTACTCAGCCGCACTAGCTTTCGGCTTCGCACTCAACGCAGCCGGCGCGCGCAGCCTCGCCGGGAGAGAGCTTGAAACCCTCAGCAACCTCTCCAGCACAGCCAACATGCTATCATTCGTTGTAGTCGGCTCGAGCCTATCGAACCTGCGCAAGCTCTCAAGACGGGTCGCTCGTGGGCTTGCAGTTGTCGCTGCTTTCCGCTACGCCGTCTCGCCGATCCTGCTGTGGGCGTCTCTTGCCACGTTAGGCTCGGGGCTCGCACTGGGTTTCGTAAAGGGAGCATGGTTACAGAGCGTTATGCCTCCGGCAGTGACCTGCTTGGTGCTTGTTAAAGCAGCCGGTATGGACGAGGAGCTAGCCGTTGCTGCCGTCGCCGCTCTCACGCCCATCTCGGTGGCGCTCGCAATCTACGGTGTCGGCACGATGCCGGGCACTTTCGGGTAGGGTCTCGCCTCCCAGACCGCCGGAAGCCCGCAGACGTACCTGGTGAGCCTCTCCACGCCGATGCCGAAGCCGGCGCTCGGTGAGACCCCTTCCCTTAGCATCTCAAGGTACCACCGGTACTCGTTCAAGTCCTCGCCGCTCTCCTTCAACCTCCTCAGCACCTTCTCGTACTCGTACTCGCGCTCAGCGCCGGAAGCAGCCTCGCCGAAACCCTCAGGGTAGATGAGGTCGAAGTCGCGTAGCACGCCCGGCCGCTCAGGGTCCTCGCGGTCGTAGAAGCCCCTCGCGGTCTTCGGGTAGTCTGTGAGGAAGAACGGTGTCGCGAAGGAAGCGCTCAGCGCTTCTTCTGCGTCCCACGGGATCTCTTCGCCTCTGATTACCTCGAAGCCGATCGCCTTCAAACGCTCGAGTGCTTGTTCGTAGGTTAACCTTGGGAAAGGCGGTCTCACCGTCTCCAGGTACCTGTCGAGGGCTTCGAGGTCGCGCCAGTTTTCCTCCAGCACGCGACCAACCACGTAGCTGAGCAACCCCTCTGCGACCTTCATCGCGTCGTGGTAGCTCGCCCCCTTCACTTCAACGTCCACTTGGAAGAACTCAGCAAGGTGCCTGCCCGTTAGCGCTGCCTCCGGTTTCTCGAGACGAATGTTGGGTGAGACGAAATAGATCCTACCGAGGACATCAGCCATCATCTGCTTGTAGAGGATCGCACTGCTCATCAACTTGTACCGCGCCCCGTAGAACTCGACGGCGACCCTGCCGGCGCCCCGAATGCCCGGATCGGTCGCTGGCCCTAGGATGGGCGGGAGCAACTCAACGAAACCGCGCGAGTCAAGATGTTCGCGGATCGCCCTCAGAACGGTCGCTTGAACCCTGAATACGCGCGCGTACTTGGAATCGCTCCTGTACAAGCTGTAGCATTTGGACAACTTGGACGCGAGCTCCTCAAGCAGCGTCGACCCGTCGCTCCTGACTAGTCTCTCAAACGCTTCAACCGAAGGGTGGTACCTAACCCCCTTCACGCTGGGCTTTCCGCCAGAGGTCTTTAAAAAGATGTTCGTCAAAACGATAAAAAAGAGAATATTTGTAGGTACTAGATCAAATTTTCCTGGATCTTGTAGGTAAAACGCTGAAAATCCCTCAAGCCTGTTTGGCGGAACGACGGGCGATGCATCAGTCGGCGCGTGGATCGGTTGGCGCTTTTATGCGCTTCTGCATCTTTTCCTGAATTTGAGGCGATGTTGCCATGCTGCCTTGAGGGCGAAGAGTTTCCAGGTATGAATAAAAGTTTAAAAAGTATGACATACGAAGGTATGCCAGGCGGGAGTGTGCACATTCCAGACGGTTTCCTCGATCCGGTGACCGCTGGCGTTACGTATCTGATTTCGGTAGCGTACGCGGCTTACGCGTTTAGAAGGCTCAAAACGGAGAGGGCAAGGTTAGAGCTCGTCACACCGCTAGCAGCTGGGATTTTCGCTGCCCAGATGCTGAACTGGCCGCTGCCGGGCGGCACGAGCCTCCACTTCGTAGGCGGCGCGCTGTCGGGAATCCTGCTGGGACCTTGGCTCGGCTTCCTCTCGATGTTTCTCGTGCTGCTAGTTCAATGCTTGCTTTTCCACGACGGAGGGATAACCGCTCTCGGTGCAAACCTGCTCAACATGGCTATCATCGACGTCCTCGTTGGTTACACGGCTTACAAGCTAGCACCTAAGCGCTACAAGGTTTTCGGCGCTTTCCTCGGCGGCTGGTTGGGTATCACACTCGCCGGCTTAGCTTGCGGCATCGAGATCGGTGTTTCCAGCCAGCTGCCATACGGTCTCGCGGTGACCGTACCCGTGATGGCTGGGTGGCACGCGGCACTGGGAGTCATCGAAGGGGTAATCACGGCTGTGATCGTCTCGTACGTCTTGAGGAGAGAGCCCCACTTGATCGAAGGGGGTGGTGGGCGTGAAGCTGCGTAAAGCTTACCTAGCGGTAGCGGTGCTGCTAGCGGTCAGCCCTCTCTTCCTATTGCTCTCAGACATGGTGGGTTACCACGAACCCCTCGACCTAGCTGCTGAGGCTCTGGGGCTCAAGGATGTCAGCGAGGAGGTGAACTGGACGCCACTCTTTGACTACACAGTGCCGGGGCTCCCACCCGCGCTAGGCTACGTGGTTGCGGGAGCTACGGGCATAGCATTGGTAGTCTTACTCGGTAGAGTTCTCCAGAGGATGGTAAAGTGAAAAAGACCAGCTTCGCTAGCAAGCTCCTTGTGAGTGCTTCGTCCGTTTTTGAAAGTTTGGCACCGGAGCGGAATCCGCTTTTCTCACCTTCCCTAGGCTTTGCGCTCGCGGTGGCTGTGACTGCTGCGGTTTCTTTCGCGAAGGGGGTTGCAGCTTGCGCGGCTGCGCTAGCCGGTGGAGCGGTCTTAGCTGCTTGGGGTAAGGGCTTCAAAGCTTGGATCGATGTGGTTTCCGCCTCCCTGCTGTTTTCGCTAGCCGTGACCGCCCCCTTGCTAGCGGTAGCTGCAGCCCCTTCCGACGCGGCTCCAGCCGCGTTCCTCGCTGTGCTAAGAGCGGTTTCCGCTGCCGCTGTGTTTACCGGTTTTACGGTATGCCTAGGCTGGAGGGGGGTTGTTGAAGGCCTGCGCGGCTTGGGGATGCCGGCGCTCGCTTTCTCGCTCGGGCTCTTACTCAAGTACATCCCCATCTTCCTCAGGGATCTCGCCGGGGTTCTAGCGGCGAGAGAGGCTAGAGCCATGCGCAAAGGCCTCAAGCTCTCTTGGACGCTGCTGGCGAGCGCCGCTGGAGAAGTGCTGGTTAGAGGGTACGCGAGGGCTGAAGCGTTGAGAATGGCTTTCGAGGCTCGAAGCTTCGCGGGGTCAGCGTCTGCGGTGGAGCGGCGTATGCGCCTCTCGAAGGTAGAGGTAGCGCTTCTCGCGTACGTTCTGTCGGTCACTGCTGCGGCTTGGTGGTCGATTTGAGCAAGCTGGCTGTAGTCGGCGCGCGCTTTTCCTACCCAGGTAGTGTTGAAGCGCTGAGGGGTGTTTCCTTCAGCATCCAGGGAGGCGAGATCGTAGGGGTCTTGGGCCCGAGCGGTTGCGGTAAGACCACGCTCCTCCTTGTAGCTGCGGGTCTCCTCGAGCCGCTGGAGGGCGAAGTTCTACTGAACGGTAAACCTCTCAGAAACCAGCTACCTGAAGCGAGGAAAAGGTTGGGCATCGTGTTCCAAGAGCCCGACGACCAGCTTTTCAACCCGACAGTGAAAGACGAGCTGGCCTTCGCCCCGCGCCAACTGGGCTTAAGCGAAGCCGACGTGGAGGAGAGGGTTAAGGCTGTAGCCGCTGCGCTGGGGCTCACCCACCTGCTGAACAAGCCGACATTCGCTCTCAGCGGTGGGGAGAAGAAGCGGGTTGCAATAGCTTCCGTACTCGTCTACGAGCCCGAGGTCCTCCTGCTCGACGAGCCTACCGCCTACCTCGATTCGCGCTGGAAGAAGGTTCTGGAGAGCCTCCTGCTCGAGCTGAAGGCATCTGGGGCGGCTGTCGCTGTGGCCACTCACGATGTCGACTTCGCGGCTAGGGTGACCGATCGCGTCTACCTGATGTTCGGTGGGCACGTGGTGGCTGAAGGACCCACGCGCGATATCCTGTCGGACGAGCGCTTGCTCTCGGAAAATGGTCTCGAGCCTCCGGGACCGGTTGCAGCGTTCAAAGCTTTAGGGGGTGTTGGCAGGTCTCCTTTGAGGTTCGAGGAGCTGCGAGCAACGCTAGCAGCTGCTCTCGCCCGACGCTTCGCTCGCTTGAGGTTGGCCCGTAGCTCGCTCCGCCTCCTCCGCTGAAGCCTGCCGCAACGCTCTTTGAACTTCCTCGCGCAGAAGCATCAAGCTCTTTCCAGTATCCCGCGCGATTCTCTCGAGGTCAGCGTGCTCGGGCTTCGCTCTCACGACTTCGCCTTTTTCGTCGTAAGCGACTTTTACCCTCACCTCAACGTCGTCTACCTTGACCTCCCGGATCTCCCGGCGGAGCTTCACCCTACCGACCTTTTGTACGCGCACGCCCAGCGTCCCCAGCTCACGCATCAGCAGGCGCGCCAGTTCGAGCGCGCGTCCCGGCTCGGTGATCACTTGGATTAGGAAGGCGGGTCTCCCCTTCTTCCCGGTTGCTGGGATGGCGTAGAAGTCGAGCGCCCCCCTATCTAGCGTAAGATCCCTCACGTAAGCTAGCAGCTCTCCATCCACATCGTCAACGTTCGTTTCTAGCACCACTACGCTGTCGCTTTGCAGCTGCTCCGTCAGCTCGACCTCGGCGATGGAAAGCGGTTGCGTGCCGTAATCCCTCCAGCCAGCGCCGTAGCCGCGCCTCAAGATCCTTGCGGGAGGAGTTTCTTCCACAAACTCGTCAACCAGCGCGGCGAGCACTGCAAGCCCGGTGGGTGTTGCAAGCTCACCCTCGATAGGCCCTATGCGGAAGGGAATGTTGCTGAGCGCGAGCAGCTCCCTGGCTGCCGGTGCAGGAACCGAAACCACGCCATGCCTGATCTTTACGAAACCCCGACCGACCGCGACGGGAGTAGATAGGACCTTGCAACCAAGAAAGCCTGAGTGCTCGATTAGCAATGGCGCAGCAACAGCGTCAAAAAGCGTGTCGGCGGAACCGAGCTCGTGGAGATGCCCTCCCTGCCCCCCGTGAACACGCTTTTCAGCTTCCTCGAGGAGCTCTAAGGTTTTACGCGCTTTCCCGTACACGTAGTCCGAGAAGCCAAGCACAGCCTTCAACTTTTGAAGGGCCGTGTAGAAGTCCTGGAACCGTCTTTCAACATCCTCTTCGACCAGCTCCAGCTTCACAGCTGTCGCCTTCACTCCAGCCCGCGTTACTCCCTCGAAGCGAACTTCCGCCTCTCTCACCCCCTCAAGACAGTGTGGCAACGCGGCTGCGAGGCGATGGAGAGGCTCAACGTCGGCCCCCAAGTCCGCGAGAGCCGCGGCTATCATGTCTCCAGCGACTCCCGAGGCGGAAGGGTCGATCAAGAGAGCTTTCACGCTCGACCGCGACCGCTAAGCTTTTTCAACGTTTCCCCTTAGGCCCCGCCGTGAGCTTAAGGGCTTTGTTGGAGGCAGTGGCCAAGGGCGAACTGAGCGTGGAGGAGGCTGAGCGGCGGCTGCGCCTGACGGTTGTTGAGGCTGTCGGCGGGTTCGCCAGGCTCGATGTAGGCAGGGAGCTGAGGAGAGGGGTACCGGAGGTTGTCCTTGGGGATGTCAAGGACCCGGACGAGCTGGTTGAAATAGCGGGGAGAATGCTCGAGATCGCCGGCAGGGCTATACTCAGCAGGGTTTCCAGAGATAAAGTCGAGCGCGTTGTTCAGGAAGTTAAGCCAGCACGCTACAGGCACGAGGAGAGAGCCCGCATGCTCGTGCTCTACGCCGAGAACTTCAGGCTGGAGAGGACAGGCGGTAAGGTAGCGGTTCTCGCAGCTGGTACGGCGGATGTACCTGTAGCGGAGGAAGCGCGCGTGATCGCGGAAGAAATGGGGTGCGAAGTCAAAACCATTTACGACGTTGGGATCGCTGCGCTGCACAGGGCGCTCGCGGCGGTGAAGGAGGCTCTAGAGTGGGGTGCCGACGCGATTGTCGTAGCCGCTGGGAGAGAGGCCGCGCTAGCCTCGCTCGTCGCGAGCTTGGTCGATGTGCCTGTGGTCGGGCTTCCAGTTTCGGTCGGCTACGGTTTCGCGGGAGGAGGTTTAAGCGCGCTAGCCTCGATGCTGCAATCTTGCCCGCTAGGGCTGGCGGTCGTTAACATCGACGCCGGTGTTGCTGCTGGAGCTTTTGCTGCTCTAATCGCCAACCGAGTAGCGGCGGCGAGGTGGGATCGCAAGCTTTAAAGCGGGCGCGCCACCGGCATGCCTGTGGCATACGAGAGCGAGCCTGCCGCTGGGAAGCTCGCGAAGCTCGAGGAGTGGTTCAAGGCTGCGGGAGGGCCGATCGTTGTTGCCTTCTCGGGCGGTGTCGACAGCAGCGTAGTGCTAGCTGCCGCCGCCAGGGCCCTCGGCCCCTCCCAAGTGTACGCGGTCACGGCGGATAGCCCGCTCTACCCGCGCAGCGAGCTCGAGTGGGCTAAAGGGGTGGCGGAGCTCCTGGGGGTCAACCACGTGGTCATCGCGACCAGCGAGCTGGAGGACGAGAACTTCGCCAGCAACCCGCCCCTCCGCTGCTACTACTGCAAGAAGGAGCTGGCTTGGAAACTGAAGGAGGTAGCGAAGCGCGTCGGCGCCCGGGTGATCGTGGATGGGACCAACAGCGAGGATCTGGGCGGCCACAGGCCCGGATACCTAGCGTTCAGCGAAGAAGGCGTCCGCAGCCCCCTAGCCGAGCTGGGTTTTACCAAAACTGATGTAAGGCGGGTGGCTAGGCTGCTCGGCCTACCGAACTGGGACAAGCCTTCCATGGCCTGTCTTGCGTCGCGGATACCCTACGGGCAGCGGATAACTGTTGAGCGGCTCAAACGCATCGAGGCCGCGGAGGCAGCGGTCAAATCCCTTACTGGGGTTAAGCAGGTCAGGGTTCGCGATCATGGCGACATCGCGAGGATCGAAGTCGGGAGGGATGAGCAGCGCGCTTTCTTCTCCGAAGAGGTCATGGACAAGGTCGCGAGAGAGCTTAAGCTCCTAGGCTGGAGGTACGTGGCGCTCGACTTAGAGGGGTACAGGAGCGGCAGCATGGACGAGGGTTTGGCGGAAAAAGTGGTGCCCAAAGCCGAGCCCTGCAGAGCCTAAACCCCGCTCCCGGCGGGCTGAGGCACCTCCTTCGCGAGAGCGCTTTCACACGCGGAGGAGCTTCGCGAACTCGCCCCTGCCATAGACGCCGGCAACCTGCCCGTCGACCAGCCTGACCGCCCTGTCGCAGTAGTCTAGCAGCTCGAGGTTGTGGGTGGCCATCACGATCGTAACCCCGAGCTCGTCGATAAGCTTCCTGAACAGGTCCATAACGAGCTTCGCGTTCGCCGAGTCGAGATTGCCGGTGGGCTCGTCGGCTAGAAGGAGCTTCGGCTTCGACACTACCGCTCTGGCTACCGCAACCCTTTGCTGCTCACCCCCGCTCATCTCTGTCGGCTTGTGGTGTGCTCTGTGCTCCAATCCGACTAGCTTCAGCGCCTCGAGCGCTGCTTTCCTCCTTTCAGCTGGTTCCACGCCTCTCGCGACGAGTGGCAGCTCAACGTTTTCGAGCGCGGTGAGCCTTGGCACAAGGTAGAACATCTGGAAGACGAAGCCAACATACTCGTTCCTAAACCTGCTCAACTGTCCATCGTCCCTCAAGGAGCTAACCTCAACACCAGCAACCCTTATCGTACCGTGCGTCGGCCGGTCGAGGCCACCTATCAAGTGGAGGAGCGTGCTCTTGCCGGAGCCACTGGGCCCCACCAACGCTAGGAACTCCCCCTCCTCAACGTCCAGCGTAATCCCCTTCAGTGCCCTGACCTTGCTCCTTCCGAGCTCGTACTCTTTCCAAACATCGCGGAGCTCGACTATTGGCACGAGATCACCCGGAGCGCTTCATCATCTCAGCATTTAACTCCATCGCGCTACACCGGCTTGGAATGTGCAGTGCGCACCCGATGAGGATTTACACGGTGTTCAAGCATTCATGAATGCATGAGTAGGGGAACGACAACGGTAAGCCTTGAGCTTAAGAGGAAGCTAGACGCGCTTAGGGGTGCGCGTAGCGCGTAGTCTACGCGTTACTCGTAGCGGAGAGCTTTGACGGGGTCGAGCCTTGCGGCCGCCCTAGCCGGGACAGCGGCTGCAGCGACGTTAGCGGCTAGAGGGGCTAAGAGCGAGACGGCCAGTATCTGAGGCGTTAGGCGCGGCGTGAGCCTGATCATGAAAAGGGGTATGGAGACGAGCCGCGAGGAGATGAGGCTGAAGGCTAGACCGGCAGCGCCGCCGATCAGCGAGACGAGAGCCGCTTCAGCGAGGAAGATTGCGAGCACGTCCCGCGAGGAGAAGCCAACAGCTTTCAGGATGCCGATCTCCTTCACCCTCTGCACGACGCTGATCGCCGTGCTATCGAAAATCCAGAGCGCGGTGATCCCAACGCTTAGGATAGAGATGAAAGCGAGGAAGGCGCTGAGCGAGTTCACGAATACGCCTAACTGGGCTACCATTGCGACGGGGCTGAAGACGTTTGAGCGGGGCGGCGCGAGAGCTCGCGCCCCGTCGCTCACCGCCTGCGCGGCCGAGGGATCGTTCAAGAGCAGGATAACCGCCTGGTAGACTCTCCTACCGCTCACATACGTGAAGAACGCTTCGGGGTCCATAAACACGGAGTCGTCGACCGACATCCACGTCCTAAAACCGTACTGCCTCGCCAGCCCCACGATCACTACGTTTACCTCTCTACCACCCACTCGGAGCGCAAGGGTCTCGCCTACCTCGTGCAGCTTGCTGTGAGTGCTCTGGTCGAACCACAGGTTGGAACCGACGACCACGCCTAAGCCGCTCGGGATGGGCGTTCCCTCTTCAACGAACCCCTCGAGGCTAGCCAGACCCACGAGCTCTGGCATGTACTTAGGCTCAGCGGCGATCACTGTCGCGGTCCTGTAGCCACCGGCAGCGGCCACCACGGCTTGGGCTGTAGCGACGCCGAACGCCTCCTTCACGTGCGAAAGCTGCTTGAACAGCGCCACGTCCGCGTCCGTCAAACCGGGCGCGGAATTCAGCACGATCACGGAGTTGGCAGCTAGCGTACGGCCCAAGTACTCGGCGAACGCTATCTGGAACGCTTCGCCGAGCCCTAAAGCCAAGGTGAGAGCGGATACGGCGATCGCAACGCCCACAGCAGCTCCCGCGGACCTTCCTTTCCTCTCGCTCAAACCCCTGAAGGCGTAGCGAGCGCAGTCCAGCGCCCTCAACCAGCTCCCCCCCGCTTAACCCTCCTGTAAGCGAGGAAACCCGCGGCGAACAGGATCGCGCCGGCAGCGAGAGCGAGCGCCAGCCCACGTGTCCCGTTCTGCTTCACCTCGTTGCTCCCGGTTGCCGCGGCCGCTACAGCCTCGAACACCGCCTCCTTGGTCGAGGATTTAGGCTCGCCGTAGTAGCCGGTGTAGTCGACTCTCACCGATACCCTGTAGCTACCCGGTTGCTCGACCCTCACCGAGAAGGGAACAGCAGTTGGCGTGTAGGGGCTCAGCTGCCCGATGAAGTAGTAGGGGCTGCGCACTGGCGCGAGCTTTTCCGGCAGCGCTACCGTCACGTTAACCCCGTACACAGGCGAGGAGCCCAAGTTCATCAACGTCACCGACACCGTAGCCACAGAGCCAGCGGTCGGCCTAGCCGGAGCAACCTCGATCGCCGTTATCACGACTTTCACCTCCTCAACAGCTACAAAAGCCACGGAATCCCTTACTACTCTCAGCCCCCCATCCCCACCTCTGTAAACAAGGGTGATGGGGATGCTCCTAGCCCCCCTTTCCCCGTACGGGACTCTTACGGTCACAGGGACCTTCGAGGTGCTACCCGGCTCGACATCCCCCACGATGACCGTCGAGGGTTCGATAACGACGGACGAACCTGGCTGCGCGCTAAAGTAAATGGTCGCATTCTTCACAGTTTCTCCGCCTAAGTTGCGGACAACCAGCAGCGCGGGAGTCGAGGCAGCCGACGGCAAAGCTTGAGGCTCAATAGAGACGAGGAGCGCGCTGGAGCTGACAGGGATTGAGTAGCTGAACGCGCTTTCCCCGTACGAGCCAGCGGCGTCGGCGTAGCTGAGCTTCACAGAGAGCGTCGCAACGGAAGAGGCGGGGAGCAGTCTCAGCTTTAACGACCTAACCTCGCCAGCTGGTAGCACGCCGAGGGATACGACCACCGGGTTGGCTGAATCGAGCAGTGCTGCGCCCGATACGCTAACGGATACATCTAACGTTATGATGTCAGAGAACCCTGTGTTCGCAACGGTTACCGTAACGTTATTGATGGAGTTGGGGCTGAGGCTGTTCGGACTGATGGAAACCGCTAGCCTGGGCTCGTAGACCGGGTCCAGCCTGAGACTTAGCGAAAGCGAACCGGGCAGGGTGCTCACCGAGAAGCCCGCCGCCGTCTGCTTGGCTGAAGCCTCGTAATCCACGAGCACTGAAAGGTAGCAAGAGTCGCCCGAAAAGTTGAGCGCAACGTCGAAGCTCTTCGGGGCGCCGGGGCCCATGGAGCCCAGAAGCGCCTCAGAACCGCCAGCAACGCTGCAACCTCCAGCACTGCTCACTCGCGCTTTCGCGTTCATCAGCGTGTCGACACCGTACACAGCAACCGACAGCCTAACGACCCCCACGTCGCCCGGACCTGAGGGCTTCTTCACCCATGTAGCCGAAACAAGCGAGAGGTAAGGGGAAGGATCTGCAAAGGCTACGACAGCTGTCAC
>Ga0185307_1001853_pt1 | contig 11380 bp, 11 predicted proteins | sample LHCtaG_FD_128010 | JGI IMG/M metagenome (GOLD analysis project Ga0185307, IMG submission 128010) | Hot spring microbial communities from Little Hot Creek, USA to study Microbial Dark Matter (Phase II) - LHC4sed_matched (SPADES... | ecosystem: Environmental > Aquatic > Thermal springs > Hot... | reverse complement strand
CCCTCAGAGGCGGAGAGGAGGACCCTGGCCAGCTCCACGGCCCTCTCCCCCGTGGCCTCCGGGTAGGCCTTGAAGTTCACGATGACCAGCGGGATCCTGAGCATCAGTTCCCTCTTCCCGGCGGGTTAAAAAAAAGGCTCGGAGTGGAAGCCCGATCAGAGGTCGCCGCGGAGGAACTGGCCCAGCACCTGTACCTTGGGGGAAAGCCTGTAGAGCTTGATGTTCTTCCCGCTGTACACGGTCTCTATCACCCCCTTCTGGAGGAGGAAGTTCAGGTGGCGGGTGAGGTTCTTGGGGGCGATGCTGATCTTCCTGGCGATTTCCCGGATGGAGGCCACCTCCTTCCTGGCCAGGAACTTCAGGGTCTTGAACTTCAGGTCCTCCCCGAAGATCTCCTTGATGATGCCGAAGAGCTCCTCCCTCGTTTGGGGGGTTTCGGGTGGCCTGCTCCCCACCTCCGAGAGAGAACCAGGGGTGGAAACGAAGTAGCAGCACTTATCCCCCTTCGCCAGGCACTTCACTTCCTCCATGATCACCTCCTTCCCCAGCAGGCCCGAGACCAGCCCGGAGAGGTAGCCCCGGAAGAACTGGCTCTTACTCTCCTTGCCCTTCCCCTTGAAGGGGAGGCACTCGAAGAGGTCCTGCATCTCCACCTCCACCGTCTCCCCGTCGAACTTCTTGATGGTGGGGATGCCCCAGCCCTTGGCTATCCTCTCCGTGAGCACCAGGTCCAGGGCCTGCGACGGGCTGAGCCCCAGCTGGGAGATCTTCCTGGCCTTCCTGAGCCCCGCCTTGACTCCCATCCTAAAGAAGGTGAGCTTGTGGTTCTCAGCTTGGTTGAAGCTCTGCAGGAGGTCCCCGAAGGTCTCCACCCTCAGGGTGATGGCCCTCTCTTCCATCACCATGAGGGGGAAGTGGAGCCTGTCCACCAGCAGGCCCTCGGAACTCCCGGGCTGGAAAAAGACCTCCTTTACCCCCTCCACCTTGAGCAGCTCCTTCTCGAACTCCTCGGGCGTAATCTCGGATTGGGTGAGATCGGCGAAGAAGGAAAAGTGCTTGAGGGGGGAGCGGGACTCGGTGGTGAGGTTTCCCGCCAATATCTCCACCCCCTTCTCTTTGGCTCTCCAGGTGATCTCGGCTAGGGTGCTCATCAGATCCTCGGTGAGAACGAGGTACTCGACAACCTTCCTGCCTGGGAGATAGGTGCCTATGGGTAGATGCTTGGGACCCCCCACCTTCATTCCCCGCCCCGCCTGATATTTTTTCGTTGTTTTATTTAAACAATTTGGTGATACATAGGGATTGGAGAAAAGAGGAAAAGAAGAATGGGAAGGGTGTGTAGACAAAAAAGGACTTGATGTTTCGAAATTTGCCCACGTGTGGTATTCAAGGGGAGGAGGTCTACGGTCCTTTTTTAGGGGGACGTGGGAACTCTGAAAAGCCGATGAAGGGAAGAAGGAACAGGCTGGAGATCATAGGGGAAATCCTGGAGCTGGCATGTGTGGGGGAGGTGACGAAGACGGGAATAGCCTACCGCACTAACCTGGGCTTCGGGCTGGCTCAGAAGTACATCGACGAGCTGGTGGGACGTGGACTGCTGGAGGTGAGGACCGACGGCTTGGACGGGGGGGAGAGCCCCCGGAGGGTCTACCAGATCACGGAGGAGGGAATGAGGGTGCTGAAGAAGCTCAGGGAGCTCAGGAGGGTCTTCTGCTGAGCTAGCCCTGGTTCGCCAGCATCCTTTTCCCGAATCCCGTCAACCGGTATTCCCTCTCCACGAACCCCGCCTCCTCCAGGAGTTGCAGCACAGCCTTTATGCTTTCCCTGGAGGCCTTCGTGAGCTCCGCCAGCTCCCTGAGGGAGTGGGAGGCCCCGTCGCTCAGAATTCCCAGGATCTCCTCCGCCAGTTCCTCCCCCCACTTCCCCCCCAGCCTCCTTTTGACCTCTTCGAAGGAGTCCTCGAGTCCAGGCACGCAGAAGCTGGGAGGGGGGACTCTTAAAAGAGAACTGAACTGAGAGCCAGAAATGAAAATCAGAACTATTTTCAGTGGTCGCTTTTACTCCCCCTCTGGGGTTTCCTCTTGGCATGTACGGAAGAACCGGAGAGGCCCGGGGGACTAAAAGGGGAGCCCCCGTTAAAGGGAGGTCCCTTCGCGGACCGACCGATGATAGCCCCAGCCTAAAAGGAGGTGGTGAAAGATGAAGACAGCGATGGGAATGTTTGGAGCTTTGATGCTGGCTCTGGCGATAACCGGAGTGGCTTTTGCTCATTGGACGGATACCCTGGTCATCAACGGTACGGTTAACACCGGAACCTTCGGTGCGGAGCTGAGCGTGGGTGAGGGTTATGACAACGAACCCCCGGACAAGAATGTCAGCTACATCTCCGGCACTCTCGGAGACGACAAAAAAAGCATAACGGTGACCGTTAACAACGCTTATCCGTGTATCGATTACTGGCTACCTATAGATCTTCACTGTGTCGGGAGTGTGCCTCTGATCATCGAGAGCATTGTAGTTGACAGGGGTAACCTGCCCGAAGACACCACGCTGGAAATTGTTGCGGACCCAGCTCATCCGGGAGAAAACGTGATCGCGAAGGGTACGCAACTTCATCGAGGCCAAACGGCCTACGGGCGGCTACACCTGCACCTGGGCGAGAATGCAGCACAAGGCCAGACATACACCTTCACCGTAACCATCAACGTGGTTCAGTGGAACTACGCCTGAGGGCTATTAGCGACAGACGGGGGAAGACGAATGAGAGACATCAGACTGGCAGTGCTGCCGGTGCTGCTGGTGGCGGGGATGCTCCTGACCGGTGTGGCTTTCGCCCACTGGTCGGAGGCCCTGCTGCTCACGGGGAGCGTGGCCACGGGGGTGCTGGACTGGCAGTTCACAGCCGTGGGCCACCTCGACCCGGGGCCACCCGCCAGCGTGCCCGACTATCACTGTCGCGACAACTTCGAAGGCCCCCCACCCTACTACTGGATGGGGGACAAAGATGTGGGTTACACCCGGGCAGAGATAACGGATGATGCCCACGTGATTGAAGTAACCCTCAACAATGTCTACCCCAGCTACTTCAACTCAATAAGTGTCTACTTCAAAAACACGGGATCGGTGCCCCTCATCATAGAGAAGGCCCTCATCGACGGGCACGTGGTGATGGGCTGGAACGAGAAGGTCAGGCTGGATCTCAACGGTGATGGAGAGAACGATCTGGAGATCTGGTGGAAGGCCAACATCTTCGGCCTACAGCTGGAGCCAGGTGAAGATGGGCCTGAGACGAGCTTCTGGGTGCATGTGCTGCAGGGGGCGCCCTGGGGCGCATCCCTAGGCTTCACCATCCAGCTGATAGCGGTGCAGTACAACTTTTCCGAGTACCCGAAGCCCACGATAGGACTTAACCCGACGAGCCTGACCTTCGATGCGGTGGTGGGAGGATCCAATCCCTCCCCGCAGACCGTTACAGTTTCCAACACCGGGTCCGCCGGAAGCCTCCTACACTGGACAGCTACGGATGATGCCACTTGGCTCTTCGAGAGTCCCACCAGCGGTATCCTAGGAGGAGGAGCTTCTCAACTCATGACGGTAAGCGTGGACATAAGTGGACTTCCAGCGGGGACTTATGCGGCCACGATTACGGTTTCAGACCCCAACGCTACGAACAGCCCGCAGACGGTGAGCGTGATTCTTAACCTACAGCCTGCCATCTACTCCGCGAATCTTCACCCGAACGAAGGGGTGGACCGCTGGGGCAAATCGGACAAAGATAAGAAGGATTTGACCGAAGAAGATCTGAATCTTCTTGAAGCCAGCGATGACAACTGGTATAGGAATAATAAGGAATGGCCTAATGAGTATAAAGACGATCACTATATCGAGTTCGGTTTCGAGAATATCTCACCTGGGGCTACGGTACTCAGCGCGGTACTCAAGTTCGAGTGGAAGCGTGCCGGGACGGTGGACAACGCTAGGCTGAGCATCTGGAACGGTTCCAGCTGGAGCTCGTACTACTACCTTCCGCTACCGAGTCCGAACACGGACACCATCGTGACGCTGGATCTTAAAACCGGTTATGGCATTGACAACGCCTTTGAGGTCAACAACCTGAGGGTGAGGTTCCAGGCCACGGACGGCGGTGGAGCCTACACCTGGCATGATTGGGTCGAAGTTCAGGTGACCTACCAGCTGTGAACGGGGAAACCAAACCAACCTTTGTTTTTTGTTTTTTGAAAAATCAACTCCCAAAAAATCGTGATGAAAATGGAGATAGGAAGGAGGGCGGAAGGCAGGGCGGCGATCCTCCTAGCCCTGGCCCTCTTCAATTACCTCCTCCTCAACCTCCTACGCCCGGAGGGGCTCATGGCCTACTTCCTCCCTTCCGCCTGTTGGGGTCTCTTGGCCCTTCTCGCCCTCAAAGCCTGCAGCCTCAGCGGGATAAGGTCTTGGTTCAACGCCCGGATTTCACTCGTAGCCGCGAGCCTCTCTATCCTCTACGTGCTGGTTCTCCTCAATTTGGGCTTCTTCACAGGCTTCGGGAGGAGCCCCTATTCCTTCGCCCTTCCCTCCCTCCTCACCAACTTCCTCTTGGTTTTCTCCACCCTTCTGGGCATGGAGCTTTCCAGGGCTTACCTGGTGAAGAGCCTTGGCAGGAGAAGGCCCTTCCTCGTCCTGGGGCTGGTCACCCTCCTTTATGCCTTTCTGGCCATACCAGTAGCCAGACTCCTTATTCTCAGAAACCCCTTGGCGGTTACCAAGTTCCTCGGGACCGGGTTCCTCCCCCTCTTGGCGGAGAACCTCCTCGCCACCTACCTGGCTTTTCTGGGGGGACCGGTAGCCTCCCTGGCTTACCGTACTCCCCTAACCGCCTTCTGGTGGTTCTGTCCCATTCTCCCTCGTCTCTCCTGGGGCTTGGAGGCCCTCCTGGGAGTGATGCTTCCCACGCTCGGGTTCTTCTCCATCAACCTCTACACCTCCCCCTTCACCCTGCGCAGGCTGGGTCTCACCTCCGAGGTGGGAGGCTTCGGCCGGGCCAAAAGGTCCCAGGCTAGGGGTCTGATCCTCACCTCGGTCCTCTGCGTTCTGGTGGTCTGGGCCTCCACAGGACTTCTGGGTATCCGGGCCACCACCATCCTCAGCGGGAGCATGAGCCCCAGCCTGAGGGCGGGGGACATGGTGCTGGTGAGGGAAGTATCCGCCTCCTCCGTGAGGCCTGGTGACGTGATCCAGTTCTGGAGGGACGGGGAGGCGGTGGTCCATAGGGTGGTGGAGGTGAGGCAGGAGGGAGGAAGCTGGTCTTTCATCACTAAGGGAGATGCCAACCCCTCACCCGATCCCACCCCCGTCTCCTCTTCCCAGCTGATGGGAAAGGTGGTTTTCCAGCTTCCCAAGGTGGGATGGTTGGCTATCTTCGTGAAAGAGGCGACCGTGAGTCTGTGGTCCTTCCTGCGGGATCGTGCTGTTTTCTTCCTCTCCTTGCCCCTGCTGGCGATCTCGGTTCTCTTGGCCCGTAGATACCGGAGGAGCCGAACGAGGTGGGGCTGGAGCAGAAGGGTTTCACCTCAGAGGTGGAGCATCCCCTTCTCCCTTCTCATGGTCTCCCTGGCGGTGGGAGGAATAGCCCACGCTCACTGGAGCGAGTCCCTATACGTCTCCGGCACGGCAGAGACCGGAACCTGGGGATCGAAGATAGAATGTTACCAGCTGTGGAGCTTTCCGTGCTGTCAGGTGAACTCTTGGCTATCGGAGGACAACCGTACCCTCTACCTTCACTACCGGTACACCTATCCCTGCGATACGGTCACGCTCATGCTCAAGATCCACAACTCTAAAACCGTGCCCGTATTTTTCGAGGGATTCCAGTACCAGTTCCCACCTCACTTGGAGAACGGTTTCCGCATATACGAATGGTTCTTCGGTCCTTACGGTGATGGTTGCAGACAGGGAGATTGCTGCTGGTGGAGGAATAATTTTAGTGGGTGTTGTCCTGTAGAAGAAGATTGTGTGTTGGACTCCTGTTGTCTTAGGCCACCCATTCAACTCGATCCCCGTCAGAGCCTGATTGCCGTAGTGAAGCTGAAGAGTTGCACCTGGTCCTGTAGCTTCACCCTCTCCATGAGCATACAGGATGTGTGCTGGTCCTGCTTGGGGAGTGGATGAGGTTTGGTCCTCCTATTTAAGGAGGGTGGAGGATGGAGAGATTGGTGAGGCTCCCTTCCTTGAGAAGGCTAAACATGGGGGTTCTCCTCCTTCTTTTCCTGGTTCTCCTGTTGGGCTCCTTCGTGCTTATGGTTTATTCTCACTCCCGCCCCGAGAGGGAGAACCGGACGGAGCTCCTCCTCAGCTACCAGCATCGGGGAGAGTACGGCTACGTGGCGAACCTCAAGCCCAATGAGCTCTACGACAACCGCCTGCAGCTCCTTCCAGGGGAGGGCACGATCTACCTCCCCCTGCTGGAGAACCTCTCCCTCACCTTCCGCTACACCTTCCTCTCCACGGAGAGCGGTGACCTCTCCTCCTCCTACCGGGTGGAGGTGGTGCTTTCCACCCCCGCCTGGAGCAAGAGCTACCCCTGGCTGGAGAATTTGGTTCAGGCTTCGGGTAAGGTCCTGAGCTTCTCCACGGGCTTGAACTTGGATCCCTCCTGGCTGGAGGAGAGGGTGAGGGCGATAAGTGCGGAGACCGGCACCTTCTCCAGGAGCTACGACGTTGGAATCAGGACGGTGATCCACACGGTGGTCACCACGGGAAGGGGAACGGTGGACGAGTCCTTTTCTCCCCAGCTCACCCTCCACTTTGTGAGGGATCCCAGCAAGGGGGAGTACGTGACCGCGGAGGGGCTGGAGGAGAGGAAGGAAGGGAGCCTAGTTCGCTCCGAGGTCCTCTACAGGGGGGAGGTGAAGACCCTGAGGAGGATCTCCTACGTGCTGGTGACCCTGGCCCTGCTGGGATCCCTCCTCACGGGATGGGCCTACTTCTCCGGGGAAAAGCCCAAGAGGGTGGAGGAGGTGATAGAACCCTTCCGGGAGCTGATGGTGGAGGTGGACAAGGAGCCCGAGGTTCCGGCGGGTGTGACCACGGTGGTGGTGGGGAGGATGGAGGATCTGGCCCGGATAGCTGAGGGACTGGGTAAGCCCATCTTGAGGGTTAGGACTCCTGCCGAGGGGGAGGAGCATCTCTTCCTGCTTCTGGACGGGCCCGTGAGGTACGAGCACAGGATGAAAGCGGTGGGAAAAGTGGTGATGAAAAGGTAAAGATGCTACGTTACCTATTTATTTCCCTTCAGGGAAGGAAAGAGATGAAGTTGGAAGCAGGGGTGCTGGCCATTCTCCTGGTGTTGGCCTTGTCCGTCCCCGTTCTGGCCTCACCCCAGGAAGAGCCTTTCCCCGCTTCGTGGATGGGGAAACACAAGATGGTGGACCGGTTCGGAAACCTCACGAGGGTGGTGCTGGTGAGGTACGTGGGAGAGGAAAGGTTCTCCGAGCCCTCGGGGGTGGTCACGCTTCCCGACAACGAAAACCAGGCCTACGCCCTCCTTGGTTGCTTCTGGAACCTTTCCAATTACCCGGCCGGAGTCCCCTACCTCATTAACCCCTCCACCGCGGTGAAGTCTTACGGGCTGAAGGAGGAGGAGGTGGTAGCGGCAATACGGAGAGCCTTCGAGAACTGGGACGAAGCGGTGGGCGTGGAGTTGTACAACGACAGCCCACGGGTGAACCTCCGGGCGAAGGCCAGCACCGGCTGGCCCGATCGCCGCAACGTGGTCACCTGGGGGAGGCTGAGAAAAGGGGTGGTGGCGGTCACCTACCTCTGGTACCTCACGGACACGGGGGAGCTGGTGGACGCTGACATCGTCTTCAACTCCTACTACCGCTGGGGGATAGACCCGGACGGGGAGGGCTCGGATTACCAGCTGACGGGAGCCTTCGACCTACAGGACATAGCCACCCACGAGGTCGGCCACTTCACAGGCCTGGATGACCTGTACAATGACAACTACTGGGCCATGACCATGTACGGCTACGCCGACTTCGGGGAAACCTACAAGATTTCCCTGGAGCGGGGGGATGTGGCGGGGGCCAGAGCCATCTACTGCAACTGATTCTCCACCTACTCTTAATGTCAGAACAATCTTCCAGAACAAACTTCAGTGCTGACTTTTACCACCCCTTTGCAATTTTTTTTCGGAACGCCCGGGGGCGAGGGGGGTAGTTTCTTCGCGATCCTCCGCTGGGAGGGTCTGGTTCCTCGTCTCACCGGCGGCCGTGAGGCCAGGCAGGTCGCCGCCACCCGAACCCAACACGGCCGCCGGTGAGACGCGGGGTTAGGCTTTTCAGCCTCAGAACTATCCGCCAGAACTAAATTCAGTAACCTCTTTTAGCGAACTTTCCCGACCCCTCTCCGAGAGCCGATGGGATGGGAAGAGAGCCTGGAGGAGGTGAGGAGGAGGTTGGCCCCCCCTCCCGCCGTCCAAGCGGTTCTCTGGGAGGAGGAGGACTGGAGGGGAGAACTCCTACGGAGGCTGGAAAGGCTTCCTCCCCGAGAAGTCTCCCTCCCGGAGGTCCCCCTTCAGCTAGGATGGAGGGAGAGGATTAGAGCTCACAAGCCCGTTCTCAACGTTTTTCTCCTCCTCCTTGTGCTGCTCCTCCTCTTCTCTCCCTTGCCCGCCTGGCTGTACTGGCCCCTATCGATCTTCCTTCTCTTCCTTTTGGTGTTTTCTTTCCTCCTCTGAGGGAGAACTGAGAAACTGAACTCAGCGCCAGAACTATTTTCAGTAGCCGCTTTTACGGTGGGGTAACGGCCTTTTTTCGAAGCATGCTCGGGGGGTTCCTCCCGGCTCTCCGGGTAGGAGGAAGGAAAAGTTGATGGTCGTGGGTTGGCTGGAGTCGGTGGAGGAGGTGAGAAAGAGGCTTGGGGGGGAGGCTGAAGAGAGACGCCCCGAGCCCGAAAAACTGGAGGTGGAGAGGGAACTGGAGAGGAGGGTGGAGGAGGCAGTGCCTATTACCCCGCCCGTGGAGGAGGCCGCCCCCGTTTCTCCCCCCCGGATCCGCTGGTCCCTTGGGGCCCTCGGGGAGAGGACGGGTGCCCTGCTGGACAGCGTGTCCATGGGCACGCTGGGCCTATGGAACCGGAAGCACGTGTTCCTCCCCCTTCTCCTCCTCCTCTCGCTCCTCGGATGGCTCATCCACTATCAGGTGGGCACCCTCCTGACCTTTGACCTAGCCGTGACCCTCACGGTGCTCTTCCTGGTCATCCTCCTAGTGGGGACGGTGGTGATAGGGGGGATAGAGGAGGGAAGCATACCCTTCGAACGCGTCCGGAGGGTTACGGCCGGCACCCTGGTGGCCATAGGGGTGACCCTGCTGGTGCTGATCTACCTGGCCCTCATGCTCGCCAAGGTGGTTCCCCCGCCTCCTCTGCCCTTCCTGTTCGCCATTCTTTTCGCCATGGAGGTCGCCCCCTGGGTGGCTCTGGCCGTCGTCATTCCTCCCGTCCTCGGGTACTTCCTGTTCAGAGAGAGGTGGAAGAGGTTCAGGGCTAGGAAGCCCTTCTGGGGGGCCTACCTGGGCCTTCTAGCTGCTCTCCTCTTCCTCTACCCTATCCTTGGATACCCCCAGCTCTGGTACTACGGAGGCTTCAAGTTCTTCGCCTTGGCGGGCATTACCGTTATCTGCTCGGTTCTCCTGCTGGCCCACCCCAGGGAGGGGGTCTGCAAGGCGGTGGGTCTGTTCCTCCCTCTCCTAGGCTTTCTCAGCTGGTTTTTCGTCTACGGAGGGATGGCGCTGGGAAGCGTCCTGGCCATCCTGGCTGGGGCCCTGGCCTACTCCTGGACGCCCGGGGAGGTGGGTGCGTGAGAACCCTTCTCGCCCTGTCGTTGGTTCTCCTCCTCCTCTCCCTTCCCCCCGTGGCGGCCCGGGGAGGATCAGGCACCAGAAGCTGTGGGGGAAACAGCTTCACCCTAAGGATAGGGGTGCTGACGATGACCAACGCCAGCGGTTTGTTCGAGATGCTTTTCGGTATCATCAAGTCCAAGGACGTGACGATGGAGAACCTGGTGATGGAGATACCCCAGGGCGACGGCACCCTGAGGATAGAGGTGGGGCACGTGACCACCCCCTATGCTGTCATGAAGGTGAGCACGCTGCAGGTCTTGGGGCTCGCCATAACCCACCTCTCGGACCTCATCCCCCTCCTGCTGGGCAAGAGCGTGACCTGGACCAACGTGACCATAGTGGCAAACTCCATGCAGGCCCAGAACCTCCTCCTCTTGGACCAGCTCATGTGCGCGGGGAGCCCGGACGGCTCCAGGGATGTCTACATAGGGGCGGACGGAATGACCGTATCCTCCCTCTCGGTGGAGAAGGTGGTGAAGGAGAACAATCGTCTGAGCTTCTCTGCGGTGTCCGGCGGGATGGTGATGGAGAACTTCCTCCAGCGGACACCTCCTCCATGCATGTGTATCACCGCCTCCAAAGCCAGCTCTCCCGAAACGGAGCTCAGGGCGGTGAGCATCTTCTCCCCCAGGGTCTGGATGGCCTCCATGCAGATAACCGACAGGCCTCACAAGGTGAGGGCCGGCGGGGTGGAGCTCTCGAGCCCCGAGATATGGGCCACCTACCTGGATCTCTCCTCCCTAGAGCTGGAAAACATGAGGGTGTTCCCATGCTGAAAAGGTTGCTTCTGCTGGCGGCTTTTTTTCTGTTCGTTGGGGGGGTCATGGCCCAAACCATTCCCTCTCCGGTTCCCCTCAGGGTTCCCCTTTTGTTTTTCGAGAATCTGGAGCAGTATGCCGACAACTACGGCGGAGTCTCTGTTCTTGTTACGAACTTGGGCTGGATGAAGTGTCCCGGCGGGCAGCTCCTAGAGGGCCTCCCCTTCCTCCTCCAGATGGACTACGCGGAGGGGACGGGGGTGCAGATGACGGCGGAAAACGTGGAGTCGCAGGCGGGGGAGATGGAGAACCTGAGGATGGAGTGGGACCCGGTTAAGCAGAGGTGGGTGATAAGGGCGGACGGGGGATGGATGGAGAACGTGTACGCCCCCGTCTACATGGTCGTGCTGGGAACCCTCCGCTACGAGAACCTGAGGGTGGTGCTCTCGTGATCTTGCCCTTTCCCCCGACACCGGAAAAGAAACCCCAAACGGAGGGGTCGAGCCGGAGGGATGGCGGGGAAAGGAGAAAGGAAGGAGGCAGAGAATGAGCTGGAAGATTGCAGCCCTGGGCTTGGCTTCTGTGGTGGCCCTCCTGGGGGCCTTCTCCCTGTCCAACGTGGTAATGGGGTTCACCGGGGGGACCATCCACGTGAGCGTGCCCGAGGCCGTGCTGAGCAATGTCAAGATGTACGGGGGGGTCTACGATGACCCGGCTGCGGTG